>WNFD01005693.1_pt1 | contig 12461 bp, 12 predicted proteins | sample 5400491 | NCBI WGS metagenome assembly WNFD01 (sample SAMN13153343, study PRJNA577476) | soil metagenome | isolation source: 120 cm saprolite under Douglas fir tree site 2 hole 2 replicate 2 | place: USA:California | collected 2015-04-18 | reverse complement strand
GCCGCTTCGCCTTCCCCGTCACCTCGACAGCCTGCTCGTCGTTCGGTGCCTGCGCCATCGCTTCCATGTAGCCGGCCTTCGTCGCCCTCTACACTAAACTTCCAGGGGGAGGTGTCTCACGCACGTTGGCAGAGAGGGGGTCAGCGTCCTTCGCTGCCTTCGCTGCGGCCGCTGCTGGCTGCACTACCTGATGGAATATGAGTACCTGACGGCAGCAGGGCGGTGCCTAGAGGGCGAAATCCCCGCCGACGTCGCCGCCAAGGTCAAGCCCGGCGACGCACTCAAGCTCTTCGGCAAGATGGAGTCGTACTACCGCGGGGGCAGCGCTTATGGCGGCCAGATGCTTCTGTCGCAAGGGCCGCCTGCTCGTTGGCTCTTCCCGTTTCCGGGTAAGTGAAACTTGAGCGAAGTTCCAGCACCTCGAGCCAGCCGTCCTTTAGGTTGATCTTTGGTACTGAATTTTGCGCAGCGCCTCCGCAGACAGTCCGCGTACATACTGATCACTGTCGTGTAGCGTCTCATCGAGCGCGTCGATCACTGCTGTCTCGGCCGACCTGATCTCTCCGAGAGCCCACACGGCCTCACGTCGAATGACTACACTCGGGTCGCGGAGCGCGTCGATCAGAACGGGAACGGCGCTGCGAGCATCCCCGCCAATCTTGCCGAGGGTGCTCGCCGCTTCCGTGCGTACTCGGTCGTCATCGTCGGCCTTGAGAACATTCATGAGCTCTGGGACGGCCATGCTGGCCGGTGGGCCCGCTTCCCCCAAAGCTCGAACGATGTGCCATCGGTTCGGCAGCGCGCCGGGAACGAGCAGCGCCGCCAATGCAGGAATTGCCTTCCCGCCGATCTTGGCCAGCGCGCAAGAGGCTTCCAGCCAGATGGCAACTTCCCCCTGAGACCCTGTCGCCTGGGCCAACAGGGCCGAGATGGCATCGTCTGCTGCGGCACCTCGTTGGCCGCGCGTCTCGGCTACGAGCCTACGGATACGTTCTGCAACCGCCCAGCTTTCGGTCCTTCGAAATCGGCCCAAGCCAACCGTATCAAATTCATCGTCGCGTCCTGCTGCACGTACTCCAAGACTTTGAAGCGCTGAATTGATGCTGACATTCGACTTCACGATCTTCTGATTCGCCCATACCGCGGCGCTTTGGCCACCTTGCCCGCCAAAATAGTTGGCGGAGACGAACGCAACGACGGTGCCCCTCGACGCCTCCATGCACCAGCGGTGCACCAATTCGTCTTTGGATTTCCCGCCCGTCGCCAGTTGCCGCTGGAGGGCCCGAACAAGCTCCGACGTCAGCGGTACCAGCCCCAGCTTTGCCGTCAAGTCGAATGCAACAGCCGCACCGAGTCCCTCGTTCCAATTGCGCAGGTCAGACGACTTTCCGAGAAACGCGTCAATTTCGTAGCTCATCGGTCTCGCCTTTACCACACGTCCTGTTCGGCATCCGTCACGGTGCGAAGCGCCGCACGCTCTTCCGCGGATCGGCTCGCGTCCGTCACACCAGGGCAACGCCAACTTATTTCGGAATCTCTGGAACTCGCACTTCCGTCACGTGACCCTGTCTGACGGCTACAGAGTCTGCCACGGTCTTCCAGGGACCCGATTCATCTGCTTTTACATCCAGCTGGTACTCGCCTGGGGGTACCACCATCGTGCGGAAGGTGCCCAATTGCCACTGAATCACCTCTTCGGGTTTGCCGAGCCTCACCAGCTGCCAGCGCGCGAGCGACGCATCCTTCGGCATCTCGAGCCGCACGCCACTATCAAGCCTAGCCGTCGATTGCTGGCCGGGCTGGACGCGAACCTTGTCTGGCCACACCAATCGTTGGCTGTACTGCTCCATAGCCAGGGTCGCCACTTGATACTCGCCTGGGGGTACCACCATCGTGCGGAAGCTGTGCAATTGCCACTGAATCACCTCGTCGGGCTTGCCGAACCTCACCAATTCCCAGCGCGCGAGCGGTGCGTCGTTTGCCATGTCGAGCAGCACCGCGCTGTCGAGCTTAACGGTCGTATGCTGGCCGGGCTCGACGCGTACCTTGTCTGGCCACACCAATCGTCGGCTGTATTGCTCCATAGGCAGAGTCGCGACTTGATAGTCGCCTGGGGGGATCACCATCGTGCGGAAGCTGGGCAATTGCCATTGAATCACTTCATTGGGTTTGCCGAACCTCACCAATTCCCAGCGCCCGAGCGGTGCGTCCTTGGGCATGTCGAGAAGCACGGTGCTGTCGAGCTTAACGGTCGTATGCTGGCCGGGCTCGACGCGTACCTTGTCTGGCCACACCAACCGTTGGCTGTATTGCTCCATAGGCAGAATGGCCAATTGATAGTCACCCGGCGGCAAGGCCATCAGTGGATGTCGACCGTTCTGCCACTGAACGACCCTGCCGGGATTGCCAGCCTCAACAACCGACCATTGCGAGATGCTGCCGGCTGCGGCCGGTAGATCGATGCTGATACCGGAGTTCAACCGCACCCCCTGCGGAACGCCCGCTTCGTGTTCAATCGTATCGGTGAAGAGAATCTCCTTTCCTTCGTCCGGGTAGGGCTGCACCGCTACACGATAGGTGCCGGAGCGAAGCGGGCCGAACTGATCCCCGCGCACGACCTTCGCAATCGTGCGTCTGCTGAATGCATCGACAATCCTATACTTCGCGGCCAACTCTGGACCATTCAAGATGCCCACCTTCAGCTCTAGCGGCACCTTGGGTAATCCGGGTTCCGGGCCAACGTAGCCAGTTGGCTTAGGCCCCCAAAGAGTGAGAGTCAGCGAATCGTTCGATGGAAGACCCCAGGCCCGCAGTCGAAGGTTGAAATCACGGTTCTCTTCGAGACGGAACGTGAGCTGCGACAACTTTCCGTCGTACTCGAGCGGCACGCGTACGGTCTTGTCGGTACCAGGATTTAGTGCGGGAACCTGCGTTGTTGCGAGCACCTCGTTCTTTTCACCCAGCATCACTAGCCGGACCGGAGTCGAACTGGCCTCGCCCAAATTTGCAATCATCACCGGGATGTCCATCCGGCCAGGCTTCGGCATTTCGACCGGGAGATCGGTCGCGTTGGCAAGGATCCTCAGGTCGGGCTGGTCATGGTTCACGACATATGTTCCTACGCCGCGGCGGGCCTCCTCTTCGTTCGTTGCGAACGCGTACTGCTCGCTCCAAGCCGTGCGCACGATCAGTTCGTAATTGCTGCTAATGGCATAATGGCCAGGGTTCATGTGCCAACTCTGGATGGCTATGCGATTGGGCGCCGGTTGCCCAGGTGAAGTGAAGATCTGATGAGGATTCAGCCGGAACAGATACCGGCCATCGGGCACAGTGTTTTGAAACATCTTGACCCAAACGTCATTCACGGTGAGCAGTACATCATGCAGCCGATAATTGTTTCGGGTATCCTCCAGGTTGAAATTCACTGTAAGCCAGGCGTCCGTGACATTGCCCGCTAGCGAGGGCATCAAAATAGGGCTCTTGTCAGGCAAGCGGACCAGCCAGAGTGCGTCTGGACCGTAGTCCGCCGCACCGACATAGCTGAGTCGCACGGCGCCATTGCTGTCGAGCGCGAGCGTGGGCCAGGAGGGATTCTTGGCTGGCATGGTATCGGGATCGGACCACTGGCCTGCACGCGCGCTGCGCATGACCACCGACCCGGTGGAGACGTAAGCCACGCTCACTGTGCCGTCGGGCGCGATGATTACCGAAGGTCGTTCGCCCTCGCCGACGTCGGTACCGTTGTAAACGATGCGACCGTTCAGCCGCCACGCGATGTGCGGTTGCCCGGCTTTATCCACTGCAATTGCGGCCTGAGGGTAATTGGACTCCCGTGCCCGTTCGAAGCTATTGCCGTTGAACTTCCACAGGCCAGTTGAAGTTACCGCGTAGAGCGGCCCGCTGGCGGCAAACGCGAGCGCTGCCGCGCGTCCGGTGAGCCGAACTTCGTCACCCTAGTGCCTGCCATCATTGAGACGAACAACGACATTGCCGCCTTCTGAGTTGCTCCAGGCTACCGCCACTCGGTTCCCGTCAACCGCGAGGCGCGGCCACCTGCCTCTGCCGATCGCTTGCGGCGCGAGCGCGATTTCACCGCTGGGTTTGAACGCAGCTAACACGACCCGATCATTCTCCTGGTGCCAAGCGAAATAAATGCGATCTTCCGCATGCCACCCAGCCGCGAAGTCACTGGAGTTGGCCGCATTGCCGTCGACAGGTGCCGAAACCGGACCGCGATGCGCGCGTGTAAAGGTCGCCCGCCTTTTTAATGCTTCAAGCAGGCCGGGCCGAAGCCGTGGGACGTCCTTATTCGCTCCGGCGATGTTCTCACCAGCCGCCCAGATTCTCTGATCCCGAGCGACTCCAACAAGGATGAAAACGACCGCTGCTGGGAGTAGCCTGAGGACGAATCGCCGAGTATGGTTGCTCGTCCGCTGTCGGGCAACTCTCGCTATCTTTGTCTTGTCCAGTTTCATTGTTCATCCCCTACCACTTCGGCTAGATAGGCGAGGAGCGTGCGAGTTCCTCTTCACCTATTCAGGGGTGACACGTAAAAACGTAGCCCTCAGTCTGTGCAAACTCCCTTGCCCACCGTTGCTCGGGGTTCAGTTCGCCTCCGACTGTCTCGAAGAAGGTTTTATCTGCAGCCAGAAGTTTGAATACCGGCTGTAAGATAGGGATAGGCAGCTCTTGACCAAGCGCCCCGGCGGCCCGAAACAGGTGATCGAATCCCTGCTCCATCGCGAGCGCATTGCAGCCGGCCTTGTTAATCTCCGCGATGGCCTCCAAGAAGTCTTGAAGCTCGTTGAGCAACTTTTCTGCTTTTTCGCATAACTTGCCAGCTTTGATAACCGGTGAAAGAATCTTAGAAATCTCTTCGAAGTTTGCTGCCGTCCTCTCGAAACCCTCCTTCATCTTCGGGTCAGAAGGCTTAGCCATACGCTCCAGCTCGTGGGTCACTCGCGTGGCTTTCTCAACTTGTCCATTGAAGGTCTCCAGGGCTTCGATTCCGGGGCATATCTGTTGCCAATCCTTCTTTGGAGGCTCTACCGCGACGCATCCCAATGCGTCGGCGATTTGATCGAGACTCCGAGCGATGTCTGCCATGCGACGGAAATCTCTGCACTCACTCTCTGGATTTCTCCTTGGCAAGCGCAGCTGGACTTCTTTCCACGTCGGACAAACAGAGCTCCGCGGGAAGAAGGCGAACTTCGTGAGGTTCTCGAAACCAAGGCGATCACGATGAACGCGGCCGAGAAGCGTCGTAACTTCGGTTTTTATCGGTGAGTTCGCGTTGAACCGACAGGCTAAATCGGAATCGGATAGACCGCGCAGCAGTGTATCGAATTCCCTTGTAAATCTGCTGAACATGTCTGGATGGTCGAAACTCTCCGAATCGTACCTCTTGATTAGTTTCTGAAGCGCATCGATGTCTTCGCAAGCCTGCTTAAGATCGCATGTGCTTTCGTTGCACTCCACTCGAGCAGGAACAACAGGAGCCCCAGCGGCCGCCAGCAGCAGTGGCCCATTCCCTCGCGCGGGAAGCGTAGTGCAGCTGTTCGGATGATTCGTACAGTGCCGACCGAAACCGAAACTGAACCAAGTCGAAGCCGAACGGAAAGCGATCAGGCGCACACCGGGTGGTACCTGAAACTCGAGTGGAAATCGAACCGTCTGACCCGCAGCCGAGGCCTCAATCTCCGCTTTGAGTGACTGAAATTCTAAATAGAGAATCGGCGCAACTTTGAGATACACGCCCGAAGCGGCATGAAGGAGGGCGTGGTTAACTGCGGGTTGCAGCTCCAAGTCCTGCTGATTGGCGGGAACGACACGAACAGTTAAATCAGAGAGCGTGTCGCCCTTATTGTGAATGTATATCGCCTTGGTAAGTGTTTTGGGGTCTTCCTCGGCGATACTGAAGGAAAGACTCAACTTCGGGATATGCACATTGAAACGTGCGGTGACGTAAGCACCGGCGGCCTCGACTGGGATTTCGTAGCTGCCGCGGGTTGCATCGTCAGCCGTCACCGCAAGGCGCAGATCGAGTGTGCTGTTAGGCGCCAGCTGTGCCGGCACTTCCACGGATCCGTATCCGGTGATGTCCGCAGGCAGATCAGCGAATCGTTTCAGAGCCTTGGCTGACACGACGATCGGCTGTGAGCTGCGGTTTCGCAGGGTGAGCTTGACTGTCTGGTCGTAGTCACGTTCGATGGTTTGCTCAACCACGGGCTCGAAGGCAAGGCCGGATTTCACGTTCAGGGTTCTGACTGAGCTCCGCAGCGTTTGATCGCCGCGGGTTTCTTCCACGATGTATTCGTACTTGGCGCCAGCAGTGACCGGCGCCAGGTGCGCGAGCAACTCTTGACCGCTTCCTGCATCTGCATCGCGAACTCGAAGATCCCCTCGCTTGCGCCAGAGCACGCGCGCTCGGTTTGCTTCCGGGGAGCTCCAGCTAATCCATAGGTCGCTTTCATACACCGTTGCTCCGTCGGCGGGCTCTATCTGCCCGAACAGTGGAGTAGCCCTCGGATTGTGCCAGGCTCGATAGTTGGCTTGCCAGATCCAGGCAGTTATTCCGGCTCCAGCGAGCACAATAACGGTGGCGGCACCGAGCAGAATCCAGCGCATGCTCTTGCGAGAGGTCACCATGTCTGTCTCCACTTCTATCGTTGGGCACGGTCAGCGGATGCAACTGGGAAGCGGCGTTCCCCGCGCGACGCCATGCGTTGTCCACCTCTTGCGTTGTGCCCGGTACCAGTCCGGGACGCGGGCGCAGTCCGCTGTCCGTGGGCGCTGAGGCTGCTCTTGCACCACGACGAAGCTCTCCGAATAGCTGCGTAGCGCCGTGATCACTCGCAAGATCGGAGGACGCGATCGGAGGGAATGGCACGCCGGCGCTCGTGCCATCGTGGCCTCGGTCGCGCAGACCGCGCACGGCAATGGCTGGAGAGCGGACTAAAGACGATGGACTCCTTAGCAGCCGGAGACAAAAAGGAAGTCAGGCAAAGTAAGTACCGGTACATGAGTCCACCCCCTGCGCGCACAATTCGATCTCATCCGTGTTCATCGGCGTGAGACCAACTGGTCCGCGTACTTGGGGAACACCGTCCCTTCCATGCCATCGTCGATGGACTCCTTGATCGCCTTGAGGATCTTGCCGTCCGCCGTGACGAAGAAGGTGGCCCACCCGCTCCGCTCGCCTATCCAGGCCAACTGGGTCGCCTCATCGCCGCGCAGGACTGGGTACTTGGTCCCGAACCTGCTCTTGCAACTCTGGATCGCTCCATCGTCATCGAACAGATCGATGCCGACGACTTGCAAGCCACGCGCGGAGTAGTCGCGATCCAGTTTTGCAAGGACGGAACCACTCCAGTCGCAGGTCTGGGCTGTGAAGAAGTTTGCGACCAGAGGCTTCCCCTTGAAGTCCGACAGGCGGACCGCCTTGCCTTGCAGGTCCGGCAGCGAGAACGCCGGGGCGGAGAAGAGATTACGGGGCTGGATGGGGGTTGTCTTGCCGGGGGATTCCGCGACGGCCGCAGCAACCGCGTTCTCCAGCTTCTGCCAGTCGGCATCCCCTCGGTCGAGTCCGAGATACGTCACCTCGCCGCTCCGCGTGACGATAAAATTGCCGGGCGTCGAGCCGCGCTCCTTGGGCTGGACGATCATTTCGCGCATGAACTCGCCCTGATCGTTCAGTCCCACAAACCAGGTGATGTTGTAGCGCTTCAGATAAGCGGGGACTTGGCCGACTGTGGATCCATGGTCGTCCGAGATGCCCAGGATCACCAAGCCCTTTGGGCGGTACTTCTGATACAGGCCAACCAGCTTGGGGCTCTCCCGCTGAGACCAGGGGCAATCCGTCCTCCACCAATTGATCAAGACCACTTTGCCGGCGTATTCCGAAAGATGGATGATCGACCCGTCCGTCGCCGCGGGTACTGTGAAATCCTTGGCTGGCCCCAGACCGGCAGCGCCCCAAGCTGCTACTCCGGCGAAGAGGAGCAACATGAGGACCCGCGGATGCTTCGAGATCGGACTCACGTCGGAGAGCATTCTTCACCTCCCCGAGGATCGAGCAGAGCCATAGGATCGCAATACCCAACCGGTCAAGCGTCAGGCAGAAAATAGTCGTACTGTTCGCCCAGTCGGTCCAGCGACGCGAACGCCGACGTCGACGCCGAGCACGGCACCCGCATCACTGGGCGCCGACGTGCATGGCCCCTATTACAAGAACATCGACCTTCGTCCCGGTCCCAACGCTTCGAGCTTAGCCGGAAGCGCATTCCTTCGTTCGGTCCTGGGTAGCTGCTTGATCTCTTTCAGTGGCAGCCAGCGAAACGAAAGGTCGAGTTGGAACAGGCGAGCCAATTGACGGGCCTCGTTGAGAGACACGTCCGCTCCCAGGCTCAATCTGGCGTACAACCAGGCGCCGATCGTGGAAAGGACCTGCCGAGAGATGGCTATCCATGCAATGGTGATGATCGCTACGAGGGTGGGCACCGAATAAGCAACGGGAACACCAATTCCTCGCAACCATTCCTCGGCATGCAGGGATTGGGAAAGCGCCACGAGGCCGACCATCAACGCAATCTTCAGTAGAAGATCCCAAATGTGTGAGTAGACCACAGACTCCTCCTTCAGGCTGAGGCAAGGCGAGCCCTGGCTGCGGCCGCCCTGGCTGCGTCCACCGAGAGAGTGCAACCGAACCCGGGTCGACGGCGAATAGATCCACGCGGCGGCCCGTGCGTTGAGAGGACGAAGCATCTCCTCAAACCCGAGGTCGCCATGCGTATCGTACTCCCCACCACCAAAGCCGCGCTGTTCGGAGCGGCCCTTCTCTCGATCCCCGGCTTTCCCGCTTCCGGCACGGAGGCGCTGCCTGCGGGCCGTCCTCGCGTCCAACCCGCGGGATGGGCGCCTTCCGGTCGGACCGACCCCGACCTGAAGCGGCCGCTCGCGTGGCTCATCGCGGCACAGAACCCGGATGGGAGCTGGGGCGAGGAAGCTCGGTCGCAGAACCCAGACGTCGCGACCACCGCGGTCGCCGGCATCGCTCTGCTGCGCATGGGCCATACGGGCTCGCGCGGCGAGCGCCAGGCGAACATGCGGCGCGCCCTCGAATACGTCGTCTCCGCGGTCGAGCGCGCTCCGGCCGAGCAGGTAGCGGTGCAAGGACCGGGTACGCTGCCGCAACGCAAGCTCGGCCGCAACATCGATACCTACGTCGCAGCGCAATTTCTCGCCGAGGCGCTGCCCACGCTTCCGCGCGAACAGCGCGGCCGTGCCGAGGCCGCGCTGGCGGACTGCGTTCGCCGCATCGAGCGCGCCCAGGCCGCTGATGGCAGCTTCGCCAAGGATGGCTGGGCCCCGCTGCTGTCCAGTGCGTTCGCGGCCAGCGCGCTACACGCAGCCGCGACCGCCGGCGCGCCTGTGGACGCGAAAAAGCTCGCCCGTGCCGACGCCAACCTGATGGACAAATACGACGACGAAACGAAGAGCTTTGACAATCGCGAAAGCGCCGGTGTGGACCTCTATTCCGCGGCGGCAAGCGTGATCGCTGCGGCGCGCGTGCAGCACGCCAAGCCTGGCTCGGAGGAGGCGGACGGCAAGATGCAGCGCAAGGCGCAAGCGGTTGCCGAGGGCGCGCGCACGCGGCTCTCGGACGAGCAGACTCTGCGCGGCTTCGGCACCTACGGCGGCGAGGAGCACGTCTCGTACATGATGGCGGCGGAGGCCAAGGCCGCTGTCGGCGGCGCCGAATTCGAGACGTGGAGCAAGCAGATGCGCGTCCGGCTGGCGCAGATCCAGCGCGAGGACGGCACCTGGCGCGGCGACCACTGCATCACCAGCACCACGTTCTGCACCGCTGCCTCGCTCATCACGCTCGCGATCCGGCCACCGAGCAGCGGACGCGCTTCCTAGATCGGATCACTTCTGGCTACGGCGCCCGCCCGTCCTTCGCGCTTGAACGCCTCTCCGGCCTCCTAGGCACCTACGGCTGCGATGTCGTCCGCGGCGGCGTCTCCCGTCGCTGCGACGGCGCCGACGCGCGTTCCGTGGGCGGAACTGCTCGAGTCATCGAGCACCTTGCCCTGCCCAGGCCGTAGGAGTGATACCGCGGTTCTGTCGACTCGTGCCCGCCTCCCTCGTGCGCCGGCAGCGGAGCAGAGCCCCACGCGGCTGTGCTACGCACCAGCCGCGCAGGAAACAGCGCACCTGGAACGAGCTCGAGCGACTGCGCCTGCCGGAGCTGGCGCGGTTCCGCGAGGTGACGGACGAGACGTCAGGCAGCCCGAACCGCAAGTTCCTCATCCGCCGCATTCGAGGAAGCGCTCGCGACCAGCCGGCGCGCAGCTGAGCCCCTCGCGGAGGAGTCCGTCGCGAGCGTGGAGGACGCCCGGCACGACACGGACGCGCCGGAGGAGGAGGAAAACGCGACGCCCGCGCCCACGGCGAGCGCACCGCGCGTGAGGGTCCGCTTCGCGTCGATGACGTGTTCGATCTCGATGTGCAGGCCGCCACGGTAGACCTGCCACTTGGCTTCGATGGATCACCCACTTCGTCCAGGACGTCGACCAAGTGGTCCTCATCGCGCGCGTTCACGAAGGCAGCGGACAGGTTCGCCCACGAACGAGATACAGGGGCATCGCTCATCACTCTTCTGGCCAAGAAACGCGACCACGTTGCCACGATTGCGACGGCGAGCCCAAGGCTGCCCCTCGCGGCGCGAACCGGCTTGCATGCATTCCTCCGTCGGCCGGCCAAGTCCGCGTCAGGTGTACGCCGCGAGAGCAGATTCCGAGATGCGAATGGCGTTCGAGATCCGAACGTGCCGGAGTTTGCCCTCCGCGCAGAGCTTGTAGACGGTGGAGGTGCAGACCCCAAGGAGGCGGGCGGCTTCGCGAACGGACAAAAGTCTGCGCCACACAGCGCCCTGGGAGCGAGCGGACTGTAACTCAAGTGTAACTCGCCGACTGAAAAGTCCTGCCAAATCTGGCCAAAGGTCTGTGTTGGCCGTGGATCGATTTCCAATTGTTCCAGACGGTTGCGAAGGCTTGCCACCGGCTGCCACACCCTCTTCGCTGCCTGTCACGCCGGAGGCCACGGGTTCGAGTCCCGTACACCCCGCCACCGAACTCCTGGGATTCCTGCTGATTTTGGAGGGAACCCTGGGCCTCCGGCTTTTCGAGTGACGGACTGTCACCCAGGTGTAACCGCGCTCCGGCGCGGCGAGCCGGAGGCAGAGGGTTTCGAAGTTCCACCAGTGCCGAGTCCGCTGCCAGGTTGCGAATGCCATCTGGCACGCCTATAATTGCCACATGACTCGACCCGCGTTTAAGGCTCCGGCGCAGAGGAGCGCCTCGAGCAGCATCCAGGAGGCCGCTCGCGTCCTCGGCCTCAAGCGCGTCCCCGCCAACGAGCTCGAGCTGGCCGAGATGACCAGGAAGGGGCTTCCCAGTGCGACGCTCTCCACGCTGTCCGGCTCTCTGGGATGGACCCGGGCCGCGCTAATCGAGCAGCTGGGCATCGCACCCCGTACGGCGGCACGCCGCCTGACGCGCAGAGAGCCTCTCTCGACGACCGAAAGCGAGCGTGTGCTTCGCCTCGCCCGGGTGCTCGCACGCGCCATCGAGGTATTCGAGAGCCGAGACGCCGCGAAGCAGTGGCTGCAAGAGCCCAGCACGGCGCTGGGCGAGCGCAAGCCCATCGATCTGCTTGCGACCGACATCGGCACCGAGGTCGTTCTGAACGAACTCGGCAAGATCGACCACGGCTTCTTCGCGTGAAACTCTGGCGCGTTGCCCGCGCCGCGCATGCGCCGTCAGGCCCCGCCGCGTTCGACGGCATTGGCGGACTGTCCGTCGACGGGCGGTGGCACACGCGAGGGCGGCCGATCGTGTACACCGCGCGAACAGAGAGCCTCGCCAAGCTTGAAGCACTGGTTCATTTCAAGCCGGCCATCGCACCGCGTCTTGTTCTGGTCCAGGCCACCCTTCCCGACGCTCTCGTCGCGACCCTCCGCGGCGCGCTGCCGGCCGGCTGGGATGACGTTCCCGACAGCGGCGCCGCACGTTCTATCGGCGACTCGTGGCTGCAGAGCGGTTCGTCGCTGGCACTCGAGGTGCCGTCTGTGCATTCAAGCACCGAAACCAACGTCCTCATCAATCCCGCCCATCCTGATTTCGCACAGCTTGTGATCGGCAATCCGGTTCCATTTGCCTTCGATCACCGCCTGATCGACCCGGATGTGCGCTGAGCCAGCCCTGCCTGCTGGGCCGCGGCGCTCACTAGCGCGAGCCGCATAACGCTGAGACACCCGCTTTAACCCCAGTGATCACCTGGGTTGAACATGGAATCAGACCGCGTAGCCAGCATGGGCGAACCATTGGCGACAATGTCGAGGTGTAATTCGAAACCGCGCGCGGCGAGCGACGCGGCGAAGAGCGACGGCATCTCGCGGA
>WNFD01005690.1_pt1 | contig 12464 bp, 10 predicted proteins | sample 5400491 | NCBI WGS metagenome assembly WNFD01 (sample SAMN13153343, study PRJNA577476) | soil metagenome | isolation source: 120 cm saprolite under Douglas fir tree site 2 hole 2 replicate 2 | place: USA:California | collected 2015-04-18 | reverse complement strand
CACCATTGACAAGCATGGCGATAGGCTTGCGCCACTTCACGTTCTCGAATTCGCTGGCGCCATTGCGATCAGTGACCTGCATCGTCGGCGCTCGCGTGTTGAACAAATCAAGATACTCGGGGATCGCGCCACCCCAGCCATCGCGCAGGTCCCAGATCAGCGCGTCGGCGTCGTTCAGCGGACTTTGCGATAGAAGATGCTCGAGCGTTCGCTGATACACGGATCCAGCGTAGCACCAGACATGAACATAGCCGATGCTTCGGCCGTTGGCCCGTATGATACGGGCGCTCGCCTTCAGGCCGTCCAAGAACATTTTGTTGGGCTCAATATCGACCGGGATAACTGATATTTGCATAAACACGCCGGCACGACGCAGGCCCAGCACGACTTCCCTGCCAACCTTACCATGGAATGACTGCACCGGCTGAAACGGTGCGCCATCGGCGAAGATGATCTCATCGCCAGCGAGCAGGCCGGCTTGTTGGGCCGGCGTGCCTTCTATAACGCCGGTAATCGCGCTGCGGCCCTGCATGTCGACACGCGAGAGAACGCCAATTCCGGGATAGGAGATACGGCCCCCTGGAAAAGCGCGTTCTATTCCGCGTCGCCTTAGCGCGCCAGCAAAGATATCGGAAAGCTGGTAGTACTCCGGTCCCTCCGGCGTGTAGTAGCGCGTGTGCGAAGCATGCAGCTCGGAAAGCATGCTGTTGATGACGCCGGCGAGCGCCTCTTCGGAGCTCGCCCGTGTTGCGTCTGGCAGGTAACGTTCCCGGACCGCTGACCAATCGAGTCCGTGTAGATGCGGATCGTAGAACCGGTCCCGCACGGTCCGCCATACCTCCTCGAACGTAGCGATGCGTGCGGACACGGCCTGGGATCTGGTCGACTCCGCTGCTTCTTGCTGCTCGGCCCACAAAACCGTTGGAGCCAGGATTGATGCCGCAGCCATTGATGTTAGCCGCAAAAAGTCGCGGCGCGACGGTGCTGTGTTGATTACCTTCTTCATCGTGCAACCTTGCGATGGTGTTCGCCGCCGCGCATCAGGTTGGAACGTGATGGCGAACAAAGACCTGGGCTAACTTGCATGGCGTTTACCTAGGCGGGATGGATAGATTGCCGGTTTCGAGACTGCCATCCGATCGCCCGGACTGGTTGGATAGTGAGACAGCATAAGCGATTGCCAGAAATTAGATCGGAAGAGGTGCCGGCCTTCGCAACGGGGGCTTATGAAATACCTTGGCCGGGTCGCGTCACGGCAGATTGCAGCGGCCGTCGCAGTGCATTGGTCTACGCATGAGCGAAACGGCGATCGCGGCCCTCACCCGGGGCGCGTGGCGCCCGATTTGAGGCCGACGATTGTTTGGCGAGGACCATCGCATCTGACGCGTCCGCTGGAACCGCGAACCTTCCGGACAACAACATCTCAACCTCTCAAAGGTTGAGGTCGGAGGAGCGAAGCTCCGCTTTTGGCTGATCGCCTAATTAAGGAGTGGCCTAGAGGGAACCGCAGGGGAGCGGACGTTTGTAAAGCTCGCCGATGCTCCGACGGAGGGCGCGACCGGCACCGACGCGATGATCAGGACGGTTGAATGTCCGGCGCAAAGAAGAAGCCCGCTGAGATCGGCTGCCGGCCTTCCTGCACGGCCGGTCACCTGGTCTACGGTTCCTCGCCACGTCGCCGAATGCGGTCGTCAAGCCGATCCATCCGAAGGCGACGCCCGTCCTCCTGAACACGGAGGAGGAACGCGACGCCTGGATGCACGCTGGTACCAGGCGAAGCTGCAGGGACCACTCCCGACGCCATGCGGAGCGTCGAAAAGGAAGACAAGGCTACAGTCTAGGATATACGCGGCACTGGTTCTCGGCGGTTCAGTTAGGCGCCTATCACTGTCTCGTAGTGCGCACTCTTCTTTGCCGGCTGAGGAAAAGTCCAAACTCAACACTCACGCTGCATATGTGCCATTCGTGGCGTGGCAACACGATCGCTTGCAGGTCCCGTCGCACTCGCCCTAATCTCCCCGTTGCCGCCTCAAGCGAGGAACGACAAAGATAAAAACAGGGACGAAGCGGGGTCATGGCCCAGGAGAATGCAGCGGGCGAAGCGACGCGCCCTGCCGAAAATGGAACGTTCGATGCTGTCGTGATCGGCGCTGGCTTTGCCGGCCTGTACATGCTGCATCGGCTGCGGGGGCTAGGTTTCACCGCACAGGTCTATGAGGCGGGTAGCGGCGTTGGCGGGACCTGGTATTGGAACCGCTATCCGGGGGCGCGATGCGACGTCGAGAGCCTGCAATATTCCTTCTCGTTCTCGGAGGAGCTGGACCAGGAATGGAATTGGTCTGAGAAGTACTCCCCGCAACCGGAAATCCTCGCTTACGCCAACCATATCGCCGATCGCTTCGATTTGCGCGGCCAGATCGTGTTCGATACCCGCGTTACGGCGGCAACGTTCAACGAGGACACCGATACCTGGCTGATCGAGACAGATCGAGGCGACAGGGTCACAGCAAAATTCTGCATCATGGCGGTTGGTTGCCTTTCGGCGCCGAACCGCCCGGCTTTCCAGGGCAAGAGCGATTTCCGCGGGCCGATCTATCACACCGGGGAATGGCCGCACGAGGGCGTTGACTTTGGCGGCCTGCGCGTCGGTGTGATCGGCACCGGCTCATCCGCGATTCAGTCGATTCCCATGATCGCGCAGCAGGCTGTGCAACTCACCGTATTCCAGCGCACTGCGACCTGGTCGGTGCCGGCATGGAACGAGGCGTTGTCGGCAGAATACCTGAAGGACGCCAAGGCGCATTATCCGGCGTTGCGCGCGAAAGCCCGCGCACGTCCTACGGGCTTCTATTTCCCATTCAATATCCAGCCAGCCCTGCAGGCAAGCTCGGAGGAGCGCGAGCAACAATATGAGGCGGCGTGGCGGCGCGGGGGACTGCCCTTTCTCGGAGCCTACGGCGACCTTCTGTTCGACAAGTCCGCCAACGATACGATTGCCGAATTCGCGCGGCAGAAGATCCGCGACATCGTCAAGAATCCCACGACCGCCGAGTTGCTGTGTCCGCATAACGTTTTCGGCTGCAAGCGGCTGTGTGTCGACACCAATTACTTTGAGACCTACAACTTGCCGCATGTGAAGCTGGTTGATGTGTCCAAGACGCCGATCGAGCGCTTCACCAAAGACGGCATCGTGGTCGACGGCACCGAATACATGGTTGACGCCATAGTCAGTGCTACCGGCTTTGCCGCGATGACCGGTTCGTTCGACAAGATCAAGATTACAGGCCGCAGCGGCCGAACGCTGGCCGAGAAGTGGAGCGGCGGACCTCGCGCCTATCTCGGACTCGCTTCGGAAGGATTTCCAAATCTTTTCATGATCACCGGTCCCGGCAGCCCGTCCGTGCTGGCGAGTATGATCCAGGCAATCGAGCAACATGTCGATTGGCTGGCCGACTGCCTCGGCCATATGCGCGACGTCGCCGCCAACAGCATCGAGCCGTTACGGGAAAACGAGGATGCCTGGGTGGCCCACGTCAACGACGTCTCGATGGTGTCGCTGCGCTCGACCTGCAGCTCCTGGTATGTCGGCGCCAACATTCCCGGCCGCCCTCGCGTATTCATGCCCTATATCGGCGGCTTTCCGGTCTACGTGCAGAAGTGCAACGAAGTGATGAATAGCGCCTACGACGGCTTCGTGCTGAAGGGCGCGCGCTCAAACAATGCACCGCCGCGGGTGCGCTTTACCGAACGCTGGCACGTGCCCCTCGACATCGAGGTCATCTCGCCGGCTGCTGTGGCGGCAAAGCGAGTGCCCGTCGTTTGACCGGGGCGCTTGAACCTTGGTCTCGAAGTAGATATTCGTGCCTCATTCGGACGGGCAACAGTCCAATTTTCCGGCTTCAGATCATTCTCTACGCCGGGTGGCGCAGGTGGAGCAACGGGCGATCGGCGGAGCTGTTCAGGGTTGCGCAGCCGATCGTCCGTTGCGGTGAACGTGGCGGCGTAGGCCGCGAGTGTCAGGGTATTTCGGCGAGGAGTGTTGGCGCTCCCCATCTTGGGGTTCCTGAACCTCAGTGAAAACAAGATTTCTCCTAAGTCGTGGCAGTGATTGTCGCTTTTTAAACATCGACAGCAGGGTACTGATTGATCAGAATAATAGAGGAGGCATCACCCAATGGATACAAGAGACGATTTCCCGCCGGACGATCGTTTTCCTCTCTTTCTTTCCGAACATGCCGATGAACCTGAGCAGCAGGGTATCGGGGAAGGCTTGAACAGGGCGGTTATTTCATCGCGATTCCTCAAGACGAGTATTTTGGTTGTAGCGGCGACAGGGATCGCGATAGGGATCGCGTTTCTATCGGTTGGAAATCCAGTTGCGTTCTTTGCGAACCTCACGGCTTCGCTGGTCGACATTTCGGCGCTTCAGCCTGGTACCGATCAGTCGACGCCGACAATTCAACCAACCGCCGACGCTCGGGCTTTGCCGCCGGCTACAAGCGACGCGCCACTGGTTACAAGCGACGCGCCACCGGTTAATCCAGGCGCTAACCCCGAGTCAGCGCCATTGGACGACAAAGCCGCACTTCGGCCGCCAACCTCCGGGTCGCCGACCGCAACGGATGCGCCGACGCGCAATGAAATTGCTGTCGCTTCTGAACCTACGGATCAGAGTCAGACCAAAAACCGTCAGCCGTCAGCCGACGCCTTGTTCAAGGAATTCCAAGCTTGGGCGGCCGAGCGGGCACAACCCGATCGAGATGCCCCAGCACGGGTTGTGCAAGATGCCCGACCACAGGTCCGGTCGATGCAAAAGCACCGACAAGTCCGGCCTGCGCAAAATCCGCGGGCAGAGATCCGGCCCGAGCGACATCCCCGAGCAAAGATCCGGCGGGAGCAAGATGCGCGGGTACAGGTCCCGCCCGTAACAGACGCTCGAGCACAGGATCAGTCTGTGCAAAATGCCCAGTCCCCTTGGCTGCTGCAAAGGATGGGTTTGATGAATTAAACTTGGCAGGAAGTGACCCTGTCCAAGCCCGATTGCAGGCTCGCACAGCACCCAATTGGAGCAAGCCAGTCCCCGCATGATCCTTGAATAGCTCTGCATCGCGGACGTAGCCCCCGCAAGGTGTCCACCGACTTGTGCCGGCTAGACTTGGTCGGCCGTGATTTCGCGCCTGCTTCGAGGCGGTGATGACGACGTATCGGCATCCACGCCTTAGAGCACTACCTGACATCGCCAATGCATATCGACAGTCTAGGCCGCCATCAGCAGCCGATCTCGCGCGGCTGTTGCCCTTCACCGATATCCTGCACATCAGGGACTACGCCAATGCGACGCGCCGTTTCGTCGCCGTTGGCGAGGGAGATATTCCGATCGCGACCCTGTTTGGCTGCGCGCTGCCCACCCACGAGGCGCCCCTGACGCTGACAATCGAGACGCATGCCTCCTCGGAGCCCGTCGCCACCACGCGACGATCAGTAAGCGGGCTGCGCCGCACGGTCGATTGTATCAGGCTCGCCTAACGGCTCCCGCTTTTTTCCACAACGGCCCCTTTTCGGACCTCACGCTTCGTCGATTGGCCGCTTCGCGCCAGAACGGACAAGAAGTGACGTCGGTCAGCGCTGCCATTCATCGCGCAGAATCAGCAGAATGCGAAATCACCGTGCCTGCGGTCACTCGGCTCGTCATGTCGGCGTCCGATCGGATTTTCGCATCGCGGGCAGTTGCTCGGCAAGCCGGCGCACTGCCAGGTCCGCAGGACGCTCGGCCATCAGCTTTTGCAACAGCATGGCGGCGTGGGCCGCATCATGGTCGAGAATCGCGTAAGCCGCCAGATATGCTTCGCGCCAGGTGGGTGGCACATCGCTCGGCCACGGCTCAAAGACGGTGATCAGCTCCGGGCGCCCGCGGACCGCCAGCTGCCCAAGCGGGCGCAGCAGCGCCGCGTCGCACCGCGCGGCTGCAGCCGGCCCGATACAGATCGCCGAGCCGAGCTCCTTGTTGCAAGCTTCGAGCCGTGCCGCCATGTTCACGGCATCGCCGTGAGCAGTGTAGTCGAGCTTGGATCGAATGCCGACGTCGCCGACGATGGCGGGCCCGGTCTCGATCCCGATACGCGTGCGGCCGAGCTCGATTGCGGCGGCAGGGGCGCGGCGGCGAAAGCCCTCGCTCCATGCCTGAATGGCGATCGCGCATTCGACGGCGCGTTGCGGATGATCCTCAAGGTCGAGCGGTGCATTGAAGAGAGCGTGCACGGCGTCTCCGACGATTTTGTCGATCATGCCGCCGTGATTGATCACGATGCTGGCAACGCCCTCGAAATACTGGTCAAGCGTTGCCACCAGATCCTCGGGGCCGGCGCGATGCGTCGTCGCGGTGAAACCCTCGATGTCGGTGAACAGCGCGCTGACCTCACGCCGTTCGCCATTGAGCTTGACCAGGTCTGGTTGTTCGACGATGCGTCGGACGACCGCCGGCGCGAGATGCTGTTCGAGCCGACGGCGCACGAATGCTTCTCGCCGGCGGGTCAACGAGTAGGCGGTGCCGGCTGTCACCATGAACACCAGCACGGCTCCAATGGAGGGAGTCAGCGGATCGGCAAGGCGATCCGCGAGCCCCAACACGGCGATCGCGACGATCCACAGAAGCGCGACCGTGGCAGTCAAGATCACGGTGCCGGAGGCTGGCCACCAGGTTGCGCCGAGCACGACGGCAAGCACGCCGATCACCAGGACCGTGAGGGGCTGCACGATTGGTGCGGCAGCCAGCGTGTGCGGCGCGCGGCCGGCGAGCAACTGCTCGACTGCATCGGCCTGGATTTGCACCGACGGCGTCAGCGGGTCCGCTGGTGTCTTGCGCAAGCCGCCGAGCTCCGGCGCGGAACCGCCAAGCAGCACCAATGCGCCCGCCAGCTGGCCGTCGCCAGCCCGTCCCTCCAGGACATCGACCGCAGATAGCGTGCGGGCGACGCGACGCCGTGCTGCCACTGGCACGAGCCGGAGCAGCCCATCACGCGATAGCGCAACCCGCCGGCTGCCGACCACCAGCGTCGGGGGGTCGGCTTCGATAAGATAGCTCGAGGCACCAGATGCGAGGCGCAGCGCTTCGGCAGCCAGACCGGGCATCAGGACGCGACCGGCGGCAACGAAGACTGGAACCTGACGGATCGCGCCATCGGCGCTACCAGGTAACGAGAGTGCGCCGAGCCCGCTGGCCGTGGCCCCGAGCGGCAGCGTCGGCCCGATCGCGCCTGCGGCCTGCCATAAATCGTCGAACGGGAGCGACCCGCGGCTCGTGATCGCGGCTCCCGGCAATATGCCGTTGCGATCGGGATCGAGCACAAAGCCAAGCGCGGTGGGGACGCTGCCGACCGCTCGCGCCAGCCGCTTGTCACCATCCGGCAGGCTTTCTCCCAGCGTGCCGATCTCGGCGCGGCCGGTCGCCGATCCAAGCCGACGTGCGAGCGCCGCTGGCGAGCGGTCGTCGGGCTCAGCGAACAGCACATCGATCGCGATCGCAGCGGGCCGCCCCATCGCCACCGCCTCGACGAGCCGCGCCATCGTCTCCCGCGGCCACGGCCAGGTGCCCAACGCATCGATGGAGGCACGATCGATGTCGACGACGATGACCTTCAGGTCGGATGGTGCGGGCCTACGCAGCCATTGGTCGCCGGCGAGTTCGATGTCGAAGGCGCTGTCGCGCAGTACCTCGCTCGTGGTCTTGGGAAGCAGGATGACTGCCGCCAGAAAAGCGGTCAGCGTCGCAGTTCCCGCAGCAACTGGCAGGCGCAACTGCAATGCTCGGCGCATCCTACCCATCGAGATACCGCCGTCTGCTGGCCCGTGTTCTTCCAAATATCGAAGCCGGTGGCCTCGCGCGTTCAGCTGACGCTTGCGAGCGCGGCGCCGATGCGTTCAGGTGCCCATCGCTTAATCGGCGTCGGTGGTGTGCCGGGCGAGACAACGTCAGTACCTTCGCCCTCGCGCAGGATCACTTGCTGCCCAGCCGAGGTCACCGCCACCGAGCCGCGGACGACGAACACGCCGAAGCGCCCGTTGCTCGGACCGGCGAAGAATCGCGTACCGCGTACCGCGATCAGCGCGAAGGGGCTGCGAATCTGCACTGCTGCGCGCGCGCTGCGCGGCGGCCGATCGAACAGCAACGGCCCGGAGCGCAGCGTCACCTCCCCGCCAGCATCGACAAGAAACCGATCGATCTTCAGCCGCCCTTGTTCGCCAAGCCTGATCGTCGTATCGCGGCCGAGCCGCATTCCCAGTTTGGACGCGACGCCGGTAACGACTTCGTCGCCGAGAAAGACCGGCGCGGCGCGATCGAGCGTGCGGCGACCCCCATCGAGCTCGGCGAATGTCTCACCCTTGACCTCCTCAACCGAGCCGACCCGCTCGGCGGCGTGCGCCGGTATACCGGCAAGGATGAATGGGAGCGCCAGCGCTCCGTGGCGGAGAAGCCAGCGTCGATTGCAGGGCCGGTCGCGTTTGATCTCGCCGAGGTTGGTCATCGTCGATCCCCGCAGCTTGGTGTTCCAGGGAGCAGTGCCTGTCATTGTTGCGGATGCCAGCGGAGCATTCTGTCACTTAGGTCACAGGGGCGCAAATAAACGCCCGTCGACACGTACTTCGAGGTCGTTCCCATAGGTGCGCGCAGCGCCCTCGCGACCATGACATAGGAAGCAGCTTCGTGTGAGTCCGCCGGCGCCCGGAGCCACCACCTAGTCGACGGGTTGCCTACGGTCGCGCCTCTAGGATCATGTTGAAAGGCGTCTCCGCAGCCCGGCGCACCCTGGAGAAGCCGCCGTTGTGGATGACCTCGCGCAGTTTCGTTTCGCCCGCCTGTGCCCCGAGAGCCGCACCAACTTCTTGCGACAGTGAGGTGGGCACGCAGATCATGGTCGAGCCGGCGTAGTAAAGGCGTCCGATCGGGTTCAGGTTCTGCTGCAGTGTGTCGCCTGCCATCGGCTCCACAATCATCCAGGTCCCATCGGATTTCAGGGATTGACGGATGTGTGCGGCTGCGCCTGCAGGATCGCCCATGTCGTGCAGACAATCGAAGCAGGTTACGAGATCGAAGTCTTTGCCGGCATAGTCTTTGGCCAGGCCCACGGCGAACTGCCCGTTCGCAGCGACGCCATGGCTCTTGGCATGCGCGGTGGCGTCGCGGATCGAGTCAGAATGAAAATCGTAGCCGACGAACTGGGATTTCGGGAACGCCTTGGCCATCAGGACGGTCGACCAGCCGTGTCCGCAGCCGACGTCTGCAACGCGCGCCCCAGCCTCGAGCTTCTTCACGACCCCTTCGAGGGCGGGCAGCCACGCCGAGACGAGGTTGTTGTGGTAGCCCGGCCGGAAGAAACGGGCTACCGCGCAGAACAGGCAGCCGGCTTGGTCGCCCCAAGCAACGCCGGTACCCGATTTGAATGCCGCCTGCACCTTGGGCTGATTGTCGAGCATTGCCGCCATGACATCGAAGCCGCCCATCATGTAGACGGGACTCTCCTCGTTGGCGAACACCATGGCCTGCTCGGGCGGCAGTGCGAACTTAGCGGTTGCAGGATCGTAGGACAGATAGTTGGAAGCTGCCTGATGCGATAGCCATTCGCGCAGATAGCGCTCGTCGACCTTTGCGGCCTTGGCAAGTTCCATCGACGTCATCGGCCCTTTGGCCTGGATGGTCTTGTAGAGCCCCAGCGCATCGCCCATGCGGACCATGGCGATGCTGGATGCGCCGCCAAGGTCCGACAGCATCTGGCCGATGAATGCGTTGAGCTTGCCTTCATCAATGTTCGTAGTGGACATGAACGTACCTCCTTCGAAACGTTACTCACTGAATCAGAGGATTTCTGCGAGCATGCGCGCGGCGCGCATGGCGCCATCGCTTTCGACCGGTTTGAACTTCGCCGGTTGGTTCAATGCTGCGACCATGGCATCGGCGATCGCGGGCGGCGTAAAAGTCGCGTAGTCTATTCGTCGTTGCGCACATGTGTTCTTGATGCCGCGAGGACGGAAGCTATCGATCGTTAGTGTGACGTAGCCCCATGATGCGACCGGGCAATCAAATATAACTCCAAGCGCTAAACAAAGGATCATGCGCATTTAACGCACTCCCGAGTTTTTCGAGCGAAGTCATCCTAAACAATGTTCATTTCAATCCCGGACTCGCGAGCAAGGCACCGATAGTCGGCTGCTTCCCGCAAGGACTCCGCTTTGTGCAATGCACGAAACCTAGCATTTTGCGCCCGAGCGGCAATGAGAAAGGACAAGCAATCGGCCCCAGAAGCTGCGACCTAATGTCCGAGATGAGTCAAAGCGGAAGTGGCGGCATTTTCGAATCAAGTCCGTTGTTCTCTCAACAACGGACATATACCGAGGAGAGCGACACGTCTGCTTGCGGCACGTCTGCTTTGTGACATCACCACGCACGGTTCGAATGACAAAGAGACCGCCAACTAAGGCGGCCACCTGAATTTGACCTTGATGCTTTCGGTGTGTTCGCAGACCTGACAGTTGAACGGAGACAGTCAGCAGAGCAACGCTTCGACGCTCAGAGTAAAGCTCTGTGAATTGTAGCATTGCTCAGGGACTTACAAGGTGCCGTCAACTGCGGATTTCACATTTTAATTGAACCAGACAATTGTTCCGACAACGAGAGAGTCGGGTTATGCCCCTTTATGGGTCTAGGGGTCTACGCGGAAGAATTGCCGCGCCAACTTGTACTGCAACCTTTCGTCGGCAGCCGGAAGGTTTTTGCGTTTTGTGTTTATATAATTGCTTATGGCTTCCGAACTGGCAAAACAACTACTGGACGCGGGTTTCCCGGCGGCGAAGCCGGGTCGCGATAATGAACTTTTGGGAATTCCCACCCTCGAAGAGCTTATGACGGCTGTGGAACAATTTCATCCGGGATTTCGCCTTTCGGTCAAGCGCATCAATCCCGACGAATGGGAAGCGCATAGCGGATTTATTTCAATCGACGGTGAAGTCGCTTATTGGGCAAGACATGGCCCAACCGCCACCGAAGCATTGGGTAAAAAACGCGTGCTAACTTTTCTGCTTATGCTCACAGCAAGTCTTTCAGGGCGTGACCCCAAGCTGACTCTGCCAGAGCACTTGCCTGTACGCGCCACCACGGAAATCGTCGGCTAGAGCTGCGCCTCGAAAATGCGGACAAGCGTTTCGGAGACTTCGGGCTCACGCCGCCATCCGTCCGAGCGGAGCCGGCTCGACACTGAGGCCGCTTCACGCGCCTCTCCTACCTATAGGCCGCTTCCCAGCCTGCCCGCGAGACGGGCGGAGGGACACGGCAATGGGCTAAACGTCACGGGCAGAGGCTTCTAGCGCCCCGTTGATGACGGCCAGAAGCGTATTCGTCGGATACACGAAGCCGGTGCCAGCCGCCGCCGTTACGCTCAAAGCCGACATCAAGCCAATCGCGGAGGTCCATGCGACCACCGCAAGCTGCCGCGCCCGCAACGGAGTGATGTCAGTGCCGCGCCGCAGCTTTTCCGACACGACCTCGGTCAGTTCGTTGAACAACGGCAAGATGAGATCGCGCGTCGTCTGTGGGTCGCCGTGGATCTGCGACCAAGCAAAATCGAGCCGGAAGTATTCGAGCCGGTCCCGATAGTGATCGATGAACGCGGTCGTGAGGGCTTGCAAGACGGCAGGACCGTTGTCCGCGTCGCGCGCTGCTTTGAGCAGGACTCGGCCGTGCTCCAGCTGGCCTTCGGCAACCGCGGCGCGCATCAAGGCTTCGCGGTTTGGAAAGTAATGGTAGATCGCGGGCTTCGTCACCCCGAGCGTATCTGCGACGTCGTCGAGCGTGAAGTCCGCGAGCGCCGCTTTCGCGAGGAAGCGACGCGCAATTGCGATGATTTCCCCTCGGGTGCGGTCGCGACGGACCGCGACGCGGCGGGGCTCCGACCCTCGTTTGTTGGTTCCTGTTGACATGATCCTCCAGCTATCTTAATCTGATTAAGATAACTTAATCAAGTTAGAATTAGCCTGGAACGCCTACGCCATGAGGCAGACCATGACGGCACGACTGTACACATTCACGATCTCGCATTTCGCTGAGAAGGCTCGCTGGGCGCTGGACTATAAGAGCATTCATTACCAAGAAAAGCGGCTCGTGCCCGGCTCACATTTTCCAATCGTCAAGCGCATGGCGCCCCGCACGTTTGTGCCGGTGCTGCGAGACGACGGACGCGTTATCCAGGGCTCCAGCGCCATCATCGACTACCTCGGCGCCCGCACTCCTGAGCGTCCGCTTACGCCGGCGGACCCGTCCGAGCGACAACGGGCGATCGAGCTCGAACGCTGGCTCGATCGTGAATTGGCGGAGCCGGTTCGCCGCGTCTTCTACTTCCACGCGCTCAACGATCCTGATCTGCTCATCCCGCTATTCAACCAAGGCGGACCTTGGTGGGGCCGTCTGTTTTGTCGCG
>WNFD01006272.1_pt1 | contig 12468 bp, 8 predicted proteins | sample 5400491 | NCBI WGS metagenome assembly WNFD01 (sample SAMN13153343, study PRJNA577476) | soil metagenome | isolation source: 120 cm saprolite under Douglas fir tree site 2 hole 2 replicate 2 | place: USA:California | collected 2015-04-18 | reverse complement strand
TGCCGACCATCTGCCCGGAAGTAATCCATATAAAGAGTGAGCAAATGCCAGACAATGAGGGTCTAGCTGCAATATGGTCTGCTTGCATGTGTCTCGAAAACCAGCGTGATGTCTGTTGGTCGGCCCGAGCAAACGATTTTCCAACTTTCTTAGTTGTGATGAGTTTTTCGGGAGCCCTGGGCGGAACTCGAACCGGCTGGATGTGATCGTCACGTACCTTGCTTGGAAAGCCGGTGTTAGAATTTGAGCCGTGGAACTCGCGCTCAATCTTTTATGGGGTCTGATCTTCGCGCTGCCCCTGTGCCAGTGGGTGCGAAATTCGTGTGCGCAGCGCCAGGAGCGTTGGGTAAACCATACGCAGGGTTGGCTTGCTCGTGTGCGTGGCGTTCCTACTTTTTCCCGTCATTTCCACTTCGGATGATCTGCATGCGACGGACTTTGTCGAAGATGCAGCCTTCGCTTCTCGAAAGGCTCGCCCGGGGGTGTCTAGCCATGTCTTAAACCAAGGCGGGGTGACGATATTCGTTGTCCCCATGTCAGCATCGGTTGCCCCTCCCGCGATTTCCAGCGAGGCGGCGGTCCACTTCAGTTCCGTTCTAACCCTCGCAGGCGTGCTTCTGCCTCGGGCCGGACGCTCTCCTCCATTCCGTTTCAGCCGGCAGCCTTCTTCTCGCAGCGAATCTATTCGCGAGGAACACTTCAATAACCGCCCTCTGCCGTTATCTAACGCGGCTATCCAGCCATGCAAGCGGAGGACAAAAATTAATCGCATTGAGGTTTCGGGGAATGAGCGAAATACGTAGGCCTGAAACTGCGGAAACGCCCTGAAAGGTTACTTGTCATGGCAATCATTGAGAGTTTTTGGCTTTACGGGAAACCGGGGACCAGATATCGGGTCCATATCTATCAGGACAGCATAGAGACATCCGCTATGCCTGGCTCGAGTTCCTTGGGTGGAAAAAAAACGGCCCTGCTGGAAGATGGCGCTCTCCTTCATCAGGTAGACGAAAACACGTTCAAGAACACAGTAACGGGGGAGTTGCTGTCGCGGACAGAGTCTCCGCCTTATCAACCTGGCGAAAAGACAATGTAGGCGCAATTACCACGAAGATGAAGAGTAGCCTTGACCGCCGATGAGCGGCACAAATCGGCAACCGTCCAAACTCTGGACTGTTGGCCGTCCGTCCTGCTTCCACACTAACTGCAACTCCTGGGCTTGCGGCGGACCCACGGGAATCACCATGCGAGCGCCCTCGCGTAATTGCTCAAAAAGCGGTGTAGGAATCTGAGGGGCTGCAGCCGAGACGACTATCGCGTCGAACGGCGCCATCGCAGGCAAGCCTTGGCTGCCATCGCCGACGATCACGCTCACATTGTTGTATCCCAGCCGCGCCAGTGTAGCTTCCGCATTGCGGGCAAGAGGCGCGTGCCGCTCTACGGAATAGACCTCGCGACAGAGTTCGGCGAGCAATGCAGTCTGATAGCCGGAGCCGGTGCCGATTTCCAGCACCTTGAATGATGGCTGCGGTGACAAAGCGTCCAAGGTAACGGCAACGATGTAGGGCTGAGAGACCGTCTGACCTTCACCGATCGGGATGGGGTGATCTTCGTAGGCTTGCTCGCGGTACTCGTCAGCAACGAACTCGTGGCGAGGAACGCGGGCCATGGCATCGAGCACTCGCTGATCGCGAATACCTCGGCCACGTAGTTGCGATGCGACCATGATCTGGCGCTCGCCCGCGTAACCATCGGGATGGATCTGAGTTGCCATGAGCCAGCTATCTTGAGAATACGCCCTTTGGATGCGTTCGGAGTGGGATGGAGTAACCTGGTTCAAGTTCGGCGGCAGGGTAGTCAAAATCGAACTATTTTTTACGCTGGCGGATTCTGACGTCGATGCTGACCACGCCGTTCTGATCGCGTATCCCGACCACGGACACATTACGCGAGACGTTGTATTCCACCTGGATGATCTGTTGTGACGCCTGGGATACGTTGGTGCTGTAGGTGAGCGTGAGGTTTCCAGCGACTTGTTGCTCGATGGTGACTTGAGGACCGCGGGATGGGTTGGTTTCCGTGCTGAGACCCTGGGGGTCGATCTTGATACGGCTCACACCGAACAGGCGCTGCACCCGGTTGCTGACGGTCGCATTCAGGGCCTCGCTGAGGATTGCATTCGAGGCTTCCTGGGAGAGCGCCGATTGTCCGGACTGTTGGATTTGTGCCGATTCTTCGCGGGTGCGTCCCAGTGCCAGCAGGGCCACCACGTCGGCCTCCGGCAGCGGCGGCTCGGAACGATATTTCACATTCAGCTTACTGAGCTCTCCATTCAGGTTAACGGTGACGTCATAATCGCGAACCCGTGTTGACATTTGAAGATCGAGCACGGGCGTGGTGGTCACCGGGTTCACGAAAGTTACATCGCCCCGCTCCAGGCGGTACTTCGTGCCGTTGAAATAAACGTCGCCCTCGATGATGTCAGCGCGTCCCAGCAAAACCGGCTTGGCAGCGCTGCCTCGCATGTGCAGATCGGCGTCTCCGGAAAGCCGGACCACCGCAGTTTGCATCTGCAACTCCGGCGTCGTAACGATGTGGACGTCCAGCCGGATTCGATTCAGCACAGGATTGGTCTGCGGCAGTGTGGAAGTCTGAGCGCTTCGCTGGAGATAGGCAGCAAAGTCGAAGCCTGGCGTCATGGCCAGTTTGGTGACGGTGATATCGCCTGACAAAGTAGAAGCGGCTGGGGTTCCCACAAAATGCAGATCAGCATTGGCCGTGGAACTCACTCCAGGTGGGTAACGCAGGCGGACGTCCTGCCCTTGCACGGTGAGATTAAATTCGATTTGCCGATTGTAGGAGCTGGCGTATCCGCCAAACGTAAGCAGCCCACCGCCCGTGCGCGCGGTGAGCGTTTCTATCTGAAGACGATCCTGATTAAATATCAGCGATCCGTTGATCTCGTTAAGTGCGCTCGGCAGATCGGAGTATGCGACCGAACCGTTGGCAACCTGTAGTCGGCCTTGGGTGAACGGATGCGCCACTGTGCCGGAGACAGTTACGTCTACCGTTACCTCGCCCGAAGATCTGAAATCAGCATTGAAGCTTTCCATGAGTTTCAGGTTGACGCGGCCCTGTGCGCGAAAGTCGAGCTGGCGTTCGCCGCTCAACTGCACCGTTCCTGCTGCCAGCAGATCGGTGCCTTCGCCCGTGAAGCGGAATTCTTGAATCCGGAGAAGCTGCCTGGATATGTCAAAACGCACTGGCCCATTGTTGCGCAGTTTGATGTTTTCCACGTCCGCGTAAAACTGAGTCAGATTTCCCACGACGTTCAATTCGCGCGGCCTTCGAAGCGGTCCGTGCAACTGCAAGTCACCGCCGATGGAAGAATGGCCGGTGATCCGCCCCTTCAGGTAGGTTCGCAGCAACGCGTCAATGTCGAGCTGATTGAAATGCAGGTTTACGGTCGATGGCCAGTCACCACGCAGATGAACATTGCCGTCGATGGACAATTCTGCCTGCCCGAACTGCGATTGCCCGGTAAGGCGCAGATCTGCTCCCTGTGTCACTGCATTCATCGTGAAGTCGCCGGCGCGCTCGTGATCGAAGGTGAGGTCGTGCAGTTGGATAGTTGCTGTAACAGCGGGTGTATCAGCTGTTCCCGAACCGATAGCGGTGAAGTCCATGCGACCTTCCACTGTCATGCCGCGGTTCTGCAGCTGCGGAATTCGCGTAAGATCAAAATTCGTTCCCGCGAGATTAAAGTGGAAAGCACGGGTGGAGAGGTTGAAGTTGACATCTCCTGTGACTCTTGAGTCGTAATGGGTGAGCTGGATGTCACGCAGTTCGGCCTGTCCTCGATCGAGGCGCAACTCCGAATCGAAATGCTCGACCGGCTCGCCATAAATTGATCCATTGGTGATCTGGATGCGCCCACTGCCGCGTGGCTCCGCTTTCGTCCCCGCGGCTTGCATGAAAATGTTCATCGTCCCTTTGACGGGATAGTCGAGTTGAGCCAAGGCGAGAATTTCGGAGACATCCGCATTCTGCATATCCACGCGGGCAGTGAAAGGGCTGCCGTCGACAAATTGCCTTTGCTGTAGACCAGCTCCCAGATCAAAATTGACAATCGTAGTGCCATGACGGAGAGTCCCGCGGCGCGCCGCGAACGCATTCGGTGAAATCTGAATGCGGGCGGCCAGTGAATCCCAATGGACTTGTCTTTCTGGAGTCCTGGGAGTGGCCGGGATCAACCAATCGAAATCCTGTGACTGAAGATCGCCCACAAACGATATGGCGGAAAGTTTGCCGCTGGCTGTGCCGTTGAACGTTGCGTGACCGTGCAGCTTAACCGGGATTCGTTCCTGGTAACCGGCAGCGGCAAGAATGGGCTGCCATTCCCCTACGTCGGTAGTGGAAACGGAAACATTCAGGCTCGCGGTGGAAGAGAGCGTGCCTGAAGCCGCGACTTTGCTGGCGGTTGTAGCGGCGCTGAATTCAGCCAGATCAAGCTCTCCGGATCCGGCGTGATAAGTAGCCCGAGCGCGGGCGGTCAGCGGCAGCTGGCCGGGAGCCACTCGTGATGGGGGGACAACCTCCAGGATGATCTTCGCTTCAGTGTTTCGTGGTGAACCTGTCCAGCCAGCTTCTACGGAACCATCCGTGGCGCCGGCAAAGTTGATGCGGTTGAACGGCCGGGCGGGCGTGGCCAGCGCGGTGGCTATCTCCGCTGCCGACAAATCTTTCATTTGAAGACGGACCGTTCCCTTTTGCTCTTCGAATCTTTTTCCCTTGGCGAGTTTCGCACTCGTTGGAACGCTCCAGTTTGCGATCTCTGCGTTGCCAGAGACACTACCTCCCAGCATTCGTGCCTGGATTTGGGAAAACGTAAGGTGCTGTGGATTAACCGAGAACTGCGCATTCAGCGCCACGTCATGCAGCTTGACGGATTGGTCGCGCCAATCGAAGTCCTTCAGCAGAAGTTTCCCGGCAGAGGAGAAATCTGCCTTCGACCAATAACCTTGCCCGATAGCATGAACAACGCCGCGACGTACTTCGGGACGACGCATGATCGCCGCGGTCTCAGCCAAATCAATCGCCGCATCGTACGCGGCCTCGATCTTCGGTTCGCGGAAGTTCTGGATGCGGCCGCTGCCCGTGACGCTCGAGCGTCCCGAAGTTGCTTTCAGCGAACTTACATCAATGTTGTTTTGTCCCAGGCTGAATTGCGCTTCCGCCATCCATGCAATTGGGCGGTAGTCTTTGAAGTGTGTATCCACCTTGCCCATCCGGAGATTTCCCTCGTAGCGGCGTTGCAGCAGAGAGTAGGTCATATCGGCGGAGAGGTCGTTAGCAATAAAGTCCAGAGGAATTCGCTGGTTATCCCACAAGAACTCTCCGCGACGGACGTCGAGACGGTTGATGGAAAGTGAAAATAGCAATCCAACCGCACCACTCGCCGAATTCTGCCCCAACATGGGTTGGGGCTGATTGGTTGTGCCATCGGGATAAAGGATGATGTGAACCACGGGATGCTCGAGCAGCACCGTATGAAAGCCGAATTCCCTGCCGAGGATAGAAATGATCTTGATCTGTGCCAGCAACCGGTCTACGTGGGCGTAGGGAACTTCGACTGGCCGCTCAAGGCCATGGATTGTAAGATCGAGCACTTCGATCTGCAGACGGAACGGAATGGTGTGGAAATTTCCCAAGTCAACGCGGCCGCCGGTAATTCGCTCCAATTCTGTAACCAGGCGGTGCCGCACCCAGACTTGAAAAGAATCTGTGGTCATGTACCAGGCTGCGAGCGTGAGAAGCAGCAGGCCGCTAAGCAGGATGGACAGCAGATATTTCCAGATCTTGCGACGCGGTCTGCTTTCGCTCATCGCGCCTGACCTTCGGAATCGGACGTCGCGGGTTGAGTTCGAATCTCGCTGCCCGTGCGAAGAGTTTGTAACCACGCGATCAGCAGTTGATCAATCTTCCGCTGGGTAAGCAGTTCTTTGATTTTGGGGCTGGCTTGAGCTAAAGGAATCTGCTGCGCTCCGGATTGCCGCAACTGAGGCAGCAGTTCCTGATTGTAGTAACTCTCAATGCTTTTGGAATCAATCTGGACCGTGGGGCGCAAGCGGGCATCCACCAGGCGCAATAAATCGAGCTGTAGCGCTACCCTATTTTTGAGTTCCTTTTCCGTAACACCGTAGCGGGAAAGTGCTGCATGCCATCCTGAGTCGGATTCGGCGCCAGGATACTGCCTGCGTATCCCTTGAATACGCGCCGCAATATCCTGATCCGAGGCGTGCTGGAAATCTGCCGAGCGTATCTGCTGTCGCAGCAATTCCTGATCGATCAGCCGGTCGAGGGCAGCCTTGCGATCGGCAAAGGTGAGTTGCTCGGGAGAGTGTCCCGCGATAAATGCTTCGTAATGGAGTGCATCTTCCCAATCGCTCTGCAGAATGGCGTGGCCATTCACCGTGGCCACGATGCGGTCCAAAATGTCGCCGGCGCGGGCGGGCAAAGCGGTCAGCAGCAGAAACAGAATACAAAACGATAGAGAAAACTTAATCATCAGAATGTCTGTCCAATGCTAAAGAAAACGTTGAAACGACGCGCGTGTTGCGGAACAAAGACCGTTGCCGTTGGATTATTCGGGTCTGGGGTCTGCAGACTCGGGAATGCGGGTGGATTCAAATTGTAGCCGAAATCAAACCTCACCGGTCCAATGGGTGTCTTATAACGTACGCCAACCCCGATGGCGTGAGAAATATAGCTGTAGTCGCATTGGTCGGCCGTACTTTGCTGAAGGCACAATCCAGGATTTTTTTGCCGCCAGCGCAGCAGGTTGTGCAGCATCTCGTGTCCGTTGGTGAAGACGTTGCCGGCATCATGAAAAATGGCGAAACTGATATTGTCCTGGAAGTACGGCAGTGTGGTGGGAGGAAACCGCAGTTCGATATTATTAAGAAACAGCGCGCTGCCTCCCAGGGGGAATCCGAACGTCGGATCACGAGGGCCGGCCTGGTTCAAACCAAAGCCACGATGTGAGTTGCCGCCGCCCGAGAAAAAACGTTCCGGAAGTGGAATCACTGTGTCCCCCGACGGGGGCTGCTGCCCGGGCAAGACATTGACTGTATCCTGGAACGGATTCTCGATACCTATGCGGGTGGAGCGGGCAAAAACATATTTCTTGACGGTTTCCCCCGGCCGCTTTTTACCAAAGGCGTAATAGGTGGAGTTCTGCATCAAAATCCGGCTGAAATCGGCTTCCGAACCGAAGTAAGCCGAAGCCACGCCACCGTCAACGGTGGTGTAATTTCCCCGGGTCGTTTCCAACGCGTTGTCTCGCCTGTCACGAAGATAGCTGAAACCGGGCATTCCCACACGCGTGGGTTGGGAGAGCAGCGGGATCTGGTCGGTACTGATCTGCAGGTTACTGGCGCGCACCCGCCGGTAAGTGAAGCGGTAGAGCATGGTGCTCACTTTGCTGATCGTCTGCGCGGCTTGAACCGAACCTTCCAGACGTTCCGAGGTGAAAGTGGCGACGTCCAGCGTATTGTCATAAAAGAGAGTGACTGACATTCGCCAATTGCGGCTGTTAAACCAGCGCGGCTCCTCGAAACTGATCAGGGCGCGCTGCTGCAAGCGGCCGACATGCGACTTGAAGGTAATGGTGTCATTGCGTCCGCGGAAATTCAGGCGGGTCACGCCAAACGATACGCGAGGGCTGACTCCTGTTGCCCCTTGGGGCTGGTTGCTGCCGACGGCGGGTTGACCGGTTTGGAATTCCAGACCTACGCCGTAATTGAAGGTGTAACGCTTGGCCTCCTGTACTTCGACCAGTACATTCTTTTCCCGCTCACTTCCTTCAGGATTCTGCACCGCAGTATCGACTTGGCTGAAAATACCGAGGTCATAGAGGCCTTGCTGGGTCTTCAGCATGTCGATCTGGCTCAGTGGGTCGCCCGCTTTCACCTGTAACTCACGCTGCACGACGAATGGGCGGGTGAAATTCAAACCGGAGACCATCACCTGGTCCACGAATATCTGTTCGCCTTCGTGAATGGTGAAAGTGACATCCATGTGATTGGGTTCTCTCGCCAGGGGTTTGGCGGAAGCTTCGAATGTGGCATTGGGAAATCCGCGATTGAAGTAGAAATTCAGGAGCGTGTCGCGATCCTGCGCGACGTTGAAATCCGAGAACGGCTGGCCCTCTGCCGTAGTGATATTTGCACGAAGCTGGTCCTCGGTAAAATTGCTGTTCCCGATGATCTGCAGTTTTTCCACCAGGGTTTGGGGACCTTCATTCACCTGGATGTTGATGGCAAGCTCGTTCTTATGGCCAAGATAGTCATCTTCGACTTTGCCTGTAATCTTGACTTGCTGAAAACCATTGTTCAAATAGAGATATTCCAGACCACGGATATCGTCGTTGAGTAATGCCTGGCTGTAGCGGCCGTGCGAGAAGAGGCGCCCCGCGGCCTGTATGTGTATGTTGGAGCGCAGCAGTTCTTCGGCAAAGTATTTGTTGCCGGTTATGCTCAGTTTCACCAGTTTGTGACGTGCGCCGGCATCAACAATGTAGACGACTCGCAGTTCCCCTCCGCCAGGATCGGATTGTTTCTTCAAATCCACCTTGGCTTCGAAGTAGCCGCGGCTTTGCAGATAGTTCACCAGATTGCGACGGCCCTCGTTCAACAGATCATCATCCAGCGCGTTCTCTTCATAAACCGGAACATTCCTTTTAAGCACACTGCGTCTGATCTTAAAACCTTCGGTCGCGATATCGACCTTGGGACCGGGTTCGACGTTAAAGGTGTAGTCCACGGCATTCACTTCCGGCCGGTAGGAGCGGGAGGCGACCGAGACCTGCGCCAGCAACCGGTTCTGCTTTTGATATTTTTTGCGCAGCCGATCCAGCGCGCGGGTGACGCGTTGAGCTGAGGCGGGATCCGCGGGATGCATCTTCGCGATGTCTTCGATCTGTCCCTGAGAGAATCCTGGATGGCCGGTCACATTCACTCGGCCAACCTGGGCTTGTGGGCCGGGAGTGACCCGGAAAAAGATGTCTACCTGTTGGGTCTCTGGATGCTTCTTTTCTTCCTCGCTGATCGAAGAATGGTAGTAGCCATTTTCTTCCATGAGCTGCTTGATGTTCTTGAGAGCCCGGTCTAGTTTTTCGCGGGTGAAGAGTTCTCCTAAAGGCAGCTTGGCCGCATTGGCAACCTGGTTCTCAGCCGGCCGGCTGGGTGCGCCCGCGACGCTGATCTTACCGATAAAGTAGTTTGGACTGGTGATGAAGCTCAGCGTGACTTGGCCCGCTGCATCGCGCTCCGCTTCCACTCGAATATCGGCAAAGCGGCCGGTAGCGTACAGCGCCTGAATGCTTTGGCGGATCAGTTCGCGATCCAGCGGCTTACCGGGTTGCTGCAAGATCAATGGAAGCAGTCGTTTCTGATCGCCTTCCGCAACGTCAGGGAATTTAATTTCCGTGACTATCAAACCTTGATAAGAGGAGATACTCTCGAACTTGGGCTGGGACGCTTGAGCTGGGGACTGGGCCTGGGCTGGGACTAGTCGCGCGGAAGCCTCGAAGGCTCCGGCGGCGAGGATTGCCACCACGGTTACGCTTTTGAGCAGGACTCCTCTTAAACGCAAAAAGACTCCTCAACGCGGCTGTGGAGGCTTAAATGATTCGATGAGCAGGTAGTAGGCAATGTTGTATTCGGCTCGCGAAGCGCGGCCCACCTATAATAATGGTTTATAGGTGGGAAACTGGTGATGTCTTTGGAACCCGATCAAAGATATTCGCGGCAGCTTCTGTTCAGCGGAATCGGAACGGAAGGGCAACAGCGACTGGCAATTGCGCGCGTAGCAATTGTGGGTTGCGGCGCCACTGGCTCAGCGCTGGCTTCCCTGCTGGCGCGCGCCGGTGTAGGCACGATTCGCATTATCGATCGAGATTACGTTGAACCCAGCAATCTTCAGCGACAATCCCTGTTTGACGAATCCGACGCTGCCGAGGCGTTGCCCAAAGCGATCGCTGCAGCTCGAAAGATAGCCGCTTTCAACTCACAGATCGTTGTCGATCCCCACGTTGCCGACCTGACTCCTTCGAATATCGCGGCGCTACTGGAAGGCGCGCAACTTATCCTGGACGGAACCGACAATTTCGAGACCCGGTATCTGATCAATGATTTCGCAGTGCAGCAGGCTCTTCCCTGGATTTACACCGCCGCGGTGGGCAGCTACGGGGTAACGATGAATATCATCCCGGGCAAGACTGCCTGCCTGGCATGCATCTTTCCAGAGCCGCCGCGCGGATTGCTTGAGACTTGTGAAACGGCTGGCGTTCTGAATACCGCCGTGAACTGGGCGGCGTCGGTTGCGGCAAGCGAGGCGCTAAAACTGCTCGTCGGAGCGGAGGACCGGCTACGACAAAGTTTGCTTTCGTTCGATCTGTGGTCAAACCTGCACGGCGAGGTAACTGCTGCACATCCGCGTGGGGGATGCCACGCGTGTGATGAGCGAAAATTTTTACATCTAGCAGGAAAGGACCGGCCGCAAGTCACTCTCTGTGGACGCAACTCGGTGCAGATTCATGAGAGCGCCCGGGCCGTGGATCTGGCGGAAATGAGTAAGCGGCTGAAGCCGCATGGCGCCGTCCGACATAATGATTTCGTGCTGAAGTTCTGGCACGAGCCCTATGAGATGACGCTGTTTCCCGACGGCCGCGCGATTATCAAGGGCACCACAGATACGACGGTGGCGCGGAGCTTGTACGCGCGGTATGTAGGCAGCTAGAGGGCGAGTTTCTGGTTTCTAGTTCCTGGTTCCGGTGAAGAGCCTGAAATTCTACCATGAAAACTGTGAACTTCGATCTGAGATCTGGGTTTCATACTTTCAGATCTCTGCTCTCAGCTCTCAGTTCTTAACTCTCACATCGATCTCAGACCTCAGATCCGACACCCAAAACCGGCCGGGGACGCGAAAAACAGGCATCCGAGCCCCTATCCACGGAATCTTATTTCTCCATGGACTCTGGAGGAAGCACATGCGTCAACTGACTATTTTCTGCATTGCGATCATCCTGCCTGCACTGGCGGCAGGACAGGCGACCGTGATTTCGGGATATGCCGTGAACTGGGCGCCACCGGGAGTTTACGCGGAACCCTTTGTTCCGCTGCTATCGACTCCCTCGATGTCGTTCGAGAATATCTCGCCCTCGCCGGTGGGCGCCAGCAATGCAACTGCTGGAAACGTTGCGGGTGCAACCAACGCGACCCTTTCCGTCCTACCGGCGGGACCGGTGGAGCAATTTCCACCCTCCCTACTCCTTGGATCGGCAGAGTCATCGATCGAAGCTGGCACAGAAGGCGAGTCTCGCGCAGAAGCCAGTACGTCGACCGAACCACGGCCGTTGGAGCTAGGCGCGGCGTCATTTCAGGATAGCTACGGAGTGGCGCAGCTTGCGGCCGGTTCACGTGCGCGGCAGCAGGCCAAGCGCTTGTACTCCAACCTTGATATCGAACGCATGAATCAGATGACGGGGATGGTGAAATACGAGGGCAAGACGGAGCGTCTGGAGTAACGCACTGTCTGGAGATTCAGCGCTGGACGAGATTCTCCAGCACTGCAAAGAATTCGGGATACGAGATGATAGCGGCGTCGGCTTGATGGATCCGAGTCTCTCCCTCGGCGCGCAGGGCGGCCACGGCGAAGGCCATTGCGATGCGGTGATCGCCGAAGGATTCCACTTCCCCGCCGCGTAGTTTCTGTCCGCCAGGAATTTTCAGTCCATCGGCTCGTTCCTCCCTGCGCGTCCCGAATTTCAATTCCGCCTGAAGTGTATGGAGCAATCGCAGCCAGCACCGGTATCTCATCAATCAGCGCGGCAGTGTCGGCGCCGCTGACAAGTGCTCCGCTCAGGCTTTTTCCTTCAATCTTGAGTGTGCCCCGCAATTCGCCATGCTGTTCTTCGAGTTGCGTAACTGTGATACCGGCGCCCATCGAAATCAACAAATCGACAAGACGGGTTCTGGTTGGATTCATTAAAAGGTCGTTGATTACCAGCTGAGATCCGGGAAACACGGCGGCCGCGCACAAGAAAAACGATGCACTCGATAGATCGCCGGGAATGTGTGCCTCGATGGCGTGCAGTTTTTGGCCACCTTGAATTCGCGCTTCCTTACCTCTTTGCTTGACGGTTGCTCCGAACGCGCACAGAGCCAACTCTCCATGATCCCGTGTGGTCACCGGTTCTTCGACACGCGTTTCTCCTTCCGCGAACAGGCCGGCAAAAAGTAGCGCGGACTTAACCTGCGCGCTAGCCACCGGCATGTGGTAATCAATCGCCTTCAGGGGTCGACCGATAACTTTCAACGGAGGACGGCTGCCGTCAGCAGAAGTTATTTTTGCGCCCATCAGTTCCAGCGGGGCGATGATTCGAGCCATAGGGCGCCGGGAGAGCGATTC
>WNFD01017972.1_pt1 | contig 12470 bp, 10 predicted proteins | sample 5400491 | NCBI WGS metagenome assembly WNFD01 (sample SAMN13153343, study PRJNA577476) | soil metagenome | isolation source: 120 cm saprolite under Douglas fir tree site 2 hole 2 replicate 2 | place: USA:California | collected 2015-04-18 | reverse complement strand
CGCTTCCCTACGTGAAACGCATTCCGGGTCTCAACTACGATGCGCTCAAGCCCGCCTATACCGATCCCAGCGTGTGGGACAATTTCGAGCCCGGCTTGCTGACCTTGTGCAGCCCCGATCCGCAGGCGATTCGCCCGCCCGAGGAGAAGGTCAACGTGCTGCAGGTGACGCTGCCGACAAACTTCAAGGTCGCGAAGTTCGACAACGACATCTACACCGGCATTCTGCGGCAGCTTGAGAAGGACATCGACGCCGTGCGCTTCGATACGCCGGATGGCAAAATTGAACTTCCGGTGAAGTTGCGCGTGCACGATTCGATTTTCGTGCCGCTTGCCAAGTGGTCGATGTTGCTGGCCGGAAATTACCGCTGCATCACCAAGGACGGCATGCGCACGGCGCAAGAAGCGGTGCATTCGAACCTCGAGGAGTCGCGTTCCGTTTATAATTTCGTGTTCGATCTCTGCGTGAAACTCGGCGCCGCACCGGGCGACCTAGTGCCGTTCGAAAAATACGCGGCAGCCGCGCAGAGCCTGACACGTCCGGCCTCCGCCGCGCGGGCGTTACAAAACGGCGCGCCCAATATCGAGCGCGCCGACAAGCTTGTGCAGCTGATCGCCAAGCAGAAGGGTCTGAGCCATCCGGTGATCGACGGGATTGTCGCGCTGGTTGACTCGCGGCTCGAAGCCAACCGCAAAAAGGCGGCGGCTTAGGCCCGATTCGGGGGCGATCCGGCCGTTCATTGGCGTCGCCAGGTTGTGGAAAACCCACGCCGAGAAAGCCGCTGGCACGTGCTGCCGGCGCCGAAATGTCATGTACCGGTCCCAGTTTGTGACATTCACGCAACAGGTTCCGACTATCTGTCGATAGGGGCCGGATTCGCCTAAAAAGGCGGCAATTGCCATCGTTTTTAGCTTGCCGCGACGGGCCGTCACAGGTCTAAATTTGCGGGTAATGCACGTCAAAGCGCTTACAGGTCGATCGCAGCCGGGGAAATCTACGGCTCTGTAGGCGGGTGGCAGGCAAATGGGGATCGGCCCGGCCCTCGGGACGATCGAATTAAAGGGGCAGACTCGATGAAGAAAGTTGTGTTGTCGGTTGTCGCGGCGCTTGCGGTTTCGACCGCTTTGCCCGCACTCGCCGCGGACTTGCCGGCGAAGGCTCCCAAAGTGGCTCCGGCTCCTCCGCCGAGCCCGTGGGACATCGCGTTCGGCGCGGCCATCATGAACGATTACGTATTCCGCGGCGTGACCCAATCCGGTCACAAGGCGTCGGTCGCGGCTTATTTCGAGCCGCGCTACAACGTTACGTCGAACGTGCAGCTCTATGCCGGTCTCTCCGGTGAGAGCATCAAGTTCGCGAACAATGCGGCGGCAGAAATTGACTTCTACGGCGGCGTTCGCCCGACCTTCGGTCCGGTCGCCTTCGACTTCGGCTTTTGGTACTACTACTACCCGGGTGGGAACTGCTACGCGACCACCCCGGGCGTCGATCCGGCTTGCTTCGGCTTTGAGCTACCCAGCGGCAACGTCGCCAAATCGGTGGCGAGCTTCTACGAAGTCTATGCCAAGGTTGCTTACACTTGGACCGACTGGACCTTCGGCGCGAACTTCTATTATTCGCCGAACTTCCTGAACACCGGCGCCCAAGGCGAATATCTGTCCGGCACCGTCAAGTACGTTGCGCCTGACAAGATGGCTCTTGGTCCGTTCGGCTGGTACCTGTCGGGTGAGTTCGGCCATCAGTGGCTGGGCACCAGCGATGCGTTCTATGCCTGCTTGGCAGGAGCACCTGGAGTGGGCTGCATATCGAATAGCCCGTCCGGCATCAACTACAAGGACTACAACACCTGGAACGTTGGGTTCGGTTTGACCTGGAAGGTGTTCACCCTCGATCTGCGTTACAGCGACACAGATATGAACAAGGGTGATTGCAACGCCTTCACCAGCGACCCGACCGCGACCGGTATCTCCAACCAGACCAACATCAACTTTGGCCCTGGCTCGAGCTGGTGCGGTGCGACCTTCATCGCCAAGCTGTCAGCTGACCTGACACTCGGCAGCCTGAAGTAGACTGAACTAAATCTGCCCGGATTGAGCGGCGACCGCGCGACCGGTCGCCGCTCTTTCTTTTTTAAGTCGACGCCGCGCCTCGTTCAGCCGGCGGATAGCAGGTCGGCTTCCCGCACGGCGTAGTGATCGCCTTCACGATTGAAGGCGAGACGGCGCTGATGAAAGGCCACCAATGTCGCCCGGTGGCCGATCGATACGATCGTGGTTTTGGGGAGCTTTTGGTCGAGCAATTTATAAAGCGCGGCTTCTGCCGGCTCATCGAGCGACGCGGTCGCCTCATCCAGGAAAAGGAAATCGGGTGCGTAGAGCAGGGCCCGTGCGATTCCCAATCGTTGCTGTTCGCCAAGCGACAGCATCCGGTTCCAATGCGCCTCCTCCTCGATGCGGGCTGCAAGTGCCGGCAGACCGACCGCAGTGATCAGCTCCGCGACCTTGCCGGCATCGAAGCTGCCCGGCTCGGCGGGATAGGCAACGGCCGCGGCAAGCGGCGCAATTGGAAAGTATGGGCGCTGCGGCATGATCATCACACGTGCATTTTTCGGCACCGTGATCGTGCCTTCGCCGAAGGGCCAAACCCCGGCCAATGCACGGAACAGCGTCGATTTGCCGGCGCCCGAAGGACCGCTCACCAGCACACGCTCGCCGGGCTTGATCGAAAGGTTGCCGGCGTTAACAAGCGGCATTCCATTCGGCAGACGCACGGCGAGATCCTTGAAGGTGACGGCGCCCGCGTCGCCTGGCGTAAGCGCAATGACCGGCGGTGTATTTGCGGCCGCCTTTGCTGCCGCGATCGATTCATCGAATCCCGCGAGCCTTTCGACGACTGCGCGCCATTCCGCCATCTGCGCATAGACGTTGATGAAGAACGAAAGCGCGCTTTGAACGCTGTCAAAGGCAGAGGCTGTCTGCATCAAGCCTCCCAATTGCATTTTTCCGGCAAAATAGGCCGGGCTTACGACCACGTAGGGAAATACTGCAGAGATCTGCCCATAGCCGGCAGTCAAGAAAGTCAGCTTCTTCTGCCGCGACATGATCGCCATCCAGTTGATGACGACGTTTCCGAACCGGGTCAGCAGCCGGTTGCGCTCGACGCCTTCGCCCTCAAGGAGGGCGATCTGCTCGGAATTTTCACGTACGCGCACGAGGTTGAACCGGAAATCGGCTTCATACCTTTGCTGTTGGAAATTGAGCGCGATCAGGGCCCGTCCAACGAAATGGGTGAGGGCAGTACCGATGATTGCGTAGATTAGCGCGGCCCAAAAAAGGTAACCGGGAATTGCCAACGTCGTTCCGAAAATGTGCAGTGGGGCTTCGTCCGACAAATTCCACAAGATAATCGCGAACGAAACGAGCGTTACGATCGAGTTTAGCAGGCCAAGGCCAATCGGCAGTATGCCGATATTGGTCATGCGGCCGGCGTCGATGAACTGCTTGACGTCCTCGGCGATGCGCTGATCCGGATTGTCGGCGGCGTCGCCGAGCAATTGCATGCGGTAGTGATTGGACGTGAGAAGCCAATGTTCAAGGTAGTGGCGCGTCAGCCACCGTCGCCAGCGGATCTGGAGCCACTGATTGAGATAAAGCTGATAGACGGCGAGCACGATAAAGATCGCACCCAATACGCAAAAATAGCCAAGCTGATAGATGAAGGCGTCCCAATTTCGATCCTGGAGCGCATTGTAAAACGCATTCCGCCATGAATTGAGCAGCACCGTGATCCCGACGATCGACAATTCGATCGCGACCACAGCTCCCAACAACATGCGTCCGGCCCAGCGGTCCTCGGAATAGAAATACGGGCTAGCAATCCGCCAAACGATGGCGAGCGTCGAGAAAATGCCTCTCACGTGAGGTCTCCTGTTGTGGCTGACATGCGCCTCGTCGGGCAAATCGAACAGCTAGGGACACAATGACTATGGCGGACGCACGGCGGCCCTTGGTGCAGCGCAAGACCGCCGGCCGCTTGATAATCCAATTCTACGATGGCGCCTGCTTCATGTGACCGGGGCGGTTTGCCTGACTTTTTGGCGGTTTGGAACCGCGCTGCAAGGCCTATTTCCGGCTTGTCGCGGCATTAAAATAATTACAGACTAATGGCTAGGGTGTCGGTGTTAGTTATTCATAAAGCTCAATAAACAGAGCAGCCGAAAAACACCTCAGGGAGGGTAAACAATGAGCAAGCAAAGACAATCTGCAATGGGGAGTCGCCGCAAATTCTTGGCGGGCGCGGCTATGGCCAGCGCGGCAGTGGTCGCACCCACTGTCGTCAAGGCGCAGGGGCCGATCTCGATGCGATGGCAGAGCACCTGGCCGTCGAAGGACATCTTCCACGAATACGCGCTCGACTACGCCAAGAAGGTCAACGACATGACCGGCGGCGACCTCAAGATCGAGGTTCTGCCGGCGGGCGCGGTGGTGCCGGCATTCGGCCTGCTCGACGCGGTGTCGAAAGGCACGCTCGACGGCGGTCACGGCGTGCTCGTCTATCACTACGGCAAGCAGAACGCGCTCGGCCTGTGGGGCTCCGGCCCGGGTTACGGCATGGACGCCAACATGCTGCTGGCCTGGCACAAATACGGCGGCGGCAAGGAACTGCTGGCCAAACTTTATGCGTCGGTCGGCGCCAACGTGGTCTCGTTCCCATACGCTCCGATGCCGACCCAGCCGCTCGGCTGGTTCAAGAAACCGATCACCAAGGCCGAGGACTTCCAGGGCATCAAATACCGCACCGTCGGCATCTCGATCGATCTGTTCACCGGCATGGGCGCCGCGGTCAACGCACTGCCCGGCGGCGAGATTTCCTCGGCGATGGACCGCGGCCTGCTCGACGCGGCCGAGTTCAACAATGCCACGTCGGACCGCATCCTCGGCCTCGCCGACGTTTCCAAGGTGTGCATGCTGCAGAGCTACCATCAGAACGCCGAGCAGCTCGAAATCACCTTTAACAAGACGAAGTACGATTCGCTGCCCGACAAGATGAAGGCGATCATCGCCAATGCGGTCGAGGCTGCCTCGCAGGACATGCAGTGGAAGGCGATCGACCGCTACTCGCAGTCCTATATCGACTTGCAGACCATCGATAAGGTGAAGTTCTACAAGACGCCGGATTCGGTGCTGGCGAAACAGCTCGAGATCTACGACCAGGTTGTGGCCAAGAAGTCAGCCGATAACCCGCTGTTCAAGGAGATCGTGCAGTCGCAGGTCGCTTTTGCCAAGCGCACGACCCAATGGGAACAAGACACGGTCGTGAACCGCAAGATGGCGTTCGATTGGTACTGGGGAGCCAACGGGGCGGGCAAAAAGATCTAACCGCTTGCCTGCAATTGATAAGCGCCATCCGGATAGTCCCAGGCCGGGTGGTGCTTTCTTTGTCCAATCAACATCGGCCTAAGTGGCAGCACGCATGAGCGTTCAACGTTTTCTCTATGCCGTCGACGAAATCAGCACCTGGGCCGGCAAGGCCGCGGCTTGGCTGATCATCGCGCTGATGAGCGTCGTCTGCGTCGAGGTATTCAAGCGTTACATTTTGAATATGCCGACGGCGTGGATCTTCGATTTCGATAACATGATATACGGCACGCTGTTCATGCTGTGCGGCGCGTACACGCTGGCGCGATGCGGCCGCGCATGCAGGCCTGGCTCGACATCGTGCTGTATGTGGTGTTTTTTCTTCCCGGCGTCGGCGCGCTGATCTACGCCGGTTACGATTATGCCTCGATCTCGTGGCATATCAACGAGCATTCGATGACGGCGGGCGGTCCGCCCGTCTATCACTTCAAGACCGTCATTCCCGTCGCCGGCGCGCTGATCATGTTGCAGGGCATTGCCGAGATCGTGCGTTGCGTCGTCTGCATCCAGACCGGCGAATGGCCTGCCCGGCTGAAGGACGCCGCCGAGATCGACGTCGTCGAGCAGCAACTCGCACACAGCGAATACGTCGACGAGGAATCGCGCAAGATCGCGATCGAAAAAGCGCACGAAATAGACGAGACGGCGCGCCAGCGCGGCATGGGCGGGGACCTGAACACATGAGCGATCCGGCACTCGGACTGTTGATGCTCACGCTCATCGTGATTGTGATCATGATGGGCTTCCCCACCGCCTTTACGCTGATGGGCCTGGGGATTTTCTTTGGCTACATCGCGTTTTACGACGCATCGCACCCATGGTTTGACAACCGCGTATTCGATTTGATGGTCGAGCGCACTTATGGCGCCATGACCAACGACGTTCTGATCTCGATCCCGTTATTCGTGCTTATGGGATACGTGATGGAGCGCGGCGCGTTGGTCGACAAGATGTTTTACTCGATCCAACTCGCGTTCCGGAAAGTGCCGGCCTCGCTCGCGGTCGCCACGCTGATCGTGTGCACGTTCTGGGGCATCGCCTCGGGCCTGGTGGGCGCGGTCGTGGTGCTGATGGGCGTCATCGCGTTCAACCCGATGCTGCGCGCCGGCTATGATGTGAAGCTCGCCTCCGGCGTCATCACTGCCGGCGGCACGCTCGGCATTCTCATTCCGCCGTCGGTCATGATCATCGTCTACGCGGCGGTCGCCGGGCAGTCGATCGTGAAGCTCTACGCGGCGGCGATGTTCCCCGGATTTTTCCTGTCGTTCCTCTATCTGATCTACATCGTCGGCTGGGCGATGATTAATCCGAAGATCGCGCCGCCATTGCCGGAAGACCAAACGAAGGTCCCAATACCAGATTGGTTGCCGAAGCTTCAGGCAGCCTATTCGCAAAATGTCTTCGTCGCGCTGCTCAAGGCACTGTTCTCGCCATCAAAGGCAAGCCAGATCGATGCGGATGGCCGCCCGGTCAGCTACCGGATGCTGCTCTCAAATTTCGGTTACGCGCTGGTGCCGTTCATAATGGTCGCCGGAACGCTCTATACCATCTGGTGGTACGTCGTCATTCACCAGCAAGCTGCCGTCGAAGCCGCGGTAACCGGCGTGCAACAGCTCGGCACTCCCGGCCTAGTGGCGGCTGGGGGCACGCCCGCCGAGGAGGGGCCCGGCAATAGCTTCTACTGGTGGTTCTGGGGCATCACCGCCGTCTGCGCGCTGATGCAGTTCCGTCACTACTGGAATTTTACCGCCGATCGGATGCAGATCATAAGACTGCTGACCTCGTCGACGATGCCGCTGGGCATCCTCACCGTGGTGGTTCTGGCGGTGATTCTGTTCGGAATCTGCACCGCGACCGAGTCCGCCGCTGTCGGCGCGTTCGGCGCATTTCTGCTGGCGGTGCAGGCGCGCACGCTCGACTGGGAACGCACCAAGCAGGCGGTGTTCCTGACCGCCAAGACCACCGCTATGGTGTGTTGGCTGTTCGTGGGCTCGGCGCTGTTTTCCGGGGTGTTCGCGATTCTTGGTGGGCAGGCATTGCTCGAGGGCTGGGTGCTCTCGCTTAATATGTCGCCGATCTCGTTCATGCTCTTGTCGCAGGCGATCATCTTCGTGCTCGGCTGGCCGTTGGAGTGGACCGAGATCATCATCATCTTCGTTCCGATCTTTCTGCCAATGCTCAAGCACTTCAATATCGATCCGATTTTGTGGGGCACACTGGTGTTCGTGAACCTTCAGGCGGCGTTCCTGTCGCCGCCGGTGGCGATGTCGGCGTTCTATCTCAAGGGTGTTGCGCCCAAGCACGTCACGCTCAACCAGATCTTCGCCGGCATGATGCCCTACATGATTATCGTGATCATCTGCATGGTCATCATGTACTTCTGGCCCGGCATGACGCTATGGCTGCCGAACTACCTCTACGGCGGCGGCTGAACATATGGCGTAAGCGCACCGGTCATGATTTGATCGGCGCGCTTATTTCATAGGAAACCTGTAGCTTGCCCCAGTCCGACATGACCGCACTTACGGCAACCGAAGCCGCGGGCGAAATCGCGCGCGGAGCGATCTCGGCTGAGGATTACACTGCCGCTTGCCTGGATCAGATTGCGGCGGTCGAGAGCGAGGTCCATGCCTTCGCCCATCTCGATCCCGAGCACGCGTTAAAGCAGGCGCGGGAGCTTGATCGCGTCAGATCGAACGGCGGCCGCATCGGTCCGCTGCACGGCATTCCGGTCGGCATCAAAGACATCTTCGACACCGCCGACTATCCGACCGAATGTGGCACGCCGATCTTTGCGGGCCGCCGCCCAGGCGCCGATGCTACGGCCGTTCGAAAGCTGCGTGAGGCTGGCGCGGTCATCATCGGCAAGACGGTGACAACAGAGTTCGCCTATTTCCATCCTGGAAAGACCCGCAATCCGCACGACGTTCAACGCACTCCGGGCGGTTCGTCATCGGGTTCGGCCGCGGCGGTGGCGGCCGGAATGGTGCCGCTGGCCATTGGTTCACAAACGAATGGCTCGATGATCCGCCCGGCCGCGTTCTGCGGTGTCTTTGGTGTCAAACCCAGCCATGGCCTGATCTCGCGCGCCGGGGCGCTGACACTTTCGCGCACGCTCGACCACGTCGGTGCGTTTGCCCGCTCGCTCGATGATCTTGCGCTGATTCTTGATGTCTTGGCCGGCCAAGACTCCGCCGATCCAGACAGTCAACCTTATGCCGCACCGAACTTCCGCAGCGGCATGCTTGAACCGCCGCCGATCCCGCCCAGTTTCGCGCTCGTGCGCACGCCGATGTGGGACAAGGCCGATCCTGGCGCAAAGAGGGCTATCGAAGAATGCGCCAAGGAACTGGGCGCTACTCCTGTCGATTTACCCAATGATTTCAGCAAAGCATGGGACGCACTGCGCGCAATCATGGCGGCCGACATGGCGTTCAATCTTGGGGCGTTCGTCGACAAAGGCGGTGACGTCAGCAAGCAGTTCCGCGATCTCATCGCCGAAGGACGCAAAGTGACAGCACCCGAATATCTGGCAGCCGTGCGCGACGCGCGCCGATATGCCGACGCGATGATGGGAATTTTTGAACAAATCGCGGACGCTATCATAACGTTGTCGGCACGCGGCGTTGCACCGCTGGCAAGCACAGGCACGGGTGATCCGGTATTTTGCTCGCTGTGGACCTTGACCGGGATGCCAGCGCTGAATCTACCGGTACTGACTGGCGAGGACGATCTTCCGCTGGGCCTCCAGCTTGTCGGAGCGCGCGGACGAGATGAGCGCCTCTTGCGCACGGCGCGAGCGTTGCTTTCGAAGCTGGAGTCCGGCAAGAAGCCCGCCAAGCGCACCCGCACCACGCGCTGAGATCAAGGATGCGTCATACTTTGGAACACGGCGTCTTCGCCGTTCTATTGCTGTTGCTCATGTCCCTGCCGGGTATTTCCGCGGAGCAGTTCCCGTTCGATCAGGAATTCTTGCTCGATGCTGCGCCGATGCGGCCCGGTAAACGAATGCCGGTCCTCACGGTGCAGCCAGCCGGCGACTCGCGGATCGACTTGTGGTGTCGGACCGTCGTGGCGCGCATTGAGATTTCGGAATTAGCGATCAAGATCGAGGCAGGTCCGTTGCCCGAGGGCATGCCTGAGATGATGAGCACCGGCCAATGCACGCCGGAACGCATGCAAGCAGACGAGGATTTGTTTTCAGCGCTTACCCAGGTCACTGGCTGGCACCGGCAAGGCGAGGACATCGTGCTGGAGGGGCCTAAAACGCTAAACTTCCGGCCCAGCGATCATTAGTGGGGCGGCGGGGCACAAAATGAAAAGGGCGCGGCATGTGCCGCGCCCTTCGTATTTTCGAACTGCGTGGGCCTAGAAGCCCATTCCGCCACCCATTCCGCCGCCTGGCGGCATTGCGGGGGCCGGCTCCTTCGGCAACTCGGCAACCATCGCTTCGGTGGTCACAAGCAGACCGGCAACCGAGCCGGCGTCTTGCAAGGCGGTGCGCACCACTTTGGCCGGATCGATAATGCCGGCTTCGACCATGTCGACATACTTCTCGGTCTGGGCGTCGAAGCCGTAGGTCTCCGACTTCTCGTCCGTAATTTTGCCGACCACGATCGAGCCTTCCACGCCGGCATTTTCCGCGATCTGGCGGATCGGCGCCTCGAGGGCCTTGAGCACGATGTTGATGCCGGCCTGTACATCCGGATTCTCGTCGTGGATGCGGCCAACCGCCTTCTTGGCGCGCAGCAACGCGACACCGCCGCCCGGTACGATGCCTTCCTCGACCGCAGCTCGGGTTGCGTTGAGGGCGTCCTCGACGCGATCCTTCTTCTCCTTCACCTCGATCTCCGAGGCGCCGCCAACACGGATCACTGCGACCCCGCCGGCAAGTTTTGCCAGCCGTTCCTGCAGCTTTTCGCGGTCATAGTCAGAGGTGGTTTCCTCGATCTGCGCCTTGATCTGCTGCACACGTGCTTCGATGTCCGGCTTCTTGCCGGCGCCGTGCACGATGGTGGTCTTTTCCTTTTCGATGATGACTTTCTTCGCGCGGCCGAGCATGGCCGTGGTGACGTTCTCAAGCTTGATACCGAGATCTTCCGAGATCAGCTGGCCACCGGTGAGGACGGCGATGTCCTCGAGCATGGACTTCCGGCGATCGCCAAAGCCGGGAGCTTTCACCGCTGCGACCTTCAAGCCGCCGCGGAGCTTGTTGACCACCAGCGTGGCAATCGCCTCGCCCTCGACGTCCTCGGCAATGATGATCAGCGGCTTGCCCGACTGGACGACGGCTTCCAGGACGGGAAGCATCGACTGCAGGCCCGAGAGTTTCTTCTCATGCAGGAGAATGTATGCGTCCTCGAGCTCAGCGAGCATCTTCTCGGCGTTGGTGATGAAATACGGCGAGATGTACCCGCGATCGAACTGCATCCCTTCGACGATTTCGACCTCGGTCTCCATCGCCTTGGCTTCTTCGACCGTGATGACGCCCTCGTTACCGACCTTTTGCATCGCCTTGGCGATCATGCTGCCGATATTGGAGTCGCCATTGGCCGACACTGTGCCGACTTGTGCGACCTCCGCCGAGGAGCTCACCTTCTTGGCGCGCTTCTCAATGTCCTTGACCACCGCGATAACCGCGATGTCGATACCGCGCTTGAGGTCCATCGGATTCATGCCGGCGGCCACGGACTTTGCACCTTCCTTCACGATCGCTTGCGCGAGCACCGTGGCAGTGGTGGTGCCATCGCCCGCGAGGTCATTTGTTTTTTGGGCGACTTCGCGCACCATCTGCGCGCCCATGTTCTCGAACTTGTCTTCGAGTTCGATTTCCTTCGCGACGGTCACACCATCTTTGGTGATGCGCGGAGCGCCGAACGATTTATCGAGCACGACGTTGCGGCCTTTCGGGCCGAGCGTCACCTTCACCGCGTTCGCGAGGATGTCGACGCCACGAAGCATGCGGTCGCGCGCATCGCCGGAAAATTTTACGTCTTTTGCAGCCATTTCAAATTACTCCATTAGAAAACTTTGATGAGATGTCAGGCGATCACGCCCATGATGTCGGATTCCTTCATGATCAGGAGTTCTTCGCCGTCCAATTTGACTTCGGTGCCCGACCACTTGCCGAACAGCACCCGATCGCCGGACTTGATGTCGACTGGAATAAGCTTCCCGGCCTCGTCGCGGCTGCCGGGGCCGACAGCAATCACTTGCCCTTCCTGCGGTTTCTCCTGGGCGGTGTCGGGGATGATGATGCCGCCTTTGGTCTTCTCTTCGGCGGTGATACGGCGCACGACGACCCGGTCATGCAGGGGACGAAACTTGGTCTTGGCCATGGGCTCCCTCTTGGCGCAAATGCGCGTCTTGTGAAACGGAAAGTATCGGTTTTTCAGTTGTTTAGCACTCGCAATGAAGGAGTGCCAATCGCTGCCCGGGAAATATTGCCTTCGGGTCAGGGTGTCAAGGTAAGGCGGCGGCCAAATCTGGAGGCCCTTTGGCCAAACCGCGCTTGCGCTGTTCGCGGATGCCCTCCAAAGTCGCAAGGCTGCCCGCGCAAGGAGCCGGAATGAGCCATCCAAATCGCCCCACGCTGTCGACTGCCCTGGCCCTGACCGTTTTGGCCCTTGGGCTTGCCGGTTGCGCGACGGGGCCACAACTCGACCAGCCCGCCGCGCCGGCGGTCGTGCAGACGCTGCCTCCGGCCTTCCCGCCGCAGGATATCGTTGGACGTTGGGGGCTTGCGGCCTATCACAAGGAAGAAGACCGCGCGCGTACCGAGCAAGCGGCCGCCGGTGGCTGCAAGCAGCCTTATGTCATCGTGCTGGGTCCTAATGGCGGGGTGATGATGCACCTTGCCGATGAGGCGACGCCGACTGAACTGCGCCTCAAAGGAGCGCCTGGCGGAAAAACGTTTATCGGTCCGGCCGACAGCGAGCCCGGCGGCGCCCAGGATCGGGAAGTTGTTGCCTTCAATGGTCGCGTATTGATCCTGCGCTGGATGGATTCCGAAGTGCAGGGCCGCTACGGCACGATGGTCTACGTCCGGTGCGG
>WNFD01005685.1_pt1 | contig 12470 bp, 6 predicted proteins | sample 5400491 | NCBI WGS metagenome assembly WNFD01 (sample SAMN13153343, study PRJNA577476) | soil metagenome | isolation source: 120 cm saprolite under Douglas fir tree site 2 hole 2 replicate 2 | place: USA:California | collected 2015-04-18 | reverse complement strand
AGGCCGTTGGGCGCTGATTTGAGATCCGATATCCCTGTGCGACCTCGGCGGCGTCCGGGGTGATGTTGAGAGTTCTCAGGCTATCGACGACAGAATATGCGATTACTGACGCATCTTGCCCTACATCATATTCATCAATTCCTCCCTTATCCCGTAATAAGACCGAAGTCCGACCTGTATCGGTATTGACCTCTGAGATCGTCGTCTGCGAACCGGTCTTGAGAAGAGCGACGATGCGGTTGCCGCCGTCTAGCCAATGAATCTGATTGATGTCGTCCGCAGTCAGAATGAGCTTGGCCGGACGGGTGCCTTTACCGGTTAAGCCTTTTATATAGAGTTGCATCTCATTCTGATTTGTCGTCAGATTGGGTGCGGTGACCAGGTACGCGAAAAAGGTGCCTTGTGGATTGAAGACGATTGCTGGGTTGAAACCCGACCTGAGATAGTGAACCGATACACAGTCAGCAGGGGCGATGGTCCGCTTCTGCTGACTGTGTATCAGGGGTGATGTTGCAGCGACGACGAATGATGCGACAACTTGTAATTTCAGGTGCATGAAATGGGCCGCCCTTGGCTTACGAGAATGCGTTTCGATGAAGAAAAGGTTCTGACTATCTGATCGAGGACGCCTAGAAGACGAGTTTGAGTGCAAACTGCATAGAACGGGGTCCCCCCTGCTGATATAGGGAACTCACAGTACCGAGACTCTGATTGAGCATCTTGGTCGCCTGTCCAAACGTCGCATCGCTCAGAGTGGGATCGACGTATCCGAAGTTTGGGTGATTCAGGAGATTGAACGCTTCTGCCCGAAACTGAAGCCGGAGTCCCTCGGACAGTGGAAATTCGTGCCTTGCAGCCAGATTGATTTGGGTCGCGCCAAAGCCTCGCACGAAGTTCCTGGGAGCATTGCCCGAAGTCGTTCCGGCCGGCGCCGTAAACGCTGGATTGACGTTATTACCGGCTCCGCCGTTTAAGACTCTGCCGCCGGGATATTGGGAACCATAGAGGTAGATTGATCTCGCAGGGTCATAGTTGACGCCACTGTAGTATTGGCTTCCATTGGTGGGGTTCGTCAGGAGTGTTCCGTTCAAGGTGATGGGAAATCCTTCACGGGCGTTCAGCCGACCGTCCAGCCCCCAGTGATTCAGGAACATTCCAGCGACTTTGTCCTCGGTGGCATCTGGCAGGTCCCAGCTAAGTCCGCCCTGAAAATTATTGCGGACATCAAAATCTGAGTTGGCTCTCATCAGAGGAAGCGCTGCATCGTTCGATCCGTAGTCGAGGGAGTGTGACCAAGTGTAGGAACCAAGAGCGTGAATCCCATGACTGATTGATCTCTGGAATTGAATTTGAAGAGCTTGGTAATTGGATGAGACGCCGTTCGGAAAGTAGTAAACAGTACCAAAGCTGGAATTCAGGGTAGACAACGAAAGTTGCTGTTCCTGTATGAGCCTGCGCCCATTCGAGGCAACGTAGGAGAAGGTGATCGCCTGGGCTCTGCCAAGAGCCTGCTGAAGGCTCACATTCCATTCAAAGGTGTAAGGGAGTTGAAGATGAGTGGGAAACGCATAAACGCTTGCACTTGTGTACGGCGGATTGGCGTTTGGCGTAAAGTTGAGTTGCGAAGCTGTTGCCGGTAGGGATTGATTCGTCAGAATGTTGTAGGCAAGGAAACCAACACCTTGAAATCCCTTGATGGCTTCTTGGTTGTCAGTGTCGAAGAACACTCCCAATCCGGCACGAACAACGGTTTCACGTTCAGCCTGATTGTGAGCTGTCCATGCAACGCCTAGTCGTGGCGCAAAGTTGTACCACGATGTCTTCCATAGCGGCGTACCCTGTGGGGCGATGGTTAATGTCGCGGGGTTGGATATGCTTCCTTGTAGCGTATACGCATCTCTTCCATTGCCGCCGGTAGGAGGTGGATCAATCTCCCATCGAAGCCCCATCGAAAGGTTCAGGCGGGGCGTGGCTCGCCATTCGTCCTGAGCAAAAAGAGCTGTCTCATTGAGAATTGGCTCAGAACCTAGAGTGTTTTCAAGGATCAAAAGATTTGCGCTGTTGTTCACCAGTGATTGTGATGTCTCAAAAAGTCCTTCGACAATCGGTGTTACCGGAGCGGTGGGCGCTCTCAAGCGACGATAGTCTGCCCCAAATTTGAGCTGATGATGTCCCAACGACCAGCTAAGCGCGTCCACCGCATTCCATTGACGGCTGCGATTGCTGGCATTGGTTGTCTCCAGAATAGACGTACCCACGCCAGGGAAAAAAAGTTCAAAGATCGGCTCAGCATTTAGGTATCCACCTGCCCCCATGGTTTGGGCCAGGTTGATAGGGGAGGCTCCTCCAAAAGAATCCAATGTGCTCTGATGAGTGGAGTCACCGCGTGCGTAGCCAATGCGAAGCTCATTCGTAACGGATCGTGAAAGCTGACTGGTCGCTCCAAAGGTGTATGTCTCGGTATCGATATGGGTTTTCAGCAACTGAGACAGGGTCCGGCTAGAGGTAAAACTCGGTGTATATCCATAACGGAAAAATAGAGAGTGCTTTGAAGTAAGAGCTTGGTCCCACCGTACACTTGTTGAGTCGATCTTTCCAGGCAAAGAATATGGAGCGATGAACTGTGCGAGGGTTCCATAGTCGACTCCATTGCTGCTGGGGAGAGGAAAGGCATTCAGAATCGGCTGGAGTACCGAGGCAGCATTCTTGCGGAGATTTGCATCAGGTACATACTGAATGCTGGCGGCCTGCGGTTGGGTAAGGCGTAGTCCCTCATAAGATCCAAAGAAAAAGGTCTTATTTTTCCCGTTGTACAGATGAGGAATTGAGACTGGCCCTCCCAAAGTACCGCCGAAATCATTTTGCCGCAGCGGGGATATTGGCTTTCCATAGTGGTCATTGAACCAATCGTTCGCATCGAAGAAGTTGTTTCGTAGGTAGTCAAATGCGCTGCCATGGAAGGTGTTCGTACCGGATCTCGTTATCAGCGAAAACTGCCCTCCGGGCGTGCGGCCATATTCCGCAGAATATGTAGAGCTGACAACACGGAACTCTTGCAAAGCGTCAACTGAAATGAGGCTCTGCGTTGTTCCCAGCGCCGTAGCACCTCCGAGCGCCCCGCTTACCGCTGCCTGTGGTCCGCCATTTCCATTGCCGGCGAGGATATTCCCACTGACTCCATCCACTGTGTAGTAGTTCGACTCTGTTCTCTGTCCGTTTACGCTGAAATCACCATTGAAGCCAACCGTTTGGCCGGGTGTCTGAGGGCTTTGAGTGACCACCCCTGGCGTCATGGAAATCAGGTCTTGAAAGCTTCGTCCATTAAGCGGGATGTTTTCGACGAACTTTCTATCGATCATGGTTCCAACTGAGGCATCGGTCGTGTTGAGTGTCAGGCCACTACCATCCACTGTCACTGTTTGAGCAGCGGAGCCGACCTTCAACACTAGTTGGAGATGGCGGTCGTCCCCGACGCTGAGCATAATGTTGTCAACGACGACATCGGCAAATGCCTCCTTCGACACCGTGAGTTGATAGCGCCCCGGCTTCAAGAACGGAAATGTGGCTGCTCCGGACTTGCCACTCTCGGATTGCTGCTCCTGACTCGTGGCGGAGTTTCGAACTACCAGGTGCGCATTCGGTATGACCGCACCTGAGGTGTCGGTAACTGTGACAGAAAGGCTCGCGGAACTTGCATCCGCGAAGACCATACGATGAGGACAGATCGAAAGAAATGCACTCAATATCCAGATTGCAAACCTGCGGAAAGGTACTTCATTTTTGCGCATACTTCTCCTGTTGGCTTCGTGAAGCCACTTGTCGATGAATTGAAGGCGCTACTCGTTACGGTATTTTGGTGCTGCCTGCCGGAGGCGTTGGACGATGAGTGCCAGCCTGCTCTCCTCGCGTTGCACCTCGGCTAGCTGGTCAAGCAACTCAGCCGGGCTAACCGATGCGGATGAAACTTCGGGCGACAATGCGAAACTTGCCACAAGGAGCTGGTCAAGACGATCGGCACTTTGCCGGAGCGAGTCAGCCGTTGTCGCGAGTTCGCTGACGGAGCTGATCGGATCCGCGTGTTGGTATGTAAGGGGAGTGACAGTCCTCTCTCCGGCTAGTGTGGCGGCGATCGCGGTCAAGTCCGCGTCGCAGAGGGCCAGAGGACGCGCCAGCAATGTGAGCCAAAGTTGCCTGTCCTGCGCGCCCATTGCGGCTAGCTCACCGCTGCGAAAGTCCCTCGACCCGATCTGACTGACGTTCCATGTGGCGCGATGAACACCTGCACTTCTTGCTATGATCTCGCGTGCGGCTTCTTGGACATGCTCGTCCAACTCGGCTCCGGAGAGTCCCGAACGAGCGCTCAGTGATTCTTTGAGCATGCTGTCCAAAGGGATGCGATCCGCTGCAATCGACACCAGCGGGGTCAGCTCTACTGTCGAAATGTGGCGCGGAGTCAGCGGTGCATCGGATGTATGTAGGTCGATCCTGAGGTCGGCGCCACCTTGAAGTGCCTGCAATGATTGAATTAGCGACCGTGCTTCCTGGCGGGTTGGCAGAACACCTGTGACCTCGACGGCACCATTCGGATGTCTCACGATGTCGACTGCTGCCTGTATGTTTTGTGGCTGGTTGCTGAGAACTTGTAGGGCCTGAAGGGCCAGGTGCACATCGTCATTCGTGTTTGCGTTTTTGTGGAGGCTAAAGGCATAGGAGTCAGGGATGAAGTCACTCTCCCGGACTTGCTCGGCACGGAGAACCTCGTAACGCAACTCCTGGAAATGGTATTCACGGGTTTCATCTCCATCGTGGACGCGCAGCGTTTCGGCGACCGGGCGCATCGTGGCGTTGGCAATGATCAGACGGCCCTCGACGATCGAAGCCTTCTTTGGGATCGCAGGCCGCTTGAAACTTACCTCATACCCATCCTGCAACTCGCGTAGCTCGAGATTCTCGTTGTCCCCGGCCAACTGCTCGAAGTCGGCGGTGTTCGGCGGATGCTGCCATAATTTGTCCGCCACGCTGATCGCATGAGCAGCGCCCTCGGACTTTGATTTCCCAGGCTTCGAGAAGTCCCGAACCTTCCCGCTGACGTCGATCCAGTGACTCGCGAGCACATTACCGCTGGTCGTGCGAAGGCGAAGCGTCTGTAGAGGACGGTCAGCGCTGCGGAGAGAGTCGACCTGCACGGTGGCGATCGTTTTGCCTTCTCCCGAGCGGACCTCAAGCGAGAAGATTTCGCGAACGGCTCCATGGGGAGGGGCCGCACCCGCAGCTCGCTCGATCGACTGGTCGAGGATGGCTGCTGCTGTGATTTGCTTCTTCTGCGTGCCTGGTGGCCGGGTGTAGGCAAAGCCCAGCACGATCAAGACGCACAGGCCGATTGCAATCGCGATGGCCCAAGGACGTCGTCTCTTGAGGCTGGACAGGAGGCCCGAGAGCCAATTATCACCTTTGAGAGGTGCTTCCATGTCGTGTCGATGGGTCTCCTCTGAGCCGGGTTCGGACTGGTCGAAGATCGGGGCCTGAGCCGATGGAGGGCCGTCCGCGCCCACTTCGAGTAGAGGATCGTAGTAGGAGACGTCGATGACCGGCGCTCCGCCGGCAAGAGTCAAAGACACCGACAGCTGGCGATCATCGCTGAGGTCAACTGCAGTCACCCGCGGCGCTGGTACTTCGAGAGTCTCTTGTTGCAAATCGAAATAAAGCAGGCCAACGCCCTGCTCGCTGAGAACTTCGACGAAGCCCGGTTGAGACAAGGGCGGCAGTGCGATCTGAAGATTACTTGAGGCGCTCGTAATCGTCTGCACGCCTCGAACTTCTCCATCAACCACGATTTGGAGTTTTTTGGGTCGGTGCTCGTATGTCTCACGCAGCTTACGACGGAGTTTCTTCAAGCCTTCGTCTCCAGTTCTCGCGGATGGCGGGTTCGTGTCCGCTGGAGGATCGCCCTCGGTAAAGAATCGAAGCGTCAGGTCTGGCAGACCCAAGAGGCGACTCGCATGATTCAGGCAGGCTCTGCAACTTGCGAGATGGGCAACCTCCTGTGTGCTGAATGCTGGTGCATCCGGTCGCAGGTAACGATCCTGGAGTTCATCAGGCGGGAGGCAAGTGCCCTCAGTCTCCGAGAAGATCCGCCGCTGCAATTCTGCGAACAGAGCCTCCGGTTGCTCTGGAAGGTAGCGGGGGAAGGTGGGAGACCTCCCTTCGCCCCGGCTCAGGAAGCGGAGAACGCCGGGCCGGTTCAGATATGCCTTTGCTTCAAGCCGAGCCGTTTCGATAAGCGTGTCGACGTTCGACCGTTTTGCCTTCAGTAGTGCCATGACCTCGGTCGAGAGGTAGCCAAGGAAGAAGCGCAGAATCAGAGCCGACGCAGCCCGGTTGGTCTTTCTGCGGATGCAGGCGTACTCACAGATGCCAGCCAAGTCACTACGAACATGCAGAAGCTGGCTCCTGTCGATGGCGGATATCGCGAATTCAACGGAGTCGAAGTCGACCGCGAGCAGTCCCGAAACTGCATCCCGGCCGCTCCGCAGCTTCTTGGAGATGAATAGGTTCTTGAGTGAGGTATATAGGTAAGCGCGAATTTGGTCGTCATCAGTGAAGTCAGGACCAGACTTCATCTGTACGAACCGAACGTAGAGGTCCTGCACCAGGTCTTCTGCTTCTTCAGAAGCGCCCCGGGTATGTTGATGGGTCCAGTCAAGCAGCCAGTCATAGTGATTTAGGAAGATTGCCTCGTGGTCACGGGACTTCTTCTCGAACTTCAAAGGTTTTGGGGAAGGCAAAGCTCCTCCTGTCAGCGCCACAACTCGCCGAGGGGGGCATTCGCAAATGCGCAAAAATGCGCAGATGCGCGGATTAAAGGCAAGCTAGCGTCGGAAATTGAGAGGAAAGAAGGGGAATGATCGAAGAGCTCCGTCCTTTTGCCGGAAACGCTCCCCCCTAGGGAAGGCGCCTCTAACGGCCGACAGACGCAGCCCGACCTCAGCACATACCGCGACCAGGAGTCGAGGCAGTCGAGAGGTTATCGGGGATTAGTAAGGAAACGGGAGTGGTGTAGCAATTACACGTACATCGCGGAGACCCAAAGCAAGGCTCCGAACCGACCAATAGCTGAACTTATTCTTCGTTATGATTGCATACGGAGGTGTCATGGACACGAACGACATTATTAAACAGATCGACACTGAGATATCAAATCTGCAGCAGGCAAGAGCAATATTGATAGGTGTTGCGCCGGCGAAGAAAGGTCCAGGTCGTCCTAAATCAACTGAACCTAAAGTGATCAAGCCTAAGAAGAGGACGTTGAGTGCGAAGGGAAGAGCAGCGATATCCGCAGCTATGAGGGCTCGTTGGGCAGCGAAGAGGGAAGCGGTAAGCCCCAAAGTAAAGAAGACTGTAAAGGGGGGCTAAAGCTAGTCTCCGGTGGATTCTGCTGGTTGCAACGGAATGCTGCCACTGAGTGCTACATCATGCTGCCACTGAGTGCTACATCATGCTGCCACTGAGTGCTACATCATGCTGCCACTGAGTGCTACATCATGCTGCCACTTGCGGCATTCCCGATGCACTATTATCCTGCCGCCCGGTGCAATCCAATCTTGCCATTTAATTTGAAGCGGTCGCGATTGCCAAATCCAGAGGTCCGCGGCGGCATGGCGACTCCGGTCGGAGCAACAGGCCGTAAGGTGCGGTTTGCCCGTAATCCGCCCAGAACCCAGAAATCTGGAAAGTCTTGTGTCCGCACTGTTCGGTGAGTGAGTTGGCGATTATGCGCAAACTGAGGTTGCGACGCATTACTTCTGGATCGCCGACCACACGTGCATGCGAGCGATACAATCCGCTAGATGCTGCAGACACGCGGTTGTCGTCTGAGTCTGTCGCGCCCTCGTCGCAGTACAGGCTAAAGTTCGAGAACGGAGACCCATATGATCTCAGACCATCCCACCATTTCAGAGCGATTTCCCCGCTCTTCGCAATACAACCCGGAATGGCTCCTTGCCAGCATCAGCGGGGCCGCGAATCCACTCTGGATGGCCGAGTGGCTGACGTCCGCGCTCGATCTGCGACCTGGAATGCGGGTACTCGACCTTGGCTGCGGACGCGCCACCTCCTCGATCTTCCTCCACCGCGAATTCGGCGTTCAGGTCTGGGCCACCGATCTGTGGTTCAGTGCCGCGGAGAACGGCCAGAGAATCCGCGATGCGGGAGTCGAAGACAGCGTTTTCCCCGTGCATGCTGACGCCCGGTCGCTACCCTTCAGCGACGAATTCTTCGACGTCATCGTGTCGCTTGATTCCTTCTATTACTACGGGACCGACGATCTGTACCTCAACTACCTCGCCCGATTCGTGAGGCCTGGCGGAGCTATCGGCATCGCCGGGGCTGGCCTCATGCAAGAAATCGACAGCTTTATTCCGAAACATCTTCGCGATTGGTGGACGAACGATCTCTGGTGCCTGCACTCTGCACCCTGGTGGCGCCGCCACTGGGAGCGCACCAAAATTATGGACATCGAGATCGCGGATACGATGCCGGACGGTTGCCAGCTCTGGCTGGACTGGCACAGGCTCATAGCCCCCGACAATGAAGCGGAGATCAAAGCTCTCGAAGCTGACCGTGGGGAGTATCTCGGCTACGTTCGCCTCGTAGGTCGCCGCCGCACCAACGCAATACTGCCAGACCAAATCCTGTCCGTGCCTACGCAATACATCAAAAAGCCTCTGCTGCGCACCGAGCCCTGACGCAGCGGCGAAAACGGTAGCGGACGCAACATCGTAGTCGCTTAGCGCTCAGATGTCCGACGTGGACGAGAAACGGGCAACCGGAAGTAATTCTCGACTGGTGCTAACAGGGGCGATGCGCTCATTGAGCCTTGAACAGCGAGCCTTGTGGCGTTCCGGATGGATGGTCGGCAAACCGCACCTTGCTCTGCAGTGCCTGACTCCGACAACGTCCCGATCAAACCGCGGCTGCGCAGCCTCGTAGCGACGGCCAGGGGCTTGAGGCTGTTAGGCTATCGGTGACCATTTGTTATTCACGTGGGTTCAGGGGAGGACAACATGCATACTGCAAAGGCCAGTAGGCCCTCCTCAGGTTCTGGGTTTACCCTGATCGAATTGCTGGTAGTGATTGCCATCATCGCTGTGCTGATCGCTCTCTTAATTCCAGCGGTGCAGCGAGTACGGGCGGCAGCGCAGGATAGCGCCGCTGCAGATGACCTTATGCTGATCGGCGAAGCTGAAATCGCCTTCCACAACGCCGCAGGCACCTACAGCGGTTCCCTTACCGCTCTGACAACACTGCCTGCCAACATCGCGAGCGGCGAGGCTGATGGTCACAAGTTTTCTATCCTCTCCTCGTCCCGTGAAACTTTCATGGCCCGGTCCACTCCGGTCGAGCTGGGTAAAACGGGCCTGAAGACCTGCACTATCGATCAGACTCTCCATATCAGCTGTTGAATGGATCGAGGATCGGGCTGAAAGTCATCCGTTTCAGACTCGAGCAAGTTCGGGTCGGGTAACGTGTCCACGCTGCTGGCGGCATGCGCGGCGCTTGCACTAAGCGCGCTGGTTGCGAGCGCGCTGCCGGCGCGAAGGGCTTCGAGCGTGGATCCGATGCAGGCGCTGCGGACGGAGTGATCCCTTCAAGACCCGGCCATCCAAGAGCTGGCTGCGGGATCGCAATTATTGGTTATTTTGCAGTTGCCACAGCGCGGCGAGTGCTAACCGGGCCTCTCACAGTTTGCGTTCCGGCAAATGGTCACGAGGGACGCTCATCTCGTAACTGACAGGGCGCAACATCCGGTTTGTCGGCAAACAGGAAATTGGCACCTGGACGAAGAGTCGGCTTCTCGGAGAACTGCCGTAATACCATTTGCATCACAACGAGTGCAGACCCATGGCTCAACATTTCTCTTGAAATTCGACCGGGCCACCCTGAAACTGAACTGGCATCGCCATTGCACCCGGGGGAAGTACCGTTTGCCACGATACCGTGTCGTACTTGTCACACTGATAGTCTTTCTGCTCACAGCCTGTAGCGGGAACAACACCATCTCGGTCCCGGCTGCGCCTGTCTTTACCAGCACGCCAGGTACCCAAGCGGCCGAGGGGTCGCCTTACAGCTATCAACTTGCGGCCAGCGGCACTGCTGTTACGTTTTCCTTATCGAACGCACCAACCGGCGCGACACTCAGCGGAAATACCCTCTCGTGGACACCCACGGCGCAACAATCTCGGACTCCAAACAGCTTCACCGTAACTGCGAACGCGTCAGGTGGAGCATCGGCGACACAGTCCTGGGCGGTGACGCCATCCGGTACCATCCGCATCAGCCGTATCGATACATTGTGGAATGAAAGCGGCTCAACGAAGAGACCCTTCGATTGGAGTATCATCAGCTCTTACGTTGCAGCGCTCGTGCCGCAATCGGACGGCTCCTTCCAGTCCCTCTCCGGAACCGCCGGAGCCAATGGAACTTTCGAGATTCCCAACGTCCCCGCCGGATACTACTGGTTGAAGCTTGGACCGCGCGACACATACTGGACCAGCAGCAGCACCTTCGATGTTGGCAACGACTTCTTTGTCCCAACTGCCAATCCCACTACTCCGACCACCTCGACGACGTACATGAGCTTCAGTTTCACCTCATTGGACCCAACGGCTGCGCGCGGCCTGTTGCAATTCGATGCTCTCGAAACGCTCTTGCCGCCCTATTCGGCATCGACGAATCCAGGTTCCACCACATTCGTCGGGGGACTTGCGATTAACGGTAACCTTGATTATTCCGTGATAAAGAATGCATTTGTGAGGCAGTACGAACCGGCTGCGTTTGGATCCATGGATGGATACGTACTGGGCCCTGCGCTTACGCTGTCGAATCTGTCCCTGACGACCGGTGGCCACAATACGATCAGTGGAGCACTGAATCCCACGGTTCCGGCATCGATTAACCTCAGCGTCAAAGGTTCCGCGTGGGCTCCCCTGTTCGATCACATTGCGCCAACGGCGACCACCGCTATGGGAGGCAGCTTCTACCTCTCCGTACAGCCCTATATTGCAGCCGACGGTCCAAACGTATTGGGCTCAAACCCGATTGATCTTATCTGGACCAGGGGAAACTTCTCGGCCTTCCTCACACCCTCCTGCTCCGCGAATCCGCCTTTGACAACCGATGTGGAAGCCGGGACCGTGCAATACAGCGATCCGTTCCCTTCAGCTTGGAGACGCACCTTCCGTGTTTGTCAGAGCGCTTCGGTGGCTGTTCAAATGCCCGGAGGCAAAACCCAGGGCATCATTCTGACTAACACCCAGACGACCTCACTGCCAATCGCGGCAGTCAAACCGCTGATCTCAGCAGTGCAAAACCCGAAGATCAACGGAGCCGACCTCTTCAACGCCGGCACAATCAACGACACAGCAGTGACACTCAGCTGGGACCCGCCTGCCATTGGCACGCCGTTCGGCTATAGCGTCGCGATCATGAGCCCAACGACCTTGCCGGATGGCACAGTCGGGTATCTATCCTCGACAACCTTGTCCACAGCAAAGACCTCGATAGCAGTGCCGCCCGATTTGCTGCGATCCGGGCAGACTTACTTATTTGTCATTACGTCGCTGGTCGATGGTAAGGCCAGCATGGAAACAAGTCCGCATCGCTCGTCGCTTCCTGCTGCAAGTGCTCAACTGGTGTCGGCCTCGGTAACGATCACAAACTAGAAGACCAAAGTAGGCGGACGACCGACGAAAGCAGAGCGGCTGGCGAGCGTGCCAGCGCAGCCGTGGTCCTGGATGGTGTCGATCAGCAGCGCATGTGTGTCGCTTCCTCGAGTCCACTGACGATCGCGTGGCCCCCGGATGCTTGGAAGTATTTAAACGATCGTGTGCATGGGAAACCGGCGCAATCGATGAAGCTCGATGGAGAGGGGTTTTCGGCCGGGCTCGTTCTCATACATTCGATTCCTCGGGGAACTAAGTGGAGCGTCTGAGAATTCTAGTTCATGCAGCAGTGCGCATGCCGCACGCTGGACGCATTCGGCAAACGTCTCTTTCTACAAATTGGTGGCACGAACAGTGTTGGTGCATCAAACTGCTGCACCCCAAAACCCTCAAGCTCTCCGGTCACTTGTCCGTAAAGTCGGCGTCTCGGCAACTGTGCAGGTTCATTTCTACGGAAAGCCGGTTTTACGTCCATCTCTAACAATCTCGGCTGTGTCAATGCATTTTTGAGCGTAGGACGGCACTCACTCCGAGGAGCTGTTTCGTTACGCTTTGGTTGAACAAACTCATCATCGCCGACAAAGGTTCGCATGTAATCTTTCGGGCGGAACTCGGTCCGACCCAACCATCTCTCCGATCGCACGTTCGACCATGATTACTACTTCGAACTCCCTGGATAGGGAGCGGGATGCCCAATCAAGTGGGCGGTGATTTACTTCACACCATGGACGTATCCAGGCTCTCCCGCGT
>WNFD01006315.1_pt1 | contig 12473 bp, 11 predicted proteins | sample 5400491 | NCBI WGS metagenome assembly WNFD01 (sample SAMN13153343, study PRJNA577476) | soil metagenome | isolation source: 120 cm saprolite under Douglas fir tree site 2 hole 2 replicate 2 | place: USA:California | collected 2015-04-18 | reverse complement strand
GCGTGGAGTCACGACCTGCCGCCGCGACTGTTCGACCTCGGAGACCTGTAGGCGATCAGGTCTGGGCATCAGCCCTGACGACGGCGGCGACGATGTTGCCTCCGGGTGGTCCCTGGTGTGAGTTGCGCTCGCCTCCGCTCACGTAGTTCGTGGTGCGTCCGGTCACCGACGCCACCAACATCCCTCCCAGCGCCTTGCCGATCTGGTACGCGTCGGCGTCATCCAGGAGCGTGATCCGCTGCCCACGGATTTGATCGCTCCCCGGTATGACCGACTTGGCGAAGACATGCACCAGGCGCGACAGATCGTTTTCAGAGGGCAAGGCGCTGAACTCCAGGCCGGCCGCGCGCAGCGCGTTCCTCACGCCCTCGGCGTCGATGAAGTCGCGCGTGACTGCGTGGCCGATCCGCACCCGGCTCTGCGACGTGCTCGAGTTGCCGAACACAACCACCTCGCCGTGGCGCTTCTCGCCCCCTGAGGAGGTCATGGCCACCTCCGAGAACAGGTTCCAGTCGCGCCGCACCACTGCGTCCGACAGCGACGACTCCGGGACTTCGCCGAGCGCCATCGCCACTCCCAGCGCGGCGGCGTCGTTCGCGTAGACTCCTCAACCCCGGCACCTTGACCATCACCAGGTGCACGTCCTTGGGGTCGGTGAGTCCGGCGTCGGCCATCGCCACATGCGTGGCCGCAGCCACCTTGCGGATCTGGCCCATCCGGCCGACCTCCTCGGGCGGCATCGGATCGGACCCGGCCCGGCCGACGACCAGCATCTTGTCGCGATTGGCGCCGGCGTCGCTATCTGGAACCTCGACCCACTCGCGTGTGACCGCCGCGATGTGCGGCGTGATCACGCCCGGGCAGCCGCCCGACAGCACGAAGATGACCTGCTTGGCCACCTCGCCCGCCGGGATGCCGAGGAACTTGCCCGTCCACTCGCGCAGCACCACGTCGGCCCACACGCGGCCCCAGTCGTCGTGGGCGCCGGTCCCTTCCGTCTTCCCGACCAGGGCGACGAGCGTGTCCGGCTTGATCTTTCCCGAGTCCGCAAGCGCCTGCAGCCCGGTGGTGTCGGCCGGAGTGGCCATGGGACAGACGAACAGTTCGACCTTTTGAGCTTTCATCACATACACATTGTCAGGCGGCGTCAGATGGGCGCTGGAAACCGAAGCCCGGCATGGCCTCCAGCTGCTCCGCGAGGGCCAGCAGCTGCCACTCGCGGCCCGACGGCGCGACCAGCTGGACACCGACCGGGAGCCCGTCGTCCAGGCCGGCCGGGACCGATACCGCAGGAGTGTGGGCGAAGCTCACCGGCAGGACGAACTGGATGTAGCGCCCGTACGGCTCGCTGAGGAAAGGCGGCACGGCCTCGATCGGCATCGGGACCAGGCCCAGGGTGGGGGTGAGCAGGAAGTCGAAGTCGGCGAGCAGCGGCGTCACCACGACCCGATAGGCCGCGCCGGTGGCGCTCTCGAAAGCCTGGAAGTAGTCGAGCGCGGACAGGGCGCGCCCCTGCTCGACCAGCTTGCGGATGCCGGGGGCGAACAGCTCCGGGTCGGCGGGGAAGGACGCCATGCTGGCCCGCCGCACCACCCCGTAGCCCGCCGCTACAGCCTCCGATTCCCAGCCGATCCTCGCCACTCGATGCCCGGCGGACTCGAGCGCGTCTGCTGCACGCCGGCAGGCATCCGAGCACGCGGCGTCCATCCCAAGCGCGGTCGCATCGACGACGCCGATCCGGAGGCCCTTAGCGATCGGCGATCTATCAGGCACGGCGGAGTCGGCCATCACCGAGAAAAGCAACCTTACGTCAGCGACGCTCCGGCCGAGCGGGGCAACGACCGAAAGCCCCGCTGGGTCGACGATCTCGCAAGGCACTCGATCCGGCGACGGGCGCAAGCCCACGACTCCGCAGCACGAGGCTGGGATGCGAATCGAGCCGCCCATGTCGGTGCCCATGGCGACCGTGGCCATCCCGGCGGCCACGGCGGCGGCGCTCCCTCCGCTGGACCCGCCCGGGGTGACCCCTTCTCGCCAGGGGTTGTTCGTGGGCGGAAAGATGGCGTTGGTGCAGCCGACCGCCGCCGCGAGCTCCGGGAGGTTGGTCTTCCCGAGAATGGCAGCGCCGGCTGCTCGCGCGCGCGCCACTGGGACCGTGTCTGCCTTGGGAACGCGGTCGCGCCAGACGGCGCTGCCGTCCGTCCATGGCATGCCCGCCACCGGCAGGTTGTCCTTCACCGCCAGCGTCACCCCTGACATCGGGCCGTCCGCGGCCCGCGCGTTGCGATCCACGAACACGTACGCGTGGATGCGCGGATCCAACCGCTCGATGGCGGCCAGATGCGCCCGCACTGTCGCCTGGGGGTGTTCGGCCATGGGAATCACTCGTCATTGTCGTTCGGAGCCGCAAGCTTGACATTCAGAATTCAACGGCTGTAGAATTCATCGAACGTTGAATTAGCCGAAGGAGGGTGGGCATGTCGAGTCGAAGGGAATCGCTAAGAGGTTTGGTGCCGCCGATCGTCGGAGGCCTGCTGATCGTGGTCGCGTTCATCGGCCTCATCGGCACCGCAATCCGGAGTCCGCAGCCGCACGACATCCCGGTGGGCCTGGTCGGACCCGCCCCCGCAGTCCAGCAGATCTCAACCTCATTCGGCGCCAACGCCCCCGGCGCGTTTCAGTTCACCACGTACGCCTCCGAGCAGGATGCCCGGGCCGCGCTCGACGATCGGACGGTGGACGGGGTCCTGGTCCTCGGCAGCGGGACTCTGATCGTCGCCGGGGCGGCGGGCGACGGGGCGACCGGCGTCATCACTGCAGCCTTCACGAACGCCTTCAAGGCACAGGGAAATGCCCTGACAGTGCAGACCGTGCACCCACTCCCAAGCGGCGACGCGCACGGCCTGATCCTTTTCTTCGTCGTCGTGGCGACGCTGATCAGCACGCTGGCGTCGCAGGCGATCCTGTTCGCCACCGTAAGGTCCATTGGCCTGGGATTGCGGCTGGGCTTCATCGCCGTCTACGGCGTGCTCGTCGGGTTGACGGCGATGGGCATGGCGACGTGGATCGCGGGCGGCTACGGCGACGGGTTCTGGGCGGCGGCCGCTCTCGTGGCGCTGGCCTCGATGGCCCTCGGCGCGATGGTCGGCGGCCTGGCTCGCCTTCTTGGACCGCCCGGCATCGGGCTGGCGGCGCTGCTCATGCTGCTCAGCCTCGTTTCGTCAGGTGGGCCCGTGGGGAGCCAGCTCCTGCCCGACTTCTACCGAGCGCTGGCGCCGTGGACGATCGCGAACGAGGTGTACGGTGCGTTGAAGGGGGCCCTCTTCTTCGGGGGCGCGGCATTGGCTGTTCCCATAGCTGTGATGGCGGGGTGGCTGGTCGTCGGCTTGGCCCTCACGTGGCTGGGAGGGCTGGCCGCCGCGCGCAGACCAAAGCCCGCAGCCGTCCAGGCCTGAGTGGCGCGGACAGGGCGGCGGCCGGGGCCGGGCGGCACGCGGGAGCGAATCCTTGCTGCGGCCAGGTCCGACTTCGGCAGGAGCGGCTACGAAGGGACCACGATCCGGGGCATCGCCGCCCAGGCCAAGGTCGATCCCGCCCTGGTCATGCACTACTTCGACTCTAAGGACGGCGTGTTCCGCGCCGCGGTGAAGTTTCCAGTCGATCCGGCCGAGTTCATACCCCGGCTGCTGGCGCCCGGCCTGGACGGGCTCGGCGAGCGCCTCGTGCGAGTTTTTGTCGAGACCTGGGACTCGCCCGCCGGCAGCCCCCTCCTGGGCTTGATCCGATCTGTGGTCGGAAACGAGGACGCTGCCGCCCTGCTCCGCGAATTCGTCACCCGCGAGGTGCTGGGCCGGATTGCGCGCGCGCTCCAGCTCGACCAGCCCCAGCTGCGTGCCGCCCTGGTCGCGAGCCAGCTGGTCGGGCTGGCGATGATCCGCTACGTGGTCAAGGTCGAGCCGCTGGCGTCGGCGAGCCCGGACGATGTCGTCGTATGGCTCGGCCCCACCCTGCAGCGCTATCTCACGGATCCGAGAGTCACCAAGGTCAAGAAACGGTCACGCGGGCGGCGGTAGTGGCTTCTGCTGAAAGTCGAAGCAGTCCGCCATCCCGTCATCCGCCCCTGTGCGCGCGTTCAAAGAGGGGAGGCCGAACGTGTTCTCGCAAAACCGCAACAGGCTGACGTGCGAGTGCACCGCGTGTGAGATGAAGCTGGCCTTTGCGTAGGGGCTGAGCACCAGGCACGGCACCCGGCCCCCGTAGCGGAACTGCGTTCCATCGGTCCACTTCTCGAGCAAGGGCGGATCGACGTGGTCGTACCAGCCGCCCCAGTCGTCCCAGGTGACGAAGATGGCCACCTTCGGCCACAGCCCGCCCTTGACGACCGCGGCGACCTGCGCCGCCGTCCACGCGCTGCCTTTCGTCACGTTGCCGTTGCCGGCCTTCACCTCGGCCGGGGTGTCGGGCGGGTGCTCGGACAGAGGCGTGTCGGCGTACAGCCAGGAGACTGCGGGCAGCTTGCCGGCGGCGGCGTCGAGCGCAAATTGAGCCGGGGTCTTCTTGTTCTTGCCGTTCGTGTACTTCAGGTAGTCGAAAACGTAACCGCCGTAGTTGGCCCAGCTGAGTCCGGCCTTGTCGAGTTGTGCGGGCAGTGTGGGCAGGTCGAACAGAGGCGCTGGGTGAGGGTTCTCGATGATCGGTGAATCGGCGCAGACCAGCATCAGGTGATTTGGGGTCGACGGTCCGGCCACATCGGTGAAGTACGAGTCGCACAAGGTGAAGGACCGTGCCCACGCCCAGTACTTGGGGATGTCCGCCTCCAGGAACTGCACGCGCGGCGCGGTCGTGGCGCGCGTGAGCCACGCGGGGTGCCTGTGATTGGGGTCCTTCTTTGGCGGGTTGGGGCTGTGGGCCATCGCCATGCCGTTGGCGCCGGGGAAGGTTCCAAAGTAGTTGTCGAGCCCGTGGTTTTCCTTGACGACGATGACCACGTGCTCGATCGGGGTCGTGCCGGGCATCAGGTGCATAACATTGTCCCAAATGACCAGTGTCTTTCAACCAACACGCCTGGTCGCAGCTTCTCGCGCTGTCACGGACCCCATTCGGCTGAAGGTGCCGGGCAACCTACGAGGGCAGACGCTGCATTTCGCCGTCTACGTCGACCCCACCCTGGGACCCGATGGCCAGAAGGACGCGGACGTCGTGCTGGCTGCATGTGAGGCGGATTACGCCAAGATTTCAGGCTACTTTGGCGGCCTGTCCGCCGGTCCGTTCAGCGTCATCCTCTTCTCCAACCCAAACGGCGCCTTCCACATGACCTGCGCCGCTACGGATCTTTTTTGCGACGCCAAGACCAATCCCGCGAACGGAAACTTCTCTGAGTTTTTGAATATCGCCGAGTTTGTCGAGGTCTTCGAGGCGGTTCAGAACCAAGGGTGGGATTGCGGAAAGAGCAACGGTGAGGGACTGTCGCGCGTCCTCGCGACCGACTCCTATTCTGCAGTGCTCGATGGCTTTGCGACGGCTTCGGCCTGGCTCGACTCGACGCGCCCAAATTACGTCGATAGGACGCTCAACAGCGACACCAACTCGGCCGGTAACGGCTGCTCGGTGTTGTTCCTCAACTGGCTTCGCTTCCAGCTCGGGAATTCCTGGGCCCAGATCGTGGCGGCCGGCGCACCGACCCTGGGTGAGACCTACACCAAGCTCACCAGCAGGACCGACGGCTTCAAGCAATTCACAGCTTTGCTCAATCTCCACTTCCCTGTTGGTCGGCCCTCGGGACTCACCACCGACAACCCATTTCCGTTTTAGGGAAGCCCCGCCAAGCTTGATCTCGCCCTTTCAGGGCATTGATCCTTTCATTACCAACCCCCGCGGCAGCCCGTTGATGATCAGTAGGCCGTGCGCTCTCAAATTTTCTCAGCAAGCTCACATCCGCCGCTCAGGGCGGACCCAGCCGCGTAGCGGACGCTTGCGCTCCATGGGCCGAAGCGTCGCTGCGATCCTTGCGGTGGTGGTCGTCGCCCTTGTCACGTCGCCGCTGATCGTCAAGGCGCATGCGGCCAGGCAGGTCACGTCCTCGGCGGCGGCGGCGAGCGGGGCCCGCACCAGCGCGTCGACAAGCGCAGCCGGCACGAGTGCGATGGCGGCCGCACCCATCGGCGCAACTCGCGACTCCACCGTGCTGGTGGCGGCTTTGCAGCAGCTGGCCGCGGCCAGCGGAGCCATCGTGAGCGTGACGGTGGTCGAGCTTGGTGGTATCGACCCCATGAGCTGGTCGCTCGACGGAGACGCGATCTTCACCGCCGCCAGCACCTACAAGCTGGTCGCTCTGATGATGGAGGCCCAGAACATCGGGTCCGGCAGCACCGACCCCAACGGGCTGGTCTGCTACCAGGACTCCGACTACGAGGCCGGCTGGTTTGACGACTACGCGGCGGGCGAGTGCTTCACACGCAACGAGCTGGCATCGCGAGCCGCTCAGCAATCCGACAACACAGCCGGTCACATGCTCGTGCGCGACGTCGGCGGCGTCGACGCGCTCAACGCTTGGGCGGCCTCCGTAGGCACCACCGACTCGGCATTCTCCGACCCCAACACGACGACTGCCGCCGACCTGGCCGTGCTCTGGACAGCCGAGGCGAAAGGCAGCCTGGGCGGCTCGTCCGCTCAGGCTTGGCTCTATCCGCTCTTGACCGGCACCACCACGGAAGCGGGAGTTCCCGCGGGGTCCTCTGGATCGACCGTGGTCCACAAGACCGGCACCATCGACGCCGTCGAGAACGACGCGGCCCTGGTGACGGCAGGGCCGGACGGGGCTTATGTGCTCGTCGTCATGACTGACGGCCTGGGAGGATCGGCCGGATGGGGCTTGATCGCCGGCATCTCAGCCAACGTGTGGCAGGAGGAGCAGTCCCGCCTGAAGTGACCGTCAGGGGACCGTATCGCTCGACCTTCGCCACACCTAATTATTCGTAACGAAGCGCCTCGGCCGGGGCGATCCGAGACGCGGACCGCGCCGGCAGGTAAGTGGTGATGAGCGTCGCCAGGTAGGCGCCGATGAGGATGAGGGCGATCTGCGCCACCGGCACGTTGAAGATGATCGTGCCGAAGCTCTTGTCGATGACGAAGAATCGGTACGACTGCCAGACGCCCACGAGGGTGCCGATGATGAGTCCGAGGATCGCGATCAGGCTCGACTCCATGAGGAACGATCGCTGCACAAGCGAGCGCCGGAAGCCAAGGGCCCGCAGCATGCCGATCTGCTGCCATCGCTCCACCACCGCGCGCGTGCTGATCACGCCAAGGCCTGCGATGCCGACGATGAGTCCGAGCGCGAGGAATCCGGTGACCAGGTTCAGCAGGGTGAGGATGCCGCTCAGCTGCTGGGCCAGCTGGTCGGCGACGATCACCGGCTCGAGCTGGTCCTTCACCAGCATGCGACCGAGATCGAGTCGAGCCTTGCTCACGTCCACCCCCGGCTTGACGGCGAAGTAGTAGCCGGTGGGAGTGAGCGGCCGGAGGCTGGTCGGCAAACCTGAGCCCGGCTGGCCGGCGGGAGGCGCGGTAGTATCAGCCGGCGGCGCGAACAGGCCGCTTGCCATCGCAGTTCCGGTCGACACATATACACCGCCCCACAGGGCGTTGGACTTCATGAAGCCAATCACGGTCAGCGTCCAGGTACTGCTGCCGTTCTGGCGGAAGGCCGGCGCGCGCACCTGGAAGGGCTGGAAAGTCGAATCAGTCGGCTTGATCCCCACGATGTCGGCCGGGGCGCCCGTCCTGGCGTCGAGACTCGAGGCATTGATGACCGCCAACCCGGGGTGGACGCGAACAGCGTCCCAAACGGCGCGGTCGGACGAATAGCCGGCCGCACGCAGCTGCAGCGAATACCCGGTCGCGGACAGATAGCCGTCGTCGACGACGTGCAGCGCGTAGCCGCTGTCGCGCTGCACCTTGGCCACGGAGCCGTCCGCTTTGATCTGCTGCAGCTGGACCCCGACCGACTGGTTTTCCCATCCCACGCCCCTGAGCTCGGCGGCGACGTTGGGGTTCGCCTGGACCAGGGTGGCAACGTCGGGCGGGAAGGTCGTCTTGTCGGTCTGGAAGAAGTTGTTGTCGGGCGTGCCGGCCGCGATCTGCCACCCACCGGACACCGCACCCACCTGCGCGAAGTTCTGGACCAGGACGTCCTTGAAGACGGACATGTACACGATGATGAAAGTGACGATCGCGAACATCGCCACCGCCATCCCCGTGCGGAACTTGGTCGACATCGGATAGGACATGCTGGTGCGGGTGACCGCGGCGAGGCCGCTGATGCGGCCGGTCAAGAACATGACGGCTCCGATCAGCAGGTCGCTGTTGTACATCACGAGCCAGATCGCGCCGAGCAGGGTCATCAGCGCCGAGAGGATGAACACCTCGGGTCCACCCAACAGCTGCTTGGTCTGCAGCTGGTCTTCGAGGTGGAGGATCGCCTCCACCCGGCCGAACGGGCGGCCCCAGTACATGAGCAGGCCCAGCGCGGCCAGGGTGAATCCGGCGCGCGCAGCCACCAGCGCCCGAACGCGGGCGAGGGCGAGGACCCAACGGACGAGCAGGCCGGCGCCGATGATGACGAGCGAAACGCCCGCCGAATACCAGACCTCGCCGTGGGCCAGCGGCGCGTTGTCCCCGAGAGTGAGCGCGACCAGGGCGGCGCCAAGGAGGATGGTCAGCGGGCCGCGCCGGAACAGCGCCCACCAGAACGACCGGATCGCGCCGAGCGTACCGAGTGAGATGCGGCCGAGGAACACCAGCGGGTGGCCGCGCACAAGCTGCTTGATCGCGGCCCAGGCGACCTTGAACGGCGTGACGAACATGGTGCGCATGCCGGCATCGCGCTGCTCGCTTTCGTCGAGGTCGCGGATCGCGGCCACGATGTTGAGGCGGCTCACCCTGTAGGCGGAGAACGCGACGACGATGAACGTGAGCAGGATGCCAAGGCAAACTGAGATCACGAGACTTGTCCACTCGAAGTGGAACTGCAGGGTGATGCCTTTGTAGAAGCCGCTGAAGATGCTCGAGAGGACGCGGATCATCAGCGCGGCGACGCCTACGCCGAGGACTACGCCGACCACGCTCGCCGCCAGCGTGTAAGCGGTCCCTTCGAACAGGAACATCTGGGTCAGGTGCCGGCGCTTGAGGCCGACCGCTCGGCTCATGCCCATCTCTGCGCGCCGCTCGGCGGCGAGCATCACGAAGATGAGGAAGATCAGCAGCACGCCGACGGCGATCGAGAAGAAGCTGACGCCAAGCAGCGCCGCCGTGATGAACAGGCCGCCTGTCTGGGCGAAGGTGACCGCGTCCGCCTTGTATGCGGAGTAGTTGTAGAGGTCGAGACGGCCGGCGATGTCCTTGTAGCCGGCCAGCTCCTTCGGGTCGAGAACTGCGATCGCCTGGCCCAGCTGCGTCTGCAGGTCGGGGCTGCTGATGGCGGCCTTGAACTTGGGCGTCAGCTCCGGACGCTGAACCTCGGCGAACAGCTCTGTGATCGCCGTCCGCACGGGATCGCCTTCGGGCAGCGTGAATGCGAGCAGCGTGAGCGGGCCCTGGATCTCCGGCCGGCCCAGGAGCGCTTTCAGCTCGGCCGCGGCCGTGCTGTCGACCTGCAGGACTCCGACGAGCAGGATGAGGTTGTCCTGCGCCGTCTGTGCGGCCTGCGGACCGCCGGACGCGGCCGCCGAGGCGGCCACCGCGTTGCCCATGATGCGATCGACGAACCTGTTGCCGGCGAGCGCCTTGAACTCGTCCGTGACCGCCGGCTGGTTCAGCTCGAAGAGGAGCTGCTGGCTCAGGTCCTTGGCGGGGTCGAGGAAGTTCGCCTGGTCGTGGATCTTCTTGACCTGGGCCTTGATCGCCGGCGTGCTCACATAGGCCCACAGGGTGGCGGCCGCCTCTGGGTCGGTGAACTCGACTCGAAAATGCTTCGTGACCTCGTCGCCCGTGGCGCCGCCGGGACCGAGGTCGTCGAAACCGCCGTTGCCGCGATTGTGGACGAAGATGAGGTTGTAGCCGCTGGGGCGCTGCGTGACCGTGCGCATGGCGTCGAGCGGCATCAGCACCGAGTTGACGATGGGGCCGTGGTTGGCGATGCTCGGGTTGACTTCCGTATCGAGGATGTCGTGCACGGTGACCTGCGTGAGGTGCCCATCGACATATAGCTGCAGGCTGTCGCCGGCGCGAGCGCCCAGCGTGTCGCCCAGCTGGTCGCCGATGTACACCTGATTGAGGGCGAGCGCAGCCACGTCGACGTTCTGTCCAGACCTGGTGCGCAGGGTTCCCCACACGCTCCCGAAGTCGGCCGGCACGCCGAAGACCGCCACATTTCCAGATGACGACTCACTCGTGGTGGTGTCGATCATCGAGCCGGAGGCCGCGATCACCCCCACCGCGGCGGCCACATTGGGATCCTTCTTGCTGCGCGCGATGACGTCGGCTGCCTGAACGTCGCTGAAGAATTCGGTGTCGGCGGTCGACGCGCCCTGCACGTACTGGACGGCCGGGTGACGCGTGAAGGCTTCGTCGATGCCGCCGATCTGCCGCAGCTGAATCGCCTGCAGCGAATAGCTCAGCGTGTCGCCGACCGAAAGCGACGCGGTGATGATCAGCGTCGCCAGCATGAGCCCGAAGAGGATCAGGACCGTCTGCGCTCGTCGCCGCGGGATGTTGCGCAGCGCCATTTTCAAGAGGACGCGGTTGACCGCCGCGAACAGAAGCAGGGCGACCAGCACCACCGCCACCGCCGCCGCCATCCAGCCGGCCAGCGTGACCGGGGGGATCCCGAAGAAAGAGGTCAATTCGCCGCGTCGCTCGTAACGACGGGCTTGGAGTCGGAGACGATCTGGCCGTCGCGCATGCGAATCAAGCGCTGCGCGAGGGCGCCGACCTCTTCGGCGTGCGTGACCCACACGAAGGTTTGGGCGTTCTGGCGGTTGAGCTGGACCATGAGGTCCATGATCCCGGCGCTGGTCTCGGTGTCGAGGGCGCCGGTGGGCTCGTCGGCCCAGACGATGGCGGGCTTGGTCGACAGCGCCCGCGCGATCGTGAAGCGCTGGCGCTGCCCGCCACTCATCTCCGCCGGCCGGTGGCGCGCCCATTCGCCGACCCCCACCATCTCGATCGCTTCCTGTGCCCGCTTGCGCGCCTCTGAGGGCTTGACTCCGCCGACGAGCATCGGCAGCTCGACGTTCTCGATTCCGGTCAGCACCGGCAGCAGGTTGTACGTCTGGAACACGAAACCCATCTCGCGTGCGCGGAAGTCGGTGCGCTGGTTGTCCGTGAGGTCCTTCAGGTCGCGACCGGCGATTTTGATCGTGCCCTCGTCGATGACGTCGAGGCCGCTCAGGCAGTTGAGGAGCGTGGTCTTGCCGCAGCCGCTTGGGCCCATGATGGCGACCACTTCGCCGCGACCCACCACGAGGTCGAGACCGCGCAGCGCTTCGATCTTGTGTTTACCGGCGTCGTAACGCTTCCAGACGCCCTTGGCATCGATGATGGTGTCAACCAATTTCATAACCTCGTGAGCTTGATCGTGCGTTGTGTCGAATTTATGTCTGGGTCTGGAGCTCAGGCCGGAATCGATAGCCAACACCCCAGACGGTTTCGATGCAGAAACCCAGGTCGCCCAGTTTGCGTCGCAAGCGCACGATCTGGGTGTCGACAGCGCGATCCAGCCCGTCGAAATCCGCTCCCCACAAACGCTCGAGCAGGAATTCGCGCGAAAACGTGCGGCCTGGATGCTGCAGCAGCAGCTCCAGCAGGTCCATCTCCCGGCGGCTGAGGTCCAGCGCGGAGCCCGCAAGCGTGGCGCGATGGCCCACCGGGTCGAGGACCAGCGGACCGAATGCGATCGGCTGCGAGGAGTCCGGATCCGCTGCGGCGCTGTCGAGGGACACGCGGCGCAGCAGCGACGCGACCCGGGCCGCGAGCTCCACGATCGAGAAAGGCTTACCGAGATAATCATCGGCGCCGACTTGCAAACCGGTGACGCGGTCGGCCACATCCCCGCGGGCTGTGAGCATGAGGATCGGCATCAAGTGCTTGCGACGAAGCTCCCGGCAGACGGTGAGCCCGTCCAGTCCGGGGAGCATCCAGTCGAGGATGACCAGGTGCGGGCGCGCGCGGTCGGCGGCCGCGAGCGCTTGCTTGCCGTCGAAGGCCTGCTCGACGGTATGCCCTTCACGCTCTAGGTGGGAGCGGACCAGGTCGGAGAGGGCGACCTCGTCCTCCACAATCAGAATCACGGCCATCTAAGGGATGGCCATTTGGACAATGAGGACTGTCGCCATCCTCTAGTTCGGTTCGGCCCGGCGCAGGCTGATCCAGAACGTGCTGCCGAGGCCGGGCTCGGAGCTCGCGGAAAGGCTGCCTCCCATCGCGTCCACGAGCTCGCGCGCGATCGACAGGCCGAGGCCGAAGCCGCCGGTGTC
>WNFD01005684.1_pt1 | contig 12473 bp, 10 predicted proteins | sample 5400491 | NCBI WGS metagenome assembly WNFD01 (sample SAMN13153343, study PRJNA577476) | soil metagenome | isolation source: 120 cm saprolite under Douglas fir tree site 2 hole 2 replicate 2 | place: USA:California | collected 2015-04-18 | reverse complement strand
ATTTCGCCGGTCTCGCCGGCGGGGAGGCGATGGCCCCGATCGTCGCGGATCTCGATCTCGACATGGGCGATGGCGCGGCCGGTCGATCCGATCTTTTCGATCTCGTACCCGGCGTCCATGAAGGTATCGCCACCGCAGGTCTCGGTCAGGCCATAGGCATCGATATAGCGGGCGTTCCGAAAATATTCGGAGAAGGCGCGGATGCGCGCTTCCGGCGTCTTCTCGCCGCCGCCGATCGCCCATCTCAGGCTGGACACGTCATAGCGATGGCGCTCGGGGCAGGAGAGCATCGCCGTGGTCATGACCGGAGCGAACCATGCCGCGTTGAGCTGGTCGGCCGCGATCGCCTCAAGCGCCTGTTGCGGTTCGAAGCTGCGTTGAATGGAGAGCAGGCCGCCGTGCCAGAGCACCGCAATGCCCGGCAGATCGAGCGCGCCGACATGGTAGAGCGGCCCGACGACCAGGAGCCTTGTGTCGGCATTCAGTCCAAGCGCAACGGTCTGATCGGCGGACTTCCAGTAGATGTTTTCGTAAGTGAGCGTCACGCCCTTGGGGCGATCCGTCGTGCCTGACGTGTACATCAGCCGCATCAGATCGCGAGGCGAGCAATGATGCATCGGCGCGGATGCGGCATCCGGCGCAAGCCGGGTGACGCTCGATTGCGCGGCCTCGTCGAGCAGGACGACCGGCGCGCCGTCCGCCGCGCTTGATTGCAGCTCCTCATCCGCGATCAGGATGCGTGCGCCGGAATGGCCGATGATATAGCCGACCTCGTCGCGCGACAGCCGATAGTTGATCGGCAGAAACACCGCGCCGATGTGGCTGGTTGCGAAGGCGAGCTCGAGAAAGGCCGCACTGTTCTTCATCAGGACCGCGACGACGTCGCCGGGGCCGATCCCGCGCGATGCAAGCCAGCCGCCCACCTTGCGGACGCGTTGGTCCAGGCTCGCATAGGAAATGTCCTCGCCCCGGTATTTCAGCGCGGGCCGCTCCGGGGTGCGCCTGGCATGAAAGGTGATGAAGCTCGACAGGTTGATCATTTTCGGTTCAAGGACCGGTTTGGGCCTCGTTTCCTCCTTGATGAATTCTGACTCGTAATTCATCTTTGGCTTGACGTCACCCCCTTCGCTCTGAAATCCTCGCGAACATGGAGACGGCACAATCTCCGACAAGGGAACAAGGGAAAGCCGACCCGCAGGGAGGGGAAGATGACGAGAACCCGTCGACCGGGCATCAGCCGCCGCACGACGCTCGCGCTGATGGGCACCGGTGCAGTGACGTTTGCGACGCCGTGGGTGGCGCGCGCACAAGCCAAGACCATCAAGATCGGCATGCCGACTATTTTGTCAGGCCGGGTCGCGCAACTCGGCACCTCATCGCGCAACGCGGTGATGCTGGAAGCGGACAAGGTCAACGCTGCCGGCGGCCTTGCCGGCCGGCAGATCGAAATGGTGATCCGCGATTCCAAGGGGCAGCCGCAGGAAGCGGCCCGCGTCGCGCGCGAGCTCGTCAACACCGATGGCTGCGAGCTGTTGATCGACGCCGAGGCGTCATCGGGCGCCTTTGCCGTCCACGAAGTCGCACGCGACCTCGGCGTGTTCTGCATCCACACCAATTCCGAAACCTCGGCGCTGACGGCCGATCCCAAGCAGCATATTCCGAACGCCTTCCGGACTGCGCGCGTGGGTGTGCACGACTCGATCGTCGGCGGCAGCTACGCCGCGGCGATCGCAAAAACTAAAGGGCTAAAGAAATGGGCGACCTGCTCGCCGGACTACGCCTATGGCCGCGACACCACCGGCGAGTTCACGCTGTATCTCAAGCGCTTTGCGCCCGACGTCGAGATCATCAGCGAATCCTGGCCGAAGCTGTTCCAGCCCGACTACACCGAGGTCGTCACCAAGATTCTGCAGGCAAAACCGCAGGCGCTCTACAGCTGCCTCTGGGGCGGCGACCTCACGTCCTACATCGACCAGGCCAACATCTACGCGATGTTCGGTCAGATGGAGGTGTTCGCCGTCAACATGGCCGACTACACCGCGCTGACGGTTGTAAAGAACCTGCCGAAGGGCATTCACTCCGGCAACCGTTACATCAAGACCTTCCCCGCGACGCCGGAGAATGCCGCCTGGGGCGACGCCTACAAGGCGAAATACAACGAATATCCGACCAACTGGTCGTGGGAGAATGCCACCGCGATCATGCTGCTCGCCGAGGCGTCCAAAAAGGCCGATTCCGCCGACGGCAAGAAGATCGCGGACGTCATGAGGGGCCTGACCATCAAATGCCCGTTCGGCGCTGATGGCACCGTGACCATGCGGGCTGAGGACCAGACCTTGATCGGCTATGCGATCGGGTGGGGGACGACGATCGCGCAGGAGCCCTATGTGCCTGATGTCCATGCCGGCGACTGGAAGACCATTCTCGAACTCGAAGCCGAGTGGAAGAAGAGCAAGGGCTACGCCTGACATCCGGGCGGGCGGAGGCGGCGCGCTGCTTGCGCTCTTTGCTTCTTGGCTTCTCGCGCGCTGGCGGTGCCGGCGCGCCGCAATCGGAGTGCTGCCTTGGACCTCGACGCGCTCGCCGGCTGTTTCGTCAGCCCCGCCTGTCTCGTGACGCAGACCACCAGCGGCCTGATCATCGGCATGCTGCTGTTTCTCGTGGCAGTCGGGCTGACGCTGATCTTCGGCGTGCTCAAGGTCGTGAATTTCACCCACGGCGCCTTCTACATGTTCGGCGCCTATTTCGCGATGACGACCTATCAGTTTACCGGCAGCTTCGCGCTGGCGATGCTTTGCGGGGCGGCGGGCACCGCGATCCTCGGCATCATCTTCGAGCGCGTCTTCATGAGCCGCGTCTATGGCTCCGACGTGCTGATGCAACTCCTGGTCTGTTACGCCTTCGTGCTGATCTTCGACGATGTCGTGCGCATGATATGGGGACCGGAATTCAGGTCGATGGGGATGCCGACGGCGTTCCAGGTGGCGCCGCTGTTCATCGCGGGCGGCGTCGTGCCGCCTTACTATCTTCTCCTGATCGGCGTGGCGCTGGCGGCCGCGATCGTGCTTGGCGTTGGGCTCACCCGAACGCGTATCGGCAAGGTCGTCCGCGCCGCCGCGCATAATCCGGGCATGGTCTCCGCGCTCGGCATCAATACCGGACTGATCTATGGCGGCGTGTTCGCGCTCGGCGGCATGCTGGCGGGGCTGGCCGGCGCGCTCGCGGCGCCCGTGCGGTCGCTGACACCAGGCATGGGATTTTCGGTTCTCATCGAGTCCTTCATCGTCACGGTCATCGGCGGCATGGGGTCGATCCTCGGCGCCCTGATCGGGGCGCTCCTGATCGGCCTGATCCGCTCGTTCGGCTCGCTTGGCTTTCCGCTGTTCACCGAGGGGCTGATGTATCTGTTCATGGTGATCGTGCTGGTGTCGCGGCCGGCCGGCCTGTTCGGCAAGGAATTGGCATGACGGACGCGCAGGCCGAGCCCGCCGCCGAAGCGCTGAGGGCGCCTCGCGTCGAGACGAAATCGCTTTACTGGCCCTATCGGGACGTCCTGATTGCGCTCGCGGCATTTCTCATATTGGTGGCGCTGCCGGCGCTCTCCAGCAGCAAGGCGCTGCTCGATTTCGTGATCCGTTGCGCGGCAATGGGCCTTTTCGCGACCTCGCTCAATCTGCTGGTGGGATACACCGGCATGATCTCGTTCGGGCATGGCATGTTCTTCGGCCTCGGGGCTTATAGTTTCGGCCTCATCATGCAGCGAACCGGCATGCCGGTTCCGCTGGCTTTCGCGGCGACGCTCGCGATCACCGCAGTTGTCGCGACCGTCATCGGCGCCATTTGCGTGCGCCTGAAGGAAATCTATTTCGCCTTCGTCACGCTCGCCTTTCAGATGCTGATCCATTCGACGATCCTCTCATGGTCGTCTTTTACCGGCGGCGACCAGGGTTTGCGCGGCGGCATCCCGCGCCCGGTGTTTCTCGGCATCGATCTGTCGAATCATGTGCATCTCTACATCACGAGCTGCGCGCTCTTGACGATCGGCCTCCTGGCCATGCGCCAGATCGCGCAATCGCCGTTCGGTTACACCTTGCGCATGATCCGCGACAATGCGATGCGCGCCCGCTTCATCGGCATCGATGTCTGGCGGGCGAAGCTGACCATCTTCGTGCTGGCGGCACTGTTTGCCTGCACCGGCGGGATGGTGATGGCGCTCTTCGTGTCGGGCGCCTATCCCGAATTCGCCTACTGGACGATTTCGGGCGAGGGCATCTTCATCAATATGCTTGGCGGCGTCACGACCTTCCTGGGGCCCATGGTCGGCACCGTGCTGTTGCTGCTGCTCAACGACACCGTCACCCGCCTGACCGAGTATTATGGCATCGTGCTCGGGATCGTCATCCTGTTCTTCGCCATCGGCTTGAAAAAGGGCCTGATGGATTTCGTGGTCGAATGGGTCGCGCAGCGCCGCGGCGGCGCAGGGGGACGCGGCTAGCCATGCTGGAGATCCGCGGACTTTCGAAATCGTTCGGCGGCGTCAAGGCGACGAATGATGTCACCTTCGATTTTGCCGATGGCTCGCTGACGGCCGTCATCGGCCCCAACGGGGCAGGGAAGAGCACCTTCTTCAACCTGATCACGGGCGCGCTGAAGCCGGACTCCGGGCAGATACTGCTCGACGGCTTCGATCTGGCCGGGCGGTCGCCGCCCGAGATCGTGCGCCATGGGATCGGACGGGCCTTCCAGGTGGCCAGCATTTTCCCGACCCTGTCGGTGCAGGAGACGATGCTGGCGGCGGTGTGCGCCGATCAGCGCCGCGCCTTTGTCCTGCACCGGCGCTTTCCGGCGGCGGAAACCCGCGACCGGGCTGAACATGCGATGGAGTTGCTCGGCCTCGCCGACAAGCGCAATCGTACCGCCGCGACGCTGTCGCATGGTGATCAGAAGCTGCTCGATATCGCGCTGGCGCTGGTGCTGGAGCCCAAGGTGCTGCTGCTGGACGAGCCGACCGCGGGGATGGGCCCGGAAGAGCGCTGGCGGATGATCGGCAAGGTCCGCGAGCTCTGGGAAACGCAAAAGATCACGGTCGTCTTCATCGAGCACGACATGGACATCGTCTTCAAGATCGCGCCCATGATTGTCGTCTTGTGCTACGGACGCATTCTCGCGACCGGCACGCCCGATGCGATCCGCAACGACGATGCGGTCATCGAGGCCTATCTCGGGACCGAACATGCCGGGGCTGCCGCATGAACGCGCAGCCGATCATTCAGGTCGAGGATCTCGACGTCTATTACGACACCAGCCAGATCCTGTTCGGTGTCGGGCTTTCGGTCCACGCGGGCGAAACCATGGCGCTGCTCGGCCGCAACGGCGCCGGCAAATCGACGACCATGAAGGCCATCATGGGTCTCGCGCCGCCGCGGCGCGGCACGGTCAGGCTGCGCGGCGAGGTGATATCCGGGTCCAAGCCCTATCGCATCGCGCGAGCCGGCCTTGGCTTTGTCCCCGAGGACCGCCAGGTCTTTCCTGAACATACGGTGGAAGACAATCTCCTGATCGGGCGCAAGACAGGTCCGGACGGCCAGGACGAATGGCCTCTGGAGCGTATCTACCAGGTCTTTCCATTGCTGGAGCCATTGCGAGACCGGATCGCGGGACGGCTCTCGGGCGGCGAGCAGCAGATGCTGGCGATTGCCCGGACCTTGATGGGTAATCCCTCACTGCTGCTCCTCGACGAGCCGAGCGAGGGACTTGCGCCGATCATCGTGCAGCGGATTGGCGAATTGCTGGGCCAGCTTCGCGCCATCGGCGTGACGGTTCTGGTCGCCGAGCAGAACATGCATTTCTGCCTGAAGCTAGCGAGCCATGCCGCCGTCATCGACAAGGGCCAGATCGTCTACACCGGAACAATCGAGGATCTGAAAGCCAACGACACGATCCGCCGGCGCTATCTCGCGCTGTAGCCATCCGGGCGCTCACGCGAAGGATGCCGGGGGCACTGCTGTGTCTGCTGTTGGTGCTTGCGGCGCAGCAACGGACGACGGAGACAGACGATTGCGATCAGCCAGCGGCATTTTTTCTCGATGGCTGAAGGCTAGGCCCTGCACAGTCGCCACAATTCATGGTAAGCATGCCTCGATCCGCTTAAAAAAATAGATCAAAATTGGGAGGACGACATGCGGGTGAACTGCTCGAAGGTCCTTGGCTCGCTCGCCGCAGGGCTATTTTTTATGTCTGCCGCCGCGTTGGCGGCAGAGCCGCCGAAGGAGATGAAGCTGTATGTCTTCAGCTCGGGCGCGCTCAATCTCGACAAGTCCATCATTCAGAACGGCAGCAGCGGCAAGGTCCAGATTCCCGTCGGCTTCTTTCTCATCCGGCATCCCAAGGGAGACGTGCTGTTCGACTGCGGCAATAACGACAAGATCATCACCAATGCCGACTACTGGGGACCTTTCGTAAAGGCGCTTGATCCGGGCCGCTCGCCGGACATCGCCATCGACGCGCAGCTGAGCAAGATCGATGTGAAGCCCTCCGACATCAAATACGTCGTGCTGGGACATTTCCATGTCGATCACGCCGGCAATATCGGCAAGTTCCTCGACTCGACCTTCGTCTTCCAGCGCGACGAGATCAAGAATGCGTTCTGGCCGGCGCCGGGATATGCGACGTTCTTCATCAGCGAGGATTTCTCCATGCTCCGCAACAGCGTCGGCGGCGGCATGCCGAGCAAATACAAGTCGATCGAACTCGACGGCGACCTCGACCTGTTCGGCGACAACAGCGTCTATATCCATCGGACGGTGTCGCATACCCCTGGAAGCCAGATCATGGTGGTGCGTCTGCCCAAGACCGGCACGGTCGTGCTCACTAGCGATGCCGTCTATCTGCAGGAAAATCTCGACAAGAACATCCTGCCCAGCATCGGCAGCGTCTATGATCCGGTCGGCATGCTCGACGCCTACGCCTGGGTGCGGCGCGTCCGCGACGTCGAAGGTGGCGACATCATCTACGCGCATGATCCAGATACGTTCAAGGCGCACAAGCACTCGCCCGAATTCTACGAGTGAATGCGCGCGGTAGCCGACGTGCGTAGGGGTTAAGGATCCCGGGCTTCGCGCCCGGGATCGCGTTCGAGCGCAGTCTTCCGCGCCTGCTTCCGGTCTATTGGTTTTGTGAGTCTTTATGTCTGCCGTTGTGCTGGCGCAGCATGTCACGAAGTGGTACGGGCCGCGTCGCGCCGTCACGGACGTTTCGTTCGCGATCGAACCAGGCGAGATCGTCGGCCTGCTCGGTCCTAACGGCTCGGGAAAGAGCACGATCTTTCGCATGCTCACGGGCTATCTGGTGCCGACCTCCGGCCGCATCGAGGTCGCCGGCCATGATGTCGTCGCCGATTCCCTCGCGGTCCGCCGCGCCATCAGTTACGTGCCGGAGGACGCGCCGCTCTATGAACATATGAGGGTCGGCGAGTTTCTGCACTTCATGGCCGGTCTCAAAGGCTTGCGCGGCGCGGTGGCGCGAGCTGCCGTGGACGCGGCCGCGGAGCGGCTTGATCTGACGCGCGTGATGACGCTTTCGACGGGCAAGCTGTCCCGCGGGTTTCGCCAGCGCGTGTCGATTGCGCAAGCCTTGCTGGGCGACCCGAAGGTTCTGGTCCTGGACGAGCCGACCAGCGGACTTGATCCGCACCAGGTGATCGCCGTTCGCGACCTCATTCAGTCGCTCGCGGAACGACACACCGTATTGATCGCATCGCATATTCTTCCCGAGATCGAAAAGATCGCTTCGCGGGTCATGATCCTTCTCGACGGCACACTTCTGACCGTAGACGCTCTGAAGGAGCCGGCGGGAGACCTGGTGATGCAGCTCGCGGTCGCTGGTTCAGAGGAGGCGGTCCGCCGCGCTGTCACAGCGGTTGCCGGCGTGCGCCGCATCGCCGCCGACCCCGACGGCTCGTCGCGCTACCTGGTCGAGGCCGAGCGGCGCCCGTCGATTGCCGCCGAACTCGTAGCGGCGCTGGTCGCGGCGGGAATTGCCGTGTCCGAGCTGACCGAACGACACCGGACGCTCGAAGACGTGTTCCTCGAGCTGACGCGGGGACCGGCGAGGGTGGCGGCATGAGAAGCTTCGCGGTCTTGCTGCTCAAGGAGGAGACGGCGCTGTTTTCCTCGCCGATCGCCTATGTGCTGATGACGGTCTTCCTTCTGATCATGGGCTATAGCTTCACGCTGACCCTGTTTCTCAGCCATCAGCCCAGCATGGTGCATGTCTTCTTCCAGATGTTCGTGCTGTTCATGCTGACCGCGCCGTTGATCACGATGCGGCTGTTGGCGGAGGAGCGCAAGCTGCGCACGCTGGAGGTGCTGCTCACTGCGCCGGTGTCCGAGATCGCGATCGTGCTTTCGAAGTATGTCGCCAGCATGAGCCTGATCGTGATCATGTTGGTGCTGTCGGGCTGCTATGCGGCGGCGCTCGCCTGGTTCGGCGATCCCGATTTTGGCCCGATCTACAGCGGCTATCTTGGTCTGCTGCTGTTTGGTTCGGCGCTGGTCGGCACGGGACTGCTTGCGTCGGCGCTCACGGCCAATCAGGTGATTGCCGCGCTGATCTCGCTCAGCGTGTTCCTGCTGCTCTGGATCATCGACAATTTCGGCTGGCTGTTGCCGAGCCCGATGGACACGCTGGTGGTGAACCTGTCGCTCTCGGTGCATTTCCGTCCGTTCGCCGTGGGGTCGATCTACCTCTCCGACGTCGGCTTCTTCCTGAGCGTCACATTGCTGACGCTGCTTTTGACCGTGCGGGCGCTCGCGCGGCGGTAGGGAGGAACAGATGGCCCGGTTCGACCGATCCGATATCGCCATTGCCGCGCTCGTCGTCGCCGCGCTCGCGTTCGGTACGCTCGGCTTTGCCGGCTTTGGCGATCAGGTCTCGAATAGCTTCTTGTTCGCGGCGTGGTCGCTGACGTTGTTGACGCTGTTTGTGCTCGCGATCCGAGTGCCGCTGCGAGGTAGCGGATCGCGCGTGTCGGCCTGGGCGACGAATGGATTCATCACGTGCGCCGGCATCGCCGTCGTGATCGCCGCGAATATAGCGTTGTATCGCCACGACGTGCATGTCGATGCGACCCGCGAAGGGCGGAACACGCCGCCGCATCAGCTCGTCGACGTCGTCGGTCGTCTGAATGTGCCGTTGTCGCTGACTTATTTCTACAATGCGGGCGATCCCAACGCGATCGCCGCCCGGGATCTCATTGAGATTGCGGCGCGAAGCCATCCGCTGCTGGCGTTCCGTGCCATCGATCTCGACAAGGAGCCGGGGCTTGCGCGCGACCTCGGCGTCCGTTCCTACAACACCGCGGTGCTGCAGGCGGGCGACCGCAAGGTGCTGGTCGAGAACGTCACCGATGCCGCGCGGCTCGGCTATGCCGCGCTGCGTGTCCTTCGGGAGCGCCCTGAGACCATTTGTTTCATCACCGGGCATGGCGAAACGTTTCGCCCGACACCGGGCCATTTCCACTATAGTCACGTCGAGACTCTCAAGGGACACGAGACATCAGGTGCGGGCGACGTGCTTGTTGCCGAGCCGGAACAACTCGATCGGCTGCAATTGGCGCTGAACGAGATTGGCTATGACCTGCGCGGCATCGTCACGGCTGCGACGAATACGATTCCGTCCGATTGCGCGGTCGTTGCCGACATTGGCCCGCGGACGGCCTTCGCGCCGGGCGAAGTGGACCTGCTGGCTGGCTATCTGAAGGGCGGCGGCCGGCTGCTGCTGCTGCTCGATCCGCTGTTCCCCGTCGATGCGGATTTCGACAGCCGTTTGCTCGGCGCGGTCGGACTATCGAGCGAGTCCGCCATCGTCATCGACCCCTTGAATCATTTCCGCACCGATCCCGACAAGGTCGCGGTTCCCTATTATCCGTCGCATCCGATCACGAAGCGTCTCGCGCTCACGGTGTTTCCGCAGGCGAGGCCGTTTCGCATCGCCCAGCCGCCGGCCGGCGTGAATACCAGCGTGCTCGCGGCGAGCAGCCAGGACAGCTATCGAAGGCCGCCTTCGGCCGCGGGCGGCATCACGGTCGCGGCGAGTGGAGAGGCGGCGCTGACTGTCGACCACGGCGCTCAGGCGCTTGCGATCGCGCTTGAAGGCAATTGGCCGGGTGCGTCGGCTGACAAACGCTTTCGCCTGGTGGTCGCAGGCACCAGCAAGTTCGCGACCAATGAATATTTCCCCTATGTGTCCAACGGCGAGTTGTCGGTCGCGATGATGCGCTGGCTTGCCGATGACGATGCCACAGCAAGCCTTGCGCCGCAGACCTACGACCTGCCGCAGGTCGTGCTTACGAGCCGGCAGATGCGCGACACGTTCATCGCGCTGGAGGTGCTGCTGCCCCTGAGCACGGCCTTCTTCGGCGTCGTGATGTGGTGGAGGCGCCGTTGACGAGCGACGCCGCCAGCCGCGGCGCTGCGCGATGGCGGACACCGCTTGCGGCTGCTGTTCTTGTGTTGCTTCTCGGGGCGCTCGTGACCACGGGCCACTGGCCCGAACTGCGCAGCAAGGTGTCCTTCGCGCCCAAGGGCCTCGTTTCGATCGCGCCGGCCGACATCGCGCGTGTCGAGGTCCGCTCCGGTCCGGACAGCGTTGCGCTTCATCGCGCGCCGGGCGGATGGGCGATCGACGGAGCGCAGGGGGCTGTGCCATCGGAGCTTGCCGCCCATCTCGACACCGCGCTTCGGCTTGTGAATGTCAGCGAACCGGCGCGCGAGATCCCGGCGGGCGATCTCACGCCCGGGAGCTTCGCCGAATTCGGGCTCGATCCGCCGGCCAATGTCGCCGTTCTCGAAACCCGGAGCGGCTTGGCGGCGACGGTCAACATCGGCGCGCTCAATCCGGCCGGCACGTCGCACTATGTCAGACTGGGCGGCGCGCCAACGGTCTATCTGTTGCCCCGCCATGTTGGCGCGGAATGGCGGGTGGTGTTCGACATGGCCGGCCGGCTGCGGGCACCGGACGAGACTGCCGTCGCCAGCCGCGGAACCAGCCTGCTGCTTCCGGTTTCCATGGCGCAGGTGTGGGCCATCGAGATCGTGTCTGCGGGAAAGCTCACCCGCTTCGAACGCGACGGCGCGGGAAACTGGTTCAAGCATCTCGGCCAGCACACCCACACCGCGGACAACGCCGCGCATGTCGCCGACCCCGCGCAGGCGCGCATCATCCAGACCGCGTTCAGTGCGTTCGACGCCGCTGCGATCGAAACGCGTATCGGGACAGCCGAAAAGCCGCTATTGGCGCGATACGGCCTCACGTTGCCGACCTTGATGGTCCTGTTCTATGCGCGCGACAGTTCGACGCCGTTGACGCGGCTCGAATTCGGCGGAGCCGCCGACGGCCTCGATCGCTATGCGCGCCTCGCGCCCGACGGGGCGGTCGTGACGGTTGCGGAATTCGAGGTCAGGCGCCTGACCGAGCTTCTCAGGGCGGTCGGAGCGGGCTCGTGAGGCTGTTGCGCGCGGTTGTGCTGGCCTGGATCGCGCTTGGCATCGGCGCCCCGGCGCATGCCCATCAGGTCAATCTGTCGACGGCGCGCGTGACGTTGGGCGGCAATCGCACCGTCACCGTCGAGGTGGCGCTCAAAGGCAGCGACGCCGATCGGCTTGCCGGCACGCATATCTTCGACGCGCAACGCGACGCGGTTGACGGGGCGCTGGTTGCGGCGTCGGCGGCGCCGATCATCGACTATGTCAACGCCCATGTCGCCGTGACCGGGCTCGATGGCACGCCCTGCGCGCCGGGTGCGGCCGCGCTCAAGCCCGACGGCGATGGCGTCATCTTCCACACCAGCTTTTCCTGCGGCAACATCACCGGCGACATCGTTTACCGGTCGACGGTGCTGACCGCGACGGATCCCGGCGCCCGCCAGGTTGTCCTGATCGGCGAGGGTGAAAATGCCCCGCAGGCGCTGCTCGATTCCGGCAATACGACCGTCACGCTGTCCGCGCCGGCGCCATCGCTGCTCTCGACCATGCAGCGCTACCTCGTCACCGGCATCGAGCACATCTTCCTTGGTTATGATCACATCGCGTTTCTGGTCGGCGTCGTGCTGTGGGCCCGGCGGCTGGTTCCTGTGATCAAGATTGTCACCGCATTCACGATCGCCCATTCGATCACGCTCTCGCTTGCCGCACTGAACGTCGTCGTTCTTCCGAGCGCCGTGGTCGAGCCCGCGATCGCGGCGTCGATCGTGTTCGTCGCGATGGAAAATTTCTTCTCGCGCGATATCGACGGCCGTTGGCGGGTGACCTTTGCCTTCGGGCTCATTCATGGCTTTGGTTTCGCCGGTGCGCTGCAGGAAGTGGGGCTGCCGCCGAACGCGGTCGCCACCGCGCTTGCCGCCTTCAACGTCGGTGTCGAGATCGGTCAGGTTGCCATCGTCTCGATCGTGGTTCCGGCGCTGATTGGGCTCGACC
>WNFD01015077.1_pt1 | contig 12475 bp, 10 predicted proteins | sample 5400491 | NCBI WGS metagenome assembly WNFD01 (sample SAMN13153343, study PRJNA577476) | soil metagenome | isolation source: 120 cm saprolite under Douglas fir tree site 2 hole 2 replicate 2 | place: USA:California | collected 2015-04-18 | reverse complement strand
CCAAGATCGTCGCCCAAGCCTGCCGGGTAGTACCGCGACCCGTCTGTGGCCACAAGCGGAACTCCGGTTTCGCAGTATGCCATGAGGGCTTCGTGCAGTTCCACGTAGCGGGTAGGCATAATTCTCTTGGGAATCGGTCCCAGTCGAGCCATTTTGTCCTCGAGGCTATCGGCATCATGAGGTGCGGCTTCGGGTTGGGGGCCTTTATCCGTTTGCGGTTGGTAACTTTGGCGGCAATCTGGCCTTGGGGGGATCTGCGCAGACGTTGCGGGTTGAAAGGGCCACAAGAGGATCAGTAAGAGCCAGATTTTTCGCAGCGACATGCCGTCATATTATATTCATTCATCCGGGGTATCCACTTTTCTCTCGGACGGTTGCTAACATTTATCTCATCGCGTCGGAACGCACTGTTACAGGCCAATCTTCGCCGGGATCGCGATTCTTAGATCCAGGTAGACCTCATTGCGCACTGGATGCAGTTCCGAACTGAGTGAATTGTTCCTCGTCACACCACCTTCCACATTCAGAAGCTTGCGGATTCATTGTAATCAAATGAATCCAGGCCTCCCGGTCAACCACAAACTTAATTCGCCAGAGTCAATCCCTGATCGGATACGCTGTTTGGCAGAGCAGTGATTGGAGGCCACGAGACTCCATCCACTTGCCTTGCTCTGACCTCCAGCGTCACGCTATGATGACGCTTCTGTTTCGGCCCGAATTGAGGTGTGAATGGGATATACACGCGGCCACGTCAAGTCCCGGGAACATCGCGCCTTGTGCGCGGTAGGAGCCTATTTCCTTGCTGAAGCTTGTAGCATTTGACAGCCTCACTCATGCCGAAATGCGCGAGGAAAAGATCAAATTTTTGTTCCGCTTTGGCAGTAAGTTAAAATACCCGCAAAATCGGGTGTGCTCCTGATACGCTCGATGCTCACCTTGTTCGCCATTCCCAAACACTTCCGTGGACACGTTGCGACGATCCAGCGCAATGCCATCTCGAGTTGGGCGCGTCTTACTCCGCGGCCGGAGATACTTCTTTTCGGCGACGAGGAGGGCGCCGCGGAAATCGCCCGCGAACTGGGGCTCCGTCATTTTCCGGAAGTCGCGCGCAACGAGTTTGGCACGCCGCTGCTCGGCGACCTTTTCCGCCAGGCCGAACGGCACGCCTCCACGCCGCTGCTCGGTTATGTGAATGCCGACATCATTCTGACCGGTGATTTTTCCGCGGCTCTCGAATGCGTTCGACCCCAGTACGAAAAGTTCATGATGGTTGGCCGGCGGTGGGACCTCGACTGGAATCAGCCGCTCGATTTTTCGCAGCCTGGCTGGGTGGAATCCATTCGGGCGAATGCCCTGCGCGCCAATGTCCAGCGCCCGGGGAACTACATCGACTATTTTGTTTTTTCACGCGGCGTTTGTGACGGACTTCTCCCGCTCGCCATTGGAAGATACACCTGGGACAACTATATTCTGTGGCACGCGAGGTCGCGCGGCGCGGAATTGGTGGATGTTTCCCGAGCGGTGGTCGCCGTACATCAGAATCACGACTTCTCCCACCACCCTGAGGGAATGGAGGGAATCCGGGAGGGGCCCGAACGGAAACGCAATCGCCAGATGGTGGGAGGGTGGTGGCACATGTATACAATTGAAGACGCCACGCAAATTCTTGCGGCGGATGGCCTACGCCCGTCCCGCCGCCACGCGTGGCTGATGGCCAAGCGCCTCTGGTCGCATCCGCTGACGATCTTGCAGTTGCCCTGGCTTGCGGTCAAACGGTTGGTCCGCGCCTGAACGCGTTTGCAGCTTCTCGGTTATACTGTCGCCGCTCGTGCGCCTGCTTCGTGAGTGAGACGAAGCGCGGCTCTCTGACGTCGCGCGAGAACTGGAGTTCGGTTGTATCCCTTCATCCACATTGGTCCGCTTACGCTCGGCACGTACGGCCTGATGGTCGCAATAGGGCTGGTCTGCGCATTCTTCATCCTCCGCGCGGATTTTGCCCGGCGCGGGATCTCGGCCGATGCGGAAGCGATCATCGGCATTACAGGATTGTCCGGACTGGCCGGGTCGCGGCTCTACCATTTACTGGAAACGCCGGCCGAATTTTTTGCCGACCCGTGGCCGCAGCTTTTCAGCACCATGGGATTCGCTTTTTTCGGCGCGGTCATCGGTGGATTCCTGGCCCTCTTGTATTTGGCGCGGCGCTTCAAAATGCCGCCTTTGCTGATGCTGGATGCAGCTTCGCCCGCCGGCGCGCTGGGCTATGGCATCGGCCGCATCGGTTGCCTGATTTCAGGCGACGGCGATTACGGCATTCCCACGTCGCTCCCCTGGGGCATGAGTTTTCCGAATGGAATCGTGCCGACCACGCAACGTGTGCACCCCACGCCCATTTACGAGTTTCTGGTTGCGGTCGTGATCTTCTGGATTCTCTGGCGGCTGGGGGCGCGCACCTTCAAGGCCCATGCGCCAAACGGAATTGTGTTTGCCGCGTATCTGGTGCTCACGGGTATCGCGCGATTCTTGATCGAAATCATTCGCATCAATCCGCGGTCGTTCTACGGGCTTACCAATGCGCAGGCTGCGAGCGTCGTCTCGATTGTCGCGGGCGCGATCCTCTTTGTGTCAGTGCGCCGCGCCTCCGCGGCGGCGTGACCTATCACGCCGCGTCCATGATGTAATCTTGTTCTGTAAGGGAACGGGAGAATTCGATGTCTTCACGAATCAAGACCACCGTAGTGGGCAGCTATCCGGTCCCCTCCTGGATGGTGGGGAGTACCTCGCGCCTCGTTCTCCGTGACGCCGTCATGGCAGTATTGAAAACGCAAGAACTGGCTGGACTGGACCTCGTGACCGATGGAGAGCTCATGCGGTTCGACCCGAGCCATCCGGAAACGAATGGGATGGTGGATTATTTCGCGTCTCAGATGGATGGAATTCGCAAGGAATTCACTCTCTCGGATTTCGATCGGTTCCGGACCGACCGTGCTTCCGGATATCGCCTCCTCACGGCGGGTATGGCCGTGGGCAAGATCCAGGAGGGGACACTCAACCTCCCAAGGGATTATGACTTCGTCCGCGGGCTCACGAAATCACCGCTCAAATTTACCTGCACTGGCCCGCACATGCTCTCCAGGGTCCTCACAAATTGCTATTACAAGGACGTACCCGGCCTGGCGATGGATTTGGCGGGTGTTCTTCGGCGGCAGATCGAATTTATTGAGGCCGACGTGGTGCAATTGGATGAGGCATGTATTGTTGGTTTTCCCCAGGATGCCCCGTGGGCGGCCAGGGCGATCAACCATGTGCTGGACGGCATCTTGAACGAATCGGCCGTCCACATCTGCTTCGGGAATTACGGGGGGCAGCCCATGTTGAGAGGATTCTGGCGTGATCTAATTCCATTCTTGAATTCTCTCCATGTGGACCACCTCGTACTGGAGTTTGCGCGGCGAGGATACGACGAACTGGCCTTATTTTCCGACCTCGATCCAAAGATTGGCCTGGGGATCGGCCTCGTTGACATAAAGGATAACGAAGTTGAGACCCCCGAGCTGATCGCGTCGCGCATCGAGAATATTGTGAAGACACTTGGGCCCGGCCGGCTGCGGTATGTCCATCCCGACTGTGGTTTCTGGATGTTGCAGCGGAGCGTCGCGGATCGCAAGATGCGCGCTTTGGTGGAGGGGAGAGATCTTTTTGAGGGGCGCGTATAAAGGCGCTTCCATCCGAGGGGACGGACTGGGCAACGCAAATGGCAGGCGTACTCATTACGGAAGACGAGAAGGCCAAGGTTCGAGCCACGATCTTCCACCACCTTGCGGGAATCGTTCTGATTCCAACCATCAAGGCGCTGGACGACGGCAAGGTTTTCGAACTCTTCGGTAATTTGCCGGCGCCGGTGGAACTCGATCGGATCGTAGATCAAACGCACGGCAACCGGGGTTACTTGCGCGTTGCTCTCCGGCTTCTGACCTCTTGTGGCTGGATGCAAGAACGGACCGAAATGGGCGGCCACAACGTGAATTACTCATTAACGGCCAAGGGCAAGTTCGCCGTGAGCGTGGCCTCGGCGCTTTGTGGGGAGGTCGTTTCATTCCTCCCAAAGGCGATTTTTCTCGAGGATTTCTTGTTTGGGAAGTCCAGCGAGACGATTCTTCCGTCTCTAGAAACGCTGGTTCTCAGGGCCAGAGATCATTGGGGTTTGGTTCGCCAAAACGGCCTCATCGAGGCGGAGGTGTGCCATCAAATCTGCCAATACCTTGACGGCGTACTGGTGGGTCCGGCGGTCGTCGCTCTAGCGCGCGGGGGAATTTTTGCTCAGCTTGAGCGGGGGCCTCTGGATTTGGAAACTCTTGGGGGGAATCGGGCGAGTCTCGCGCTGATATTTGATCTCCTGGCAACGCAAGGCTGGGTCGAGCGCGATCGCGTTCACCTCACGCCGTGTGGGCTCTATGCCGCTCAGATCGGAACATCGTATGGAGTGACTGTTTCTTATCTCCCCCTCCTCGATGTCCTTAGCACGCTTCTATTCGGCAATCCACGGATCCAACGCTTCGATGAGAGCGGTTCCGAATTACTGGTCAACCGGGGCATGAATGTTTGGGGCAGCGGCGGCGCTCATAAGACGTATTTCAGAAAAGTGGATGAAATCATCGTGGAAATCTTCAACCGTCCGCTCGATCAGCAACCGGAAGGTATTTGCGATATGGGGTGCGGCGACGGCACGCTACTGGAGCATCTGTATTGCGTGGTAAAGAGCCAGACTGCCCGCGGGTCCGTCCTGGACACGCATCCCTTGCTGCTTGTCGGAGTTGACTTCAATAAGGTGGCCCGGCGAATTACGAAGCAGACCCTGCGAAGGGCCGGAATTCCAACGTATTTTGTCATCGGCGGCGATATAAACCGTCCGGCCCAATTAGCGAGCGACCTCGAGGCGCTCGGACACGATGTTCACAACTTGCTTCATGTGCGCTCGTTCCTGGATCACAATCGGCCTTACTCGCCGCCCGCGAATTATGTCAAAGGAACCAGGACAGGGACTTCAAGCGGTGCGTTTGCTTATCTCGGGGACGAAGTCGCGTCCGAGGAACTGGAAGAGAACCTGGTTCGACATCTTCGTCGCTGGGCCCCATATGTAGGCAGGTTCGGTCTGCTCATCCTCGAGCTTCATACTTTGCCGCCGGAACTTACTGCTGCTAATTTGGGAAGGACGCCCGCGGTGGCTTACGATGGAACGCACGGATACTCGGATCAGTACCTGGTCGAATTACCGGTATTCTCGAGTTGCGCCCGTGAAGCTGGGCTCCAAGCGGATCAGCGATATCAGTTCAAATTTCCACCCTCGGATCTGGCTACTGTCAGCATCAATTTCTTTACCGCGCCAAGCAATCGAATCGGCTGAGTTGGTTCAAGAGAATTGCAGGGCCGGGAAACAGGTCTGCTCTCCCGGCATTTCCCGAATGAGATTGTCTTGGGTGATTATTTATTGTACGGCCGCACCGCTTGATTTGCTTGCCTCAATCGCGGGCTTGCCGGAAGGGTCCACCATTTCAACTGGGCCGTATTTTTCCATAACTATCTTGATCTTGCTCGCGTCGCCGACGGCAACCACCTGCATCGTCGCGGGATTGATGTATTTCTTTGCCACGCGTTGGACGTCGTCCGCTTTGATCGCCAAAAGCTGTCCCGGATATTTGTCCCAGTAATCGGCAGGGAAGTTGTACGCCTTCCGCGTGATCGCGTATCCAATCAATTGCTCCGGTGATTCAAGGGACAACGCAAATCGCGCGACCACCGAACGCCGGGCGGCTTCGAGTTCGCCCTCCGGCACTTTCTCATCGCGGATTCGGTTCAACTCGCGCAGAAACTCCGTCATCGCCCCGTCGGTCACTTCCGTGCGGAGATCGCCGCCGGCGGTCCATGGGCCCGCGTATTTCCGGGCGATCAGGCTGCTATAGACGCCGTAGGTGTAGCCTTTTTCTTCGCGCAAGTTCAGGAATAGCCGGCTCTCCGATCCTGCGCCCAACACTTCGTTCAGAACCACCAGCGCGGGGTAGTCCGGATCGGTGCGCTCAATCGCGAGGTTGCCCATCAACAAAGTTGTCTGCACCGATCCGGGCCGGTCGACCAGATACACCTTGCCTTTGGCTGCGGGCGGAGGGCCCGGCGGGAAACTCACGGATGCTTTCGAACGCCGCCACTCTGCCAGCCACTGGCGGAGCTTGGGAATCAGCGTCGCGGCGCGCACGTCTCCTGAAATCGCCAGGATGGTGTTCTGCGGCGCGTAATGTTTCTCATGCCAGTCCGCCAGCATGGCTGATGTCAGCGAATCCACCGACTCCGGTGTGGGCGACACAACAGAGGCAGGGTAGTCGCCGTACAGCGCGCGGCTCAGTGCCTGGTTCGCCAGAAAATTGGGTTGCGTGCGCTGTTGCAGAAGCGCGGGTTTTGTGCGCGACTTGTATTGGGCCAATTCGTCGGCTGGAAAGTTTGGATGGAGGAGGACGTCCATCGCCAGCGCGAACCACTGTTCGAACGTGTCCGACAATCCCGAAGCGGCCAGAATCGTGGAGCCCGAGCCGAAGCCCGAGGAGGCGGAAAGCGACGCGCCCAGTGAGTCGATCTGTTCGGCAATCTGCTTGCTCATGCGCGTCTTTGTGCCTTGGTCCAGCATGCGCGCCGTTGCTCCGGCAAGTCCAGGCTGGGTTGCCGGTTCATAGATAGGCCCCGCGCCGTTAATGTCGAATTGCACGGTGACCAGGGGGAAGCGATGATCTTCGAGGATCATCACATTGATTCCATTCGAAAGGGTCGCCTCCACAGGACGTGGGAGCTTCACCTGCAGAATTTCCTTGGACACCGGCGCGCGATTCAGGCGCTCGACCTTGCTTGTTGGAATCGACTTGTCCTGGGCCGATTCGCCCTGGGTCCAGGCGGTCGCGGCTGCAGCCAGCACGGCGACAGATGTTGCCGCCGACATCAGTGATTTCAACCTCACATTGGATCTCATCGAATTTCCTCCGTGCCCTTAGTGGGCCGGTGCCGCCTGCGCCTGTGCTTTTGGAGTGGTTAACACGACCGTGCGCTGCGTTTCGCCCAGAAACGTGCGCGCCACGCGGCGTATGTCAGCCGACATAACCTCGCTGTAGTTTGCCAGAGTCGTATTGATCAAATTCGGATCGTGGAAGTAGACCGCGTATCGCCCCAGCGTCCGCGCGCGATTCATCGTGTTCGTCAGCGACTCAGCCTGCTGCAGCCTGTCCTGAATGAGTATTTTTTCGAGCTCCGCGGGTGTCACACCGTCGGTCTTAAATTCCTCGTAAATCAATTTTTCGACCTCCGCCGGGTCCTGCCCTGGTTTCATCAACACAAAGGCATGAAAGAGCGCGGGGCCGCGGCGCAAGTCGATTCCCCCGGCCACCTGCAACGCCACTGCTTTTTCCTTTACGAGCTTCTGGTAGAGCCGCGAGGACGGGCCGCCGAACAAAATGTCGCCGAGCATATCGAGCGCGTACCATTCGGGAGTATTTGCCGGGACACTCTTGTAGACAATGTCCAAGCGCGGCAAGCGTGCAAACGAATCCTCAACCACCGTCCTGCGTTCCGTTGTCTGCGCGGGTTCGCTCGTGTCCACCGGCGGCGGCGCGGAAATCCCCCACGAGGGTCAAAACAGCGTTGTTCGGCGCGTAGTACATCTTGAAAAACCGGGCCACGTCTTCGAGGCTCGCCGCATTCAGATCCTCCATGGACCCCATCGTTGAATGTTTGTAAGCAAAATTGTCGTAGGCCAAATCTTCGAGGATTTCGCCCGTCTTCCCGTAGGCCTGGTTATCCATTCGAAGCCGCCGCTCTTCTTGCACGGTGCTGCGCTGGTTGTCGAGGTTCGCCTGAGTGATTCGTAGCGCCCGCATACGATCGGATTCCAGGAACAACGCCATGTCCAATTGGTTTGCCGGGACGCGCTCGTAATAATTTGTGGAATCGTCATTCGTCGTGCCGTTTACGTCGCCACCATTGACGCGCACCAGGATCAAGTGCTCGCCCTTGCCTACATTTTGCGAGCCCTGAAACATCATGTGTTCGAATAGATGCGCAAACCCCGTGTGCCCGGACTGCTCGTTCCGGGAGCCCGCGTCAAACGTCACGCACAGCGACACAGTCGGCGCCGCGTGATCTTCCGAGAGCACAACGCGCAATCCGTTCTTCAATGTGACTTGCTGGATGGGAATCTGCACGCTCCGGGCAGGCTTTGCGTCGGCTGGCCTCTGTCCAGCTCTTGCGGCTCGGGCTGGCCCAGTGGCTGCAACCCCTAGCGCCAGAAAGAGCCCAACGCTGCCAAGGATCTTGTTGATAGGCTTCATTTCGTACTCCCTTCCAGAAGGCCTCGCTCCCCTACTGTACCGCAACTCTAGTTGGACGGCTGCCGGCAGCAAAAGTTTTTCCCCCACAATTGTCCCAAGAGTCGCGGCCGAGCGCCGGGGCAGTGTTACATATTTTTTCACTTGCACGCCCCGCGTTTCGTTGAGATTCTCCCCGTGAAGCGCCGCCTCGAAGCTAACCCCTGAGGGAACACGCATGATAAAAACCAGAAAATCATTGAACCATAGTCTGGGCAAGAAATCCCGGCGGGGATTCCGCGGATTTCCAGCCGCCACGGTTGCCTTTTATGGTCCCACGGCCGATTTCGCCAGCAAGGTCGCTGTCGCCATCATTCGGGACGAACGCAGCGAACCCGATCCGCTCCAACGATGGTTCTCCGAGGACACGGATGTGCGGGCTGACCCTGCTGTTGGCGAGCAGGTTCTTGCCTTTCTGAGAGAGCACGCCGCAAAATCCGTGGTCGTAACGGATGGCATCATTGGTTGTCCTCACGAAGAAGGCATCGATTACCCTGAGGGGAAATCGTGCCCCAAGTGCCCGTTCTGGGCTGGCCGCGACCGCTTCACCCACGAACGCATCCATTGAGGCCGGGCAAACTTCGTTGTGCGTTTTTCGCTGGAGCTGCCGCCACCTGATTTTCAGCATGCTCGCTAAAGGTGCCGCCCTGCGCGAGGGGCCATCGTGTCAGGCCGCGAGGGCAGGGGCAGTGTATGCCCGCGCGATCGCTGTTCTGCTGCACGTTCAGCTTCGATTCGGAGTCCTGGCGCTGGCGGGCGTCGTCCTGGCCGTCATGCTCGGCTCGGCGGTGTTTTCCACGTTTTCTCTGATCGTCGCGTGCCTGGTGAAATCGCGCGAGCGGTTCATGGGGATAGGCCAGGTGCTGACCATGCCGCTATTTTTCGCGAGCAATGCGATCTATCCGCTCAGCCTGATGCCGGGGTGGCTTCGCGCCGTATCGAGGGTAAACCCACTCACCTACCAGGTGGATGCCCTTCGCAGTCTCATGATCGTTGGCGGTGGAAGTTCGTTTGGCCTGGGCGTGGACTTCCTGATGCAGGTTGTCGCGCTGGTCATTTTGGTTGCAGTGGCGACGAAGCTGTATCCGAGCATTGTCACTTGATTTTGTTGACCAAGTTGTGTTTGAAAGGTGAGAAACGAAAGGGCTTTTAACACGGAGGGCACAGAGAACACAGAGAAAGCATGTCGATGGCGGAACTGGTTTCCTACAACTATGAAAAGCCGAACCGGTTTTTCTTTTCTCTACTCTGACTCCTTCGTCTCCTCTGCGGTGAAACTCACTTCTAACCGTGCGCGGACCGCGCCCAGGGCCGGATTTCCGTGTTGCCCTTCACCCTCGCTTGCAACGACGGAGTAAAAAATGCGTAGGGCTGCGCCGTTGGATCAAGTTCGCCGGCCTTGTCGAGGCGAGCGCGCAATTCCGCGGGTATCGTGAAATCCAATGAAGACAAGTTGCTCTCGAGTTGGGCAAGTTTCGTCGCGCCGATAATGGTGGACGTAACACCGGGTTGCGTTGCCGCCCAGTTCAGCGCGACTTCGGCGGGAGGCCGGTTGATTTTTTTCGATACGTCCAACAGAACGTCGAGAACTTTCCAATTCCGTTCCGTGGCGCGTTCGAAGATCGTTGTACCCGCTGCCCTCTGGATATCGAGGCGGCCTTCCGCGGAAGCGGACTGACCCTCCCGCTTGTACTTGCCAGATAGAAATCCTCCCGCGAGGGGACTCCATGGACAGATAGCGATTCCCAATTCCAGCGCGGCTGGAACATGCTCGCGTTCGATATTGCGTTCCACGAGAGAGTACTCGAGCTGCAGCGCCGCAATCCGTTCGCGGCCTTGTTGTTCCGCCAAGGTCTGGGCGCGCGCCACGTACCAGGCGGGAACATCGGAGAAGCCGATGTAGCGAACCTTCCCTGCCTTTACGAGCGCGTCGAGCGACGAGAGAACCTCCTCGACCGGCGTAATCATATCCCACGCGTGCATCCAGTAGAGATCAATGTAATCCGTCTGGAGGCGGCGCAACGAGCCTTCCATGGCGCGGTAGATATTTTTCCGGCCGTTCCCGCCTGCGTTGGGGTTCCCCGGTTGGGCATTGAACGTGAACTTCGTGGCGAGGACAACCTGGTCCCGAACCTTTGCATCCTTGATGAATTTCCCGACCAGCTCCTCGCTCCTTCCATTCGTATACATATCCGCGGTGTCAACAAAGTTGCCGCCTTCTTCAAGATAGCGGCTAAAAATCGTTTGCGAGATGCCTTCGTCGGCACCCCAGCCCCAATCGGTTCCGAAAGTCATCGTTCCGAGGCAAAATGGGCTCACGCGCAATCCGGAGCGTCCCAGCGTCACATATTCATTGAGTTTCATCGATGTCGATCCTGTGTTTGGAATGAACTACCCAAGCTGGTACACTTGCTTGGATGTGCAGCCATTCGCAAAGGGTACACAGCGCGGTGGAGCCGCCACCAAAAATATGTGTGCCCTGCAAATGCGCATGTCTTGCGATAAACTCGTTCATGGCGCTTCGCTCCTCCCAAGATGTAGTGTTCTTGCCGAACGTCAACATCTTATCGAGAATCGAAGCGCCTGCCACTTTTGGTTGCGGCTCAGCCGCGCTATGTTAAATACCGAAAAGCACGACGAAAATGCGCGCGTCCTGCCACCACTTCGACGGCTAATTGTACAGGGGACTTCTGTCAAGAAAGTGACAAGTCCCTGTTACCACAGAAATTTCAGGCTGAATTGCACCTGTCTTGAGGAGGTGGACGTGCTCGTAATCGTCCCGGCCGCGGGCGATTGGACCGGCACTGTCTGGTTCGGTGAAGGCAGCAGTACATCCGTGATGAGATTGGGCGTATTGAAGTTGGCGCGGTTGAGGAGATTGAAAATTTCAGCCCGGAACTGGAGGTTCAAGCTTTCGAAGATGTGCGTTTCCTTCAGCACGGAGAAGTCCCATGTGGCGAGCCCAGGTCCAATATACGCGTCCCTTCCCACGTTTCCAAAATAGCCGCTGTTATTCGGCGGAGCTACGAAAGCGTTGGGATCGAACCATTGCTTCGGGTTTCCGAGGATCACTGGGCCAGTGAAAGTGGGATTGAGAAAAGGTCGAACCGGGTTGCGCGTATCCCCGCTATTTGAAGGGTTGTACCCAAGCAACGGCGTGAATGGGAAACCGGACTGAGCGGTTACGATACTATTCACCGTCCATCCGCTGACCAGATGCCCCACAGCGCCGCCTTCGCTGCCAAGAATCTTGCGCCCGCGGCCGAACGGCAACTGATAACTTGTCGTGATGACTCCAAGGTTGCGGACGTCGTAGGTTGCGAGTCCCCGATCCGCGCTGGGAACGTATGGATTCGACAGCAGGGCGACTGCGTTTGCTGCTGCGGTTGCGTTCAGCGAGTCTCCATCATCCAGTGATTTCGACCAAGTATAAACGCCGCGGATGGTGAGACCATGGCTGAATCGACGCTTTAGATCCACCTGGAGGGAGTTGTAAGAACTTGTTCCCTCGGAAAACCAGGTCCAGGTGTTTGCGATCTTGGTGTTAGGCTTTGGTGTACTTGGGGAGACGAAGGGGATGAAGAAAGTTCCGGCTGGTACCGCCTTTCCTTCTAAGGCCCCATAAACGAATAATGTGTTTGGGGGGTTGTTCGGATCCACATAGGTTGTAGTTGGGAAGGTAGCCGGACAGGGAGATGCCGGGCAGACAATCGGCGCGGGCGCATTGCCGTCCACGCCGATCAGTTCGTGGTATCCGTGGCTTCCCACGTAGCCCACGCTCAACGACGTATTGGGGGATAGCTCCCGCTCAATCCGCAGGGAATACGTTACGACGGTTGGCGTATACATATCAGGTTGAACGCCTCCGGGAACGAGATGGGGATTCAAGGCAGCCGGCGGGTCCACACCCGGACTTAGCGGAGGCTGGAAATTGGAAATGGGGCCGGCGGCAATCGTCCACGTCGGATTGAACGGGGCATTCTGGTCCGCACGATAGCCCAGCGCGTCTTGCAGGTCGTTGTACATGCCGAATCCGGCGCGAACCACGGTCTTGCGGCCGAAGGGGCTCCACGCCAAGC
>WNFD01009797.1_pt1 | contig 12478 bp, 11 predicted proteins | sample 5400491 | NCBI WGS metagenome assembly WNFD01 (sample SAMN13153343, study PRJNA577476) | soil metagenome | isolation source: 120 cm saprolite under Douglas fir tree site 2 hole 2 replicate 2 | place: USA:California | collected 2015-04-18 | reverse complement strand
CCATCTGATAACTTTGCCGGTCTGGTCGCGCAATGGCTCGACCCGGATAAGAAACCAACGAAACACACCGTCGTGATGGCGAAGACGCGCTTCAATCTCACCTGATTCTCCTGAAACCAACAGCTCTCGCCATTTTTTCATCAATGGCGGCAAGTCCTCGGGATGGAACGCAACTTGCCAACCCCAACCGTGCGATTCTTCAGGGGATAGACCTGTGTACTCATGCCATTTTTTGTTGAGGAACTCGTTCGGACCATCCGACAGATTGCACCAGGCCAGTGTGGGGATCGTATCAATCACCTGCCGAAGTCTGGCCTCCGATCTTTGGACTTGATTAAGTGCATTTCTGAGCGTTTCCTGCGACCGTTGGCGTTCAATGGCGATGCGAGCGATGTGACCTGCGCCTTTTATGAGCGCGAGGTCTTCTTCGGCGGGAACTCGCGCCTCATGAGAGTAAAGCGCGAAAGTGCCCAGCACCTCGTTGTCCTTCGTCAGGATCGGTTCGGACCACGCGGCTCGTATCCCATTGCGGATCGCAAGCTCGCGATATTGATCGGGCCAGTTTGGCTCCGTGGCGACATCGGGGACAATCACCCGTTCCTTCAAAAATGCTGCGGTCCCGCATAGACCTGCTTCAAAAGCAACGGAGACTGGGATGATCGTCGAAATCCACTCCCGTGGAACGCGAGGGCCGCCGACTTGCCAAAGTCGCTTCCCGTCGGCGTCAATTAGTAGAACGGTTGTGACTGATGGAGCGATCTGAACGTCAATTGAGGTGCACAGCTGATCTAGAACGTCCTTCAGGCTCGCACCGTCAGCGATCATCTCAAGTGTGCGCTTCTCGGCAGCGCGCAGCGCGTCGGCCCACGCCGTCTGAACGGCGCAACCGCACCTCATGCTCACCCGCGTGATCAAGTTCGGGCTGCGTCTCCCATCGTTGCAGCAATCCGGGGAGATCATCGGGATGAACCGCTGCCTTCCATCCCGGACCAGGCGATTCTTCAGTGGACAAATCTGTATAGTCACGCTATTGCTGATTTACGAAATCTAGGGAACCATCGGCGTGACTGGACCACGCAAGCATGGGCATATTGTCAACTAGAAGACGAACGTCTAGAGCTGGCGCAGGTTGTCGGGAGCCATCCGCCGCGGATGCCATCCGGCGATTATAGTCCGGATGTGCGGTTTGACACCCAAACACATGGTCTGCAATAGGGGTTGGAAAAAAGGCTTTGGAACAACAACAATCCGGGATATCGCCTAATACTGCACGTGGGTTCTGCCCGCCTCTTCAACTCGCATTCCCCATTTACTGCCGCCCACGTTTGCTACGCGCATAGATGAAATGCCTCACCTTGATAGGCTTCGATTCAAAACGACGAACGTTTTCCTCAAGCTCGCGGTCTGCGCTCGTCAATCGCTCGTGCTGTCGCAAGTGCTCCGCCCAAGATTCCACGATGAACGTTTCGATGTAGTGCGCCGGATGCTCAGTATCGCGATAGACGCCCCATCTTGATGCTCCGTCCCGCCGTCGCACTCGTGCAAATTTGTGGAGAGCCTCCAGGAACTAGTACGGGTCCTTGACTTGGGTCTACGTCTCCAACCAGCATCGGTTTGCCCCAGTGGTCCCAAGCTCCAAGATCCACAGGCGTATCAGGCAAACGCGAAATCAAAACCAATATTGGACAAACGGCCGTGCCAATAGCTGCCGCAATCAAAGAAATGTGTGTACCCTGCCGGCCTGCTACATATCCCCAAAAAGCGCTGCCGGCTGTCCACGTTCCCATGTAGACGAGCATGAACACAGCCATTGCACGCGCGCGCACCCAATCCGGCGCCAAGTAATTCCTCCGAACAAGATGGCAACGGACAGGAGTACTACGGATTTGAATCCGGCGACGCCCCAAAGCGATGCTGCAAAGACAGTGGTTCCCAGTGCGAGCAGCGCATCAGACGAGAACAATGAACGTGTTCGTTGTAGCGCCATGGCTCCTAGCACAGCGCCAGCGCCAAAGACTGCTAAGAGCAACCCATAAAGTGTCGCGCTTCGTCGCAATTCGTGAGCGACGGTGGGCAGGAGCGCCCAAAACGCGCTTGCAAAAAACATAATGCATCCGATTCGTCCGAGAACGGTCAGAATGTCAGGCGCGTTTCTTGTGTACCGAACCGCCGCGCGGATCGCACCCGACACAGTCTCTCGCAGCGGGCCTGGCTGATTTGGCGGTCGTTTCCACCGTGCAATCACCCATAGCACGCCGAGATACGATGCGGCATTCAGCCAAAACACTGTGCCAATTCCTGCCGCCACTATCAGAAATCCACCCAGCGCTGGACCGAGCGCGCGGGCCAAATTAAATTCAATGCCGTTTAGAGCAATGGCCGGCATCAAGCCCTGTTGCGGGACCAGTTCTGGGAGGACCGCTCGCCAGGTCGGCGCTTCGAGCGCATCTCCGATCGACAAAGCAAGTGTTAAGAGGAGCAGCGCCCAAGGCGCAATTAAATGCACCGCCGTTAGAATAGCGAGTGCTACCGCTACAGAAAACATCCATACTTCCGTCGTCAGTATCAGTTTCCGCCGATCAAAGATGTCCCCCAAAGCCCCTGCAGGCAGCGCGAGAAGAAAAAACGGAAATGCCGAGGCAGTTTGTGTCAGCGCCACAAGCAGCGGGCCGGCCCCTTGCGAAACCATCAGCCATGCGGCACCAACACCTTGCATAAACGTGCCCATATCTGAGACCAGGTCGGCAACCAACAGATTCCGGAATACAGGCAGGCGCAGCGGCCGCCATGTACTCCATTCGGTTCCAACCTCGCTCGGGTGTGCCTGAGACACACGGGTGGCGTCTGCATGCATTTCATGACGTTGTTCTTGGTCGGGCATGGCCGCCCTGATTTATAGCATTAAGGGGGAGATGAGTGCTTGTAGCCGGTTACATTTGCGCAATGATGTCTGCGCAGCGGGGTCCATTATTTGTTACCGAGGGTTCCAAACCGCGATTTTGGTAGCCACCGTGCCGCGTAGTTTCAATCAGTTACTAGATAGTGGTGCGCTGTCACGGCAGCGGTCTAACGGATTGTGTGAATCAGAACAGCTAAACGCGCTTGTAAGAGGTTGCGACCACGAAAAAGGCCGGAATCCTGGATTCCGGCCTTGTGGATCACGAAATGGTTGCGGGGGTCAGATTTGAACTGACGACCTTCGGGTTATGCGATCTGACTCAGCTTTCGCTGAGAGTCGGACTGTACCTTCATCCCGCGTAACGGGATGCTCGCCATCCAGTCTCTACACCTTCCTCGAACTTCCGAGGCTTGGTTCGGTATTGCCATAGCCCAACAGCAGGCTTTAGGTTCCACCGACTTTGACGAGTGATCTTCCCGCACATTGCTGTGCGGACGCCCATTTTGCCGAAGCAGGATTTGAACCACCGATCCCGCTCAGCGGGTTATGAGCTCGACGATCAGACTCTAAGTCCCATTGATTCGGTTGCCCTTATATCAATGAGACCCCCGAAACTGATGCAAGAAGGACAAGTTTTGGACCCCAGTTGGACCCTGCGGTTTCAGGATCTGGTTCGTGAACGGGGTTCCAGAGAAGACTGCTGGAGCCCCAAAAAGCTCAATGCTCAGTGACCGACGTGCGGGGTTTATCGAGAATTGCTACGTTTCTGCCCACTGGCAGTTTGCGTCGGCTCCTCTTCCGCCTTGCTCCAACTGGAATCGGGGTTGTATTCGTGCATGGATTTGCCGAGTGCTTCGGTCTTCTTGCCGAGGTCCTTCTGGTAGACAACGCCATCCTGGTTCACGATGAATGTCATCACACCGGAGGAGCGGTATTCGGCGGGATAAGCTACGAACGCGAAGCCCTCGGTCATTTTGCCATTCACAATGTAGTTCTTTGCGCCGCCGGGGGCATCCTTCCCTTGGCGCCCCAGAGAATGAAAGAAATAGCCTCGGTAAGGAGTCGACGGGGCGTCTTTGCCTTTTACGTAGCCCTCCGCGACGGCGGAAGCAACCAGTGGTCCGATTGGGCTCTGCGGCTCACCGTCTGAGACTTTCCAATAAAGGCCATTGTGCTGCCCTTCATCACTGAAGATTTTCTGGGCATACTCGGCGTGCTCTGCGGAGTGATATTCCTTTTCCGCCGCCACGAGCTCCTGGCAAACACGAATAGTCGATATTTCATTCCGGCCAATTCGTCTAAACAGAATCTCTTTCTTGCCTGCATCGGTGTCGAAATACCGCGAATTACCTTTGTTGGCGAGGGGTATAGGCGTCGGCCAATTCTTCGCGCCGATGTACAAAACAATAGTTCCATCCGGTTCTTTAACCAAACGGTGCATTTCTTGGAATCTCTGCACGAAATTAGAGCGGTTCTGGGCGTCTTCGGTTTCGTCACCCGACGAGACGATTTGCCTTCCGTCTGGTCCAAGGATATCGAGCATCCCTTCTTCGTCGTTATTCTGCGCTGCCACGACGAGTGCATTGATCGCGTTCTCCGGGGATGAAAACGTCTTCTGCCCTTGTTGCTGCCCCACGGAACGCGCTGGAAAGCCCCCCGCCAGCAAGATGCCGACAGCAGCCGTTTCAAGAAGATTGGTCCAATCAAGTTTGCCGAAGTTCAGCCTTGTTCGCCGCATGTCGCTTTTCTCCATTTCTAAATTTCACGAAGTACTACGAATCTGACAAAACTCCGATTATTAGTGTCTGCCACCGCCGCCACGCGCCCCTCCTCCGCCGCCGAAGCTGGCACTTCCGCGTGACGAAAAACTCCTTTCCTGCCCGCCATGGTCGTAGTTGCTGAAGGCACCCGAGCGGACGCCGCTCTGACCGCGAGGTTCAGCGTATCCTCGAGCAGCGTTGTTGTTTCCTTCAAAAGGCCTGGCCGCTGGGGCGGGACGGTTTTCAACGCCGCGCGCGCCTTCACTTTCCCGGCCGGAAGGCTGTCGCGTTCTTTCGGCACGGTTGTGATCACCCTGTGCGCGTTCGCGGTCCCCGCTTGAGGGCTGTGGAGTTCTTTCAATGTGATTGTAATTACTGCGGGCGTGTTCGCCTCGATAGAATCTGTCGCGGTTATAAAACGTCCTGCTTTGCGAGTAATATCGCTCGTGGTCGTGGACCGCATAATGGTGGTGCCAATCGCATCCCCAGTGATGCCAGCCCCATCCGTAGCCCCCATAGAAGTCGGTGCCGTAGCCCACTCCGAAGAAGATCACCGGGCCGTCGTACCAGGTGCCCGGATAGGGATACCAGCCTGGCCAAGCAACAATCGGGCCTCCATAGACGATCCAGGGATCGTAGGCAGGAACGTAGACGATTTCGGGGCTGACCGGCTCGATCTCGATGTCCGAGCCTTCTGTCGTAACGGTCTGTTGCGGCGTGGAGTTGAGATGGCCCGCTTCTTGTGCGCGGCGCCGCATTACTTGAATGGCGTCCATCACGTCCTGTTCCTGGTTGAAGTAGGCGTCGCCGAGGGACGAGGTCCACGAAAGGTTTTTATCCATGTTGCCGAGGACGGACGGAAACGCAACGAGTGCTTTGACGCTCGGGACCCAAGGCAGTTGATCCACTGCTTGGGCCAAAGCGTCGTCCTTCAAATCGGGATGCGATTGCACCCACCGGTCGGCGGCAACGACCTGTTCGGGGAACGTCGAGGCCGCGAGTATTTGCGTCACGAGTGAATCGGGATAGAGGGCGATGGTCATCTTTCCTGTTACTCGCAAGAGCTATTGTTGTACTTTTCTTGGAGCTCGCGGTCCGCCTGCAACCACTCATCCAAGTAGTTGTCCATGTCGCAAACGTGATCGCCACGTTCGATGTGGATCTCACGCGCTCGCTCATGGATTTCTGCGAAGGATGGTCCGTTCTTGCCTGTTTCTTCCGGCACACCCGACCGAATGCCTGTTGGCAGGTTCTGAGCTTTCGTGGCCAGATTAGGTGCTTTCATAGTCTTGTCGTCCTGTACAAAAGGTTCCTTTGACTTCGATTGGCCGTCGTTTCCGTTTTGCCGGATCCCTTCCGGGAACTTAGAGCCAAACGTCACTTGGCGCTGGCTACGATCGTGGCTGGTTCGTTGCTCCGTTTCAGATAGTCGAGTTTCTCTTGCTGTTCAGGCGTGAGAAGTTTGTAGATCTCGGATTGCATGCGAGAATTGGCTACGATCAACTTCGCCAACAGACCTGCCTGAGTGTCAGCAAGAACCTTGATGTTTTTATCATTGGGCTGCCGGGCATCGGCGGCCAGCAGCTTCTCCTTTGCGGCTTTCAGTTGCGCAATCAGAGGCTGAACGTTTCCCCGTTCGCGTGCCATTACCTGCTGGATGGCTTCAATTTGTGATTGACTTAAGTTCAAGTACTCAGCCAAGGAAGGGTTGAGTTCAAATGATGAGAACGGCAATGCGACCATTACGATTTCTCTGTTTTCATTTATGGCGGGAGCTGGTGGAGCAGCAGCGGTTGGAACTTGCGCCAGATCGTGTTCCATCATGATTCGCCAGGCACCGAGCAGTTCAAATCTCATTTGTGCCACTTGATATAGCTCAGTGGTGATTTTTTGCCCTTGCTCGCTGGTTAGTTCTCCTCGTCCTACAGCCTCGGTGACACTCACGAGGACTGCAGCAAATCTCTGCGTGATGGCCTGCATTTCTGCCTCGTACTCTTGCAACAATTCCTTCGGGTCGCGGGGTACGACATCTGAGGCACTCTGGACGTCCTTGAGGGCTGTGTCGTCTTGAGCCGAATCCGGAATGACAATTGGAGCATTCGCGCTACCAGCTCCCGGTTTGACTTGCGCGGATAAGGTGATCGGCATCATCGCCATTAACATCGCCAGAATAACTATTGAATTTGCTTTCATGACTCCTCCCACTCGGGATAAGGCAAGGAGCGTGCCAAGCTGCGAAGCCATAAGTCTCTGATTTTTCAGTGGAAGCTAGTTCGAAGTCGAAACTGTCGATGCTGAAACTGTTGAAACTGTCGAAGCTGGCGAAGCAATCCGAATAGGAATGCGTATATTCGTTGCGATTGCGCGCAGGACGACGGCAAGCGCCGCCAAATTAACGGCGAAAACGTACCATTCACCTGAGCTGGTCTCGATCTGGTGTGACTTCAAATAGTGCTTTTCGTAGGACCGATCAGGCTTACTAATGCGAGGATCGCACTTCGCGGCTGACAAGCCGAGCGACTGTCGCAAAGAGAACGCTCACGGATATTCCGCACATCAGAACGCCGACAATACTCTCAAGCGGCCCCAGCATCCGCCAGTTTGATAGCAGAACTACCTCGCCATAGCCCACGGTTGCATAGCTGGTGGCCGAAAAATAAAGAGCAGATTCCCACGAAGGTAAACAAAGCCAGCGATAGCAGGCAGCCCAAAAGAGAATTAGTACACCGTGCAAAACGATCACCGCGGCTGTGAGTTGCACCACCAAACTCGGCATCTACCCGAAACAGTATGCTTAAGTTGCACCCCACCTCTCTGTCGGCTGCCCTTAGGCAATAGCTTCGACAGTTTCGACTCTTTCAACTTCTTCAACCTCGACATTTTCGACTGTTGGTGTTCTTTCCCCGAAAATTCAGCAACTTACGTTCTGCCGATTGTGGCGTCTGTCTTGCCCTTGTCATCCCTTGGCGCTTGGAGTTTCGAAATGAGTTCGTCAACTTACGACCTGGCTGTTATCGGCAGCGGTCCGGCGGGGCAGAAGGGCGCAATTGCTGCAGCGAAGGCTCACAAGCGCGTCGCTCTAGTCGACCGCACCGTCATGATGGGAGGCGTGTGTGTTCATACTGGGACAATCCCGAGCAAGACACTGCGTGAGGCTATCTTCCAGCTCACTGGCTCCACCGTAAACGCCCTATACGGTAAGCCAAATGGCGACATTTCTGTTCAAGATCTAGCTTCACGGGTCAGCGCCATTGTGTCGCGAGAGACTGAGGTAATTCGAGCGCAATTAAAGCGCAACGGGGTCACTGTCTATCAAGGCTCCGCGGTATTTCTAGATCCGCATACCTTGGAAGTTCAAGGCGACGGCGAAAAAACGGAACTCAAAGCCGAGAAAGTACTTGTCGCCTGTGGCACGCGACCAGCACACAGCCCAGAGATTGCTTTCGATAATCACCGCGTCGTGGATACGGATCACCTTTCTGGCTTAGGCCGTATCCCCAAGGAAATCATCGTCGTCGGCGCTGGTGTCGTAGGCATGGAATATGCTTCATTCATGGCGGCCTTGGGCGCTGATGTCACACTGATCGATCAGCGTCCAGCGATTCTTGAGTTCGCGGATCGGGAAATCATGGAGGCGCTTTGCTATCACTTGCGTCAGCTGGGCGTCACTTTCCGGCTAGGGGAAAAAGTAGCTCAAGTTAGGATCGATCCCCAACGCGAGTTTGTTTTTGCGGACCTGCAGAGTGGCAAGAGGGTGCATGGGGAGGCACTCATCTATGCTGTCGGCCGCCAGGCTAATGCTGATCAGCTCCAATTGGAAGCCGCTGGGTTAGCCGCAGACTCGCGCGGAAGGTTGAAAGTGAATGAATTCTTTCAGAGTGATGTTCCACACATTTATGCCGCAGGCGACGTTATCGGATTTCCGGCGCTCGCCAGCACATCGATGGAACAGGGGCGCCTCGCCGCCAGCCATATGTTTGGAATTCCCTTTGAGCACATGCCCGACCTATTCCCCTACGGCATCTACACGATTCCAGAAGTCTCTATGGTTGGCCAGACCGAGGAAACGCTAACCGCCAACAAGGTTCCTTACGAAGTAGGCATCGCCAGGTATTCTGAACTGGCGAAAAGCATGATGCTCGGCGACGAAGTCGGCATGTTGAAACTCCTTTTTCATCGCGAAACTCGCGTGTTACTTGGCGTGCACGCGTTAGGGCAACGTGCGACTGAAATTATTCATATCGGCCAGGCGGTACTCTTCTATCGTGGCTCGGTCGAATACTTCCGCGACATGGTCTTCAACTATCCAACCCTGGCTGAGGCTTACAAGGTAGCCGCGCTCGACGGCTTAAATAAACTTTGACAGATAACTCATCGAAGACCATCTCAAGGCGCTGCCGCGCGGTTGGGAATTAACCGCACGACGCTCCTCTATAGAATGATGAAGTTTTGGTATCAAAGCGAAACGTTTCGTCTGATCTGAAACCCGTCCCTTGCTGTAGCCCCGAATCGCTCCGACAGTTTCAACCCTTTCGACTTCCTCAACTTCAACACTTTCGATCTATGGCGATCTTCTCCTGAAAAATCAGCGACTTACAGCGCAGCGGGTTTGGAGCGGGCTTTGCCCTTACTGGTGGTTTGAGCAAAAGCAAATGTTGAAGATCACCATTCTCGATACTCCCGATCGGCGACGGTTGGTGCTGGAGGGCAAGCTGGTCGCACCGTGGGCGGCTGAGTTAAGGAAAGAGTGCCGGGGGGCCGCAGCGGACCTACGGGGCCGGGAACTCGTGATTGAACTGAGGAACGTGACCTGCATCAGCGAAGACGGACAAAACGTACTGCTAGAGCTGATGAAAGAAGGGGTCAGGTTCCGCTCTTCGGGAGTGTTCACAAAACACGTCATGAAACAGCTGGCCCGCAAGATTCGCTGAAATGTACAGGAGCCGAAGAAATGAGAGGCCATGTTAGGTACCGGCTGGTCCGAGGCCCTCTGCGCCCTGCAATTTTGGCGACGAATACAGACAGCTCGGCATCTATGCGAAGCGATACACCAGAGTCGCGCTTCCCCCTTTTCCATAGCCATCCGAATCACGTCGACACTTTCAACTTTTTCGACTTCTTCAACCTCGACATTTTCGACTTCTGTCGTCTTCTCCTGAAAATTCAGCGACTTACGATCTTTGTCAGTTTGGCGCGCGTCTTGCCCTTACCGCACGTGCAAGAACGTAATGCACGAGAGAGGGGACGCTATGTCACCGGTTCTTATATTCATCCGCGAGTGGAGCAAGTGGTACCGAGTGCTGCGGTATCGCAAGGGATTCGGACTGCTGGACTCCGTGCGCTATGGCCTGTGGCTGGCGCACAGCTGACCGGAAGGTGCTGTCATGAATAACGGACGCTCAGTGAATGTGAGAGCGGAACTTCGGCCAGCGTTTGCCGGCCGAGGCGCAGGTTCCTTGCTCGAAATTGACGCTTGGATACCGAGCGAGATCAGCGCGATCTCACCGCTGGTGAAACGGCTGATGCGGCTCATCGAAGGGTCGCATTGCATCACGGGCGAGGAATCCGCCGTCGAACTCGCGCTCCGGGAAGCTCTGAATAACGCAGTCGTTCATGGCAATCGGCTGGATGCCCACAAGTTAGTTCACGCCCGCTGCCGCTGCAAGGTCGGTAAAGGAATCTCACTGACCGTTTCAGACCAGGGTCAAGGGTTCGATCCGCGCACCATTCCTGATCCGCTGACTGTCGAGAATCTCGAAGCGGATCATGGACGCGGCATCCATATCATGAAGTTGGCGATGGACGAGGTCTCGTTCGAACAACGAGGCACCGAGGTTCACATGTGTAAGAGCGCAGCTCGCAACCCAAGAGCCGATGTGCGAAGCGACTCGCGCGGTTTTTAGGAGGAAGTTATGGCCAGTAAGCGGATTTCGATTTTTGGTCCCCAGCAAGACGCACCTGCAAAAAAGGCCGCCGGATCGCTCCGTCTCGCGCCGACCGTGAACAACGATGTTTTTTTGAACGCTTTGCTCGAGATGCCCACGACACACCAGACGCGCAGGAGCCCTCTGAAGTGGCTCAGCGCCATGGGGCTTCACATTGTGATTGTCGCGGCGCTGATCATCGTGCCGCTCTACACCGCAGGAACCATTCGCCTGAGCGAATACCACGAAATCCCCGTGGTTGCTCCACCGCCGCCCTTGGCACCGCCCCCGGCCCCTGCGGGAGCTGCAGTCGCTCCACATATCACCCACCCAAAGGCAAAGTTGAACTACACGCTGCAAAAACTAACGACACCTACCGCGATTCCGAAGAACGTTTTCTCAGGCTCGGATAACGTCGGCGAAGCAGCTCTTGATTTCGGTGGCGTCGAAGGTGGTGTGCCAGGGGGAGTGATCGGCGGAGTGGTTGGCGGCGTCCTAGGAGGAACAGGGACGTCGGCGCCGACACCCCCTCCTGCGCCGCAGCCGCTACAAAAAATAGTGCGGGTTGGCTCAGGGGTTAAACCGCCGCGCCAGACGTATTCCGCGGATCCGGTGTATCCGCCGATCGCGCGTGAAACGCACACTTGGGGCACGGTGGTTGTCGATGCGGTGATTGATGAACACGGGAATGTCGTCCAAGCGCGCGTGGTGAGCGGACACCCGTTGCTCATGGATGCGGCGCTCAAGGCCGTGCTGCTGTGGAAGTATGAGCCGACTACCTTGAACGGGCAGCCGGTTTCGGTTGAGTTGCAAGTGCAGGTGCGCTTCAAACTGAATTCATAGAATCGCTTGACCTGCGCGTGAAATTAAGACTGGTGCGAGAGGAGGTCGTAAATGGTCACGTTTCTATTGATCGGTGCAGTAACGATTATGGTCTTTCTCTGCTTCATCGGTCCAGAAGGGTTCACTCGCACCAAGCATCGCAGGTGAATCGCGTTTTCGCAGGCGGCTTTGGATTGGGCTCTGCATCCCGGTGCGACAGCGCACTTAGCCCAGCCCTTCGCGGGCATTGCTTGCCGTTCTGAACGGCGATACCGCCCGAGTCGACACGAAGTCCCGGCTGCCCCCGCCGGGACTCCTGGCGCAAGATTTTGACCGGGAATGGGATAGGACTTCTCCCATGCCCCCGGCGCCAATCTTTTCCAGAATGCGATAATGGCCAAGCGTTTGGCCAGCCATGCGGATGGCACCGCCTATTGCTGGGTATCTTAGGTTGCGTAGCCGATGCGCGAGGTCCAAAACGGTCCAGAATCCGAAACACTGAAACGACAAAGCCAGTCAAATCCCTTCGGTGAGCCTCTTTCGAAATCCTCGACGTTACCCCGCAGCGAACCCACGTCCGAAGTATGGGGAACGTGTGCGGTAATTCCTCTGATTGCGCACGACCGAGGCAAGCAAGAACCGTGGCACTCGCACTCATAGCGCGTTTTTCGGCCGAGTGAATCATCGTCTAACCTTGTTCTTCAGCTTTCTCCCTGGCCGGCTCGTAGGTTTTGTGAGCCAACTGAACGAGCAGCTCTCTCCGACTAGCTTGCAATTCGCGAGTGGTTGATTTCCTGACTTTGACAGCAAATTCGAATGTCAGTCGATTGGACATTTTCGACTTTTCCGACTTCTTCGACTTCCAAGCCGATGTTCCACCAAAAATCAACGACTTACGCAATCCAGGATTTGGACTGTGGTTTGCCCTTAGTTTGAGCAAGGGCAAACGCACAGGTTCAAGAGCGTGGGCCCATTGGAAAGGTGAAGCATCATGCTGGGTCAACTTCGAAACGAGATTGGCAAACGAGGCGTTACTTCCTCTTCTGATGCCGCTGCGGACGAGGAACTCGTGG
>WNFD01007293.1_pt1 | contig 12478 bp, 13 predicted proteins | sample 5400491 | NCBI WGS metagenome assembly WNFD01 (sample SAMN13153343, study PRJNA577476) | soil metagenome | isolation source: 120 cm saprolite under Douglas fir tree site 2 hole 2 replicate 2 | place: USA:California | collected 2015-04-18 | reverse complement strand
TGCCCCGGTCGCGTTTCAACTCAAATAGATTGGGTTGGTGCAGTGCCCACTCAACGTGATCCCACATCTCACCTGCATCTTCGCCACGAGGTACAAATTGAATAATAGGGCCGTAGAAACCTACATCAAGGCCCTTGATCGCAATCGTCGGCACGCCAAAGGCGCGGTAACGCCTCACCGCCTCCTCGTGATCGGCCAGCACATCGTTCGTAGTGGTATCATCGGCCAGCGCAGTATCTACGAGGGATGGGTCAAGGTTCGCTGCCTGGAGCGCGGCTCGTACCCCCTCGGCATAGCGTATGCTTTCCCTGCGTCCATGCTGTGCCGCACCCAATGCCAGGTAGAGTCGTTCCACGGCCTCGTTGCCCTCCTGCCTGCGTACCAGTGCCAGTGTGCGCAGGCCAGCCCAACCAGAGCCATCCTGGTAATCCGGCTCTACATCCTCCTTGCGGTTGACGACTTCCAGACTGAAAAAACGCCAGGTGACATCAACCGGGCGTACTGCGCGCACCTCGCGTACCCACAGTGCCGTGCGCCAGGCCAGCGGGCAAAGCGGATCAAAGTGGAAGTCAATACTGACAGGTGCGGTTGTCTCTCTTGTGGTCATCGAAATTGTTTCTCCTGATCTGGTATGTGAAGCACCTCTTCCATTGCTTCATAAGATGAAGTGACATAAATAGAGTACGCTGGATGAAGGGAAGATGTCAAGGTGAAGTTTTCCCTTGACAAATCCCGCATCTTCTATTAATATCTTTAATAGAGATACTAGTAAACTTATTCACACAGCTATCAAGAGTAATGACCGAAGATGTACGAGCTAATTGTCCTTTCCCTGTTGATGCGCAGCCCTCTACATGGCTACTTGATCGTGAAAATTACCAACGACATGATTGGCCCCTGGGCCAGGATCAGCAGCGGAACCCTTTACCCGCTTTTGACCAGGATGGAGCAGGCCAGGTTGATCACTGTATTGCCATCCGAAGGCCAGGCTGTAGCGGGGGAACGTCAAGCGCGCACCTTCGCGATCACTGAGGAGGGACGCAAGCGTTTTCACCAGCTAATGATGGATATGTCCTCTAACCTGGGAGATTACCAGAAAATCTTCCACTATAAAATAGGTTTCATCGACCTGTTACAGCCTCAAGAACGCCTGCTCCTGTTCAATCACTACATCAACTACTGCCAGACGTCCATCTTGCACCTGCAAACGGAGATAGCGGGCCTTGCTCACGAGCTTTCCCAGCAGCCGAATCCGCACTTTCTAGGAAATGTGTTGAAGGTCATGGGGCATATCGAACGGCAGACGCAGGCAGAACTGGACTGGGTCAGGGGCTTACGTGACGAGGAACTCGCACGGAGAGAGCTTCTTCCCTCCGATGCTGTACAAGGAGATGAGAAAGGGATAGCTCACGATTAAGAATAAGATGTGTGGGAGGACGGAGCCAGAGCCTCGGAAACTCGTCAACCATCCTCCCACCTGTGCGGAATACCGCCGCGTTCATCATACCATATGTCACGGCGGTACTCCAGAAGAAAAAAGGAGTACGCAATGTCTTTAAGCATCCTTTGGGAACGCCAGTCACTGGCGGCGCTGGGCAAACTCACAGCAGCAGCATTGCTTGGAGCTGCCCTTGCTTTCGCCATTCTCTGGCTGACCATCTTACTGGCGACCGGTGCCTTTATCCTGCCACTGTTTATCGTCGCTGCAGCCTTGCTAGTTGTAGCGGGCATCGTAGCCACCGGCGTTCGCTGGACGCCACTACTCGGCGCCTTGGTAGGTCTGGGGACGATAATAGGAGGAGTATTCACCCAGCAATACTTCGTGTACCATCTCAGGCATCCTGCCGAAGTAGGACCTTTTCTCTTGTCCTTTCTCATATGTGTGTTTGCCATAGTCGCGATCTGTACAGGCATCGGCGCGACGGTACAAAACTATCGCGCTGCCGACCGGCAGGCACCGCGCTGGCTGGCTACTCCCATGGTGGGCGTGGCCGGCTTTGTCCTGGGGGCGTTGCTCGTCGCCATGCTCGCGGCCTTGACGCCACAAACTTCTAGCGGGACGCCCGAGGTACACATGGGAATAGGCAATTTCGTGCAGTCGACGGTCACCATCTCCAAAGGCGCGAAACTTTTACTCATCGACGACGGCCAGTTTCCCCATGTCCTGAGCAACGGCATGTGGGTGAACAACACACCCCATCCAGCAACAGAAGCGGGCGCCCCTCCCGTTCAGAATCTGAACGTGAATGGCAACTCCGTCGAGATCGGGCCACTCAACACGGCAGGCACCTTTCACCTCTACTGTACAATTCACCCGGGAATGAACCTGACAATTGTAGTCCAGTGATTAGTTATGCAGTCGTCAGTGACCGCGCCCCATAGAATGGGGTGGGCTTGTGTCTAAGCTCCACCGCAATTCGGCATACCGGGAAAGGCGTGCCGCTTTGGTCTCATCGCTCGACACATCAGGGCGTACTGACAAGACGCCCGTGCTCATCCAGTCCTGCCGGATGAGCAGCGTTCTGAGTGCAATGTTGCGCGCACCAGCCAGGTCAGCATGGAGCGTATAATGGCAACTCTGACACACAAAAGCGAGTCCCTTGTGGGGACGGTTCGCAGCGCTGGTGTAGCCACACATCGGGCAAGCGAGGCTACTGTAGTGGGCATCCACTTTGACGGCCATCGAACCGTGCAAGAGAGCTTTGTAGGCAAGGTAGCTATGCAACTCTGCAAAGGCCCAGGACGAAGCGTGCCGGTTCCCCTTGCGCTGTTTGCGGGAGACCGGTTCTGTTCCTTTCCCATTCTCCTTGCGCTTGTGGGTACGGCGTTTCGTGCGTTCGCGAATGTGTGTCAGGTCTTCCAGGCCGATGATGCTGTGTGGGTGCGCATCCACAATGCGTCGACTGATGAGGTGATTGCGCTCTTGTTTCAACCGTCTCTCTCGTCCACTGATGACGACCAGGCGTCGTGTGGCGGAACGAGTGCCTTTCTGCTGCAAGCGCTTTCTCAGTCGCGCATAGTGGTCAGCTTTGGCTCTGACCTGTTTCCCGGAATAGAAAGAGGCATCATGCTTGGGCGTGGCAGTCACTGCCAAGTAGCGTTGCCCGACATCTACCCCAACCACAGAGGTGTGGGTTTCGGGTGCTGGCTCTGCCACCTTGACTTCCAGGGAGACGAGCAGGTAGAACTGTTTCTTGGGCTTGTCATACCAGAGCTTAGCGGCTCCGATAGACGCACCATGTTGGATGAGTGCCACGTGGGAGGCTTTGCCGGTATAGCAGACGATCTCACGCCCATCCAGGGTGAGGACGCTCACGTGCTGCTCTGGCTTAAAACTGTAGTCATACTTATAGTTGTAGGTGAGCGTGGGCGAGATATACTTGGGTGGGTTATCCAGGCCCTTGTACCGCTTCTTGGTGTGCCCAGCTTTGCGGGCGGCAGCATTCTGCTTGACCTTCGTCCACAAGGCTTTGTAGGTGGCTCCTACCTGGCGGGGGACGTTACAGGCCATTTGGGCGGGCAGTCCAAATGCGGCGCGGATGTCATCATAACAGTCTCGCTGCAAAGCACGTCCACTACTCATTTTGCCATGCTCAAAGGCGTAGCGGGAGACAGAGTTCAGGCCATTGCGGTACGCCAATTGGGTGTGGCGCAAGGCCTGAAATTGTGCGGGCGTAGTATGCAGTTTGAGTTTGGCGGTGAGCATCTGTTTCATGCCTCAAGTATAATAGAGTTTCACGCGCTTGTCAAATTTTCTGAATGCATGAAGGTTTGGCGGCATTCCTCCCGTCACCCTTGAGGGGACGGGAGGAATGCCGCCTTTTGTTGAACACAAGGAGATTAAGAACTATGCAGGCAAACGATCAGCACAATGTTGCTACACCGAAGGTTTCTCTAGAAGGATTGACGCTCCACGTTGCCGATGTCGAGCGGGCATTGGAGTTTTACACCAGGATCCCTGGGGCGCAGGTCGAGATGCATCGCCCAGGCTCATTTGCTTTGCTGTCCATTGGCAATGGGCGACTGAGCTTATTGAAGGAGGGCCCTACGCACCTTGAATTCGAGACCCCAGATCCTGATAGACTCTACCAGCAGCTCAAAACAGCAGGCCTGGCGGTTGAAGCGCCCCCATCGCTAAAGCCCTGGGGAGAGTACGACTTTACCATACATGACCCTGATGGTCATTGCCTTGAATTCGATAGCCCACGCCATCAAATCTCTTCCTGGGGCAATCAGCCAGATTAGAGTGATTATGGCTCGCTTGAGAGCTCATGAGTGAGGGGCAGAGTAGCAGGTGTAGCGGGTGTAGCGGCATTGTTTTGAGTGCAAGGTATTTCTGGAGAGGGATGGTGAACAGTAGTGTAGAGGCCATAGGCTGGAGAGATGATGTCTCCTACGTTGAGCATACGTCGAAGCAGTTGTCTCAGCAGTGTATGGTCTTGGCCCGTCTGTGCAGCCAGTTCTTTGGGACTCAGTGGACGGTTCGCTGCTTGCAAGACTTTGAGGATATCCTGTCGCTCAAAGGAGAGGGATGAGACTGGTCTCAGGAGGGGTGCGACGGGATAGTTATTGGCGCCGAGCCATTGGATGGAGGGGATGCCGCGTTCATTGGCTATGACCTGGTAGATCAGGTTGCCGGCTTTTTCACTGGAGTTGTTTTTGATGGCGATGAGGAGACGCTGCTTTTCGTCAGCAGGATGCTGAGTGACGAGGAGGCCAGTGCGAACCGTGCCAATGATACCGATGGAGCCGCCACCTCGATAGAGTGGGTTCCCGGAGCTGCCTTTATTGAGGTGGCGCACGATCAAAAAAGAACAGTTAGTACTTCGGGCCAGATTCGTTAGAAATCCGAGGGTTTCTCTGATCTGCTGGTCATTAGAGGCGTTGATGCCTGGTCCCAGGATGGTCATGAGGGGGTCGATGATGACGAGGGTGGGACGTGTTCGCGCGATGGTTTCGACGAAGGGGAGGAGGTGTTTTGAAAAGGTGAGGGAAGACAGGTGGGTTTCCCCTGCGGAGTCTTTCCATTTGATAAAGTTAAGAAGACGGATGTGTGATGGATCACCGCCTGCGGCCTCTATACGGGGTTTGATGGTATCGTTGGGACTGTCTTCGGGGGCGACCAGGAGGACGCTGCCCTGGACGCCGGGTGTGCCATCAGGCATGGGTCTGCCCGTGGTGATACGGGCGGCAAGGTCGAGGGTGAGCAGGGATTTGCCGAGGCCGGGGTCGCCGTCAAGGGTGGTCAATTTGCCGCGAGGGATGCGCTTTTCCCAGAGCCAATGGAGTTGCTCGGATGTGATCTTGGAAAGCAAGACACCGTTTTCTTCCGATTGCATTGTAGAATTTTCCTTTCGGGGTGTGTGGAGTGGACGATATGAGGTGTTGTGTGGAGGGTAAGATGATACGAATCGTAGGTGATGATACGTATCAATCAAGCAAGAAAAAGGTTGAACTCTTTCTTATTTTAAGTATACCACGAGGGTCCAAATGCCTTACCAGGGGGAAAGTGCTGCTATAGCCGAAACCCTCGACAGGTCAATGTCCCTGTGTTACACTTTGCTTCCCCTCTTGCCACTGGCTCATAATGGAAAACGGCACGAGGTGGTTGATGCTGCTATCGCCTCGTTATCTCCACCTGGAGAAGTGCCGGATGCAGAACTGCTGGTATTCATCTTTGAGTTTGCATCCCTGGTCTTCCATGAGGCATCTGATAGAGAGTGGCTCAAAAGGAGGTTTAGCGTGTTCAACGATATCCTGCGCGAAACCTGGGTGTTTCAAGAAATTATGCAGGAAGGGGAAGAAAAGGGCCTGAAGAAAGGCCTGGAGGGTCTGCGCCAGACGCTTCTAGATGTGGTACAGGCGCGTTTCCCGGAGTTGTCCTTCCTGGCGCGAGGACAGGTCGCCTTTATTGAAGACCTGGAGGTACTGCGGGGCTTGATTGTCAAAATGAGTACCGCGCAGACAATGGAGCAGGCGCAACAACGTCTGCTGGAAGTAGGCAGAGACGCAATAGGCCACTGACGGAACATTATATAAGGCTACGAATGTGTCCATTCATGTGTTCTTTAGAGATTTCAAGGGTGAACGATGAGGCGAGCGGAGTGCGGATCTACTGGCATGCTGCTTGCCTGATGAATGCGATGAACGAAAGGAAGGGTATCGCCGCAGCTCGATCCACAGCCCTCTCCATACTTGCCAGTCTCAAGCGAGAACTCGGGGACCTCGATCGGGTGACGGCCTGGTTGATGGTGTACGGCATGGTCAATGCTGACCCCGGCTATGCACAGACCACCAATGCCATCAATGGTTTCTCGGACCTGATTCTTGACCTGTATGGACCAGAGACCGGGCAGCATGCTCGCATGGCTGTAGGCATGGCAACGTTGCCCGTGAACAATGCCGTCACCATTGCAGCAGAAGTGGAATTTGCACCGTAAGCTTCACCCACAATCACTGCTCCCAAACGGCGCTATGGGGAGACGCTCTCCGGCTCCCTTGCCCTGGCGGTGCTGATTCCATCATGCCACTGGCGAGGTTTCAACTGCTATTTGCTCAAGCGTAGCGCTGTGGGTGCAGCCTCATCTCGCTTAAGAAATCGTCCACAATCTGCTCTTGAGTGTACTGAGGGACCCAGCCCCATTCCTGGCGCGCCCTCCTGTCATCAAAGTGTACCGATAGCTTATCAAGGATGGGCTGCAGCGCCGGGTTGGGCTGGAAATCGATCTGCGCGCCTGGTATCCTGGACCGCACCGTGTCGGCCATTTCCCCTGCGCTGGCAATAGGCTCGATACCGGCCAGCAGGTAATTTACCGACTTGATGTTACCCAGTGGGGCCTGTCCCAACTCCACTATTGCGCGCGCCGCGTCCTTGAAGTAGAGTACGGGGCAGCGAATCTCGGGTCGCGTCCATATCGTAAAGGGCTTCCCCCTGGCGCATTCTTCGATCACCCACGAGGTATATTGAACTACTCCTGGCGTTTTGATGCCGGGTCCGACAATGGATGGGTAGCGAACGCAGCGGAAATCCAGGCCATACTTGCGTTTGTAGAAGAGTCCCATATGCTCACAGAACACTTTGGTTGCTCCATAAAACAATACTGGCCGCTGGATGGTCGTGTCATCGATGACCCCTCCCTTCGAAATCCAGCCCGTAGGTGGAGATGGAGCTGGAAAACAGCACCTGCGGAACCTCAAAGAGCCGCGCCGCCTCCAGGACATGGAAGGTTCCCATGGCGTTGACGTGAATTGCAGCCGCGGGATCGGCATCAGAGGGGACAGAGAGCATCGCCCCCAGGTGATAGATCACCTTCGGTTTGAGCTTTTTCACCGCATCCAGGACGTGGCTGAAATTTGCGAGATCGCCTCGCACCAGTTCTACCTGGTCTGCCACGTCCTCCAGCCGCCGTGTGTTGCCGCTCACATGGAACACAACCGGTCGCTGCTCTCCCCGCTCGAGCAGCAGACGCACTACCTCTGCACCGATAAAGCCCGTACCGCCGGTAATCAATGTAGTCATACGATGCCCTCCCTGATACAGATTGCCAATCGTCCTAAAATGCGTTCTTACGCTTTACGCGCCCAGGCTCCTGCCATAAAGAAGAGAGGAACGAGGACATCTCCTGCGCCGCTGCCTACGTCCAGCACCTTCATGCCAGGTACAATGCCGACCTGCTCAAAGAGATGCCTGGTCGAAGGATACAACAGTTGTCCCAGCTTTTGCAAACGCTCTTCTTCGCGCGCTGGATGGCCCATCACGTAGGTGGCATCAACTTTGCTGTTTGTGCTCATTATGATTCTCCTTCTTTTTATAGTACATCTGTGAACTATTCACTGTTAGGAGTTTACTGGCTCTGACCCGCGAAGATATCGTAAAAACTACGTATTCGATTACGTATCTTGCTTCCGGCCGGAGGGGAGTGAGTGATATGAGAGTTATGCTCCAAATGCCCAGAAGCGAAACAGCCCGATAGCAGCGCCCGCCAGGATCAGCCAGGCGGAGTTGATCTTGAAGCGTAGAAGGATCACAAAGGCAATCACGGCGATGGCCCAGGTAAGGATATCCAGCAGGGCGTTTTGCCCCAACTGGATCAGCACTCCTGCCATCAAGGCCAGGGCCGCGACATTAACGCCATCAAGTAACGGGGCGGTCAATTGAGAGCGCCTGAGCCGTGTTGCCACCGGGTGGACAAGCGCAATGAACAGGAAAGATGGCAGAAAAATGCCCAGTGTTGCCAACAATGCGCCAGGCAGACCACCTACGACGTAGCCGATGAAGGTGGCGGTAGTGAATACGGGGCCTGGGGTAAATTGACCGATTGAAACAGCATCGAGCAATTGGCGGTCCGTGAGCCAGTGCAAATGTAACACAAAATCGTTGCGAAGAAACGCCAGTAAGACATATCCGCTGCCGTAGAGTACCGCGCCGATTTTGAGAAACGTGAGAAAGAGCACCGGTAAACTGAATGGTACAGTGGTTGTGGCGAGACTCGTGAATGGAACGGTCAATGCTTGCCAGCGCAGCGCGAGTAAGCCTACAAGAGAAGAAAGAGGCGGTCTGGCCGGTGCGCGTTTCTCACGATACCAGCGTCCAGCGATACGGAGAAGTCCGTACAGGATACCTCCTCCGAAAAGCAAGATGATAATGTTAACTCCCAACAAATAGAGGCCCAGCACGAGGATCGCCACGATGACCGGCCAGATGCCTTTGAGCACAGTGCGACACAGTCCCCATAGCGCGTAGGCAATGATCGCCACGACAACGGGTTTGATCCCGTAAAACAACCATGTAACCTGCGGCAGTGAACCGAAGGCGACGTAAGCCCATGCCAGCGCCAGAACGATCAGCATCGCAGGGCCAATGAAACATATGCCCCCAACGATGAGGCCGGGCCAACCGGCGCGCTGGTAGCCCAGGTAAATGGCAAGTTCTGTCGATGTTGGGCCTGGAATGAGGTTGCATATTCCCCACAGATCGACGAAACGCTCGTCGCTGATCCACTTACGCCGTTTCACCACTTCGTCTCGCATCATGGCGATATGAGCGGCGGGACCACCAAAAGCGGTGAAGCCTAGCCGCAGGAACAGGAAAGCAACCTCCCTGAGAGCTCCCTTGTGAGAAGGGGGAATGGTGGCAGCAGGCTCATCGTTCCCGCCTGCCGGATCCGGTTGCGCTTCGCCAAGATGCATGTCTTCATCTGCCATACGTATCTGTTCCTTTTCTTCTCTCGCAGCCTGCGGCAGCGAACAAAAAGAGAAAAAGAGGTTTTTCGGGGGCACCCCGAACCCCGGCAAAGGGCGGCTGCCCTTTGCAATCCCGCAGACTAGGTGTTGAGAAGGCGCAATGTGTGACGGTGAGCCAGGACGGTCAGGCTCTCAGCGCTTCCCGTGTCAGTGAGCTGAAAGGAGAGAGCTGGCTGCCCGGCATATTCGAGCGGTATTCCAGGTGTGCTGAGCCAGTGGGGATGCTGCGCCATAAATTGATGTGCCCCCTGGTGAGACCAGTACACCACCTGGTCAACCGAAGGTATGTCACCGGGGCTACAGACAAGCCCTCCACAGTGCGCGCATGACCAGCGTACCCAGTACCGGTACGGTCCCAGGCGCGGGGTGTCCTCCTCTTCTGTCTCTGCGTCGGCCACCTGGATTACGGAAAGGTTCCCACACCACGGGCAAGGCCGATGGCCTTTATGGAGTGCCAGCAACACCAGCTCTGTCAACCCTTGCACGGTGCGTTTCCAGGCGGGTCGGAACGAGCGCAGCCTCCCCAATGACACCAGGCCCATGCTGTGAACGGTATCCAGGCCATAGCGCTCTGCGCAGCCTGGGCAGCGTGCATGGAGATTCACGTTCCCTCCCGGCTCAGTCTCGAAAAAGCTGCCCTGGAGGCGGTAACGGCCACAGCACGAACACCACGTGCGCGTGTCAAACCATCCCCCGTTGTCTTCCTGTTCCAGTGCCAGGTCAAAGGCGGCGGCCTCGCGGCGCAGCGGGCCACTAAGAACCTGGCGCAGGTGACGGCGCGCCCGGTGCAGTCGTGTATATAGAGCGCCAACGGGGATTCCCAGTCGCTCTGCCACCTCACTATGAGGCATGTCGAGCAGGTGACACATCTCTAACACCTGTCGTGCCTCTTCGGGCAACAAACCAAGAGCGCGATCAAGCAGCAGCTCCAGCTCCTGCCGGCTGAGCGTCTCAAGAGGATCAGGCGCAGAAGGGTCAGGTATATTGGCAAAGGGAGAGGCATCGTCCTCAGCAGGGGTGGATTCATTGTCCTGGTAAGACCCGGAAAATGGAACATACCGGAGCAGATTTGCCTGGCGGCTGCGGGCATAGCGGCGGCAGACGTTGCGGCAAATTTCATCGATCCAGGCATGAAAGCCGGCCGGGGAGGAGAGCCGGCCCAGGTGGCTCCATGCTTCGAGCAGGGTCTCCTGCACCACGTCGTCGATAGCGTTGGTATCTACGCCTCGTGCCTGCGCGATACGGGCAAGGCGCAAACGCGTCTCTGTGAGCATGCCATTTTGATCGGTAAGCAGCGCTAATTTGAGCCGCTGAAGTTCGCCAGGTAACCCCTGTTGTTCCAGCTCAACGACGATCTCTTGCATAGTGATCTCCCTTTCTTTTCACCTCCTATCTTATCACCTGAGAGTCTTTTTTCTTACGCGTTTTTTTCAGAACGTGTCTGATTCTCAGAGTCTCGCCCTCTCTCGCCGGATGCTCGCGCGGCTTCGCCGCGCAAAAGATGTAGTAGGAGTTGTGGAAAATGCGCTTCGCGCATTTTCCACAACTCCTACTACATCTGGCGAGCGCCGCAGGCGCGAGCAGACGCGCTCTCAGATTATCCCAGTGCAACCTCCGGGAAAAATGCGGGAAAGGGAAGAAGACCCAAAAATTGTTGTAAGGATTTCATTGTTCAAGCGATAGGATACTGGTGGATGGGAAGGACACAGAAGGGAGGCAATCGTCATCAAGGCGAACGGCAGCCGTTTCATAGAAGGAGGGAAACATATGGTGGAGTGCCTGTTTTGTCAAATTCAGCGCGGGCTGGTCCCCGTCATTGGGGGAGCCATCTATGAAGATGAACTCGTCTACGCCAGTCACTACTTTTACGATACGATGCCGGTGTACCTGGGCTATCTCGTGGTGCAGACCAGGAGGCACGCGCCGACCTTCGCAGATCTCACCGATTGCGAAGCTCAAGCAGTTGGCCTGCAGGTAACGCGGCTTAGCCAGGCGCTCAAGGCATGTGTTGGTGCCGAACGCAGCTATGTTGTTTTTTTCGGAGAAGCTGTTCCCCACCTGCACGTCCTCGTCACTGCTCGCTATCCAGGCACACCGCCAGAATACTGGCGCTCGAATATCTACGCGTGGCCCGACGCTCCTAAAGGCGGACCGGAAGAGATCCTCGCCCTGTGCGATCAGCTGCGTGCATACCTGGCGCAGACGGCTTAGCGCTTTCGGAACCGGGGAGCGTCGCATATTAACTTTTATTGGATTGTCAAGGTTCAAGTGATGGGTGAGACCTGGTCAGCAGGGCGACCGCGTAGAGTGCCGATTTATCGAGCACGTGGTCGCCCCTACATTTCCACCTGTCACATCAAGATTGACTGAGCATTATGAATACTACAGAAGGAGATCATCAAAGTGAGTAACACGCCGATGAAACCCAGAATCCTTGCTCTGCTCCACTTCTCTCGCCAACAAGAGCGGCAGTTCGTAGAGGGGCTCAGCGCTGCTGAGCGAAATGCAGTAGGTACGCCGGACTCCTGGTCTGCAAAAGACTTCCTGGTCAATATCATGCTCTGGAAACAGTTGCAGACTCAGAAGCTGGCAGCAGCGGTGCGCGGCGAGACGCCGCCTGTCTGGCGAGATATGCAAGTAGTCCACCAGATCAACAGCCAGGCAATCGCCCGCTATCAAGGGTACAGTTTCCAGGAAGTGCAGGAGGAAGCGGAGCGCATCTTTAGCGCCCTTATCTCGCAGGTTGAAAGCCTGAGCGAAGAGGAGCTGACGGATGCCAATCGCTACGACTGGCAAGAAGGGGAGCCACTGTGGGAAGAAACGCTGGGCAACGGGCTCTGGCATCCATGCAGCCAGGTAACGGACTTCTACCTCCAGCATGGTGAGAAGCAGTCTGCCCTGCAGCTCCAAGAAATGCTGCTGGCAGCAGTACGGCGGGCTGAACTACCAGCTGCATCCCTTGGTGTCGCCATCTATAACCAGGCCTGCTTCTATGCCAGGAACGGCTGGCCTGAGAAGGCGCTCCTGCACCTGCCGGAGGCATTGCGGCTCAGGCCCACGCTCATCGAATGGTCCCAACACGACTCGGACTTCGACGCGGTACGCGCTGATCCTGCCTTCCAGGCAATCTTCCAGGACCCCAGCCTGATGGCGAAGGCGCCTGTGAGCAGCCTGGTCAGCCCGCAGGAGTTGTACGCCAGCAGCAGTACAGAGCAGCCTCCTATTGTAATCGATG
>WNFD01005680.1_pt1 | contig 12478 bp, 6 predicted proteins | sample 5400491 | NCBI WGS metagenome assembly WNFD01 (sample SAMN13153343, study PRJNA577476) | soil metagenome | isolation source: 120 cm saprolite under Douglas fir tree site 2 hole 2 replicate 2 | place: USA:California | collected 2015-04-18 | reverse complement strand
AAAACGGCCGTGCGAGGTAGTACAGCTTGTTAACGAACCCTCCAGATAGGAGCGAGCGTCTTCGTGAGTTGCCCCAATAACGCTCAAAACGGAGATTGTTGACGACTTGGTTGGAATCGAAAGACAAGTGTACCTCTCCGGGCTTCACCACGACATCGTTCAAAGCGTCGTGGAGCTCTCCGTCCGGACTGCGGTGTACTGCCCCCTTGCTGATAGAACCATAACAGATAGCTCCGGGTCCAAACCGGAAATGACCCAAAGGCCCGGACTGTTCGCCATCTAGAAAACAACCGGCGAACTCTTCCGGACAGCGATAGTAATCAACGAATGTTCGATTCACTGTGTGGAGCCTGAGGATCGGAAGGCGCGATGATTGAAACTGGACGAATTCACCTATGCCGTCCCGCCCGAGAAGAAGATGCCGGCGCGCCCTTGTCGCCTTATGCTTTCGGGTGAGGAAGTTGACCTTGCAAAGTATCAGTCTCAGTATGAGCCTCTACGGTCCCTCCGGGCCACGAGGCACTGCTACTGTCTGCGCCGTCTGGAGCGCATCCGTAATCGGCCGTCCAACGACGGAGCGGCGTGCACCCACGATGGACTTGGACACTTCACGTGGGGCGAAATCAGCTCTTGCAACAAAGCGCATAAGCGGGCCGTAGCTACTTCCTGCCGGAGCGCCCTGAAAGCGCAGCCCGGGAACCAAGGAGGCAAAACCTCTCTCCAGTACCGAAGAATACCAGAACCAGCCGCTGACACGGCTGGGATCCCTAACTCATAGCAGTGGGGGAAACGAGTGGCTCATCACGCCTCCCGTTCACTCTTTGCCGTCTCGTTCCCGCGCCTCAGCAGATGGGACTAGCCTGGCGGCCGATTCCAATTTCATAAGTTATAGCCGAATCTCTGAAGGACATGGCGCGCCGTCCGGCGTAAGAACAGTTCCAGACCACCACGGCGTCGAAAACCGATGTTCAACCCGAGATGCTTGATCTGTTCCGCAGAAAGCTGCCAACCCGAAGCGCCGCAGTTTTCTGCGACATGAGCTTCAGATGCGGCCTTGGGGATTACAATCAACGAGTCGTGCCGCAAGCACCAGTTTAGGGCTAGTTGTAGTGCTCCCCGCTAATCTAGACAGTCAGGGCCTCAGTTTTTAGTACAGCTGCGAAAGCTAAGAACGCCTCGCGGGGAGTGCGATTTCCGACTCCGCGATGAGGCCGGTCGTGATTGTACTCCTCGATCCAACGGGCGATCGATGCCCGCGCTTCCTCCAAACTCCGATACTCTGCCGTCCAGACTTCCTCTTCCTTCAAGCTGCGATGGAACCGTTCGATGTAGCTGTTGCCCTCCGGGTGATGATACGCCGTCCGTCGATGGGTGATGCCCAGCCGCCCCAACGTCTCCAAGAAGCGCGACGAAGTGAATTGCGTCCCGTTGTCGGTCGTCAGCGTCAAGTTCGCCTCACGGCTTCCCGCGGGAAGCCGATTCAGCACGGCCTGCTCCACCGCTGCGAGGGCGTCTTCCGTCCGACAGCGATGCGAGAGATTCCATCCCACGATCTCCCGCGTACAGCAGTCGATCACACATACCAGGTACGCCCAGCCTACGGCCGGACCTGCCCAGATCTTGGTCATGTCCGACTGCCAGATCTGATTTGGCTCAGCGGCTTCCACGCGGCCCCATTCTTTCTTGCGTCGTGCGCGCAGACGACGAGCGCGCACCAGCAACCCATGTTCGCGCATCACTCGCAATACGCGTTTGCGATTCACTGGAAGGTTCTCCTTTCGTCGCAGCCACCAGGCCACGCGGCGATACCCGTACGCGGGTTTTTCCCCGCAGGCCACAACGATCCGTTCGTCGAATCGCCGGTCCGCTCGGCTCCCTCGTGGCCGCTTCCGGTAATACAGACTCGACCGGCTGATGGCCAACGTCGCCGCCACCAGTGTGGCCGTGTAGCCCTGCGTCACCATCTCTCGTGCCTGGGAGTGAACGGCACCACAGCTCACTCCCCCACGACGTTTTTTAGGATTTCGATCTCCAGCGCCTTCCGACCCAGCGTGCGTTCGAGCTGCCGGACGCGATGGTCCTTCTCGGTTTCCGCGGCGGCAGCGCTTCTCCCCCCAAGCGCTGCCTTCGCTCCCTGTTCCGCTTCATCCTTCCAGCGATAGAACGGATTCGGAGCGATCCCATGACGCCGACACGTCTCCGAGACGTTCCCGCTCTTGATGCCTTCCTGCACGATCTGCCACTTCTCTTCAGGGGATCGGTCCACGCGGTTTCCTACCCATGTTGCCTCCTGTTTGGAGGCCGTGATTCTACCTAGATGAGGTATCCAGTTTTAGTGGGGAGCACTACACAATGCACCCGAAAAGGTCTTCGTAGAACTTCGATTAGCGGCCATATTGGGTGGCTGGCAAGTCTGTAGGGCGTGTGTGCGTGGGCTGCTTGGCCTGGATACTAAATTGAAACATGCAAGTTGTTGGCGTATGGTATGCACAATATTGCAAGGCGGTTTCATCCATGAAGTGTACGCAGTGCGGATTGTCGAATCCTCCGGGTACAAGCGTGTGTACACAGTGCAGCACGCCACTGCACTTGGATGACCCCACCATCGAAGATTCCTTCCGTGACTCCGATGCGAGTTGTGACGCAGATCAGACGCTAACGCACGGCTGGTCAGAACCTTCTGCACCAATTCATCACACAGCCTCTTCTGAACGGTTCAAGCCCGGATGGATGCTGGGAAACCGTTATCAGATTTTGCAGCTCCTCGGTGAAGGCGGAATGGGGGCCGTTTACAAGGCGCGGGACCGCGAGCTGGATCGCTTGGTGGCCTTGAAAATAATCCGTCCCAACCTGGTTCTGAGCTCCGAAATTCTGCATCGCTTCAAGCAGGAGTTGATTCTCGCTCGCCAAGTGACTCATCGCAACGTCATCCGAATCTTCGATCTGGGGGAAGCGGATGGCGTCAAGTTCATCACCATGGAGTACATCGACGGCGAGACCCTGAGAACGATACTACTGCGCGAAGGCAAGCTCACCCCTGTTGAGGCTAGCAAAATCATCCGGCAAGTCTGCCGCGGGCTTGAGGCCGCGCATGCAGAGGGCGTCATTCACCGCGACCTAAAGCCCCAAAACATCATGCGTGACGCGCAGCACCGGATTGTGGTGATGGATTTTGGGGTTGCCCATTTGGCTGACGCCGCCGAGATAAGGCCTCCTCGGCCTCCGAGTGGCGACGTGTCCACTATGCAAGCTCAGCCTTTCTATTCCCGAACCGGTGTGCTTGTCGGCACTCCGGCATACATGGCACCGGAACAAGCGCTGGGCCAGGAAACAGACGCGCGCTCCGACATCTTCGCACTGGGAATCATCTTCTTCGAACTGCTTACTGGGCAGATGCCATTTCAGGCCGATACTCACGACGTACTGCTCAAACGTACCCGGGAGAAAGCCAAGGCGGTTCACGAGATCGATCCGAAGGTGCCGCGCAGCTTGAGCAAGATTGTCGAACGATGCCTCGAACCGCTACGTGATTTTCGGTATCAGACAGCCACTGAAGTCTTGACCCATCTGGATGCGTGGCTGGCGCCAGCCTGGCGCAAAGCCGGCAAGTGGATTGCCGCCGCTGCCGCAGTGCTGCTACTGGTGGGAACCCAAATCGTAGTGCAGCGCACGCATAAAACTCCCACTCAGCATGCTCCGGTGTCGGTGCTGGTGGCCGATTTTAGGAATGACACCAAAGAGTCGGTCTTCAACGGGACCTTGGAGCCTGTTTTTAGCACGGCTCTTGAGGCTGCGCCTTTCATCAATGCCTACAGACGAGCGTCGGCGCACCGCTTGGCAAAGCAGATTCAGCCGGCGGCTATGGGCATGGACGAATCACTCGCTCGCCTCGTGGCAGTTCGCGAGGGAGTCGCGGTCGTTGTGTCGGGCTCGATTAGCCGCGGCGACGAGGGCTTCCGCCTTTCCGCTCGCGCGGTCGATTCAAACAACGGTAAATTGATTGCTGCTCGCGAAGTAACTGTCGCCAACATAGATGCGGTGCTCGGGGCTATCGGAAAACTCGCTACGCCGATTCGCAATCAGCTTGGCGATACTACGCCGGAGTCCGCCCAGTTGGCCGCGGAAGAGAGTTTCACGACTTCTTCCTTAGAAGCCGCCCACTGGTACTCGCTGGGGCGAGATGCGGTCGAGCGGGGTCAATTCAATCAGGCCATTCAGGAGTACGGGAAAGCTGTCCAGCTTGACCCCAACATGGGCCGGGCCTGGGCAGGGATGGCGGTTGCCAGTGTCAATCTGAAAAAGACCTCGGATGCCGAGCAGTACTACAAAAGAACTCTCAACCTCCTAGACCGCATGAGCGAGCGCGAGCGGTATCGAACCCTAGCGACATACTATTCCGCATTTCAGCACAACTATCCCAAAGCAATAGAAACGTATCAGAAATTGGTCTTTCTCTATCCTGGCGATACCGGGGCGTATAACAACATGAGCGTGGCATATGTGTTCACGCTGAATTTCCCCAAAGCGATCGACGCGGTTCGTCACGCCATATCCAGTAATCCCCACGATCTTCAGTGGCGGGTGAACTATGCGCAATATTCGATGTACGCGGGTGACTTTGCCACCGCCATATCACAATCCGAACGCGTGATCCAGGAGAATCCGTCCTTTCAATACGCCTATCTGCCTCTGGCGGTCTCCACCTTGGCACGCGGGGACTCGGACGGCACGCGCGCGATTTATGCGCGCTTCGAGAAAGTCAGTCCCGACGTTTTCTCGGTAGCCAAAATGGGCGAAGCGGACCTGGAGATGTACTTCGGCCATAACAAGAGGGCTCTGAATATTCTGAGCGAAGGAATTCAGGCCGATGAGAAGGATAAGAATACGGGCGAGATGGCGTTAAAGTTGGTGGCGGAGGGCGAAGCGTATCTGGCGCTGGGGCGTGAGTCCGAGGCCATCAAGGCGGCCCTAAAAGCTTTCCAGCTCACTTCTGACGAAAGCGCCGCCTACCCTGCCGCACGCGTCCTGATTCAGGCCGGCGACGATGCCGAGGCGCGCAAGATCGCGTCTGCTCTGGACAACACTTCGCAGACACAGAGCCGCTCGTACTCACGGCTAATCGCCGGCGAGATGGATACGCTGCACAAGCACCTGCCGCAGGCGGTGGAGGAGCTTGGCCAGGGCGTAGAGCTGCACGATTCCTGGATTTCGCATTTTTTGCTCGGCCGGGCCTACATAGATGCCGAGCACTATCCCGAAGCCTTAGCCGAATTCGAGACCTGCAAGAAACGCCTGGGCGAAACTACGGACCTGATGTTCGCCGATACCGCCACATTGCGTTACTTGCCGCCGCTGTATTACTGGCTGGCTCGTGCACAAGAAGGCGCCGGCATGAAGTCCGCCGCCCTGGAAAATTACCAGCAATTTTTGAAGCTGCGAGGCGACTCCGATCCGGGCGACCCGCTCGTCAATGATGCAAGAGAGCGGACCGGGAGCGCACCTCAATAACCCGTCCCTTCCGCAGGCAACGGCGGTAACATTAGCGTTCGCCGAGGCGATCAGCGTCCTGAACTACTGCAGCTCCTCGCACCACCAGCGCCGAGGCAACGCTGAACCCGACCCGCTTGCTGCCGACGCTCGCCGCCGCCTTGCGTTGCCTTAGCAGGCGTTTTCGCGTGAGTCCAAGCCCGTTCACTGCTTCCACGGAGAGCTACCTAGCCGCAGCGCCGGCTCACATTGCCCTGCGACTAGCGCCGAATATCTCAAGTTACTCGCACCGCTTTAGGGTGCTACTGTTATTGTCATCTGCGGGAGAGCAGTGTTGGTGGTGGTGGGAAAGGTATCACCAGCAGGCGAAGAATCCCATGCCGCCACAATTTGGAACCTCCCGGTAGGCTCGGGATATGGAAAGGACGTGACCACGAAAACCGTGCCACTCCCCCCGCCCGACGGAGTTGTTTCCACATAGAATCCGATTCGATACGTACTGCCTGAGGCCAGCGTCGCGGTGATCGGGATCGTGATCGTCTGCTGGCTGCCCGCGTTAACTGTGGCGTTGCCTGACGCTACAAGCGCCCCTGAACTACTATCGTAGATCCGCGCTCCTGCGAGCGCTGAGGTGGCCGACGAGTCGATGTTGAGGCCGCTGAGCGTCATAGAGGATACCGTCAAAGGTCCAGCCGCCAGCACCTTGACGTCGGCGGCACGGGTCTCATTGAAGCTCTGCCCATCCATCAAAGTGCCAGCGGAGGTGGGCGTGAGGTTGACTGTAGTTGCTGCTGGAAACGGCATGCACGCGGAGAACTCGGAGGTGGTGCCGCCGGCGTCGGTAGCTGTCGTTGTGAACACGCTCTCTGCTGCCGGGGCCACGGCGGAGAAGTTGAAAGCTGCATTCCCGTTCCCATCGGTCACGGCATTGGTCGACCCGAGGAAGGCCGCCGCTTCCCCATAGCCGATGGGATTGCACGATGAGTTGGAGAAGAATTCAATTGTGAACGTCGCGTTGGCTGTGCTGTTCAGTGTGCCAGCAATTGTAGTAGTGCCGTTAGCGAGTTGCGCTGACGTGATGACGGGGAAATTATGAGCACCGCCCGATGTATTCAGATTAACCCCGGCGGGGGCGAGGTCGATTCCGAGTCCGGCGTCGCGCAAGATCAAGTTCTCTGACAGTGTATTCCCGGTTCCGGCTGCGACCGAAATGCCCACATTATTGTTTGCGATCACGTTGCCCAGGATCTTGTTGCTATCAGCGCCGCTCGAGAAGATCTGAACGCCGTTGGTCCCGTTGTAGTTAATGCTATTGCGTAGGCTGGCTGTTAGTCCGCCGACCAGGGTGTTTGGTGCTCCGTCGATACTCACGCCGGCCTGCTTGTTCCCTGTCGCAGCGCTTGCCCCGACGAGATTCCCCTGCACCACGTTACCGGAGGCGTTGTTTCCTGGAGTTCCAGGTCCCGTGTTATCGCCGCCTCCGCAGAAACTGGTGTTGCCGCATATCGTGATGCCTGCGAACCCGAGGTTAGCGGAAACAATGTTTCCGATTACTGAATTGCCAGGCGCGCGGCGAATGTAAATGCCGCTGGCGCTGTTGCCCACCGGCGCATCCGAAAAGCTGGTGCCGATGAAATTGACTTGGACGAGGTTCCCTGTCGCAAGCGCGCCGTCAATCCTTACGCCCTCACCCGCGTTTCCGGAAATCACGTTCCGCGTTCGGTCGCCTAGGCTTAAGTTACCGACCACGTTGTTAGCTGTATCGATAATCTGAATCCCGTTGCCGCCGTTGGGTTGAGCCACGGTGCCAGAGGCGTCGGTCCCGACATAGTTTCCTAGGATAACGTCGCCGCCGTTGGTGTCCAGTAGGATTCCATCACCGCTAAAGCGATTAATCACGAAGCCCCGTACCGTGCTTCCACCGGCTGAAATGTGTAGCCCGTTAACCGCGGTACCAAAGCTGCCATTCAGCTCAATAATAGGCGTGCCCGTGTACCCGGGCTGTGTTGTGGCATCGAGGCTCGCCGGTTGCATGAGTGTCGGAAGATCGGTTTGCGGTGCGATAGTCTGCACACCGCTGCCTGGAATATTGAAGACGATACCGACCGGCTGCGAGCTAGATTGTGCGTTGACATCCAGGATTGCCTGCCGCAAGGAACCCCCTCCGCTATCGGCGGCATTAATAACGTTTGCGCTAACTGCGACATTGATTATACTTGAGGCTGTTTGGATCGGCGGGCCATTGTCGGTCACAAAAACGGTAAGCGGCGTAATACCGGGCTGAACCGGTGTGCCCGTGATGTGCCCAAGCGAATCAATCAAAAATCCGTTCCCAATGGGTACGGAACCGACTGGACACGTATTCGCCGAATTCGACCAGCAGTACGGAGGAGTACCGCCCGTCGCGTTGAGCTGCTGAGGTCCATAAGGGACACCCACTGTGGCGTTCGGCAGTGTGGTCGTCGTAATCATCAGAGGAGTGGCTACCTGCTGGCTGATCGAATTGGACACGCTGCCAACGAAGTTGGTATCTCCGCTATACACCGCTGTGATCGTGTGCGCGCCCGCTGCCAGTGAAGAAATTTGCAAGGTTGCTGCACGGCCGCTCACTGGTACCGTTTGGAGTAGAGTGGAACCATCTTTGAAGTCCACAAATCCCGTTGGCATGCCCGAGCCTGAATTAGGCGCCACGTTCGCGGTGAAGGTGATGCGTTGGCCGAAAACGGAGGGATTCTGATTGGCTGCCAGCGACGTGCTCGTGAGCACTTTGTTGCTGTTGGCCGGCGCTGGCGGCTGTACCATAGGTTGCCCCTGACCGGTATTCGGCGCCTGGGGGAAGACCAGAAGCGACGTGTTAGCGATGATGTTGGCCTGGTCGGCCGCAGTCAACTGCCTCGTGGTGCCATCGGCCCTATAAACGCGCAGCACAAAATACACGTGATCGGTCGCGAGCGGCATCTTCGTCGTGCCGTCGTCGGTCGAACTGGCCGTGCTGGTGCTGGTCGAGGTGGTGCCACTTGCGGTGGCTGCACTTGTGCTCCCGGGGGGAGGCGGCACAGCCGCAAAGCTCGCATTGTTATAAGTCGGGTTGTTGTACGTCGGATTGTTGTACGTCGGATTGTTGTAGGTCGGATTATTATACGTCGGGTTTGGAATAATCGAGATGATCGAGCCTGTTGGGATGGGTTGGCTCTGGCATACGTTGAAGCCGGGGAAGTTGTAGGCCCGCGACACGATCAACTCGTAGAGAAAGCCATTGACCTGCGATTGGGCAATATTCACCAGCGCGGTATAGGCCGATGCATTGTTGCCCACATCGGTTACTTGCCAAACAAAATCGCCGACCGGCGGGGCAAAGTCGCTAGGGGCAGCATTATTATAAGTGGGGTTGTTGTATGTCGGATTGTTATAAGTCGGATTGTTGTAAGTCGGATTGTTGTATGTCGGATTGGCCGGATTATTGAATACCGGACCCGAAACGCTCGCACCGTGAGTTTCCTGGGTCCCCAGGTTGGCGTTGGTGACGAAGGGCGCCGTGGGATCGCTGTCGAAAAAGATGGCGGTCTGGAAGCCGCCCGAGATGACCGAGCCGTTGATGCGGTCAATTTGCTGCACGGTAGCCTCGAAGGGCGCAAAGGGCAGCGACGAGCTGCAGCCCTGACAAAAGACGTATAGGGTAACGGCTGCGCTGGAATATTGCAGGATTTCGAGGTCCACGGAGGGTGTAGGGCCCGTCAGTTCCGTGCCTTGGGCAAACGAACCCGACACGGGCGAACCCAAATTGTTGAAACTTACTCGGAAGAATTTTCCCGGCGGCATCTGGCCCGGAGTATCGGAATTTGGATTCTGGATGTAGATGGGAAAGGCACGCTCGATCGGGTTGTTTTTCGCGTCCACCAGTTGCCGTGAAGTTGCCGGCGATGCGGCGATTACTCCGGGTTTGATTTCGGAAAGATACACGTTGGCATTGCGCGAGCCGGCGTTAATGCAAGAGAGTCCGGTACCCGGCGGCGCGTACATTTGCCAGCCTGTAGTGTCGTCGATGATGGGTGTCTTTCCACCACCTATAGGTAAGGTCGGAAACACAACGTCCCGGGAATCGGTCCAGGCGCCGAACGATGGCATGGCGATGAAGTCGGTCGCCTTTGTCGCCCAGCGGAAGGCGGTCGTGCCACCCGGATTCGGGACGAACGGCGAAGCCGTCGCATGGCCTATGTAATCGCCCGTGAACGCATTCGTTCCACCGTTGTACATCGTCAGATTCGGGCGATTCACCGCCGGGTAACCTCCCGAAACGTTGGCCACGGTCGGAATTTTTTGGGTACTCACGTCTATGAGATATTGCGAAACCGGCACCGAAGGACCGAACACGGGGTTGTTGGTGGCATTAAGGGCGGTGCTCTGCGCAATATACGTCTTCATCTGCCGGTCAAATCCGGTCACGTAATAACCGCCGGCAATGTTGTCGGACGCTTGATTCTGCTCGCGGAAGTCGTACCACATGAGCTTCAACAGGCCGCCGCCAAAGCTCAAGACCGGCATGAACTGCTGCGCATATGTGGAAGGGCTGCCGGAGTCGACGATGCTTCCGGTCGTCCAGGTGCTTCCGCCGTCTGTCGAGGTCCGGATGATGACGCGAGGTTCGTAATAGCCAGGGGGATAGCTGCCGCTCGTTGGAAAGGTCTTCTCCTGGTCCGCAACATACACGTTGCCATTGCCGTCCACCGCGATCGTGGGAAATGAATTGCTGCGGAAAGCGGGATTTTTCGGAAAGGTCGTGGTCGCCAGGCCGGGTTGATCAAAGGGCGCAAAGCCGGACCGTGTGATCGGCACCGGGTCCGAGAAGGTACTGCCGCCGTCGCTTGATGTGACCATCAGAATGGAGTCCGGAAAGCCGTCGCCTCCGGCTTGAAAAACGTGCCGCCATACTACATAAATTTTGCCCGTCCTGGGGTCAACAGCCAAGGTGACTCCTTGGTTCTGCTTGTAGGTTTTGTTCAGGTATATCGGGTGGGACCAACTGGAACCGCAGTTGCCCTGGGTGGAGCGACTAAAGCCTAGCTTACTGGTGAAGGGAACGGAGCCGCCGCCGCCGGTAAAGATCGTGAAAGCGATGTACACCGGCCCGCAGACACTTGCGCTCGTGGTACCGCGCGCGATGTCGCCCGCAATCGCCGGCTTATCGTTGAAATTGCCGCTGTCGGATTGGCTGCCCTTATCGACGATCACTACGCCCTGGTAGCGAATCGTGTCGCCCCCATCGGTGTCAGGTAGGTCGCGATAATGCACGACCGCGACGTTACTGATGCCCCCAGAATTAAAGAACAGGGCCCCTAGGTAAAAATGCCCTCCGGGCGCGGTGGCTAGCGTTGGATCGCTGCCCGACTGCAGTCCTGTGAGTGGCGAGCTCGCGCACAGAGCGGCTGTATCTAGCGGAAAACACGGCACCATCGATCCAAACCAAGTGTGGCCCCGATCGTACGTTCGGGAAAGTCCAATCCACGCGCTCGCCGCCGATCCTGACAGACCCGTGTCGTTCGGAATGCTGACCGTGCGGTAGTCATTGAAGGCCGCCAGTATGTGATCCGGATTATAGGTCGACGCGGCGACGGCAGGCTCGGCCTGCCTTTGCAAATAGCCGTCGCCGCGCAAGGCATCGGTCAAGGTCGTGATGGGGGGCGGAGGGAATGGAACAAATGGATTTCCGCTGGGGGACGCGGGCAAAACGTTAACATTAGTCCCAGGTTGCTGCGCGAAGGATGCGACGCTCAGAATTGTGGCGCATGCAAAACCAGCAAGGACCAGCACAATCAAACCGCGCCCCCTGATTATCGATGGGGAAATGTTCCGCGGCTGGAATGGTGGAAACATGCGATCCTCCGGGTGATGCTGGCCGCTAGTTAAGGACAAAGAATTAGCCTGGGTTTGGTCCCATGACACCCGGCTCGTCAAACTTGCGGGGAAGCCGGACCGATCAGAAATTGAAGATCGGCAGCCCATGAGACTGCTACTCCTAGGGGCATCGTTACAGCATCTGAATTGCGGCAACTTGGAGACAGTGAAGTGGGGGAACTTTTACTACTCGCAGCGCGTATTGTCAAGCGAAAAATGGCCCATGCAATGGACGAGGGAGGTGCGCTTCCAGCGCCTCGAAACCGTACGGTTTCTTAATAGGCGCGCGCCCGCGTTGAGCCAGCGTTGATTCCAATTGACTCCAATTGGAGCTTGGCGGAAGCTGCAACGTCATCGTTCGCCGTGAGTTGGGAGTTGAAAGTTCGGGTTCGACTCCCACACGCTTCCGCCACATTTGCCGCGCAAAGGTGCGAGGCTTCATCGCTTGCCGGCGATCTGCGAATTCTTGCCCCGCAGCACAGCCAGCTCTGCACGAAACCTCGCTGCTTAAAGAAGCCGGAGTTTTTGACAGCAACATACTTCTCATTGTCATTCTCTACAGAGGGCGGCGGCGCCGGCGATTCCAGCGTCGGAGCCGTATTTCGCCAGCAGCAGCGGGATTTCGCAGCAGCGCGCATTGATGGACCACTTCGGCAGTTCGTTTTGCATGCGGGGGAAGAACTCGCTCATCAATTGCGCCACGCCGCCGCCGAATACGATGACGTCGGGCTCCAGCAAATCGATCATATTGCCGAGCCACACGGTCAATAAATCGGCTGTTGCTTCCAGAACTTCGCAGGCTAGCGCGTCGCCTGCTTGAAACGCTTCCGCAACATTTTCCGTCGTTAGTTTCTCGAGATTGCCGCCGGCAAGTTCGCGCATGCGCGACGGCGTATTCGATTCCGCCAAGCGCACCCGCGCGCGCTGCGCAATCGCCGGGCCGGAGCACAGCGCTTCGATGCATCCTCGTTTTCCGCAGCTGCAGCGCGGGCCGTTGTAATCAATGCTGACGTGCCCGCCCTCCGCGGCGCCGCCGGTGCGCCCGTGGTAGATGCGGCGGTCGAAAACGATTCCCGTCCCGATCCCAGTGCCGAGCGTG
>WNFD01013513.1_pt1 | contig 12480 bp, 9 predicted proteins | sample 5400491 | NCBI WGS metagenome assembly WNFD01 (sample SAMN13153343, study PRJNA577476) | soil metagenome | isolation source: 120 cm saprolite under Douglas fir tree site 2 hole 2 replicate 2 | place: USA:California | collected 2015-04-18 | reverse complement strand
CAACGACTTCAAGATCGAGCTGGCCAAGCGCACCCTCTGCCGCACGCTGGCGCAAGCGACAGAAGCGGGCTGAGGACATCACCGTGACTACGATGATCGGGAAGTCCGTGAATCGCGTCGACGGCCCGTTGAAGGTGAGCGGTCAGGCCGCCTACGCGTACGAACACTGGGAGAGTGACGTCGGCCAACCGCTCTACGGCTTCATCGTTGGCGCCACGATCGGCAAAGGTCGCATCGCGCGGATCGACACCACGCGCGCCGAGCGCGCCGCCGGCGTGCGGCTGGTGATGACCCATCTGAATGCGCCGGCGCAAGGCATCCCCACCCCCAACCCATCCATCCCCTTGCCATACTGGGTCGCGAAGCCAGAACTGAGCAGCCCCGACATTCACCATTACGGCGAGCCAGTGGCGCTCGTGGTCGCGACGACCTTCGAGCAGGCACGAGCGGCATCCAGTCTCGTCGACGTCGAGTACGCCGCGGAGCCGGGACACTACGACTTCGCCGCACGTCAGGGTCAGGCGTACGCGCCGAAGACGCTGGTCCTGGGAATTGCGACCGACACCGCGGTGGGCGATTTCGACTCCGCCTTCGCCGGTGCCGAGGTCAAAGTCGATCAGCGCTACACGACGCCGTATGAGTTCTCCCAGCCGATGGAACCGAATGCTTGCCTGGCCGTGCCACATGGGGAGAGGGAGGAGCTGACCGCCTACGTCAGCACGCAGATCGTCGCCGCGGCGCGTGCCAGGATTGCCAACACGCTCCGGATGGACCCGCGGCGGATCCACGTCGTCGCGCCGTACATCGGCGGGGGATTCGGCTCCAAGCTGGCAGTCCATGCCGAGACAATCCTCGCGATGCTCGCGGCTCGGCAGTTGAAGCAGCCGGTCAAGGTCGCGATGACCCGACAGCAGATCTTTCAGCTGGTCGGGATGCGCACTGCGTCGAGCCAACGTGTGCGCCTCGGCGCGGAGCGCGACGGGCGACTGGTTGCCCTCGCCCACGAGGCGACCATGTACACGAACCCCCGGCAGGAATGGTCCGAGCCAATGGCCGCATTCCTGCGCAGCCTCTACGCCGCGCCCAACCGGCTGACGCGCCATCGGCTCATGCCGCTCGACCTGCAGGGTAATGAAGACGTCCGAGCGCCGGGTGAGGCGCCGGGCATGCTGGCGCTCGAGTCGGCGATGGACGAGCTGGCGCATGCGCTCGCGATGGACCCCGTCGAGGTGCGGATCCAGAATGAGCCGACGCGCGATCCCGAGCGTGATGTGCCGTCCTCGGACCGTCGTCTCGTCGAGTGCATGCGCGAAGGGGCCCGCCGCTTCGGTTGGGAGCGCCGGCCGGCTCGACCGGCGAGCGTGCGCGACGGCCGCTGGTTGATCGGCTACGGCATGGCGGCCGCCAGCCGCGGGCATCCTCAGGCGCCGACCAGGGCGAGGGTCCGGATGGATCCGGACGGGAACGCCGTGGTCCAGTCGGACATGACCGACATCGGGACCGGCACCTACACGATCCTGACCCAGGTCGCGGCCGACGCGCTCGGGCTGCCGATCGATCGCGTGCGGGTCGAGCTCGGACGTTCGGAGTTTCCAGCCAGTTGGGGTTCAGGCGGCTCGTGGGGCGCCGCCAACTCGAGCAACGCGGTCCGCCGCGCGTGCGAGGCGCTGCGCGAGAAGCTGCAAACCGCGGACGGGCGGATCCCGGCCGAGGGGCTCGAGGCGGAAGGCGAGATCGTCGGAGCGGCGGATGATCCGAACTTCAAGAACTATTCGATGAGCAGCTACGGAGCCCATTTCGCCGAAGTCGGCGTCGACGTCGATACCGGCGAGATCCGGCTCCGCCGCATGCTGGGCGTGTTCGCGGCGGGGCGCATCCTGAACCACAAGACCGCGCGCTCGCAGCTGATCGGGGGCATGACCTGGGGGGTGGGCGCGGCGTTGCACGAAGAGGCCGTCATCGACACCCGCTCCGGCGCCTTCGTCAACCGCGATCTCGCCGGATACGTGGTGCCGGTGCACGGCGACATTCCAGAGATCGACGCCATCGTGCTCGACGGCTTCGACGACAAAGCCAACGCGCTTGGCGCCAAGGGCATCGGTGAGCTGAGCATCTGCGGGTCCGGAGCGGCTGTGGCCAACGCGGTGTTCAACGCGACCGGTGTGCGCGTCCGTGACTTCCCAATCACGCTCGACAAGGTCCTGCCCGGTCTGCCGCCGCAGGACGGCTGACGGCAGCCGGTGGCCGAGCGGATGTTGGCGCGGGGCTACCAGGTGTCCGCAGGTAGCCCGAGGTGATCTTGCTAGCGACTTTGCTCGGTGGATCGGTCCCGTTTCGACAGGGGCTCAACCGGAGTCGGAGACGCAGTGAGCCCGTATTCTGGTCTACCGTCCGTCCCGATCAAGTGCCGACGCAGATGCTGGCACAACCGGAACGCGGCTGTCGATTGGCTGGCGATGAGAGTACGACTCCGCGCACGATGCTAATCGCGGGCTACTCTGCCGTCAGGCTGAGTAAATCGCTGTTCTCGCTCTGCATCCACGTATCGATGTACGAATCGAGCAAAGCGTCGGCCCAGCGACGCGCGATCGTGCGTGTCCTTGAAGAAGTGCTCCGTCGGGTGGTCCGGGGAACCCTGCTCACCGCACACTGGGCACGCTCGAGCAATTCGTCGATACTCTTGCCGAGTATCAACAGACCGGGTAGCGCGGGGCACGGTCAGCGCGAAGCTGTCTAACTCCGTTCCCTCGAGTTCGACGACGTACGTCTCCATGGCTCGCGCCCTCCTCTCGTGTTGTTGACCGCGCTGACTTCAGGCTCTGGCTTTCTCCTCTGGGCCGACCGAGCTTACTTGCAAGACCGATTCCCGGGAAGCGCCTGGCCGGCTTCGAGCGACACTTTGTGACTGGTAAGTGGGACGCCGCCAAGTCGTCCGCGGTTGCGTCCATTTTGCAGCTCGACATTTCGTCTGTGGCTTTGCCCACGGATAGCTGTCTCGCAACCTGGCGCCCCGAAGCGAGTCGAGGCGTGGCTCGCGACATTCAGGGCTGGTTCGTCTCGCGTTGCCAATGTCACCCATTGAGAGGCCCTTCTAGTGCAAGTGCGATGGCAGTACGGAGGTCGGACCAGTATTCCCATTCGACGTTGGCGGCTCAGCGGACGTGGCCGGGATGAGCGGCGGCATAGGGTGGCGTTCGCAACAGCCGCATACCTCTTCACGGCGAACCTCGCGTCCCGTCAGATCCATCGCGTCAGCAAGCCGATCGCGTTCGCCGCGAATGGCTTGCTCCCGGGTTCCCCAGAACCACTTGCTGTAATCCGTCCTAGGCCAGCGTGGAATCCTCGGCGCCAACGTCAGCGCGCGTAGGGCACGGCTCCAGCGCTCGTCGAGCGACGCGATCTTGCGCTGCAGCCGTGCGATCACTTCGTCTGATCTGCATCTGGCTCGGCCCAGCTCATGGCCCGTCCTCCACGAAGCCCATCGAATAGCGGCGCTCCGAACGATCAACTCCGACAACCCCCAGGTGCGGCAGACTTCGGAAGCACGAGGTTATGCACGCGCCCGCCAGAATCTGGACTCTGAGTGCATGACGATGGGAAACGGTGTCCGTGGTGGCGGATCTGGCCGGTGTGCTCGGCCACCATTGTCACCGGCGATCCGCTCGTACCTTTCTGGCCTTCGACCGACTTCGTTGCGCGGTTTGCTCGCTCGCCTCAAGGGCTACCACCAGTTGGCGCGCGGCGGCGCGCACCAGTGGTCGCTGGGCGGTAAGAGCGAGCCCACGTACATAGTCGGGGTCCATCTCGCCGACCTGGACCAGGGTGGCGCCTCTGTATTCACCAAACTGCAGGACCAAATGGGGAGTGGCTGCTGCTCTTGCAACTCCGCGGCGGGCAACGACTGGGCTATGGGAGCCGTATCACCAGCCGACGAGTCAGTCGCGGTGGCGACCGTGTGCACTTCTGTATCACGGTGCGCCGGCGCGGGAAGGGTGTCCGACTGCAGCGTGGCTTGCGCTGGCTCCTCAGCTACGAGCCCAAGAGCCGGCTCGAGCAGCCCTTCTGAGGAGGAAGTACGGTCGCTTATTGACGATGATCCGATCACAGTTAGCGGAGCGTGACCAAAGTTCCGCGACGGAGATCGGCCGCTTGGTGGCAGCGAGCCAGCCTATCTTGCTCGAAATCGATGGTCAGCAGCTGCATCTCCAGCCCGGGGAGCTGACCGTTGAACCAACTTCGCTGGAGGACTACGCGGTTTCTAGCGATCTCAGAGTGCTCGTCTCACTAAACACCGTAATAACCCCAGCTCTCAGGCTTCAAGGGCAAGCGCGAGACCTCGTTCGAGCTATCCAGGATGGCCGGAAGTCGCTGGATTTGAGCGTCGTTGAGCACATACTGGTGGTGATCGAGACGAGTGACGAGCTGGATGTCCGAAGCCTGCTCGATGCTCACGGTGACTACATTGCACGGGAGACTCTCGCGGACGACATAAGGCCGGGAGACCCGGCGGGATCTGGCTTGATCGTTGAGGCACAGGTTGGAGACGGCGTGTTGCACGTCGGGATCAGCAAAGTTTCCACGCGCAGCGCGGATCGTCGACCTGCCGTTGAGCGACACTGAAGACTGCCGGAGTCGAGGGGCCTCCGACGTTCTGTCTCTTTAGTACCTCGCGGAACTCCTGCGCGGCAAGCGGGAGGGTCGGGCGCCAGGTGGCGGTGGCCTGCCTGCCGGTCGGCGGCTTGTTAGTCGATACTCGTGCGCCTAACGTGTCACTAACCGGACGTTTGGGAGGTGAATTGCACCTGCCGCCTGAAGGTAGCACACGCGTGTTGGTCCGTGAGACGTGACGACCAGGCCATTTCACGGTTACAGGTTTAGGAAAGTGTGCCACCGCAATTCTCCACAGCTGTAAAGGAGATCAGGTCCCCCTGAAATCTTGGTGATGGCAATTCCCGGCGTTCCGGGCCAGAATTTTGCGCACTCGCCCAGGTTGCGTGCGACGAACCCCCACCGGCAACCTTGGCGCTTAATCGATCCGCTGGATTGACCAGGTCGGCTGAGCATCGGCAAACGCTCGGGAGAGCCAGTATCACAGGGCGTTGACTTGCTCAAAATCAATTGTGCTTTAGACGGAATTATCAGTTGAAACGGCGAGGACGGCCGCCTCGCCATTCGTGAACCGGAGGTAACTCGATGACTCCTGAAATCCGCCACCTCAAGGATCAGCCGCCCCCCAAGACCGGGGCCGCGACTCCGCCCCAGCCAATCCGCGACGGACAAGGCGCGTCGATCCTTGGACCGACGAACCCCGCTCGCGAGGCGCAGGCGCCGGATCTGATCGCGCCCCCGCCGACCGATCACGGCACGCTGCCGAACCTCAAGTGGTCCTTCGCCGACAGTCACACTCGCTTGAGCGAAGGCGGCTGGGCCCGGCAGACGACAGCCCGCGAGCTGCCCATCGCCACCGAGTTCGCCGCCGTCAACATGCGGCTCCAGGCCGGCGCGGTCCGCGAGCTGCACTGGCACAGGGAGGCGGAGTGGGCCTACATGATCGCCGGCCGGGCGCGGATCACCGCTGTCGACTCGGAGCGGCGCGCCTTCCAGGACGACGTGAGCGAGGGTGACATCTGGTACTTCCCGGCCGGTGTCGCGCATTCGATCCAGGGCCTCCCCAACGACGGCTGCGAGATGCTGCTCGTCCACGACGACGGCCACTTCGACGCGAACTCGACGTTTCAGCTCACGGACTGGTTGGCGCGTACGCCACGGGAGGTTCTCGCCAAGAACTTCGACGTGCCCGAAAGCGCCTTTGCCAACATCCCCGACCACGAGCTTTACATCTTCCACGCGCCGGTGCCCGGCCCGCTCAGCGCGGAGCGGATCGTCGGCGCCGGGCCGGTCCCTGAGCCCTTCACGCACCACCTGCTCGCCCAGGAGCCGGTCCGGACGAAGGGAGGCAGCTTCCGCATCGTCGACTCCAGGGTGTTCAAGGCGTCCAAGACGATTTCAGCGGCCATGATCGAGATCGAGCCCGGGGGGCTGCGCGAGCTGCACTGGCACCCGCTCGGCGACGAGTGGCTGTACTTCCTGTCGGGAGAGGCGCGGATGGGGGTGTATGGCACCAATGGGAACACCGGCACCTTCGATTACCAGGCGGGCGACGTCGGTTTGGTGCCGCATCCGATGGGCCACTACGTTGTGAACGGGGGCACGACGACGTTGCGGTTCCTCGGGCTGTTCCGGGGCGATCATGTGGAGGAAGCGTCGCTTAGCAAGATGTTGGCGCTCACTCCCCACGAGCTCGTGCGGGCGCACCTTCACATCGACGAGTCGATTCTCGCAAAAATCCCGGTGCGTGAGACACCGGTCGTGCCAATCTGAGGCGGCGACCGGCGCGAATTCCCAGGTGCGGAAGCCGATGAGCCGAGCCGCCTGATCGATGATAGTGACGCGTCTGCGAGCATCAGTTTCGCCTCGCAGACGCCGACAAAGTTGACCGAAGGTCCCCGAATCCCCTCCGTTCATAACACCTGGTGGCTTGTCGTTCTTCGTCATCGGCAGGACTGTGATTTTGCGAAGGACTTACGCACAGGGGGCGTGCACGAGGACGCCTTCGGCCTTCGTGAGCGCCCTCTCAATCTACAGTAACGTCGAGACCACCAATTGTCGTACGACAACCTGCTTATCGTGGTGGCAGTTGCCGCCGGTGTCCCCTTTGTTCTCGGGCTGTTCCCACGCCTACCAGTGCCTGGCCCGGTTCTCGAGATCGCAGCCGGCATAGTGCTGGGCCCGGCAGCCCTCAACCTTGTGCAACCGGACACCACAGTCCTGGCTTTTTCGACGATTGGTCTTGGCTTCCTGCTGTTCCTGTCCGGCCTGGAAATCGATATCCAGCACTTTCGAGGTCAGCGCGCGAAACAAGCCGGCCTGGGTTTGGCGGGCTCGGTTGTACTGGCGGCGATCGCGGGTGAGTTGTTATTCATGGCCGGACTGGTCGAGAGTGCGCTGTTGATTGGCATCACCCTGGTCGCCACGTCTCTTGGTCTCGTAGTTCCTATTCTGAAAGACGCCGGTGTGGTGGACCGCCCGGTCGGTCAGTTGACGATCGCTGGAGCCTCCCTCGGCGAGGTAAGCGCAACTGTGTTGCTGTCGTTGTTCTTCTCGGAGGAGTCGACCGCTCCCGTAGCCAGGCTGGTGCTGTTATTCGGCCTGGTCGCGCTGGCGGCGCTGGTTGTCGTTGCCACAATCCGTGCCGAGCACTGGATGCGCATCGACCAGATCGTCTCTATGCTGGCCGATACCAGCGCGCAATTGCGAGTCCGCCTGTCGATGCTGCTGGTGGTTGGGCTATCCACGCTGGCACTGCATCTTGGATTTGAGGCCATCCTCGGAGCCCTCTTCGCCGGAGGCGTGCTGCGTCTGGTCGACCCGCAAGCCGAACGGACCCACCCGCAGTTTCACGTCAAGATCGAAGGTCTTGGTTTCGGCTTCCTCATACCGGTGTTTTTCGTGACCAGCGGCATACAGTTCAACCTGGGGGCACTGTTCGCAGACGCCGGGACGGTGTTGCGTGTGCCGATACTCCTGACCGCGCTCCTTATCGTTCGTGGACTTCCCGCGCTGGTCTATCGTGCCAGTGGCCTGGTGGGCGCAGAGGTCGTCGCAAGCGGGCTGCTGCAGACCACGTCGTTGCCGCTCATCGTCGCAGCGACGACCATTGGCGTGCAGCTGCATGCAATTGTGCCCGCCAACGGCGCGGCGCTGGTGGCGGCCGGGCTCCTATCGGTCGTCATCTTCCCCGCAATGGCGCTGCCGCTCCTGCGCCGGACCCCTCCATGACTTCAATGTCGCCAGCACTGCGGAGCACATGCCTGTGCCGGGAAGTCGCATGTTGGGCAGCAGGTGCACCACGTTACTTCGTCGCTCACCGTCTACGAGTGGCACCAGATCAGGATCAGGCTAATGGCTGCAGTGAACATCGCGATGGTCGTGCCCAGCCGAGGCCGTTCAACCAGCGACCGTTGGCGGTCTGCCCCATGATGCCCCGGTCGTGCGCCACAAGCATCACCAACACCAACAGCGGCGGCGCCAGAAAGCCGTTGAGGACCGCGGTCCAGAACAGCGCGTCGATTGGATTGATGCCGAGAAAGTTGAACAACATGCCGAACAGCGTGCCGGCGACAATAACTGCATAGAACCCACGGGCATCCTCCGGTTTACGGCTGAGACCAGACGACCAGCCAAGTGTGTCGGCAACCGCGTACGCGGACGAGCCGGTCAAAACAGGGACGGCCAGAAAGCCACTGCCCACAAGACCAAGCGCGAGTAATATGGCTGCACCGTCGTCAGCCAACGGGCGAAGCGCCTCCGCCGCCTCCGCTGCCGATGTGATGTGGTTGTGCCCGGCCTGAAAGAGCGTTGCCCCGGTGGCGACGATGATGAAATACATACAGCGCGAGGGAGCACAGTGCCGCGCACGGCCTGCAGGTCATCGGCGCCGCTGTGTGGCTGATTGGCAGGCTGATCACGATGGCCATGATTGTCAGCATTGATTGGGCAGCCTGGCATCTGGACTTGACAGGCAAAAGTCGAACCGCTGGTTAATCGCCGGCCCGCGGGAAGTGAAGTGGGAAGCGGGTCTCTTAAAGCAAAAGGCGATCGACGCGCTGATCGTTGCCATCGAGCACTTTTAACCGTCCATCGACCAAGGACGCGTCTTCGGCCACACTCATCTTGCTGGACCACGGGTTCGAAATTGCTGCTTAAGGCAGCGATTCGCTCGTGTGCGTGACGGGCGAAAACGAACAGCCATTTCGGAGTGGTCCTACAGCGATTTCGGTTGATGCCGTACACCGACGGGCGTTCACTTTCCCCGAAATCCACACGCTCGAGCAGCGCCTCGGGCAGGATTACTTCCGAGCGCTGGATACGCGGCAGGCTGTGAAATGCGACCAGAGTCTGGGGTCCCATTCCCCATCTGCCCGAGCGAGAGCGAGATGACATGCCCACGATAGACGTTCAGCCACCGCTCCAGCCCGGCCTCGGTCTTCCATTCCTCCCAGCCGATCGCCTCACTGCGGATTACGAAGTAGTCAGGTGTGTGCCAGACGCCGACCTGCTGACCGTTGTTGGCCGCGTAGACTAGCTTGATCGCCGGCGGCTGATCGTAGAACTCCAGTGTTTCGTCGTCATGTTCGTATTCGTACAGCCCCGCCAGTTCGACAGCGTGGCTCCTCCGCATGAACGGTGACCCCCATCTTTCGACTCGGGTAGCGCACGGAGACGTTGCCCGCTGCGCTTCGCACCCGACGCGTTGGAGGAGACGAACGAATCGTTTCGACGACCGCGCTTGCCTCGGCCGATAAGCCCAGGCGCTCGCACAATCCAGCAGATCATGCTCTGTAAGCAGCGCAGTCCACTGTTCGCGAGAGGTTCACGTTATCCCGGGCGGGCACTCTACCGGAAGCCCCCTTTGTCAAGAAGAGGTTCTCCGTCGCTGAATGCGCTAAGCGGGCGGAGCTGATTGGGCATGGGCTCGTGTGCCCGAAGACGCAGCGTTGCCTCAAGTCAGGAACACGGGAATCAGTCGATGACGATTGTTGGCCGTGGGCGGGCAACGGCCCAGCAGCGCCGGTCGTCACACCAGCGATCGAGGATCAGGTTCGCTTCGGCGAGGGCTCGGTCGAATTCTGTGTCATCCAGATTGCGGGCAGTGAATGCGTGACGCCATTGACGTTCGCCGGCCCTGTACTCCATGGCTGCCGAGACGAGTCCGTCCTGCTCATGCACATCGCGTAGGGCCATCTGCACGCCATCGCGCTCGGCGACTTCCCCGGTGCTCGCGGTCCAGTCGAGCGGCAGCCGCTGAATCAGCACCGCGCCACCTGGCGTCGCGTGTCTGCGGCAGGTACGAAGAAAAGCCTGGCGCTGCTCATCGTTCCCAGTGTTTACGAGCTGGCTGGCGAGGAGCACGGCGACAAAGCGGCACCCCAGGTTCAGGAGCTCGATGTCCGCACAGACGGTCTCAGCGCCCCGCACATATGCCAGCATTTCCGCCGATTGGTCCACCGCCACGACCGGGTGCCCCAGATCCAGCAGCGCGTGCGTAAGCCGCCCGGTGCCGCAGCCAAGCTCGAGTCTGGAAACCAGCGCTTAAGGCCGAGGGGTATAACGGCTTTGCCCAAGTGCCTGAACTTCGGGGGCGAGGGGCGTGATCGATTACCTTCGACTCGATTCGAGCAAGAGAAGCACCTCAAGTACAACCATCTGGTCGCCAATGCCGCGGAGATCCAGAACGTCATTGACCTCGCTCGCACCGTTGGGATCTGCAAGCCGATGACTGCTTCGTTCGCCGCGAGGATCTGGCCCAACTCAGCCCGTACCAGACACCACGCTTGAAGCGGTTCGGCGAGGTGAAGTTCACTTCGGCGTGAGACGGCGGAGCTCGACCAGGTCCAGTCCGAGCGCCTCGATCTCGGCCAATACACCGTAGAGTGCCGACCGATCCAGCAGCCCGGTGAGCAGCGTGTCTCCACCTTTCAACTGCGAAACCAGGTCTGGGAATGCAGACAGCGCCGTCGGGCCGAGATAGCCGTCGATGCGGATCGAGTACGGATTTGGCGCGTGATCCACACAAACATTCTCAGGGCTCGATGGTGAAACGGCATCACCAGGATCTGGTGAACCGCGCTCAGTGAGTGTCGCTGGCGGGCGCCGCCCATGCCCCCGTCCGCCCCTTGCACCTCATTCTCCGGCCCGCACAGCGACTTTAGGCGGTCGTGTATTGACCTGGCCGTATTTGGCCACCAGGGCCGGCCACCGCAATCACCAGGATCTGGTGAGGACGACTCACCACATCCACCTTCAAGGTGCTGGGGATGGACCTGAGCACCAGGCTGCCGGACAACCAACCACAAACAACAAGGATCAGCACCAATGGCAACCGCAAATCCCACCACCAAACCCCCCGGCTACGTCGCCGGCACCTGGACCATCGACCCGATTCATTCGGACGTGTCGTTCACCGTGCGACACATGATGGTGAGCAAAGTGCGCGGGCGCTTCTCGAAGTTCGAGGGCACCATTCGTATGGGCGACGACTTGGCGGATTCGTCCGTCGAGGCCCGTATTGACATGGGCTCGATCGACACCAACAACGAGCAGCGCGACGGGCACATTCGCTCCGGCGACTTCTTCGACGCCGCCACTTACCCGACGATGAGCTACCGCTCACTGCGCGTCCGGCCATCCGGCGACGGGTACGTGGTCGAGGGCGACCTCACGCTCCACGGCGTGACCCGGCGCGTGGACCTGGCGCTCGACGTCAACGGCTTCACGAAAGACCCCTATGGCGGCACCCGGGCCGGCTTCACCGCCGCGACGGAGATCGATCGCAAGGACTTCGGCATCAATACCAACCTGCCCATGGACGGCGGCGGTGCCGTGGTCGGCGACAAGGTCCAGATCAGTCTCGAGATCGAAGCCATCCTTCAGGGCGCCCACACCGAAATGCCCTGACACAGGGGACAACACCATAACCGCGACTGTGGTTCAAAACAGTTCCACCCGGTAAGTTCCACTTGTGGCCAGCGGATATGCGAGCCTGACGGCGTGAAGAAGGATCGAGCACCATGTCGATGATCGACTACGACGCGCGTCCCGTGACTCCTCAGGTCGTCCTGGTCGGGCATCGGGCGTCCGCAGTCGGCTACAGCATCCGTGATTTCCTCAGCCGCAATGGTGTCCCCTACGAATGGGTCGACGTCGACGATACGGAACGCGTCGCAGGGTTGCTCACCGTGCAGGAGACAGATCCGGATCAGCTACCTGTATGTATCCTGCCAAACGGGATGCGGCTCGCCCCGGCCACGCTGGAAGGGGTCGCTGCGGGGCTGGGGATGGTGTCAGCTCCGACCTTGTCGGAGTACGACCTGACGATCGTCGGGGCTGGTCCGGCCGGGCTGGCGGCGGCTGTGTACGCGGCCTCTGAGGGTTTGCGCGTGGTGGCCATCGAGTCAGTGGCGCCCGGAGGTCAGGCTGGGACGACCTCGATGATCGAGAACTACCTGGGCTTTCCGCAAGGGATCAGCGGAAGCGAGTTGGCTACGCGGGCAGCGGCGCAGGCCAGAAGATTCGGGGCCGAAGTCCTGCTCGCTCGACGCCTTGCTGACATCACCAGGGAGGGCCCGGGCTATTTGGCCTGCCTTTCTGACGGAACAACTGTGCGGTCACGGGCCATGCTGTTGGCAAGCGGGGTCGAGTGGCGTCGTCTCGAGGTTCCGGGAATCGATGAACTCCTGGGCTCGGGTGTCTACTACGGCGCGGGCCCGAGTGAGGCGGTGACCTGCACTGGATGCCGCGTGGCCATCGTCGGAGGCGGGAACTCGGCCGGTCAGGCGGTCATCCGCTTCTCGCGCTACGCCGCCCACGTGACCCTACTGGTCCGGGGGTCCTCGCTTGAAGCATCGATGTCGCAGTATC
>WNFD01005678.1_pt1 | contig 12481 bp, 11 predicted proteins | sample 5400491 | NCBI WGS metagenome assembly WNFD01 (sample SAMN13153343, study PRJNA577476) | soil metagenome | isolation source: 120 cm saprolite under Douglas fir tree site 2 hole 2 replicate 2 | place: USA:California | collected 2015-04-18 | reverse complement strand
TCTGCAGAGCCCCGGGACTTACTGGCACCTGTGGTGCCGGCGGAGATCCATCCAGCAATTTCCGTATCGGTGTTGATGGCAACCATGTGAGTGCTCCATCGCTGCCCGCAGTTAGCGGCGGCGTCATTATTCCTGGTCTGGGATGCCCAGGACCAAGTTCGGATCCCGCGGCCAGCTGTCCGGCGAATGCAAACAGCATTTACGAGAACAGCGACTCGCGCCTCGATCCACACAATCGCATCGGCAGCTCGGACCAGATTGATCTCAGCGTCCAGCGGGAGCTTCCGGGCAAGATGATTCTGGAAGTTGGGTATGTGGGTCGCATCGCTCGTAAGCTGTTCATGAACATCGACCTAAACGCTGTCCCATACATGTTCACGCCAAAGGGCACGAAGCAGACGTTTGCAAAAGCGTTTGACGCTGTGGCCGCTCAGCTTCAAGCCGGTGTACAGCCATTCCTACCGAATGGGAACCCCAATCCGAACTTTCAATCTCAGCCTTGGTTCGAAGCGATGATGCGGCCTTCGTTCTGCGCTGGGTTCGCTTCCTGTACTGCTGCCGCGGCTCAGGATGATCTGGACAATGGCAATCCTTACTGGCCAGCTCACGGAGCCGGTGCCGTATGGAATCTTCTTGAACCCAGCTTCGCGACTGGTCCCGACGTTCTCGGTAATACTCAGGTTGCCGGAATCGATTGGAATACCAATAAAGGATATTCCAACTACCACGCTGGATTCGTCAGTCTGCGAAAAACTCCAACCCACGGTTTGACCTTCAGCATGAATTACACGTTCGCTCATTCGCTCGATAACCTCGGTCTCACTCAGGAAAACACCTGCGCAGTGACCGACGCGTACTACGTCAGCAGGAGTTATGCGCCTTCCCTGTTCGACCGGCGCCACACGTTTAATATGCTTGTGACTTACGATCTGCCTCTCGGTAAAGGCAAAGGCTGGGCAACCAGCGGCATTGCCGACAAGGTGTTGGGCGGATGGAACGTTTCGAGCGTATACACGGTCGCCAGTGGATTGCCTTTGTTCGTGGAAGACAGCAACGCCTGTGCCTCGGAGTTCGGCTCGACGCCGTTCAACGGAGCTCCCATTGGACTGTTGCGGACGTCGTCTGGAACCGTCGGCACAACCCGTCATAACAATCCGACAATAGGCAATTTCGGGACAAACAGCTCGCCGGGAGGCGTCCCGAATGCGTTCGCCAACCCGGACGCCGTAAGGGCTCAATTCCGGTATCCCACCTTTGACGATAAACGGCTGGGCTTCGGTGCCGTTCGCGGCCTCGTCCGGTGGAACGTGGACTTCTCGCTAGCCAAGACGACGCGCATTACAGAGCGGCTCTCTACGCGCTTTGACGTCCAGTTCGTCAATGCATTCAACCACCCGATGTTCAGCGGGAGCCAGTATTTCTCGTTCGAACCGGGCGCAGACGTAGCGTCTCCACAAAACTTCGGCGTGATGAGCAGTCAATTCAACACGCCCCGTTACATCCAGATGGGCTTGCGATTTGACTTCTAAAGAGAAGCCAAACTAGATTAATCCGGGGTCAGGTCGTCATCGGCCTGACCCTTTTTTCTTTCGATCGATTACCCTTCTTTAGGACCCAAATGATTTTTTCCCGTTCGTCACAAAGCCTAACAAACGGGCCTGCTGAAAAACCAAACCGCAGACGTTTTCTTCGTGCGTCCCTTCTGAGCAGCGGCGCTTTTCTCGCTGGCTTTGAGAAGCTAACGGCTTTCGCCAAATTCAGAGATTCTCTTGATGGAGGCAAACTCCTCGAGCTACTCGAATTTGCGGGCGAAAGCCGGGCGCCTCTCAATTCAGTGTTGGGCGCCGGCTTAGATGCACGGCTCTACACCGATCTTTCCGCATTCACTCGTGACCGATCCGCCACGCCGACGAAGGATTTTTACGTTCGCACCGGTGCTTCCGAGCTCCTAGCATCCGATAAGCTTTGGTCAATCCAAGTAAGAGGGCTCGTTCAACAGCCGATGGACCTTCCTCTCGACGAGCTGAAGCGCAGCGCCAAACCCATGGGTTTGCATCTGATGGAGTGTTCGGGCAACGCCCGGTCGACCCGGTTTGGCTTGATCAGCGTCGCGGACTGGGCCGGTACGCCACTTTCTGCGATGCTCGAGGCTATGGTCAAACCGCGAACGGACCGCGTGATTATTTCGGGATTCGATGAGTATCCCGACAAGTCCACGACGTCGATTCCTGGCGCCGACTGGATGTTCACGCTGGAACAGCTGAAGACTGCACGGGCGTTTTTCGCCACTCAGATGAACGGCGAAGCTCTTACCCGGGATCATGGCGCACCGGTCCGACTGCTTGTGCCGGGCTGGTATGGATGCACTTGCATTAAATGGGTAAACGCTGTGACCTTTGTGGATGAGAATACAGCGGCGACATCGCAGATGCAGGAGTTTGCGGCACGGACACACCAGCGAGGCGTTCCGAAAATGGCGAGGGATTATCGTCCGGCTATAATCGACCAGGCCGCTATGCCCATTCGCGTCGAAAAATGGCTTGTACGTGGCAAAATCAAATATCGCGTTGTCGGAATCCTCTGGGGAGGTTCGCGCCTGGTCAAGGCCTTGCAAATACGCTTCAACCCGGAAGAGGACTACCTGCCGGTCGACGATTTTTCGCAAACCACGAACGATCCGTGGGGCTTCTGGACACATGCGTGGAGGCCCAAAACTGTGGGAACCTACATGATTCGGTTGCGCGTAACGGATCCGATCATTGAAACGAAGCGACTCGATTCCGGATATTACGTTCGTTCCGTCGAGGTGAAAGAAATTTGAGAATCGAACTGCTGCGAAACCGCACCAGCGCTCGTACCGATAACCATCCGGCCGACGCTACGAACCATACGGCGTTTGGCAGTGCATTGCAGTTCATCGCGCATCTGGCAATTGCGGGCATGTTCATTTTGGCACTGTGCGTCGCGCCGGCGCTGGGGCAGCATGAGGGACACGGCGGAGATGACTCGGTCGGCTGGGTTCCTCGGGAGATTCTCGACCGGCCCGTCCACCTCCGACGCGACATCGGGAATCTCCACGAAAAAGTGACGACAACCTCGGTAGAGGCTCAGGCATTTTACGATCAGGGAATTAACTACCTCAGTTCGTACGTTTGGATCGAGGCGGCACGCTCTTTTCACCAAGCCTTGCGACTGGACCCATCCCTAGCGGCCGCCTATGCCGGCCTGAGCGACACTTACGTGCAACTGCAGGACGTGCCGGCGGCGCGCACCGCAATTGATAAAGCGCTGTCTCTTTCCGGCGAGATCACTGAAGCTGAGCGGCAACGGATTGAAATCCGCGCCCGGCTGGTGGAATTCCTTGAAGACAAGTCAAACCTCGACAAATTCGTAGCGTACCGCAAGGCCATTTATGACGCCTTAATGGCGAACCCTCTCGACCCGGGTCTTTGGATCTTGCGCGGCTTCGCCGATGAGGGGCCGGGTGCAGGACACGGACAGACCGGAGACTTGGACTCCATCGCGTTTTACCAGACGGCACTGGTAGTTTCTCCCAACAATTCAGCAGCGCATCATTATCTGGCTCATTCCTACGAAAACATCGGACGCACCGAAGAAGCGCTGTACCACAGCGAGGCGTATCTGCGAGTATCATCCTCCATTCCGCACGCGCATCACATGCGCGGGCATGAACTCCGTCGGGCCGGCCGCATCGAGGATGCCATCGAAGAGTTCCGCACAGCGAACGATCTGGAGAATGCTTATTATCGTGCCGAACATATTCCCGCTCAGTATGATTGGCATCGCAGTCATAACCTGAGCCTTCTGGCGATGTGCCATCAATTGTTAGGGCAAATGAAAATCGCGGAACAATTGCTGCGAGAATCGTTTTCGCTGCCGGCACACGGTGAACTTGCGGAATTCGGCCACAAGCAATGGCCGGAGTTTCTGCTGGCTCGAGGTCGTGCGCAGGAGGCCTATGAACAGGCGGACATTCTCGCGCAGAGTTCCTCCATGATGGCGCGATTCGCTGGACACGTGCTGAAAGGCCGCGCACTGGTGGCCATGAATCGAGTCGATGACGCACAGAAGGAGATGACTTTGGGTCGCGACGCGCTGATCCTGATTCCAGCGTCCGACGCGGACCGCCTACGACCGTATTCCGACACTTTGCGTGCTGAAATTCTGCTCTCGGAGAAAAAATCAGCCGAAGGTGTCGGGCTGATGAAGGAAATCGAGGAGCAGCTTCGCGCTTCGCCGGGGCCCGATGCGCGAAGCCAAGCTCTCTTCCAGCTTGATTCCATTGCTCGCCGGGCACGCGAGACCGAGGAGTGGGTTTTGGCAGGACTCACTGCGGAGGGAATGATTGATCAAGATCCGAGCTATGCGGGCGGCTACTATGCGAAGGGGCTCGTGGCCGAGCACGAGGGCAACTCTGGCCTCGCTACGCAGCAGTTCGGTATCGCCGAGAAACTTTGGGGTGAAGCTGACAAAGACCTGCCTGAACTGCTGGTCATTCGAAACAAATTGACGTCAGAGCAGACAAAGCTTTCACAAACCCGCCAGGAATATCTGAAGCAGCTGAGAGAACGCGGCGCAACATTGAAACCAGCGCAAACAAGCAAAGTCGAACTATCATTTGATCCAGACCGGCTGCGGGGAAGCGCACAGGCACGGGTTATGATTATCGAATTCTCGGATTTCCAATGTCCTTTTTGCAGAAGCCTCCAGCCGACTCTAAAAAACCTGCTTGCCAAATACGATGGCAAAGTCAGCTTGGCGTATAGAGATTTTCCGTTGCGCGGGATGCACGGTCAGGCGGAACTGGGCGCCGAGTCGTCCCGTTGCGCCAGCGAGCAGCGAAAATTCTGGGAGTATCACGATCTCCTGTTCGCTAATCCCGATAAACTCAACCGGCTCGGCTTGTTGGAACTTGCTCACCGCCTCAAGTTGGACGAAGGAGCCTTTGAGTCGTGTCTCTCCAGCGGAAAGCACCGCGCGGACGTCGAGAAGGATCTGCAAGATGGAATCCGAGCGGGAGTCATGGGAACACCCGGCATCTTCATCAATGGAACATTGCTAAGTGGTGCGCAGGCAGAATCCGTCTTCGAACGGCTAATTGAAGCTGAGTTGGCTAATGTCGGGGGAAAAAGCGCTGCTAACTAGCCGGCAGCGCTCTTTCCGGTTTCAATTCTTGCGGCTGGTGGCGGCTCCTTGCACCTGCTGAATCCTTGCGGCGGCTGTCATTTCGCGTTGCGCGGCCTCCAAATTGCCTTGGTCCCGGTAAAGTTGGCCAAGAACATAATGAGCAGTGTAAGTGTTGGCATCAAGCTTGACCGCGCGGCGTAGGTTCTGCTCTGCGAGTGCGACTTGTCCTTCCCGAATCAGCACTTTTCCTAAAACGACGTACGATTCTGCCGCCGTCGAGTCCAGGCTAATGGAACGGCGCAGAACGCTATGCGAATCCTCGTCCCGATTCTGCCGCCAATACACCTCGCCCAACTGTGCTAGAGCGAGAGCGCAAGTCGGATCTAGCGCCAATTCCTCCTTGAACTCCTGAACAGCTCTTGGATAGTTGCCTGCGTAAAGGCTTAGCTCTCCGAGCGTGAGATGTGCCAGCGGCAATTGCGGAGAAATCAAAATCGCAGCTCTAACCTCCCTCTCAGCGACAGGGTCAAACCCTAGTCGAAGCAGCATGCGAGCCACTAACAAGTGAGCCGCCGCCGAGTCCGCGCTTACTCCATACAGTTGTGCGAACATTCCACGCGCATCCGCGTCGCGTTCTGCCACGGCATAGCAGATCCCGAGAATGTACATGGCGTCAATATTTGCGTTGGGCCGCCAAGAGCGAACCCTTTCGAGTGCCGGAATTGCCTCGATTGGTCTGCCGCTGAAGTAATAAGACAGTCCGAGTAGCTGCACTGCATCGCGATCATCCTTATTTTCGTTCCAAGCGCGTTGCAGATAATCGCTTGCCGCCAGGTATTCTCCTTCACGATAGTACGCTAAGCCCAATTCGTGATTTACGCCTTTCAACTCCGGATGCGTCGCCGCAACATTCGTCAACCAGGCGATGGCCTCGTCATTTCTTCCTTGTTGGAGAAGCGAGCGGGCCGTGGCAAGTGCGTCTTTTTCACTTTGTGCATATGCGATCGCAGCCCACGCCGCAACAAACACGCTCATCACCAGTACCCTCATTGCAATGTTTGCGCGTGTTAAAAGGATCTTGGTCACGGAACTTGCTCTAGTACTTCTCGATTGGATTGTCTCAACGCTCCCACGATTGCTCTGACCGGTTCGCCAGTCCCCTCTGTTGCCACCATCACCGTGTCCACTGTCGCATGCCGGAAGTGCTCTACGAGCCCGCTCGGCCACCGTATTTCGACGAATTGAATGTTGGTTTCCGCTCCCAAACCGAAGTGAAGACGCATATCGCTATTTGAAATGTAACTTGAACCGCTGCGCACTTCTCCGGTCTGCTGCCGCAATGCTGTTCTCACCGCAACGCGAGCTCCTATACCGCTGCGGTTGGAACGCGTCCCAATCGTTCTGATTTCAATCCAATGGTTCAGGTATTTTTTTTGATTCAAAAGCAGATTGGGAAGCCCATTCCGGTTGGCAATCACCGCGGATATCCGTCCATCATTCCACAAATCCCCCACAGCCATACCTCGCGCGGGTGTCGCTGCCGTGATTCCCGGACCTGCAACCTGGGAGACGTCCGCGAACGTTCCGTCCCCGCGATTGTGATATAGCAACTTCGGTTCCGCGTAAGCAATCCCTAGCTTAAGGCTATCGACCTCTGGATAGACATGACCGTTCACTAGCAGGAGATCCGGCCAACCATCGTTGTCGAAGTCGAAAAACATGGTGCCCCATCCGAGGTACTGAGTGTGCGCGCCAAATCCTGCTCCATACGTGACGTCAGTAAACGTCCCGTCTCCGCTGTTGTGGTAGAGGGTCGAAGTGTCGTCCGAAAAATTTGTGCGGAACAGATCGAGGCGTCCGTCCCCATCATAATCGGCGACAGTGGAACCCATACCGGCCTGCTCGCGACCATCGGCGTTGTAGGCGACACCCGACAGGATGCCGACATCCGTAAACGTCCCGTCTTGGTTATTATGATAAAGAATGCTGGGAGCACTGTCGCAAGCTATGTAGATGTCCGGCCAGCCGTCGTTGTCATAATCGAACGTCGAGACGCTGAAGCAATAGTGGCCCATGGTACGGTCGATCTTCGAAGAACTGGTCACGTCTCGAAAAGCGCCCGTCCCCAAATTTCGATAGAGAATGTTTTTGCTGGCCGGGAGGCCACGCGGTCCGCAGAAAACGGCGATGCCCTTCCATAGGCACGTCGGATATTTTCCCGGTGCCGGTGCATGAAGAAGGTCGAAATCCGCGTAGTTCGCGACCATAAGGTCCAAGTGGCCGTCTCGGTCGTAATCCACGAAAGCACAGCCGCTGCCCCAGGTCTTTCCGTTGCCAGCCACGCCAGCTCTTTCTCCCACTTCTTCGAACCTGCCCCCGACATTGTGATAAAGCCTATTTTTTCCGTAATACGTGACGTAAAGATCTTCCCAGCCGTCGTTGTCATAGTCTCCTACGCATACGCCCTGGCCCCAGCCTGTCGCAGTGAGACCCGCACTCGCCGTCACGTCAGTAAAAGTTCCATCGTGATTGTTGTGATACAAGTGATTGGAAGGAGCACTTTCGGCAGGGAAGCCCGTGATCGTCGTTCCATTCACGAAAAAAATATCAGGCCAGCCGTCGTTATCATAATCAAAGATCGCCACACCTGTGCCGGTGCTTTCGAGGATGTATGTGCTGCTATGGTTGCCGCCAGAAACGTTTGCTGCAGTCAGTCCTGCCTTTTGAGCCACGTCTCTGAACTCGGCGACCTGTGTCGCGCTGCCCTGGGCCGGGGCGGCTGTTCTAGTCCACATAGAAGCAGAAACGACTTGCCAAATTACGAACAGCACCCAGCCGATGCGGGTGTACACCGATGCACTCCTTCTTGCTTTACTGTATCGCTACAAATCGCAAATACGCTCGACACCCAGGTCCGTGGCGACAATCTTAACGTCGTGGGCCGAATTCGGGAAGGCACGGCTGATCGGACTGATCGGACCGGCTTTTTTAGGTAAGGTGAGTTTTCGGCTAGGTCTTGCGCAGCACACCAGTGGTAAGAATTTCTAGATTGCCAGAAATCAAGGTTTCTCAGCCGGTTATCGTCTGAGTTGTGCGGAGAAGGAAAACTTCGAAACCCCAAACACGACAATCGGAAGTCCCGTTTTCTCATGTATTTAAAATTTAAGTTACTGAACATAACAGTAAAATTTCGGTGGGAAAAATCCAAGAATGAGTAACACGGGAAATCGCTAGAAAAAATGTCTGTATTTTCAGTCACTTACATTTATGGCGGAGAGGGGGGTTATATTGCGCCTTTTTTCGCAACTCTCTTGTTTTCTGTCACTTCATTCGTAAAACCCGTATTTTCTGTCGTTTAAGGCGGAGTCTCAGCAGTCTCTTCCGTCTCAGCAATGCCCTCCAGTCTCTCCTGTGGACATCGAAAGTGCCCAAAAAAGTAACATGAGTAACAAACCTGGATTTTCTTTTTTCGCGCCAACTGGATATCTACAAACACCCGCCAGAGGATGCTCTATATTTGCGACGGAACGACGGAAAGCAGCTAAGCTAGACTCTGGCCGTGTGCGGGCGCCGCTAACCGGATGTCGGGGGAGTGGGTTCAGGCTCCGTCGTTGCGATGCCGGCTAGTGTGACCGGTTCCCGGTCCGGAAACTCGACAACAGGCGTGAGGCGGCCGCCCATCTTTTCGACCGTCCGTCGCAGTGTCGAGAGGTGCATATCGGTGCGCTTCTCGATGGCGCACACCTGCTTTTAATTGACGCCGAGAGATTTCGCCAATTTCTCCTGCGTCAGCACGCGCACCCTGCGCATTTCCTGCAGCGTCATTTCCTCGGCGATCAGCAAAGTGGCACGCGCCTCGATCTTCTTGCGGCGCGATACCTCTAACTACAAGCATACCTCCCAGCCGGGAGCGCGGAGCAGTCGGCGGCAAGCCAAGTCGCGGACGCCCGACTGTAAAGACCAAGCGCGGCGACACTATGGCCAGACAGTGGCGCAGCAACTTGGAACGAATTATCGCTCCTTGATGTACTGGCTCAGAGGGGACCGCGCTATCCCTGCGGAGCTACTGCCGCAGATTTGCGTGCTTTTGAAGAATTTCGAACCTCTGGATCTTCTCGAGTCGCAGGCAGGAAGAGTGGCTTTCAAGATCCCCGATCCGAAACAAACCTCGTCGAAAGAGTTCCAGGTTATATCCGACCTCATGAAGGACGTGGGTGCAGCACTGGAGAGCATTGCAAATACATTAGCGGACGGGGTTGTGGAAGAAAATGAATTGAACGCGACGATCCCAAAGTTGGAAACCGTAATCCAGGAATGCGCGTCGGTCAGATATCTCCTGGAGACGCTCTGCAAGAACAGAAAAAAGAAAACGAAAAAGTGATTAGATTGGGCGCATTTGTGCTGTCCCGAACGAAAATATGTTGCAGGTTTCAGGATTTGGCTGTGCGAGTTTGGCCGCGAAATCGGCCATGTCCTGGAACACGGTCTGGTGTAAAATAGAGGTATTCAGAGAGGACTCTGATGAGCACCACCACCGCCCCTTCTAAGCGTCTCGATGCTTCTTCGCGTGCCAAACGCGAAAGAAACGTGCACGAAGTTCTAGCAACGCTCCGCCTTGAAAACTTGGCTCCTAGCAAAGAAGTAATAGCGCTTGCGAACGAATACATCGAAGGCCGGCTTGAAGCGAAGAAATTGACAGCTGCGGTTAAACGCCTCTACTCCAGGCATTGAGTCGAGAATCCAACATTCAGAGTGATCCATATCTCTACCCGGATACGTCCGTCCTCCGCAACCAAGCAGACATTCGCGACGCAAATCGTCTGAACCAGTTTGAAAGTGACCATTTCTTCGCACGACTTCTCGAACTTCACGAAAACCCGATTCGCGGATCCTTTGACTCAGATCATTTGAGACATATCCATAAGTATGTTTTCCAGGACGTATACGCCTGGGCCGGAGAATTCCGCACGGTTCCGATCGCCAAGGACAATTCCTTTTTCGCTCGACCAGAGCACATCCGGGCGGAACTGCAGAAGCTATTTCATCAACTCGCCGGCGAGCAATATTTGCGAGGGAACGATTCCAAGGGATTCTGCCAACGCGCCGCTTACTACCTTGGCGAGATCAACGCTTTGCATCCTTTTCGAGAGGGAAACGGACGAGCACAACGTGAATTCATTCGAGAGCTGGCTGTAGAGTCCGGCTATGAGATTGCGTGGGATCTAGTAACGCAGGACGAAATGTTCGCGGCGTCTGTGGCAAGTTTTCACGGAGGAAGCAGTGAAGCGTTCGCGACAATCCTGAACAAGATCATCCATCCTGTTCGTTGAATGCCATCCGACTCGAGGAGACTTCGACTAGACTTTGCGCGGCACAACAGTGAATTTCCCAATTGCCAGAAATCCAAACTTCTCAGCCGGTCATCGCCTCAGACGGGCGGAGAAGGACGACATCGAACCGCCAAATATGAGAATCAGAAGTCCTGCTTTTTCCTATGTTTAGAGTTTCCCTTCAGTGAACAGAACGGTGAAATTCAGCCGGAAAAAGTAACACGGAAAATCGCCGGAAAAAAAGTCTGCATTATCAACCACTTATATTTTGTGGCGGAGAGGGGGGGATTATATTGCTCTTTTTTCTGCAACTCTCTTGTTTTCTGTCACTTCATTCGTAAAACCCGTATTTTCTGCTGTTTAAGGCCGGGTCTCAGCAGTCTTATCCGTCTCAGCAATGCCCTCCTGTCTCTCCTATGGACATCGAAAGCGTCCAGAAAAAGTAACATGAGTAACAAACCCAGAACTCCTTTGTCCCAACCTCGGACAAAGTTTTTCGAGCGCCAGGGAAGTGACGGCATACTACGGCTCGTCTTGATCCTCGATCGAGTGAAGTTCGGGCAGCATGCGCTGATGCAGGATTCGAGAAACTAGAATGCCACCGCGCTCCTGACGGTAAAACACGACGTGCTTGCCATGCTCCAGACGACGCAAGCCAGGGCGAACCTCATCACAGAGTCGGCCTAACGCCGGATTGTCGGACAGCGTCTGGCAACAAACCTCAAGCTCCCCGAGGTAAAGGGCGGCTTGGGCTTTGCCCCATGTGCGAAGGGTGTAATCACCGATGCTCAGCAAGTCGGCCTCAGCACGACACGAAAAACGAAACGCAGCCACGGCTAGCGCGGCGACACAGGAAGCCTAAGGGCCTTACGGACACGCCCAAATACGTTGCCCTCTGCGATACCGCTGGCGTCGCCAGCGTCAATAGCCGCTTTCAGCGTGGCAATTTTCGCTTCGTACTGCTGTTCCTCGCGCTCCAAAGTCCGCAACCCAGCGCGCACGACCTCACTGGCGTTTTCGTAACGGCCGGTCTTAACTTTTTTAGCGACGAAACGATCAAGCTCGTCGGTCAAATTGACGTTTCGTGTAGGCATGACCGAGGCCCTCCCCATGGATGTAGATTTCGAGTTCACTGTAGCACGGCTGGCAAAGATTGCCAATACTGACACTTCATCGGTCTATGGGAACTCCGGAACTCTCTGCCCGAGCACGATTGCCAAACAGCCCGTTACGCTGGACTGGCTGGACTGAAAAATGGCGACCTTCTTACTGCGGCGGAAACAACCAAATTCGACGTTCTCCTTACCGTAGATCAAGGTATTGAATACCAGCAAAATTTAACTGGCCGAACTATCGCAATTATCATTTTTCGCACGAAGTCGAACCGCCTGAAAGATCTGTTGCCGCACGTACCCGCTTGCCTCGGGTACATTCCAATTGCAGAGAGCACGGCCGAGAGAACGGCAAAGACAGATGATAGTGCCGCCAACAGATGTGTGAAACTGCGAGCGTATTAACAGCCGTAGTAAACCAAAGATTGCCGGCCGGCTAACGGCCTGCCGAAGCTCGAGCAGAAGCGCTTCCACTGCCGTGCGGCTCAGTCTACCCCCATCAATTGAGGATTCCCAGCAAGTGGTCTTCCTGGACAATTACAACATGGAAGTGGGCGGGAAAATTACTGCTGGCGTGGATTTGTGGCTGAACACGCCACAGTTTCCGCTGGAGGCGAGCGGTACCAGCGGAATGAAGGCGGCGCTGAATGGAGTGCCGAGCCTGAGCATTCTGGATGGCTGGTGGGTCGAAGGGCACATTGAAGGAGTGACCGGCTGGGCCATCGGAGAATTGCGGCACAGTGGCGACGAAAGTCTGGACAACGCGGCAGATGCGGAATCGCTGTACGACAAATTGGAACACGTAATTTTGCCGATGTTTTATAACGAGCGGCACAAATATTTGACCGTGATGCAGCACGCCATTGCGATCAATGGATCGTTTTTTAATAC
>WNFD01005676.1_pt1 | contig 12482 bp, 10 predicted proteins | sample 5400491 | NCBI WGS metagenome assembly WNFD01 (sample SAMN13153343, study PRJNA577476) | soil metagenome | isolation source: 120 cm saprolite under Douglas fir tree site 2 hole 2 replicate 2 | place: USA:California | collected 2015-04-18 | reverse complement strand
GCTTGTGGGTCAGCCCGGCCAGCGGGTTGGTCTGGTCCATGAACTGGGAGAGCTGGCTGGTGCCGAAGAACTCCTTGATGGACGCCACCACGGGCCTGATGTTGATCAGGGTCTGCGGCGTGATCGCCTCGACGTCCTGTGTGGTCTTCCGCTCCCTGACGACGCGCTCCATCCGGGCCAGGCCGAGCCGGACCTGGTTCTGGATCAGCTCGCCCACGGTGCGCAGCCGGCGGTTGCCGAAGTGGTCGATGTCGTCGGTCTCCAGCGGGATGATCGTCTCGCCGGCGATCATCTCCTCCTCGCCCGCGTGCAGCCGGACCAGGTACTCGATGGTGGCGACGATGTCGCTCTCGCTCAGCGTGCCCTGCCGGATCGGCAGCTCCAGGCCGAGCTTCCTGTTGACCTTGTAGCGGCCCACCTTGGCCAGGTCGTACCGCTTCGGGTTGAAGTAGAGGTTCTCGAGCAGCGCCTGGGCCGACTCGCGCGTCGGCGGCTCACCCGGCCGCAGCTTGCGGTAGATGTCCAGCAGCGCCTCGTCCTGGCCGGCCGTGTGGTCCTTCTCCAAGGTGGCGCGCATCGACTCATACCCGCCGAACCTGTCCAGGATCTTCGCGTCGTCCCAGCCCAGCGCCTTCAGCAGCACGGTCACGCTCTGCTTGCGCTTGCGGTCGATGCGGACGCCGACGCTGTCCCGCTTGTCGATCTCGAACTCGAGCCAGGCCCCCCTGCTCGGGATCACCTTGCAGGAGTAGATGTCCTTGTCGCTTGTCTTGTCCACCTGGCGGTCGAAGTACACGCCGGGCGAGCGGACCAGTTGGCTGACCACCACGCGCTCGGTGCCGTTGATGATGAAGGTGCCCTTGGCCGACATGAGCGGGAAGTCGCCCATGAACACCGTCTGGCTCTTGATCTCGCCAGTGGTGTTGTTGATGAACTCCGCCGTCACGAACATGGGGGCGGAGAACGTCATGTCCTTGTCCTTGCACTCCTCCGAGGAGTACTTCGGCGGCTCGAACCGGTGATCACGGAACGAGAGCGACATGGTGCCAGAGAAGTCTTCGATCGGGCTGATCTCCTCGAAGATCTCCTCGAGGCCTGACTGCTCGGACAAGTCCTTGCGCCCGGCCTCCTTAGCTTCCTTGATGCGGGCCTGCCACCTCTCGTTGCCTAGCAGCCAGTCGAACGACTCGGTCTGCAGGGCGAGTAGGTCGGGTACCTTGAGCGGCTCCTGGATGCGCGCGAAAGACACACGGCGTGGACCAGAATTCGTTGCGGAGGTAGTCGTTGCGGAGGCGCTGCGCGATGCTGCCAACAGGGGTCCTTCCGAACTTTGTCGCGGAAATATCACCGCACGCACGCCAAACGCCCCGCGGCAAAACCCCGTAGACGCGAGGGAGGCACCGAGGACGTCAGAGTGCAGCGCAAACTAGCAGCATAGCCGATAGCCACACCGCTGGTCAAGTGTACGCTACTATGAGATTCACGGTTGCTCCGCAGCATCGCTCTTCGGCGGCCAAGAGTCAAGTCTAAACCGGACACTCGGTGCAGTTTGCCTGGGTGACAGATGCCACATGCAGTGTTATGTGTAAGCGACAACACGCCCGGGTATGACGTTATTCCTGCCCAGCGCGCGAACGTGACGAGACCCGGGGCCGACGCCACCGAGGTGACGCGAACCCGGGTCTCGCAGCGCTTTTTGCCGCCTAGCGCAGCCCCGCGGGCTACTTGACGGTGACGGTGGCGCCTGCGCCCTCGAGGGCCGCCCGCGCCTTGTCCGCGCTCTCCTTGTTGACCTTCTCAAGCACCGTCTTGGGCGCGCCGTCCACCAGGTCCTTGGCCTCCTTGAGGCCGAGGCTGGTCAGGCTGCGCACCTCCTTGATGACCTGAATCTTCTTGTCGCCCGCGGCCTCGAGGATGACGTCGAACTCGTCCTGCTCCTCGGCCTGCTCGGCCTCGCCGGCCCCGGCCCCGCCGGTGGCCGCCGCGGCCACCGCCACGGGGGCGGCCGCCTTTACGTCGAACGTCTCCTCGAACTGCTTCACGAACTCGGAGAGCTCGAGCAGGGTCATCTCCTTGAACGCCTCGAGGAGGTCGTCGCTACTGATCTTCGCCATGGTGGTGTATTCCTCGTTCCTTCAATTCCTAGCGTGGGGTCCGGTCAGCCTTCGTCGCCTGAGTCCGGCGTGGCCGGCGTTTCTGGCGTGGCCGGCGCGGCATCTGAGCCCGGCGCGGCATCTGAGCCCGGCGCGGCTGAGTCTGCCGTGACCGCGGGGCCCGCGTCCCCGGCGGCGGCGCGCTTGGCGCGCAGCGCCTCGACGAGCTGGGCCATCTGCACCGGCAGCGCGTTGAACGTCGCCGCGGCGCCGGCCAGCGACGCCTTCATGGCGCCGGCCAGCTTGGCCAGCAGAACCTCGCGCGACTCCAGGTCGGCCAGCTTGATGATCTCCGACGGGGTGATCGCCTTGCCGTCGAGCACGCCGCCCTTGATCACCAGCAGCGGGTTCGCCCTGGCGAAGTCGCGCAGGCCCTTGGCGGCCTCGACCACGTCACCGTCGACGAATGCGACCGCTGACGGGCCGACGAGCAGCGCCGAAAGCTGGTCCTTGAGCCCCGCGTCGGTGACCGCGATCTTGGTCAGCGTGTTCTTGACCACGGCGAACGTGGCGTGGTCCCCGAGCGACTTGCGCAGCTCGGCGAGCTGGGCCACGGTCAGCCCGCGGTATTCGGTCAGCACCGCGCCGGACGAGTCCTTAAACCGCTCGGTGAGCTCGGCGACCGCGGCTACCTTCTCGGCGTTAGCCATGTGCCTCCTCTCCGTTACGTAGAAGCACTATTCGTTGCGTGCGTAGCAGCTGAAGACAACAAAAACGCCCCGGCGCGAGGCGCACGGGGCGGCACGTTCCTTAGCCCTGGCGGGCTGGACGGTACAGCTCAGTTCACCTGCGCGGGATGTCCGGCCGGGATCTTGCGACCCCAGCCGGAGCCTTCGGCCGCCGCGCGAGCGCGACAGCATCCAGCGGTCTTCGGCGCCATCAGTGTACGGCCCGGCCTGCCCGCCGCCAAATCGCAAGCGGCCGGGCGGCCGGGCCATTATCGTGGGCCGTTGCTGCCCTCATAGGGGCAGTTTCAGCCCACGATGACGAGCGGACCGTGCTCAGGCCGAGGCTTCGGCTAGCTCTTCTGTGAAGTTGCGGGTCTTGTTGGGGTCGACCGGGATGCCGGGGCCCATCGTGGTGGTGAACGTGACCTTCTTCAGGTACCTGCCCTTGGCCGCGGCGGGCTTGAGCCTGATCACCTCGTCGAGGGCGGCGGCGTAGTTCTCGAGCAGGGCGGTCGACGGGAACGACGCCTTGCCGATGATGAAGTGCAGGTTGCCGTGCCTGTCGGTCCTGAACTCGATCTTGCCGCCCTTGATCTCGGTCACGGCCCGGGCCACGTCCGGCGTCACGGTTCCGGTCTTGGGGTTCGGCATCAGGCCGCGCGGGCCGAGCACCCGGCCGAGACGGCCGACCTTGCCCATCAGGTCAGGGGTGGCGACCACCGCGTCGAAGTCGAGGAATCCGCCCTGGATGCGCTCGATCAGGTCGTCGGAACCGACGAAGTCCGCGCCCGCCGCGCGGGCCTCCTCGGCCCGGTCGCCGGTCGCGAAGACGAGCACGCGGGCGGTCTTGCCCGTGCCGTTCGGCAGGTTGACCGTGCCGCGGACCATCTGGTCCTGCTTGCGCGGGTCGACGCCCAGCCTCAGGGCCACCTCGACGGTCGGGTCGAACTTCGTCACCTGGGCCGACTTGGCGATGGTGACCGCCTCCGCGGGGCTGTAGAGCCGCTCACGGTCGATCTGCTCCTCGGCCTTGCGGTAGGACTTGCTGCGCTTCATTGCTCATCTCCCATGTCTGGAGGTCGTGGTCAGCGGGCCGCGCTCGGCCCTGCCACATGTCTGTCGGAGTGATCACCGGGCCGCGCGAGGCCCTGCCACTGCTGGTTTACGACAAAGGTCTGCTGTACAAGCGAGGTTCAGCCTTCGACCTTGACGCCCATCGAGCGGGCGGTGCCCGCGATGATCTTCTCGGCCGCCTTGATGGTGGTCGCGTTCAGGTCGGGCATCTTGATCTGCGCGATGTCACGCACCTGGGCGGCGGTGATGCTGCCGACCTTGGTCTTGTGCGGCTCGGCGCTGCCCTTGTCCACGCTCGCGGCCTTCTTGATCAGCTCGGCGGCCGGCGGCGTCTTGGTGATGAAGGTGAAGGTCCGGTCCTCGAAGATGGAAATCTCGACCGGGATGATGTTGCCTCGCTGGCTCTCCGTCGCGGCGTTGTACTGCTTGACGAAGTCCATGATGTTCACGCCATGCGGGCCCAGCGCGGTGCCAACGGGCGGCGCGGGCGTGGCCTGGCCGGCCGGCAGCTGCACCTTGACAACGGCGGCGAGCCTCTTCCTTCTTGGCGGCATTGAAGTCTGTCCTTTGGCTTGTTAGATCTTGGTGACCTGGTCGAACGACAGCTCGACCGGCGTCTCGCGGCCGAAGATCGACACCAGCACCTTGAGCTTCTGGGTGTCCGGGTTGATCTCGTTCACGGTGGCGGGAAGCGTGGCGAACGGACCGTCCATAACGGTAACGGATTCGCCGACCTCAAATTCCACCGTGGACGTCCGCGCGGCTTCGGCCTGCTTCGTCCCGGGCTCGGGCTCCGGCGCGAGCAGGGCGGCCACCTCGCCGAGCTGCAGCGGCGACGGCCGGCTCGACAGGCCGACGAAACCGGTCACGCCGGGCGTGTTCCGGACCACCGCCCAGGACTCGTCCGTCAGGTCCATCCGCACCAGGATGTAGCCGGGCAGGACCTTCTCCGTGACCTGCTGCCGCTTGCCGCCCTTGATCTCGGTCACCTGGTGAACGGGGACCTCGATCTGGTAGATGTAATCCTCCATGTTGAGGGACTGGATGCGGCTTTCCAGGTTGGTCTTCACCCGGTTCTCGTAACCCGCGTACGAGTGCACCACGTACCAGTCACCGGGGAGCATGCGCAGCTCGCGCTCGAACTCCTCGCGCGCGCCGTCGGCCGGTTCCTCCTGGTCGCCGTCGGCTTCCTGCTGGGCGCCCTCGGCGGACTCCTGCGACACGCCGTCGGCTGACCCGGCCACGTCTTCAGCCTCGCCTACGGGGTCGAGCCCGTCGGCTTCTTCGCTGTAGTCGCTCACGTCATCGGCCTCCCCGGTTTCCGCGTCGGGTTCTGTCGCGCCCGTCGCCGCGGAATCCAGTTGGGTCTCGGACACGATTGCTCTCTCTTTCCTCAAGCCATGATCAGTTAGCGTGATCATGGAGCCGCGCATGGCGCGCATCCGGCCGCTGGGCGGCGGCCCCCGGCTCTGCTCTCCCGGGGGACGACCCCCGGACCCCGGGATGGCGCCTAGCCGAACAACGCGAATACCAGCTTGGTGAACCCGTAGTCCAGGCTCGTCACGATGATGACCATGAAGACCACGAAGGCCAGGCAGACCACGGTGTAAGTGACAAGCTCCTTACGGGTGGGCCAGATCACCTTGCGAAGCTCGCCGACCATCTGCCGGAGGAACAAAGCGGGCGTGGTCCGGTTGGCGCGCTTGGCTGCGCGTCCGGTTCCGCTCCGTTTCTCCGGGGCCTCACCGCGTATCTGAGTTGCCATATCCTCACCTATACGTCCGCCGGCTCTGGCGGGTTTGCCGGATCGCACTCGCAGGGCAGGAGGGACTCGAACCCCCAACCACCGGTTTTGGAGACCGGGACTCTGACCAATTGAGCTACTGCCCTGGGCTTCGTACCACACTGCGTACCACACTGCTTCAGCCAGCGCCCGTCGCAAGCACACGGGCACGCTGCCGCAACCACAGCACCGCTGTCGGTCCATGCAGTGTACGTCTAACCCGCCTGTCAGTCGAACCGCCTGGCCAGGGGGGCCAGGGGGGCCAGGGGGGTCTGGGGGGTCTGGGGGGATGGCATCCCCCCAGACGCGGGGGGCTCCGGGGGGTCGCCCCCCCGGGCCAGCACTAGCATATTTCCATGCCTACGAGAGTCTCCGCACGCGTCTCCGCTATCTCCGAATCCGCCACGCTGGCCGTGGACGCCAAGGCCAAGGCGCTGAAGGCGGCGGGCAGGCCGGTCATCGGCTTCGGCGCCGGCGAGCCAGACTTCCCCACCCCCGCATACATTGTCGAGGCCGCGCAGCGGGCCTGCAGCGAGCCGCGATTCCACAAGTACACCCCGGCGGCCGGCCTGCCCGAGCTCAGGCAGGCGATCGCGGCCAAGACCGCGAGAGACTCCGGCTACGAGGTGGAGCCCGGCCAGGTGCTGGTCACCAACGGCGGCAAGCAGGCGGTCTACCAGGCTTTCGCCACCCTGCTCGACCCGGGCGACGAGGTCATCGTGCCGGCGCCCTACTGGACCACCTACCCCGAGGCTATCGCGCTGGCCGGCGGCGTCATGCGGCCCGTGATGACCGACGAACGATCCGGCTACCTGGCCTCCGTCGAGGACCTCGAGGCGGCGCGCACCAGCCGCAGCAAGGTCCTGCTGTTCGTGTCGCCGTCCAACCCGACCGGGGCGGTGTACCCGCCGGATCAGGTCAGGCAGATCGGCCAATGGGCCGCGGAGCACGGCCTGTGGGTGGTCACCGACGAGATCTACGAGCACCTGGTGTACGGCGACGCGACATTCTCCTCCATCCCGGTCCAGGTCCCGGAGATCGCCGGCACCTGCGTGGTGCTGAACGGCGTGGCGAAGACCTACGCGATGACCGGCTGGCGGGTCGGCTGGATGATCGGCCCGCGGGACGTCATCAGCGCCGCGGCGAACCTGCAGAGCCACGCCACCTCCAACGTCTGCAACGTGGCCCAGGCGGCCGCGCTCGCCGCCGTGTCCGGTGACCTGACCGCCGTCGCCGCCATGCGCACGGCGTTCGACCGGCGCAGGCTGACCATGACCAGGATGCTGAACGAGATCCCCGGCGTCCTCTGCCCCGAGCCGCAGGGCGCCTTCTACTGCTACCCGAGCGTCAAGGGCCTGCTCGGCCGGGAGATAGCCGGGCACCGGCCGCAGACCTCCGCGGACCTGGCCGGCCTCATCCTGGACGAGGCCGAAGTGGCCGTGGTACCGGGCGAGGCGTTCGGTACGCCCGGATATTTCCGGCTTTCCTGCGCGCTCGGCGACGCCGACCTCGAAGAGGGCATCGGGCGGATGGCCAAGCTGCTCGCAGAGGCCAGGTAGGCACGGCACACTGAGCGGATGCCCTGTAGCCCGCTCGCCTCCGGGGCGCCCGAAGACGCCGCCTTCCCTCGTCGCTCGTCCCTCGCTCCTCAGTCCAGGCGGCGCCGCGCCCCTACGGCTCGCTCACGGCCGCTTTCCGCACTCCCCAAGGCGCACCTGCACCTGCATTTCACCGGCGCGATGCGGCACGCCACGCTGGTCGAGCTCGCCCGGGACCGCGGCATCCGGCTGCCGCCTGCGCTCACCGAGGACTGGCCGCCGCACCTGAGCGGCACCGACGAGCGCGGCTGGTTCCGGTTCCAGCGGCTCTATGACACCGCGCGCTCGGTGCTGCGCACGCCCGCCGACGTGCGGCGGCTGCTGACCGAGACCGCCGAGGACGAACGGGCCGAAGGCTCGCGCTGGCTGGAGATCCAGGTCGACCCGTCCGGTTATGCCGCGCGGTTCGGCGGGATCACGGCCATGACCGAGCTGGTCCTCGACGCCGCCGCGGCCGCGACGGAAGCCACCGGGGTCGGGATCGGCGTCATCGTCGCGGCCAACCGGACCAAACATCCCCTCGAGGCCAGGACCCTGGCCCGGCTGGCCGCCCAGTACGCGGGGCGGGGCGTGACCGGGTTCGGCCTGTCGAACGACGAGCGGCGCGGGCCCGCGCACGACTTCGCCGCCGCGTTCCGCATCGCCGGGCGGGCCGGCCTGCTCCTGGTGCCGCACGCCGGTGAGCTGGCCGGCCCGGACAGCGTCGCGGCCTGCCTCGATGACCTGCACGCGGACCGGATCGGCCACGGTATCCGGGCCGTCGAGGATCCCGCCCTGGTCAAGCGGCTGGCCGCCGGCGCGATCACCTGTGAGGTATGCCCGTCCTCCAACGTCGCGCTCGGCATCGCGGCGTCCCCGGCGCAGGTCCCGCTCCGCCGCCTGTTCGAGGCCGGCGTGCCGATCGCGCTCGGCGCCGACGACCCGCTGCTGTTCGGCCCGCGGCTGACCGCGCAGTACGAGATCGCCCGGCACGCGCACGGGTTCACCGACGCCGAACTGGCCGACCTGGCCCGCGCGTCGGTCCTCGGCTCGGCGGCGCCCGCGGCGCTGCGGGCGGCGCTGCGGGCGGAGCTGCTGACCGGGATCGACGAGTGGCTCGCGGCGCCGCCGGAGCACGCCACCGCGGGAGCGTGACGCGCCCACGCCGCCGGAGCACGCCACCGTGGTAGCGGCCGCGCCGCCGGAGCACGCCACCGAGGGGACGTGACGCACCCGCACCGTTCGGCCCGAAATGAACGTGACCGGCGGCTGAGCTGTGCGGAATACCTGAGCCACCGGATAGGCTTCACCAGAGGCGGCGATGATCCGGCTATCACCGGGGAGCCCCCGGAAGAAAGGGCCGCACGCGGCCTGACTAGAACCGGGCGGGTCCGGCCCGTCACAGCCGGGTGACGAGCGGTCGCCAGGAAACGGTGCCGGGACAACGGTGCAGCCACGGCGGCAAGCGAGGTGGTACCGCGGTACGCCCGCGCGGGAGCGGGCGCGTCGTCCTCGCGCCCGAGCCGAAGCAGCCAGCCGAAGCAGCCAGCCGAAGCACCGAGCCGAGCACCGCGAGGACCTACCGATGACCGTCTATCCGCGCTCCGCGGGCACTGGAGAAGTGCCCGCCCAGCCGAGCTTCCCGTCACTTGAGCGCGAGGTGCTCGACTACTGGCAGGCCAGCGACACCTTCCGCGTGTCGGTAAAGCAGCGCCCGGCGGACCGCGAGTTCGTGTTCTACGACGGGCCGCCGTTCGCCAACGGGCTGCCGCACTACGGCCACCTGCTCACCGGTTACGTCAAGGACCTGGTGCCGCGCTTTCGCACCATGCAGGGCCGCAGGGTAGAGCGCAGGTTCGGCTGGGACTGCCACGGCCTGCCCGCCGAGGTCGAGGCCGAACGGCTGCTCGGCATCTCCGGCAAGGCCGACATCCTCGCGATGGGCATCGAGAAGTTCAACCAGGCCTGCCGCGAGTCGGTGCTGCGCTATACCCACGAGTGGCAGGACTACGTCACCCGCCAGGCGCGCTGGGTCGACTTCGAGAACGACTACAAGACCCTGGACCTGCCCTACATGGAAAGCGTCATGTGGGCGTTCCAGCAGCTGTGGGACAAGGGCCTGGTCTACCAGGGCTTCAAGGTCCTGCCGTACTGCTGGCGGTGCGAGACCCCGCTGTCCAACCACGAGCTGAGGATGGACGAGGACACCTACGCCGACCGGCAGGACCCGTCGGTCACGGTCCGGTTCAAGCTAGAGAAGGGGGATGGGGAGGCGGGTGGGGAATGGCTGCTGGCCTGGACCACCACGCCGTGGACGCTGCCGTCGAACCTGGCCTGCGCGGTCGGCGCGGACATCAGCTACGTCGTGGTGGCCAAGGACGGCGAGCGGTACATCCTGGCCAGGGACCGGCAGGCCGCCTACGAGCGGGAGCTCGAAGGCGGCACCGAGGTCGGCACGCTGACCGGCGCCGAGCTGGCCGGGCGGCGCTACGAGCCGCTGTTCGGTTACCTGGCGGACGAGGAGAAGTTCGGCACGCGGGACGCGTTCCGGGTGATCCTCTCCGACGAGGTCACGACCGAGGACGGCACCGGGGTGGTGCACATGGCCCCCGCCTACGGCGAGGCCGACGCCGCGAGCTGCAACGCGGCCGGCATTCCGACCGTGCTCACGGTGGACGAGCAGGCCCGGTTCACCTCTGTGGTGCCCGACTTCGAGGGCCAGCACGTCTTCGACGCCAACGCCGGGATCACCGCCAAGCTGCGCGAGCAAGGCAGCCTGGTGCGGAAAGAAACCTACACGCACTCCTACCCGCACTGCTGGCGGTGCCGTAACCCGCTGATCTACAAGGCGGTGTCGAGCTGGTTCGTCGCGGTGAGCACGTTCTCCGGCCGGATGGTCGAGCTGAACGAGCAGATCACCTGGGTGCCGGAGCACGTCAAGGGCGGCCAGTTCGGCAAGTGGCTTACAGGTGCGCGGGACTGGTCGATCAGCAGGAACCGGTTCTGGGGCTCGCCCATCCCGGTCTGGCAGAGCGACAACCCCGACTACCCGCGCACCGACGTGTACGGCTCGCTCGACGAACTCGAGCGCGACTTCGGCGTGCGCCCGGACGACCTGCACCGCCCGGCGATCGACGAGCTGGTCAGGCCGAACCCGGACGACCCGACCGGCCGGTCCATGATGCGCCGGGTGCCCGAGGTGCTTGACTGCTGGTTTGAGTCGGGGTCGATGCCGTTCGCCCAGGTGCACTACCCGTTCGAGAACCGCGAGTGGTTCGATGACCACTACCCGGGCGACTTCATCGTCGAGTACATCGGCCAGACCCGGGGCTGGTTCTACACCCTGCATGTGCTCGCCACCGCGCTGTTCGACCGGCCGGCCTTCCGCGCCTGCGTCAGCCACGGCATCGTGCTCGGCAACGACGGCCAGAAGATGTCCAAGAGCCTGCGCAACTACCCGGACGTGAACGAGGTCTTCGACAACTTCGGCTCGGACGCCATGCGCTGGTTCCTGATGGCGAGCCCGGTGCTGCGCGGCGGGAACCTGATCGTCACCTCCCGCGGCATCAAGGAGGCCGTCCGGCAGGCGATCCTGCCGCTGTGGAACTGCTACTACTTCTTCGCCCTGTACGCCAACGCCGAGTCCTACCAGGCGCAGCGCTCGACCGCCAGCGAGCACGTGCTCGACCGCTACATCCTGGCCAAGACCCGGGCCGCGGTGACCGAGATGGAGCAGTTGCTCGACGTCTACAACGTCGGCGCCGCGTGCCAGGTGCTCCGGGAGCACCTGGAAGTGCTGACCAACTGGTACATCCGCCGGTCGCGCAGCCGGTTCTGGGCCGGCGAGCGGGCCGCCCTGGACACCTTGTGGACCGTGCTCGAGACCGTCTGCCGGGCCGCCGCGCCGCTGCTGCCGCTGACCACGGAGGCGGTCTGGCGCGGGCTGACCGGCGAGCCGAGCGTGCACCTGACGTCCTGGCCGGATGTGACCGGCTGGGCGCTGCTCAACCCCGGCGACGGGGAGCTGACCGGCGCCATGGACCTGGTCCGCGCCGCGTGCAGCACCGCGCTCGGCCTGCGCAAGGCGCATCAGCTGCGGGTCCGGCTGCCGCTGGCGTCGCTCACCATCGCCCACCCGGACGCCAAGTCGCTGGCGCCGTTCACCGACCTGATCGCCGACGAGGTCAACGTCAAGGCGGTCGAGCTTTCCGCCGACCCGGCCCGCCTGGGCACGTTCGAGCTGGTCGTGAACCCGCGGCTGCTCGGGCCGCGGCTGGGCGGGCAGGTGCAGCAGGTCATCCGGGCCGTCAAGGCGGGTGCCTGGACACGATCCGGCGAGGGCATCAGCGCGGCCGGCGTCGAGCTCTCGCCGGGCGAGTACGAGCTGAAGCTGGCCGCTGCCGACCTCGAGTCGACCGCGGCGCTGCCCGGCCAGGCCGGGCTGATCGCGCTGGACACGCGGGTGACACCCGAGCTGGCGGCCGAAGGCACCGCCCGCGACGTGGTGCGGATCGTGCAGCAGGCCCGCCGGGACGCCGGCCTGGCGGTGTCCGACCGGATCCGGCTGACGATCGGCGCCGACGGCGCGGTCGCCGAGGCAGTCCGCGCGCACGCCGGGTTCGTGGCGGCCGAGACGCTCGCCGTGGCCCTGGAGGTACGCCCGCCCGCCGAGCTCGACACCGACCCCGTCCCGGTCGCCGGCACCGTCGTCAAGCTCGCGCTGACCCGCGCGGCGTTACCGGGGACCGGTCCGGCGACGGCGGGCGACGGGGATGACCTGCATCGCCGCAATCACCACGATCATGAGGCCGAACGAGCCGGTGCTCACGCCAGGGTCATCGTGCGTGCCCACGGGCCGCGGTAGTTATTACCGGCGCATAACGCGCGCCCGGGCATTGAGCCTGGGCCGCGGACCGGACGTAGTTGAGGGTGGTGGCCAGTGCCCGCGGCCGTCAGGAAAGATCACCGGGGCTGCTGACCATTGCTCCTTCATGGTCACAGGGCCGGTGAGCCGTGTCCTTTCGTCAATGGCAGCCGCGGCACTGGTCCCCTGCCGGCCGGGCCGGCCACGCCACGATGGCCCGACCGGAATCAGTCATGCCCGAACCAACCCGCCGCCGGGAACGTGCCCCTAGGAGCGTGCTGAAAAGCCAGGCCGCGCGCGGGCGTGTCTGGCAGGGCTGGCGGGTATCTAGGATATTTGGTCATGCAGGGCTTTGAGGGGATG
>WNFD01015308.1_pt1 | contig 12483 bp, 16 predicted proteins | sample 5400491 | NCBI WGS metagenome assembly WNFD01 (sample SAMN13153343, study PRJNA577476) | soil metagenome | isolation source: 120 cm saprolite under Douglas fir tree site 2 hole 2 replicate 2 | place: USA:California | collected 2015-04-18 | reverse complement strand
CATCGACTCGCCGCGGCTGCGCTTCGACAACTTCCCCTTCGGCATGTCCGGCGGCATGTGCCAGCGCGCCATGATCGCGATGGCGCTCTCCGCCGAGCCGTCGCTGCTGATCGCCGACGAGCCGACCACCGGTCTTGACGCCACCATCCAGTCGCGCATCGTGGAATTGCTGGCCGAGCTGAAGGCCGAGACCGGCACCGCGACCCTCCTCATCAGCCACGACATCAGCGTGATCCGGCGCCTGTCGGACCGGGTCGCGGTGATGTACGGCGGCACGGTGGTGGAGACCGGTCGCGCTGCTGAGGTGCTCGCGCCGCAGGCGAAGGTGCGCCACCCGTACACCGCGGCGCTGCTAGCCTCGATCCCGAGCACCGAGACGATCCGCCGGAAAAGCTATCTGCAGGCGATCGAAGGCGAGGTGCTCGATACCATCGAGGTACCGCGCGGTTGCCGCTTCTACGGTCGCTGCAACCGCGTCACCGAGGCGATCCGCGAAAACTGCGCCGGTCTCGAGCCCCCGCTCGGCGACGTTGCGTCCGGTCACAAGGTGCGCTGCTGGCTGTACCCGGCGGCGGACAAAGCATGAGCCGCACCATTCTTGAAGTCACCAACCTGCGCAAGGACTACAGGCAGCGTCGCGGCCTGGTCTCGGTGCTGACCGGCCAGGGGCGCGTGATCCCCGCGGTGGACGGCGTGAGCTTCTATCTCAGGGAGAATGAGACCGTCGGCCTGGTCGGCGAGTCCGGTTGCGGCAAGACCACCATCGGGCGCACGGTCCTGCGGCTGACCGACCCGAGCGGCGGGCGTATCGTATTCGACGGGCGCGACATCACGCACCTGAGCCGAGCCGAGCTGCGCCCGCTGCGGCGCGAGATGCAGATGATCTTCCAGGACCTCGACGCCGGCCTGAACCCGAAAATGCGGGTGCACGCCATCCTGCACGAGGCGCTCACCGTTTACGCGCGCCCGAGCGACGCCGAGATCGCGAGCCGCATCCGCGAGCTGCTGGAGCAGGTGAATCTCAAGGACAGCAAGCTGGCGAACTTTCCCTCTGAGCTCTCCGGAGGCGAAAAGCGCCGCGTGGGCATCGCGCGCGTGCTCGCGGTGCGCCCGCGCCTGATCGTCGCCGACGAGCCCACGAGCGCGCTCGACGTCTCGATCCAGGCGCAGGTGGTGAACCTGCTGCGCGACCTGCAAAAACATCTGGGGCTTACGTATCTATTCATCTCGCACGACCTCCCGGTCGTGGAGCTGGTCAGTCAGAAAGTGGCGGTGATGTATCTCGGACGCATCGTCGAGATGGGTCTGGCCGAGAGCATCGCGCATCAACCGCGCCATCCCTACACGCGCATCCTGTGGTCATCGCTCGCGGACAAACAGAGCACCGAGGTGACCGGGCGCGACCCCCGCACCTGGGGCGTGTTTGACTTCGAGCAGCCGGCCAACGGTTGCCGCTTCGCCCCGCGCTGCCCGCTCTACCAAGACAAGGGCCGCCCCGCCGTCTGCACCGACCCCGCGTCCGAGCCGCCGTTGCGGGACCTAGGGAAAGGGCATGTGGTGGCCTGCCATTTCGCCTAGCTCGTCATCTGCAAGGGAACGTGTCCTGCAACCCCCTTAGCAAGGCAAGCGACAGCACGTCCAGCGGGTACTCGGTTCGCTGCACGTAATCGTGCTTTGCCTTTTTGTATTCGGCGACCGCGATGTGTGCGTAGTCGCGCGACGTAAGCGATTTTCCCGGGGGTGGGCAGAACAGCCGTTGACCGGCATCCTTGGTCTCCAGCTCGGCATTGACCCAGCTGTACGCGCTGCCCGCGGCGTTGATGAAGGCGATGAATTCGCCTTTGCCCGTCTGCGACTGCTGCTGGAGCAAATCGACTGCCTTATCCAACCTCGCCTGTTCCGACCGGGCCGCCGGGGCGAAGGGCAGAAGCACAAGCACCAGAACCGCTGTGGCGACTATGCGCACAGACGCCTCCTTTAGACTGCCCCTGAATACTCCCGGCAAGTTCCGCGACAACTACTGTTTTTTATAACGCGGATGCTACAGCAACTCTCAGCGCAGCGCTTCGAGCAGCTGGGGAAAGACCTTCGGCGTCGCTGCGCTCATGTCGCCGGATTGCAGGTAACGCGCTTCGCCGCTGAAATCGCCCACCAGCCCGCCCGCTTCCTGGATCAGGAGCGCTCCGGCCGCCATGTCCCACGGCGAGAGCCCCATCTCCCAGAACGCGTCCAGTCGCCCGCAGGCGACATAGGCCAGGTCGAGAGCCGCGGCGCCGGCACGCCGTACGCCCGCGCTGCCCTGGATGAGGTTTCTGAGCTGCCCGGTGTAGAGATCGAGGCGCGACAGCTCCTTGAACGGAAATCCGGTGCCGACGAGCGATTCCTTCAGGCGCGTGCATTTCGAGACGCGGATGCGGCGGTCGTTGAGGAAGGCGCCGCGGCCTCTGGAGGCGGTGAACAGCTCGTTCTTCACCGGGTCGTAAACGACGCCGTGCGCGAGCGCACCGCGATGCTCGACGGCGATCGACACGCAGTACTGCGGAAAGCCGTGGATGAAGTTGGTGGTGCCGTCGAGCGGGTCGATGATCCAGACGTATTCGGCCTCGCCGGGCGTCTTCCCCGACTCTTCGGCGAGGAAGCCGTGGTCCGGGTGCGCCTTGCGCACGATCTCGATGATCGCTTCCTCGGCTGCCTGGTCTACCTGCGTCACAAAGTCATTCACCCGCTTCGCGCGGACATTCAGCGCCCCGCCGTTGAGCGAAGCGCGGTTGATGATCGAGCCGGCACGGCGCGCGGCGCGAACAGCGATGTTGAGCATCGGATGCATGGGCCGCGTATTCTAGACTGTGGCCATGGAGCGAATCCGCATCGTGCTGTGCAGGCCGAGCCACCCGGGCAACATCGGAGCGGCGGCGCGCGCGATGAAGGCGATGGGCTTGTCCGATCTGCGGCTGGTCGCGCCCGAGCGCTTCCCCGCGCCGGAGGCCGAATGGATGGCGACCAGTGCGGTGGATGTTCTACAGAAGACCACCGTTCATTCCAGCCTGCACGATGCAATTAAAGACTGCGCCGCCGCTTTCGCGCTTTCGGCGCGGCCGCGCGAATGGTCGCCGCAGGTGCTCGAGGTCAGGCAGGCCGCGGCGCGGGCAATCGAGCTGCATGATCGGGTGGCCTTCGTGTTTGGTAACGAAATGGCCGGCCTGACCAACGAAGAGATGTTCGCCTGCCAGTTTCTGGTTCACATTCCCACCAGCAAGGAATTCAGCTCGCTCAATCTGGCTCAGGCCGTCCAGGTGGTCGCCTATGAAATCTTTGCTGCAGCCGGCGCGGCGGTACCGTCGGGGAGAACCGAAAAGCTGGCTACGGTGGAAGACATCGAAGGTCTCTACGCGCATCTCGAGGAAGCAGCGCTCGACAGCGGGTTTTTCGTGCCGGCCTCCGGATCGCGCCTGCGCGAACGCTGGCGGCGGCTCTTCTCGCGCGTGCCTGCCCTCGAGCGCGAGGAGGTCAACATCGTGCGCGGGTTGCTGCGGGCGCTGCTCGCGAAACGCTCCGGCAAATAGTTGATCAAATCAGTCGCACACCCTTAGAATCCTTTCATGTTCAAACAGCTGCGCGACGATATCGCATGCATCCTGGAGCGCGACCCGGCGGCGCGTACGCGCTGGGAGGTGCTCACCTGCTATCCCGGGCTGCACGCGCTCTACCTCCACAAGCTCGCGCGTTGGCTCTGGCTTCACGGTCTGCGTTGGCTCGGCCGCTTCATTTCCCAGCTAGGCCGCTGGCTGACCGGTATCGAGATTCATCCGGGTGCGAAGGTCGGCCGCTGCGTGTTCATCGATCACGGCATGGGAGTCGTGATCGGCGAAACCGCCGAGGTCGGCAACGGCTGCACGATCTACCAGGGCGTGACCTTGGGCGGCACCTCGCTCTACCGCGGGGCCAAGCGGCATCCGACCCTGGGAGAGGGCGTGGTCGTTGGCGCCGGTGCCAAGGTGCTCGGCGGTTTCAAGGTCGGCGACGGTGCTCGAATCGGATCCAACGCCGTCGTGGTGAAGGAAGTGCCGGCAGGCGCGACGGTGGTGGGAATCCCCGGCAGGATTGTCGAAGAAGGAGCCGAAAAGGCGGCGCGTTTTGCCGCTTACGCGGTAGCACAGGAACAGGACGATCCCTACGCAAAAGCGATCCAAGAGCTGGTCGAGCACTCAGAGGAGCTGGAGCGCGCCCTCACCGCAGTGACCGACAGGCTGGCCCAGCTGGAACGCGACGCCGAAGCGGCCGCCCGGGACCCTCTCCGGGCAGTCAAGTAGCTGTTTCAAAAACCGAACTTAAGTTGAGTAAATTGGTCGGAATAGGATATACTTGACTGTCTTAATCGGGTATTAGAAAGCTCATCATGAGACTCACGACAAAAGGCAGGTTCGCGGTGACCGCCATGGTCGATCTGGCGCTGCGCCAGAATCGCGGCCCGGTGACGCTGGCGGCGATCAGCGAGCGCCAGCACATTTCACTTTCCTATCTGGAGCAGCTGTTCGGCAAGCTGCGCCGCGCGAAGCTGGTCTCCAGCGTGCGCGGTCCGGGCGGCGGCTATAACCTCGCGCGCGCCCCGCAGGAGATCTCGGTGGCGGACATCGTCACCGCGGTCGACGAGCCGCTCGACGCGACGCAGTGCGCCGGCAAGGAAAACTGCCACGACGACAAGCGCTGCATGACGCACGACCTGTGGGCGACGCTGAACGAGAAGATGCACGATTACCTCTCGTCGGTGACGCTTGCCGATCTGGTGGCCCACCAGAGCGGCAAGCCGGTGGCCGTCATCAAGGACTTCAGGCCTTCCGAGAAGGTCGCGGCGTGAAGCTTCCGATCTACCTGGACTATTCGGCGACGACTCCGGTCGATCGCCGCGTCGCCGAGAAGATGATTCCGTACCTCACGGAGAATTTCGGCAATCCGGCGAGCCGCTCGCACGCTTTCGGCTGGAAGGCCGAGGAGGCGGTCGAGGAGGCGCGCGGCCATGTCGCTGCGCTGCTCCACGCCGATCCGAAGGAGATCGTGTGGACCTCGGGTGCGACCGAGGGCAACAACCTTGCCATCAAGGGCGCAGCCCACTTCTACAAGACCAAGGGCAAGCACATCGTCACGCAGAAGACCGAGCACAAGGCGGTGCTGGACACGGTGCGCGAGCTCGAGCGCCAGGGGTTCGAGGCAACCTACCTCGAGGTCGGGGAAAACGGCATCGTCAGCCTGGAGAAATTCAAGGCGGCGATCCGCCCGGACACCATCCTGGCGTCGATCATGATGGTGAACAACGAGATCGGCGTCATCCACCCGGTGTGGGAGATCGCCGAGATCTGCCGCGGCAAGGGCATCATCTTTCATTGCGACGCGGTGCAGGGCGCGGGCCGGGTGGACATCGACCTGCAGAAATTCAAGGCCGACCTGCTTACGATCACCGCGCACAAGATCTACGGCCCGAAAGGCATCGGCGCGCTCTACGTGCGCCGCAAGCCGCGCGTGCGCATCGAGCCGCAGATCCACGGCGGCGGCCACGAGCGCGGCTTTCGCTCCGGCACGTTGCCGACGCACCAGATCGTCGGCTTCGGCGAGGCGGCGCGCCTCGCGAAGCTCGAGATGGCGACTGATAACGAGCACGTCCGCGCGCTGCGCGACCGGCTGTTGAGCAGCATCAAGGACATCGAGGAGGTGTACGTCAACGGCGACCTCGAGCGGCGCATTCCGCACAACCTCAACGTCAGCTTCAACTTCGTCGAGGGCGAATCGCTGATCATGGCGGTGAAGGACATCGCGGTGTCCTCGGGCTCGGCGTGCACGTCGGCTTCGCTCGAGCCGTCGTACGTGCTGCGGGCGCTCGGGCGCTCCGACGAGCTCGCGCACAGCTCGATCCGCATCACGCTCGGCCGCTTCACGACCGGGGAGGAAATCGATTACGCGGCTGATCTGATCAGGCGCAAAGTGGCGAAGCTGAGGGAGCTCTCGCCACTCTGGGAGATGTACAAGGAAGGGGTAGATTTGAACACTGTTCAGTGGGCTGCACATTAGGAGTCTCAAATGGCATACAGCGACAAAGTCATCGATCATTACGAAAATCCGAGAAACGTCGGCTCGTTCGACAAGTCGGACGAGTCGGTCGGCACCGGCATGGTCGGCGCGCCGGCCTGCGGCGACGTGATGAAGCTGCAGATCCGGGTCGGAAGCGACGGCCGCATCGAGGACGCCCGCTTCAAGACCTACGGCTGCGGCTCGGCGATCGCGTCGAGCTCGCTGGTCACCGAATGGGTCAAGGGCAAGACGCTCGACCAGGCGGTAACGATCAAGAACACGCAGATCGCCGAGGAGCTGTCGCTCCCGCCGGTCAAGATCCACTGCTCGATCCTCGCCGAGGATGCGATCAAGGCGGCGGTGGCCGACTATCGCAAGAAGCGGGGCCTGGATTCCGAAGAGCAAGAGAAAAAGGTCGCTTGATGGCCGTTACGCTGACTGAAAAAGCCGCCAGCCATGTCCAGTCGTCCCTCGCCAAGCGCGGCAAGGGCGTCGGGCTGCGCGTGGGCGTGCGCACGTCGGGCTGCTCGGGGCTCGCGTACAAGCTCGAGTTTGCCGACGCGGCAAACCCGGAGGACCAGCAGTTCGAGAGCCACGGCGTGAGGCTGTTCGTCGACCCCAAGAGCCTGCCGTACATCGACGGCACCGAGCTCGACTACACGCGCGAAGGGCTCAACGAGGGATTCAAGTTCCGCAACCCCAAGGTCAAGGATGAATGCGGTTGCGGGGAAAGCTTTAACGTCTAATCATTTCGAGTTGTTCGGGCTTGAGCCGGTCTTTGCGCTGAACGCCGATTCACTCGACTCTGCGTACCGCGATATCCAGGCGAAGGTTCACCCGGACCGCTTCGCGCACGCCGGCGACGCCGAGCGGCGCGCCTCTCTTCAGTGGACCACGCGCGTGAACGAGGCTTACCGGACACTCAAGGACCCGGTGCAGCGCGCCAGGCACCTGCTCGAGCTGCGCGGCGTCGACGTCGCCTTCGAGACCAACACCGCCATGCCCGCCGATTTCCTGGTGCAGCAGATGGCGCTGCGGGAATCGCTCGAAGAGGCGGTGGAGACAAAGGATGGCGCTTCGCTCGACTCGCTGCGAAAAGGCCTAGCCGAGGAAAAACGCAGGCTTGAAAAGCAACTCGGCGAGAGCATCGACGCAAACAATGACTATGCCGGCGCGGCGGGGCTGGTCAGAAAACTGATGTTCCTGGACAAGCTCGACACCTGGACAAGCTCGACACCGAGATCGATCTCGCATACGAGGCGCTGGAATAGTGGCACTGCTGCAGATCTCCGAACCGGGCACTTCACCTGCGCCGCACGAGCACCGCCTCGCGGTAGGCATCGACCTGGGCACCACGAACTCGCTGGTAGCGACCGTGCGCAGCGGCGTCGCGACCGTGCTCCCCGATGCGCACGGACGGCCGCTGCTGCCCTCGATCGTGCGCTACCTGCCCGACGGGCGCGCCGAGGTAGGCTATGCGGCGCAGGCGCGCCAGGTCGAGGATCCGAAGAACATCATCGTCTCGGTCAAGCGCTACATGGGGCGCGGCGTCAAAGACGTGACGCACATCGAGAACGCGCCCTACGACTTCGTCGACGCTCCCGGCATGCTGCAGATTCGCACCGCGGCGGGCGTCAAGAGCCCGGTTGAAGTCTCTGCCGAAATCCTGAAAGTGCTTCGCGAGCGTGCGGAGCTTTCCCTGCAAGGCAACTTGAGTGGCGCTGTCGTAACCGTTCCTGCCTATTTCGACGATGCCCAGCGCCAGGCCACCAAGGACGCCGGGCGGCTCGCCGGCCTCAACGTGCTGCGCCTGCTTAACGAGCCGACCGCCGCGGCCATTGCCTATGGCCTCGAGAATGCCTCCGAGGGCGTCTATGCGGTCTACGACCTCGGCGGCGGCACTTTCGACGTGTCGATCCTCAAGCTCTCGCGCGGCGTATTCGAGGTCGTCGCGACGAGCGGCGACTCGATGCTCGGCGGCGACGACTTCGACCAGCGCGTGTTCTGCTGGAGCGCCGAGCAGGCCAAGCTCGCGCCGCTCTCGCCCAGGGACATGCGGCTTTTGCTGGTGAAAGCCCGCGAGGCGAAAGAGTTTCTGACGTTTCATTCGGAAGCAGGCATTACGGCCAAGCTCTCTTCGGGCGAGCTCGTCGATGTCACGCTCGACACCGAGACCTTCTGCCGCATCACGCAGACGCTGGTGCAGAAGACGCTCGGCCCGGTGCGCAAGGCGCTGCGCGATGCCGGCCTGACGGTGGACGAGATCAAGGGCGTGGTGATGGTCGGCGGCGCGACGCGCATGCCTCAGATCCAGCGCGCCGTCGGCGAGTTCTTCCGGCGTGACCCGCTCAACAATCTCGATCCCGACAAGGTGGTGGCGCTCGGCGCCGCGATGCAGGCGAACGTCCTCGCCGGCAACAGGCCGCAGGGCGAGGACTGGCTGCTGCTCGACGTGATCCCGCTCTCGCTCGGCATCGAGACGATGGGCGGCCTGGTCGAGAAAATCATCCCGCGCAATACCACCATCCCGGCGGCGCGCGGGCAGGAGTTCACCACCTTCAAGGACGGGCAGAGCGGGATGAGCTTCCATGTGGTGCAGGGCGAGCGCGAGCTCGTCTCCGACTGCCGCTCGCTGGCGCGCTTCGAGCTGAAGGGCATCCCGTCGATGGTTGCCGGCGCGGCGCGGGTGAAGGTGACCTTCCAGGTCGACGCCGACGGCCTGCTTTCTGTCAGCGCAAAGGAAAATACCACGGGCGTGGAGGCGTCCGTCACGGTCAAGCCTTCGTATGGGCTCGCCGACGCCGACATCGAGCGCATGCTGCGGGACTCGTTCGAGCACGCGAGGGAGGACGTCCATGCGCGGGCGCTCGCCGAGCACCGTGTCGAAGCTCAACGCCTGCTGGAAGCCACGCGCTCGGCGCTTCAGGCAGATGGGCATCTCCTGTCCGTGGAGGAAAAATCCGTCATCGAGAGCGCTGCTCAATCTCTCGAGAAGCTGATGAAAAGCACGGATCACCGCGCCATCAAGCAGGCCGCCGACGCGCTCAACCGCGCCACCGAGCAATTCGCCGGGCGCCGCATGGACGAGGGGATCCGCCGCGCACTCGCGGGGCGCAAGATCGGCAGCCTCTGATGCCGAAGCTGAAGGTGCTGCCGCACGCCACGCTGTGCCCGCAGGGCGCCGAGATCGAGGCGCCGAGCGGGAAATCGATCTGCGACGCGCTGCTCGAGAACCATATCGACATCGAGCATGCCTGCGAGAAATCCTGCGCGTGTACCACCTGCCACGTGGTCGTGCGCAAGGGCTACGAGTCGCTCGGCGCTGCGGAAGAAAAGGAAGAAGACCTGCTCGACAAGGCCTGGGGGCTGGAAGCCACCTCGCGGCTCTCCTGCCAGGCAAAAGTGGGCGCTGAGGACCTCACCATCGAGATCCCGAAGTACACCATCAACTACGAGCGCGAAGGAGGGGCGAAGAAATGAAGTGGACCGACACGCTGGAGATCGCGCTCGCGCTCGCCGATCAGCACCCCGACCAGGATCCCAGGTCGGTGAATTTCGTGGACCTGTACAAATGGGTGCTCGCGTTGCCGGATTTCAGCGACGATCCGAAGCGCTGCGGCGAGAAAATTCTCGAAGCCATCCAGACCGCCTGGATCGAAGAGGCTGGCTAGTAACAAAAGGTAAATCGCCTTGCGCCGCGCGGGCAGGCGCCTACAATTTGCGTTCAAGATGCGCGCCCTGCTGTTCGCCATGTTGTCAATCCTTGCCTTCGCTGCCTCGGCGCAGGTATATCGCTGGGTAGACGAGAAGGGCACCGTGCATTACTCCGACGCCGCGCCGCCCCCCGGTGTGAATGCAAAGCGGGTCGACATCGACGCGAGAAGCGGCCCGCCGTCGGCCGATACCACGGAGTGCTATACGCTGCGCTGCCAGGGCGAACGCCTCGAGCAGCGCCTCGCGCGCCGCGAGGAGGCGGAAACCCGGCTCGCCGCCGAGCGCACGGCCACCGCACCGCGCCCGCCGCGCGGCCTCGATTTCCGCAAGTACGTCTCCATCCAGCGCGGCATGACCGAAGGCGAAGTGCTCGGCATCGCCGGCGACCCGGACCTACTCGTGGACCAGGGCCTAGCTATCTCGGCGCCCACGACGGTGCAGACTGGCCGCAATTTGCGCGGCGCCGCGCGCACCGCGCTCGCGCTCAGGACCTATACCTACCTGCCGACGCCAGGCGATCCTTTCACCACCACCATCACGCTAGTCGGCGGCCGCGTGAGCGAGATCGAGAGAATCAGGAAGTTCTAGCTACTTCTTGCGCAGCGCGCCCCACAGCTGGTCGAGGCGATCGTAGCGGCCGCAGCCGGTGACGTAGAACCTGTAGCGCGCCGGATTCTTCTTGTAGTAATCCTGGTGGTAGTCCTCGGCGGGCCAGAATTCGCCCGCCGGGACGATCGGCGTGACGATCGGCTGCCTGAACGGCTTGTCTTTCTCCCACTTCGCCTTGGAGGCCTCGGCGAGGCGCCTCTGCTCGTCGCTGTGGTAGAAAATCGCCGGCCGGTACTGCGAGCCGGCGTCGCAGAACTGGCGGTTGGTCACCGTCGGATCATGGTTGAGCCAGAACTGGTCGAGCAGCCGCTCGTAGCTTAGCTTGGCCGGGTCGTAGACCACCTGCACCGCTTCGGCATGCCCGGTGATTCCCGCGGACACTTCCTCGTAGGTGGGGTGCTTCTTCTGGCCGCCGATGTACCCGGAAGTGGTCGAGACCACGCCAGGCAGCTTGTCGAAGGCCTCCTCGGTGCACCAGAAGCAGCCCGCGGCAAAGGTCGCTCTTTCAAGCTTCTGCTGTGCAAACACCGGCAGCGAGATACACAGGGCAAAAATGATCAGACCGATCTTCCTCATTTTCCAAATTCCTCGAGAACGACGTCGATGACGGATTGGTCGCGCAGGCACAGCCGTACATTACGCAGCGGCGAGCGGCGCGCCGCCGCCAGGTAGGCCCTGGCGCAGATCTCGAGCGGCACGGCGAAGATGCCGCTGGAGACCGCCGGGAACGATACCGACTGCCAGCCGCGCTCCTCGGCGCAGCGAAATGCCGCCAGCAGCGCCTGCCGGAGCTTGTCTTCCTCCTCGCCCTCGCCAAAACGCGGACCGACGGCGTGGATCACGCCCTTGAACGGCAGCTTTCCCGCGGTAGTGACCACCGCGCTACCCACGGCAATCGGGCCGCGGCTGCGGACGATGCGATCGGACTCTTCCTGCAGCGCTGCTCCCGCGGCGCGAGAAATGATGCCGGCGACGCCGCCGCCGTGCGCGAGGTGGCCGTTGGCGGCGTTGACGATGGCCTCGACCGGCTCTTCGAGCAGGTTGCCGCGGACGACCTCGAAGACCCGGCCGGGGGCTACTTCTTCCTGGAAGAGCGCTTTGCTCGCTTTACTCCACCTTCGCTTTTGCCCTAAGCCCCCGCACCAGCTCTTCGACCTTGCTCTGCACCAATTGCTGCTGGATGCGCGGCCTGACCTCGGCGAGGGCCGGAAACTTCACCTGCCGCACGTCGTCGAGCTGGACGACATGGAAGCCGTAGCGCGTGCGCACCGGCGTCTCCGTGTACTTGCCTTTCTCGAGCTTCACCATGGCGTCGGCGAACTGCGGGTCGAACACGCTCGGCACGTTCCAGTCGAGGTCGCCGCCGCGGTCCTTGGTGCCGTTATCCTTCGAATTCTTGGTCGCCAGCTCGTCGAACTTCCCGCCTTTCTTCAGCTCGGCGATCATGCCCTTCGCCTGGTCCTCGGTCTCAACCAGGATGTGGCGCGCCTTGTACTCCTTGTCGCCGGTCTGAGCCTTCGCGCGGTCGTATTCCTTCTGCACGTCGTCGTCCGTGATCGGGTGCTTGCGCACCCAGTCGCGGATATAGGCGCTGACCAGGACTTCCTGCCGCGCCAGGTCGAGCTGGGTCTGCACCTCGGAGGTCTTCGCCATCCCCGCGCGCTGCGCTTCCTGCGCCACGATCTCGCGGTTGACCAGCTCGTCGCGCACCATGGCGCGCGTCTGGTCGTTATCGGGAGCGCCGCGCGCGGCCTGCTGCTGCATCATGAGGTCCAGCCGCGAGCGCGGCACCGCCACGCCGTTCACGGTGGCGACCGCCCCCGCCTTGGCGGCGGGCTTCGCCGCCGGCTTGGCGCTGTCTTTGGGCTCGGCCTGAGCGAGCGCAAAGGCAGGCGCGACGAGCAGGGCGACGGCGAGGATTCGAATCTTCATCGGGTTCCTTTCAGTTCTTCGGGACTGCGCGCCGTGATGGCAAGCGCGTGAATGGGATCCTGCATCAGCTCGCCGAGGGCATGGTACACCATGCGGTGACGCGCTACGGTCGGCTGGCCGGTGAAGCGCGGCGACACGATTTGGAGGCGCCAGTGCGTGCCGCCGCCG
>WNFD01005674.1_pt1 | contig 12484 bp, 8 predicted proteins | sample 5400491 | NCBI WGS metagenome assembly WNFD01 (sample SAMN13153343, study PRJNA577476) | soil metagenome | isolation source: 120 cm saprolite under Douglas fir tree site 2 hole 2 replicate 2 | place: USA:California | collected 2015-04-18 | reverse complement strand
TCGCCAAGGCGCTGGCCAAGGATCGCGACCGCCGCTACGCCGACGCGGCGGAGATGCAGGACGACCTGCGCCGCATCGTGTTGCCGCGGCCGCCCGAACGGCTGGGGCAGTTCATGGCGCGCATCTTCCGCCAGCAACTGGAGGAAGAGCAGAAACTGCTCATGGACTCCGACTCCATGAAGCTGGCGACGCCGGGCCCGAAGCGTACGCCTCCCAAGGCGGCGCCGGCGCACACGCCGCTAAAGCCCGCGGCGTGGCCCGCCTCGACGACGCCCGAGGGCGAGGCGCCGGCCGGCTCGACGATGATGCTTCCCAACGCGCCGCCCAGAAGGCCGCCGATCACGCCGTCCAAGGCTCCGCCCGCGGGCGGGGCGGCCCGGCCCGCTCTGCGTCCGCTGCCCCCGGCGCAGATGATTAAACCGGAGGGCGCCGGCGACACGCTCATCGACACGGGCGAACTTCCGCCCGCGCCGGCGCCTGCCGCCGGCGGCGAGGCGCCCGGCGGGACGGCCATGCTCGAGCCCGGCCAGGCGCCGCCGCCTCCTCCGGCGCGCAAGCCGGTCATGCCCGGCGACACGATGCCCACCATGATGTTGAACAACGGCTCGCCGCGCGCCGCCGCCAGAAAGCCCGGGCCGATCAAACAGGGCAGCACGAACATCATGACCGCCGAGGAGTCGCAGGCCGCGCACGAAGAGGCGATGGCCAAGCTGCAAGAGGCGCAACAGGGTGTGGTGCGCACGCGCACGCGGCCGGACAAGTCGGCGCCGAAGAAGAGCAACAAGGGGACGTGGATCGCGCTCGGCATCGGGGGCCTGGTGGCCTTCGGCGGCATCATCGCCATCCTCATCTTCGCGCTCGCCGACGAGGCGCCCTCGCCGCGCAAGGCAGCGCGGAAGGGCCTGCCCACGGAGCAAGAGCAGGCAGACAAGAACGGCATCTCCAACGGCACCGCGCCCGAAGACAAGCCGGCCCCGCCGCCCGAGGAGAAGAAGGCCACGCTCGCGCCCGTCGAGGAGAAGCCTGCCCCGGCTCCGAAGAAGGAGCCAAGACCGGCCGAGGAGAAGCCCGCGCCCCGCAAGCAGATCGCCTCGGGCAAGACGCTCGGGGTGCTGACGCTCAACCCCGGGCCCAACGTGCCGGTCGTCTACGCGGGCAACGCGCTGCCCAAGCAGGTGGGCGCGTTCAACCTGCCGGTGACGGCGGAGAGCGGCACCATCGAGGTGGGCGACGACTCGACCCAGTTCAAGGTGGCGCTCGACTACGCGGTCGCGAGCGGGACCATGACCATGAAGATCAACTCCGTCCCCTGGGCCATCGCTTCCGTCGATGGCCCTTCGCGCGGCCGCACGCCGGTGGCCGGCATGAAAGTCGAGCGGAAAATGACGGTGCTGGAGCTGAAGCGGCCCGGGCAGGAGAACGGCATGACGGTCCGCCTATTGTTCAAGCCCAATTAGAGAAGGCCTCGGACCTCAGGCCTCAGACCTCAATGCTAGTTCCGCGAGGGACTCTGGGGAGGCTTCTACCTGAGGCCCGAGGTCTGAGGCCTGAGGCCCGAGGTCTAAGGCCCGCTCCACCTCCCTCTTGATCGAAGCCCCGCCCGTGCGATATCTCTCGGCCTCCCGAGAGCGTGTTCGGTAAGCAAGCAGCGTCAAGCTGAGATGGTCGTGGTACGTCGAAAGGGGGCCAGCCGACATGGATGAGCATGCCGAAGATCGTTTGGCCTCGCTCGAGTCCGTCTGGTACGAGATCATCGAGGCGGTCAACGCGGGGCGCACCAACGGACTCATCTGTCCCGAGTGCAATTCGCCCGACGGGCTGACCGTGGAAGAAGGGCAGGGCCGCGCGATCATCACCTGCCCCAACTGCAAAAGAGTGGTGGAAGTAGGGATCGCGGCCGCATAGCCGCGAAAGACATCGGGACCGGGCGGGCAGCATGAGCAATTTTCTCGGCGTAGGTTTCAAATTCCCCTTCTCCGTCGGCCCCAACGGCGGCATCCAGCTCAGCAAGTACGAGAGCAATATCGAGGAGTCGGTGCGCATCATCATCGGCACCGCGCTGGGCGAGCGGCAGATGCGCCCCGAGTGGGGCTGCCGCATCCACGACTTCGTCTTCGCCCCCAACAACACCTCGACGCAGACGCTGGTCGGCCACCACGTCGAAGAAGCGCTCGCCAAGCACGAGCACCGCATCCGCAACATCGAGGTCGAGGCCATGCCCGACCCCGACTCGGCGGAGCGGATCCTCGTCGACGTGCGCTACGAGATCCGCGCCACCAACAGCATCCACAACCTGGTGTTCCCGTTCTATCTGACGGGCAGCTAGATCCGCATCTTCGCAGCAAGAGGTCTTCATCATGTCCCTGCCGGTTCCGAACCTCGACGACCGCTCCTGGAAGCAGATCGTGGACGAGGCCGTCCGCCTCATTCCCCGCTACTGCCCCGAGTGGACCAACCACAACGCCTCGGACCCCGGCGTCACCCTGCTCGAGCTCTATGCGTGGATGACCGAGATGGTCATCTACCGGCTCAACAAGGTGCCGGAGAAGAACTTCCTCACCTTCCTCGACCTCATCGGCGTGCGCCTCAAGCCGCCCGAGCCGGCCAAGGTGGTGCTGGAGCTCACGCCCAGCGAGGGCGTTGAGGGCGAATTGGTGGTCAAGGCCGGCACGCAGGTGGCCACGCTGCAGACCGGCGGGGGCGACCCGGTCACCTTCGAGACGCTGCGCGACATCGCGCTCCTCCCCATCCACGTCGCGCGCGCCGCCTCGAGCCACCGCGCCACCGTGGCCGATCACACCGAGGCGCTGGCCTCTGGCGAGGCGCGCGAGCCGCTCTTCACCGGCGTTCAGGAAGTGGAGCGCTTCCTCTATCTCGGCGACGACCGGCTCAACGCCTTCAACGAAGAGGCCGCGGTCGACCTGTTCTTCGAGGCCATGCCCGGGTCGAGCGGGCCGCGCGTTCCCACCATCACCGAGTGGCAGTTCTTCGACGGCAAGCACTGGCGCGACATGACGGTGAACCGCGCCGAGAGCGACGCGCGCCGCCTCAGCTTCGGCAGCCACCCCGGCATCGAGAAGCAGATCGTCAACAACGTCGAGACGTACTGGGTGCGCGGCAAGCTGGCCGAGCCGTTGAAGGACCCGGCCAGCGTGCAACTCGACAACGTCTCCCTGCGCATCGAGATCCTCGGCGAGGGCATGGCGCCCGAGAACGCCTTCGTCAACATCGGCAATTACATCTTCCTCCCCGTCGATCAGGGGAAGAGCTTCCACCCCTTCGGCGAGGAGCCCAAGTTCGACTGCGCCCTCTACCTCGGCCACAAGGAGCTGTTCGCCGCCCCCGAGGCGCGCATCCGCATCGAGGCGCAGCTCGTCGAGCCCAGCGTGGTTCCCAGCCCCGAGGGCAGCCCGGATCTGGTGGTGATCTGGGAGTACTGGAACGGCCGGAAGTGGGCCGAGCTGGGCAAGACCACTCCCATGGGCGTGTCCGGCGTGCAGGGCCAGTACGACTTCCTCGACTCGACCGGCGCGTTCACGCGCAACGGCGCGCTCAGCTTCGACCGGCCCGCCGACATGATCGAGACGGAGGTGGGCGGTCAGAAGAACTTCTGGATCCGCGCCCGCATCAACTCGGGCAACTACGGCGCGCCCGGCTCGTATGAGCTGGTGGGCCAGAACTGGATCTTCAAGGAGGACCGGCCGCTGGAACCGCCGTGCCTGAAAAGCCTGGTCTTCAAGTACGTGCGCGAGCCGAAACCGATCGCGCACTGCATGAGCTACAACGACTTCCAGTTCCGCGACCACACCGACGACGTCAACACGCCTTACGTCTACTTCCAGCCCTTCCTCCCCGACCAGGACGAGTCGCCCGCCTTCTACCTGGGCTTCGATGTCAGATTCCCCCAGCGCACCTGCCATGTCTACTTCGAGCTGGACGACGCGGCGGAGGGCGGCAGCGAGCAGCTGGGCGGTCCGGCGCCGGGCGCGGCAGAGGACGACGTGGTGCAGAAGGGCCCGCGCGTCGTCTGGGAGTACTGGGACGGCAACCGCTGGGCGGACCTGTTGCCGCAAGACAGGACGTACGGGTTCACGCGCTCGGGCTATTTGACCTTCACCGGGCCGAAGAACTTCGAGTTGCGCAACGTCTTCGACACCGACGCCTTCTGGCTGCGCGCGCGGCTGGAAAGCGGCTCCTATGACCTGCCGCCCGTCTTGCGCGCGGTGCTGGTCAACGCGGTCGACGCCCTCAACGGCGTGACGGTCGAGGAAGTGATCGGCTCGTCCGACGGGTCGATCGACCAGAGCTTCAAGCTGGCCGCCGCGCCCATCCTCGGCGGCCCGCGCGTCTGGGTGCTGGAGCCCGACGCACCGAGGTCCGGCGACCGGGAGCAGATCGAGCTCGACGAAGGCCCCGAGTCCGTCAAGCAGGACGAGGACGGCAACGGGGCCTGGGTCCGCTGGCACGAGGTGGAAAACTTCTACGACTCGGCCCCCAACTCGCGCCACTACCTGTGCGAGCCGATCAAGGGCGAGATCTCTTTTGGCGACGGGAGCAAGGGATGGGTGCCGCCGACGGGTCGAGACTCCATCAAGTGTGAATACCGACTGGGCGGAGGAGTCGCGGGCAACGTCGGCGCGAATACCTTGACCGTGCTCAAGCAGAGCATCGCGTTCGTGCAGAGCGTCTCCAACCCGTTCCCGGCCCTGGGCGGGGCGGACCCCGAGACCATCGAGGAGGCCAAGCGCCGCGGCACCTTCGCCATCAAGAACCGCGACCGGGCCATCACTGCCGAGGACTACGAGTCGCTGGCGCTGGCCGCCTCGCGCCGGGTGGCGCGCGCCAAGTGCGTGCAGGCGAGCGACGGCAGCATCTCGCTCTTGCTCGTGCCCAAGGCGGAGCGCGAGGACGGCGATGCGCGGGCGGTGCCGAGCCGCGACCTGATCGACCGCGTGGCCAGCTACATCGACAAGCGCCGCCTCATCACGGCGCGCGTCAACGTGGGCAAGCCCAGGCTGGTGCCGGTCTCGCTGGAATTGACCATCTCGCTCAAGCCGGGCGCCACCGCCGACCGCGTCAAGGCCGACGTGAAGGAGAAGGTGAAGCAGCTCTTGAACCCGCTCAAGGGCGGACCCAAGGCCGACGGCTGGCCCTTCGGCCGCGCGGTGGGCAAGGCCGACCTCTACCCGCTGGTGGAGGGCGTGGACGGCGTCGACCGCATCACCGACCTGGTCATCGTCGACGAGGGACGCCGCCTGCGCGTGGAGATGGTCAAGCTGCAGGACGACGAGCTGCCCAACCTGATCGGCGTCGAAATCTACGATCGCGGGTAACCCCACCATGGCCGAACAGCCCATCACCACGCCCGCCACCGTTCCGCCGCTGATCGGGCTCCCGCTCGGCGAGGCGCGCCGGGTGGCGCGCAAGCGCGCCCAGGCCAGGCTCGAGTTCAAGCTGGTCGACAGCGAAGCCAAGGCGCTCACCATCGTGCGCCAGTTCCCCGAGGAGGGCGACGAGCTGCCCGACTCGCGCGTCATCAAGGTGGAGGTCGCGTCCCGGCCCTGGATCAACTACCTGCCGGGCATCTACCAGGACTCCGACGAGGAGAACGCCGACTTCCTCCAGCGCTTCTTGCTCATCAGCGCGCACCTCACCTCGGGCATCGAGGAGAACCTCGAGTTCGTCCACGAGCTCTTCGACCCGCGCATCACCAATGCCAGGTGGCTGCCGTGGCTGGCCTCCTGGCTGGCCATGCCGCTGCTCGAGGGATGGGACGAAGAGAAGCGCCGCGAGATCATCCAGCGCATCCCCGAGCTGTACCGCCTGCGCGGCACGGCGGCGGGGCTCAAGCTGGCGCTGCGCCTCTTCGCCGGCGTGAAGGCGGAGATCCACGAAGGAGAGTGGCCCTACCCGGGCCTGGTGGTGGGAAAGTCGAGCACCATCGGCAAGGACACGGTCCTCTCGCCGCCGGTCTTCATCAGCCAGTGCTTCACCGTCGAGCTGCCGGAGAAGAAGACCGAGATCTCGCGCGAGCGGCTGCGCGCCGTGCAGGCGCTCGTCGAGTCGGAGAAGCCGGCGCACGCGCACTACGCGCTGGTCTTCGAGGAGACGGAGCCCACCTACGAGGCCGTTCCATTCCTCCACGTGGGCAAGACCGGCCGCATCGGCGTGGACGCGCGCGTCGGCGGCGCGGAAGACATTCCCGCCGTCCAGGACGAGGAGCTGCAGAGGCTCGGGCTGGCGAAAAAGCTGCAGTAAGGACTCGGGGGAGCACGACCTTTCCTGATTTGACAACACTGCCCCATCGGTTGTTTCTGAAGGGGCCGGAAGTTTCGGAGGATGCAATGGCGGAACAGGCCAACTTCAAGCGTATCAACTTCTTTGAAGGGTTCTTCACGACCGACGAGGATTGGAACGCCGCCGAGGCGTATCACGTGGAGAAACGGCGCCTGCACAATCGCGTGCTGCACACGCCTGGGGTGGTGCCGGTTTCGGGCGGGGGCCTCAAGGTGCAGGCGCGCGGCCGCGGCGACCTCTCCTTCGAGGTGGCGCCGGGCTACGGCATCGATGGCCGCGGCAACGAGCTGGTCTTGCACGACCCGGCGGTGAAGGTGATCGAGGCGGACAAGCTCAAGCTTCCGCAGATGGTCTACGTGGCCATCAAGTACTTCGAGGAGCCCACCGACTTCATCGCCTACAAGGAGAACCCGCGCTTCAAGGGCCACCGGCGCATCGAGGAGAAGGTGAAGATCGAGGTGATGGCCCGCGAGCCCGACGGCGTCGAGGCGCTCGAGGTCGGCCGCGTCCGGCTCGAGGAGGGCGTGCGGGAGATCCGCGACGCGCTCGACCCGCGCGTCCCCGGTCCGGGCGAGATCGACCTGCGCTACGTGCCGGTGGCGGGCTACGCCGGCAGCCACGCCACCCCGCAGCTGCGCGTCGAGGTGGCCAACGGCCTCTCCGAGAAGGCCTCGCTCACCGCGCTCCTCTGCAAGATGGGCGTCCAGCCGGCCAACTACCTGCGCAACGCGGTGCTGGCGGCCGAGATGCTCAACGCCTCGAACAGCATCGGCCCCTTCAACCTCGCCGACGTGCTCCTCGGCATCGTCGAGCTGGAGCGGGAGATGATCGAGGCCATCGAGAAGGACTTCCCCCAGGTCGCCGCGCGCAAGGGCTTCGCCGAGTACAAGAAGGCGCTCGAGGCGCTCACCAAGGTGGTGCGCGACCGGCCCCGCGACGCCGACGGCTGCATGTGGATCGCGCGCTTCCTCAACGCCTCCAACCAGGCCCTCACCCCGGTGGTCAAGGAGAAGCTGGCCCCCGCCGCCAAGAAGGACGTCAAGGGCGAGCAGATGAGCTGGAAGGACATCGTGCTGCGCTCGAAGGACTTCCCCGAGGAGCTCAACATCGACGGCTCGAACTTCGTGCGCGTCGACCACCTCCAGCTGGTCAACGACGAGTCGGAGAAGTCGCACAAGTTCCGCATCGAGGGCCAGAAGGACATGTGGAAGAGCCGCCAGACCTTCACCTATCCCGACAAGGAGTCGGTCTCCGACTCGGGCGTCGCCTATATCGGCGGCGAGGCGAAGTGGCAGGTCCACAACCTCAAGGCGGGCAAGGACCTGATCATCATCAAGCGGTTCGACGCCATCCTCGGCGAGCAGATCTGCGACATCAACGTCGACGGCAAGAAGGTGGGCCAGTGGAAGGTCACCGAGGCCGACCGCAAGCACCGTTGGCGCAACCACTACTTCCTCGTCCCCGGCACCTTCATCACCAATGACAGCGTGGAGATGTCGGCCAGGGCGGTCTCCGCCGAGCGCGACATCAACATGTTCCAGCTCTGGTTCTACCAGCCCGCTTAAGGAGGCGCCGCGTGTTCCTGCAGCTTCTCGATCGGGTGATGCCCTTCCTCAAGAAGGACAAGCAGCAAGGGAAGGTGTGTCCGAACGGGCACGTCATGCACCCCAGCTGGGACATCTGCCCCTACTGCCAGGAGATGCAGCAGGCGATGATGGCCGGCGGCAGAGGTGGCGGGATGGACATGCCCATCATGACCTCGGGCGCCGGCACCGCCTTGATGAACATCAACGAGATGGGCGGGCGGGCCGGCAAGGAGGCCCGCAAGGGCGAGGTGTGCGGCTGGCTCGTCGCGCTCAACGGCGCGCACAAAGGCGAGGACTTCCGCCTGCGCGTGGGCAAGAATGTGCTCGGCTCGGCGGCCGACTGCGAGGTGGTGTTGACCGACAAGAAGATCTCGCGCAAGCACGCCACCGTCCGCTTCGAGGGCGGCGAGTTCCAGATCGCCGACCTGGACAGCTCGAACGGCACCTTCGTCAACGACGAGAAGGTGCAGAAGCACGACCTGATCGACAACGACATCATCAAGCTGGGCGACATCGAGTTCGAGTTCAAGTGCCGCGCCATGCGCGAGAAGCGCGAGTAGCCGAGAGAAACCGGGGACGGAAGGGCACCGTGACGAGGCATCTGGCGAGGACTCTGGCCGCGGCTGCGCTGCTCGCGCCTTCGCTGTCCCTGGCGGCGGGTGCGCAGCTCTCCATCCAGCAGGTCGAGGTGAGCAAGGCCAGGTGGCCCAAGGCGCGCGCCTACGTGAACGTGATCGGCTCGTCGGGCTCGCCCATCCCCAACCTGGCGCAGGATCTCTTCAAGGTCTACGAGGGCGGGAACACCGACAGCTCGAAGATCCTCAGGGTCGAGTCGCTCGAGACGGCCCAGACCGGCGCCTCCATCGTGGTGGTGGTGCAGGCCTCGGGCGCCATGATGGGCATCCAGGAGGATCTGAAGAAGGCGGTGGCGGCCTTCGTCAACGGCCTGGGCGAGAAGGACGTCGTCGCAGTGGTCGACTACGCCGAGTTGGCCGAGACGGTCGCGCCTTTCGGCGACGACAAAGGCGACGTGGCCGGCAAGGCCGGGAAGATCACCTTCACCGGCAGGTCGTTCCTCTTGTACGACGGGCTGGAGCAGGCCATCTCGCTCTACGCGGCGGCGGCGCCGGCCAAGGGCGGCCAGGCCGCCACCACGCTGCCGTCGGCCAAGGCCATCGTCGTCATCTCCGACGGCCGCGACGCCGGCAGCGCCACCGACATGGAGAAGGTCATCTCCGACGCGGGCAGGCGGCGCATCCCCATCCACTCCATCGGCCACTCCGAGCTGGACCAGGAGTCGCTGGTCAACCTCGAGAACATCTCGCGGCGCACCTACGGCACCTACAAGGCCGCGCCATCGGTCGACGACATCAACAAGGCCCTGACCGTCATCAAGGACTACATCAACAAGATGTACGTCATCGAGTGGAAGACCGGCCTCGACCACGACGGCAAGGACCACAGGATCGAGATCGCGATGGAGAACGAGGGCACCACCCCGCTCAGGTCGAGCGTGATGGTGAAGACGCCCGACTTCATCGACTGGATCAAGATCGGGATCGTCACCGCCGTGATTCTATTGGCGCTCATCGGCGGGTTGGTCGTCTACGCGGTGACGCGGCCCAAGCCGCCGCCGGTGCGGTTCTGCCCGGTGTGCAAGCGCGCGCAGATGCCCGAATGGGACATCTGCCTCTTCTGCCTCAAGGCGGCCAAGGCGCGGCTCACCTGCCAGAAAGGGCCCACCAAGGGGAAGGTGTACCCGCTGGTCGGCAAGGTGGTCAGCCTGGGCAGCGGGCCGGAGAACAACATCCGGGTGATGGATGGAGCGGTGTCGGGCAAGCACGCCGGCGTGGCCATCGACGGGAACAAGTTCGAGATCGTCGACCTGGGCTCGAAGAACGGCGTGCTGGTCAACGGGAAGAAGACGCCGCGGCGCTTCTTGCGCAACGGGGACATCATCACGCTGGGGATGACCGACTTCAAATTCGAGTCGACGGTCGAGACTTCCGACGAGGAAGCCGAAGACTGACGAGGCCTCAGACCTCGGACCTCAGGCCTCGGGAAAACGACTTCTTCAGGCATTGCCTGAGGCCTGATGTCTGAGGTCCGCGAGGCTCACTGCAACTGAGCCTCGCGACAGGTACCGGATCATCTCTCCTCTAGCGCGTCGACCAGCGTGCGCCACTGCAGATAGGCCTCGCGCGCCGCCGAAGGCAGGGTGGGCGGCGGCAGGTGGGGGCGGGCGATTTCGATCCACTCCGTCTCGGGGATGAGCGCGCTGAGCGGCACCTGCTCGATGGTCGCGATGGGGTTCCCCACCGAGGTCGCGGCGAGCTTCTGCTCCGGGGGCGGTTCCTCGTCCTTCTTCACGTCCCGGCGGATGAGCATCTGCTCCTTGAGGTGCTCCATCGCCCAGTAGATCTCCTCGGGCTGCTCCTGCTCGTGCGGGTCCTTCGCCCCCGGCCTGCGGTCGAACTCCTGGAACCACCACATCGAGAACCATTCGGCCATGCCCGGCGCGAGGAAGGCGATGTGATCGCGGATCATCCAGGGCGGGTCGAGGTACTGGCGGCGGAAGGCCGGCACGACCCAGCGGTAGCTGGTGTCGCGTCGCTCGAGCGGAACGATGCCTTCGTTGCCGGGCTGGTGCGTGCGCGGGTCGAGGCGGAAATGGCGCGGTCGCAGCCGCCACACCGGCGCGCGGGCCAGCGGAGCGCGCGGCCGGACGCGGCGTGCGGGCGCCGGAGATGGGGCGTCGGCCGCGAGGCGGAGCGGGTCCACCTCGGGTGGAAGACGCAGATCCGCGTCGAGCCGCAGCAGCGCGGGTCGCGCGATGCCCAGGTCGCGCACCCGCGTCGCTGGCCGCGGCACCAGACGCAGAAGAGGCGGGTGGAGCGGCGGCCTCACCAGCGTGCGCGGTTCGGGGGGCGGTCGCGCCACCTCGAGGCGGAACGGAGGCGGCATCGCCGCGAATCGCAGCAGCCGGGCCGGCGGTCGGCCGCGGACGACCTGCGCGCCGAGCGGGACCGTCCAGAATTCACCCGGCGGCGCTTCCAGCAATTCCGGCACGCGCAGGGCGAGTTGGAACGGCGCCGGCAACAGGCCGCGCGGAAGTTGCTGCGCGATCAGCTTGCGCGCGTCGCGTCGCGCGAAGAACCGCCGGATGGCCGCGGCGAGCGCGCGGAAGGGGCGGAGCGCGTCGATCACGGCTCTGTGTCAGATCCGTGTGGTACGATCGCAGCAGGGCGGGGGCGGGGACCCCCTTTAGTTACAATGATGGAATCGGCGCCGAGCGCTTTGGCGACCGGAACCAAATCGGAGAACAGCGCCCCGAAGTGCACCGTCCCGTCGGGGGCGATGTAGATGGCCGCCCGCTGGGGGAGCCGCGGGGGCGGCGGAAGCTTGGGATCCTCGGCCACTGGCGGGCAGTCTAGCAGAGCCGCCGCCGAAGGCTGAAACCGGCCAAAAAGCGAACACTCCAAAACCCCCTCCCAACCGGTAGTGGGTCAGTTTGACATGCTTTCGCGGTTGCCCCGCTGAGCCAGATCCAATACCTTGCGGCTCATGCCTAAGCGCTCAAGCACACCACCACGCGACCCCAACGTCGCCGCCCATCGGCTTGTTCATGTTGCCGCAGGTGGTGTTCTACCGACACCAGAACCCTCTACAGATAAAAACCCGGCTGCTGTCGAACTCGGACGGCGTGGCGGTCTCATTGGTGGAAAGGCACGCGCCGAGGCGCTAACCCGCAAGGAGCGCCAAGCCATCGCGGCGAAGGCCGCACTGGCGCGCTGGAAGTCTCACAAGAAACGTTGAGTCATGCGGCGTGCAGTTGCAGCTTGCCTGCCGCAAGGCCCTCTAGGATGACGTAGGTCTGCATCAACGGGTTGATGAAGCGGAAACGAAACTTCCGCTTGTGGCCAACCTTTTCAAGGATCGGACCGCGCTTCTCGGAAAAGTCGTTCAAGTGTTGCGCGAAGTCAGTGATCCGATACTCCTTGTGGGTCAGGATGGTGAGCTGATCGCGCACGTCAGCTGCGTAGAAGTAGCCGCCGACATCCGTCTTGGCGAGAGCGCATGCCAGCAGAACGATCTTGAAGAGCGCATCGCGGCGAGGGCTCGTTGTGGCTTTGTTGTACTCGGATTTGATACTGGCCTGGGCGCGGTCGATGGCTGACCTCACGGCCTTGTCGAGATCCGTGGCGAGTACCTCGACGCGCCCGCCGTCATTCGCGGCAAGCCCCGCATAGAGACCCATTAGATGCGCGTAATGCGGAAAACCCTGCGCGAGGCTGGCAATTTGAGAGGCGAGGCTATCGGGGATGCGCATTTCAGAGCGGCTCAGCCCTGATGTGATGATCTGCTTGTTTTCGTCGTTCGACATGCGCGGCATCGGCACCTGATGCAGGGCGCGATCTATCGAGGCGTGTTCCTTCATGAGGGCGTCGATGTTGTCAGCCACACCGACCAAGACAATTTTGGTCGTGACGTTCTGGTCCGACAGGGTCTTGATTGTGTCAGCGAAAAGGCGGCTGTCTCGATTGCCGAGACGATCAAATTCGTCGAGCACCAGGATCGCGTTCCATCCCAACTCGACCAAC
>WNFD01014165.1_pt1 | contig 12485 bp, 7 predicted proteins | sample 5400491 | NCBI WGS metagenome assembly WNFD01 (sample SAMN13153343, study PRJNA577476) | soil metagenome | isolation source: 120 cm saprolite under Douglas fir tree site 2 hole 2 replicate 2 | place: USA:California | collected 2015-04-18 | reverse complement strand
GTCGAATTGGCGAAATCACCGAGAACGATGGTGTCTTTTTCCGTCAGCGCCTGGGCCTTGCGAAGGAAATAAAACCAACCAGCCACGGCCAGTCCGATGACCACCATTGTTGCGCCAGCGACCGCCCCCCATCGAATGGATTTACGGGCGGGTCTCAACCTGGCCTCGCCTGCAGCAGCGGCTGCCCGGCCCGAATCTGAATCTCGCTTCAGGCGCTGCAAATCCGTGCGAATATCCGCGGCGCTCTGGTAGCGCAGTTTGCGGTCCTTCTCTAGTGCCTTGCCAATGACTTCTTCTAGCTTCGGCGGGAGTTCCGGGTTCAACCGTGCCACGGGGACGGGTGCTCGATTTAGGATCGCCTCGTGCACGATGGCGGCTGTGTTGCCCGGGAATGCCATTCGGCCAGTGGACATCTCATACAGCACTGCGCCGAATGAGAACAAGTCCGTTCGCGCATCCAATTCTTCGCCTCGCGCCTGCTCCGGCGACATGTAAGCTATCGTGCCCACTGTTGTGCCGGGACTGGTCAAGAGTTCGCCCGCCGTGGCGGTCGGCATCTTCGACACACCGACGCTCGTGCTAGCAGGTACCAGCTTTGCCAGCCCAAAATCCAAAATCTTAGCGTGCCCGCGTTCGGTAACAAATATGTTGGCAGGCTTAATGTCGCGATGGACGATGCCTTTGGCATGCGCGGCGTCGAGGGCATCGGCGATCTCGATGCCGAGTTCGAGCACCTGGTCCAGAGGGAGAGGTTTGCCGGCGATGACATGCTTGAGCGTCTCGCCGTCCATGAATTCCATGGCGATGAAGTGCTGGCCGTCTTGCTCGCCGATGTCGTAGATGGTGCAGATGTTCGGATGATTCAGCGCGGAAGCAGCTTCGGCTTCGCGTCGGAAGCAGCTTTGTAGACGACGCCCATGCCACCGCCGCCCAGCTTCTCTAGTATGCGGTAGTGCGAGATCGTCTGGCCAATCATGGGAGAAAGCGGCTTTCGTGACGGCCATCTTAAGTTGGAGTGAGCGAAGAGGTCAACAAAGCGACGGAAGGTGAGCCGAGAAAAACTTTGGCGTGCTTCGCGCGACCCTCGGTCAAAATCCACTCACCGTTTTCCAGGCCAGAAATGCAATAGGCGAAGAAAACTCGATGGACACGCGAACGACATCGCGCCTCCCGTAAATTTTACCGGTACCAGTGAAATTTGCTCCTGCCAGGAAAACGCCGCCTCTCTTCATCATTGTTATAACATGCGGATTATAAGCCACTTAACAGCCCCCTCGATTTGGAACCTGATAAGCACATCTGGTACTTCGTTCAGGTCATCTCACTCTTTCTCGTCCCCCAGAGAGCGGAGGCAGGGGGCCTCCGAGACCACGGCTTGGAGACCGAAGGCAAGTAGGATCTCCAATCAAGACGAGACGTCTCGCGCCGGGGGAAATCTTACGAAAACCCTGTCGCGTATTGAATGTTAAGAGGGACTTATGCGCCCAATCATCTTGCTTGTCGATGTTGCTTCTGCAGACCGCGCGGATTGGAAGTCATTCCTTCAGAATCAGAGTTGTGAAGTATTTGCGGCGGGAGACGGAGATACAGCGCTGCGGCAGTGTCTCGTCCTTCAACCTGATCTGGTTATTCTGCATGATGCGCCGCCGGAAATCGACGCCTTCGATCTTTGCCGCCGTCTGAAGGAAAATCCTCTCAATCAGCTTGTCCCGGTTGTTTTGATCAAGCCTTCGTCGGATCCCGCGGATATTTCCCGCGGACGCCGCGCAGGGGCTGCCGACGTGTGGGGAACTTGCACTTCGCTCGAGGAAGGGCTGAGCCGTGTCCAGGCGCTTTTACGGCTTAGGAACTATATCGACGAACAAGCGAAGTCGGTAGTGCTTTCGCTGGCGCGCAGCATCGAGGCGAGAGACTCTTTGGCCGACGGCCATTCCGACCGGATGGTGGAGTATGCGGTTCAGCTCGGAAAGGGTCTCGGCCTGCAAGAACAGGAATTGCAGGAATTACGGATCGCATGTTTGCTTCACGACGTCGGCAAGGTGGCGGTCCCGGATAGCATCCTTCTGAAGCCAGGGCCGCTCGACGCTGAAGAAATGGAAATCGTGAGACAGCATCCGGTGGTTGGAGAAAACATCTGTGCGCCGCTGAGATCTCTCCGTGGGATTTTGCGGGTAATCCGGCACCACCACGAGCGGATGGACGGAAGCGGGTATCCCGACGGTCTCCGCGGAGAGCAAATTCCCGTGCAGGCCCGCGTTTTGCAGATCGCGGACATCTATGACGCGCTGACCATTCCTCGCCCTTACAGGATTGCGCTTTCCCCAGAGGAGGCGTTGCAAATCCTTCATCAAGAAGCCGCGCGCGGTTGGCTTGATGCTTCCCTGGTGAGCAAATTCTCTGCGATCCGCCGCTCCGGCGAAAACTTGCGGGAGAGCGGCAAATCCATGCTGGCTTCCTACTACGGATCCGCCGCTCCGGCGAAAACTTGCGGGAGAGCGGCAAATCCATGCTGGCTTCCTACTACGGCATGCCACAGCCAGTGGCGTTTTTCTGAACAATTCCAAGTTGCGAGCGTTGGCGTCCGTCTGAAGGTATCGACCCTGACACGCGCAGCAGTCGAGATGACATCGCCGTGCAGTTTGTGCGATGCTGCCTGCTCGACGTGTACGGGGGCAGCGAGGAATGCTGAAAAAATTCAAGGATTTGAGCGAGCGGGAAATTCTGGCGCTGGCGATTGCTTCGGAAGAAGAAGACGGTCGGATTTACGCCGAGTTCGCCGACGCGCTGCGGGAATCGACGCGCTGCGGGAATCGTACCCGGCAACGGCGCAAATGTTCGAGGGCATGCACGAGGAAGAAGCGGGGCACCGCGATCGACTAATTGAAATGTTCCGGCAGCGGTTTGGCGAGCGCATCCCGCTGATCCGCCGCGAAAACGTCAAGGGCTTTTTGCGGCGAAACCCGACGTGGCTGATGCGACCGCTGGGCGTCAACGTGGCGCGCAAGCAAGCGGAAGTGATGGAGATGGAAGCGGAACGCTTCTACCAGAAAGCCATCGCGCGCAGCACGGACGCTTCGACGCGTGAATTGCTGAACAAGCTGGCCGACGAGGAACGCAAGCACACGCAGACCGCGGGCAATCTGGAAGAAACACTGCTGACACAGAGCGCGAAAGCGGCGGAAGACGCTTCGCACAAAAAATTATTTCTGCTGCAAATCGTGCAGCCGGGCCTGGCCGGACTGATGGACGGGTCGGTTTCGACGCTGGCGCCGCTATTCGCCGCCGCTTTTGCGACGCACAACAGCTGGGACGCATTTCGCGTGGGCCTTGCGGCTTCTCTCGGAGCGGGAATCTCGATGGGATTCGCGGAGTCTCTTTCAGACGACGGGTCGCTGACGGGACGCGGCTCGCCCTGGTGCCATTTCTACTCGGGAATTTCCACGTGGCAACGCTGATCGCCATTGCTGTTGTGTGCGTCGAACTGGCGGCAATCGCTTACATCCGGCACCGCTACATGGACACGCCATTTTTGCAGGCTTCGTTTCAGGTCATCGTGGGAGGGTTCCTAGTTTTCCTGACCGGCTACCTGATCGGTAGTTCCTAACAGCAATCCAGCAAAACCGAAAAGCTGCGCAATGGAACGCTCTAATCCGAGTGAGCAGGGAGAGGAGCGGGAGCGGCGCCGCGCGCGCGCTGTCCTTGCAGCCAGGTCTGAATGCGATCCATGTAAATGTAAACGACGGGAGTGGTGAAGAGGGTAAGCATCTGGCTGAGGATCAGTCCGCCAACGATGGTGATGCCAAGCGGACGACGCAACTCCGAACCCACGCCAGTGCCGAGGGCCAGCGGGAGAGCGCCGAGGAGCGCGGCCATGGTGGTCATCATGATGGGGCGGAAGCGCAGCAAGCAGGCCTGGTAAATGGCTTCGACGGTGGGCTTGCCTTCCAGGCGCTCTGCTTGCACGGCGAAGTCGATCATGAGGATGGCGTTTTTCTTTACGATGCCAATCAACAGAATGATGCCGATGAGCGCGATGATGTTGAGATCAGACTTAGCGAGCCGCACGGCGAGAAGCGCGCCGATGCCGGCGGAGGGGAGCGTCGAGAGAATGGTGATGGGATGAATGAAACTCTCGTAAAGAATGCCGAGCACGATGTAGACGGCGAAGAGTGCGGTGATGATCAGCACCGGCTGATTGGCGAGGGAATCCTGAAAGGCCTGCGCGGTGCCTTGAAATGTGGCGTGGACCGTGGAGGGGACGCCCAGCTCGCTTTGCGCCTGAAGAATGTGCTGCACCGCGGGACCGAGCGAAGCGCCGGGCGCGAGATTGAAGGAGAGCGTGATGGACGGGAAAAGGCCCTGATGGTTCACGGAAAGAGGCGTGTTGGAGTACTGGTAGTGTGCGAAGGCGCTGAGGGGAACAAGCTTGCCGGTGTTTGAGGGAACGTAGATTGTTTTCAGAGTGTCGGGGCTTTGTTGCATCTGGGGAGCGACTTCCAGCACGACGTGGTATTGGTTGAGACCCTTGTAGATGTTGGAGACCTGGCGCTGGCCGAAGGCGTCGCCGAGGGTGTTGTCAATGTCCATCAGATTCACCCCGAGGCGGCCGGCGGTGTCGCGATCAATGACAATGTTGCTGGCCAAGCCGCGCATCTGCTGGTCGGAATTGACATCGCGCAATTCGGTGAGTTTGGCGATGCGCTGCTGAATGATGGGCGCCCAGTGGGTAAGATCGTTCAAATTGTCGGCTTGCAGAGTGTATTGGTATTGCGCGCCGCCGAAGCGTGAGAGGCTTTAGCTGCGCGAACATGCGCGCGGTGCTGCCGCCGCTGCCGCCGCCGGTGAACGAAGTCACCGAATCAACCGCGGGATCCTTGGCGACGATGTCCGTAAACACGCGCATCTTTTGGGACATGGCTGCAAAGGAAAGATCCTGGTCGCCCTGAATCAAACCGGTGATACGTCCAGTGTCCTGCTGGGGGAAAAATCCTTTTGGGGTGGCCCAGAACAGATATATGTTGAGGCAAACAGTGCCGATGGTGACCAGCAGAATGAAGAATTGATGGCGCAAGACCCAGCGCAGGCCGACATCGTACGTGCGCAGCAGACGATTGAAAACGCTCTCCGATACACGATACGCGCGGCCGTGTTGGCCGGTGTCATGCCTCAAAAATCGAGCGCACATCATCGGCGTGGTGGTGAGGGAAACAAAGAGTGAGACGCCGATAGCCACGCTGAGCACGACGGCGAATTCCCGAAACAGGCGGCCGACGATGCCGCCCATCATCAAGATGGGGATGAACACGGCCACCAGCGAGGTGCTCATGGAAAGGACCGTGAAGGTGATCTCGCTAGCACCTTTTATGGTGGCTTCGAAGGGTTTCATGCCCCCTTCGATGTGGCGGGTGATGTTTTCGATGACCACAATGGCATCGTCGACGACAAAACCGGTGCAGATGGTCAGGGCCATGAGCGAGAGATTGTCCAGCGTGTAGTGGCACAGATACATGACGCCGAAGGTGCCGATGAGGGAGAGCGGCACGGCCACGCTGGGAATAATGGTGGCCCAGTAGCTACGCAGGAAAGCAAAGACCACCAGAATGACGAGGGAGATGGAAATAAGCAGGGTGATTTCCACGTCGTGCACCGATGCCCGGATGGTGGTGGTGCGGTCAATGGCCACGTTCAGGTGCAGCGACGGAGAGATGGAGGCGCGCAGACGAGGCAGCAAGGCGAGAATGCGATCTACGGTTTCGATCATGTTCGCGCCGGGCTGGCGGAAGATGGCCAGCATCACGGAAGGCTGATTATTGGTGAGACCTAGATTGCGCGTGTCCTCGACGGAGTCATTGACCTCGCCGATATCCCGCAGGCGCACGGGCGCGCCGACGTGTCCGGCGACAATCAGCGGCTGATATTCATAGGCTTTGAAAAGCTGGTCGGTGTCGGCGATGCTCGACATTTTCGCGGGATCGGATACCGAACCCTTGGCGAGATTAGCATTCGCGGATTGCAAGGAACGCCGGATCGTTTCCAAGCTAATGCCGTACGCGTTGAGCTGAGTCGGATTCACTTCCACACGAACGGCGGGACGCGAGCTGCCCCAGGTGAAGACTTGTCCGACGCCCTCCACCTGGGCCAGCTTCTGCGCCAGGATCGAGTCAGCCGCGTCGTAGATTTGCGCGGCCGGAATATTTTCCGAGGTCAATGAGAGAAGGAGAATCGGCGCGTCGGCAGGATTGGCCTTGCGATAGCTCGGCTGGCCGGGAAGATCTTGAGGAAGCTGGCTGCGCGCGGCGTTGATGGCGGCTTGCACGTCGCGCGCGGCGGCATTGATGTCGCGATTCAAGTCAAATTGCAGCGTGATACCCGTGGAGCCGAGGCCGCTGGAGGAAGTCATTTGCGTAACGCCGGCGATGCGGCCGAACTGGCGCTCGAGCGGAGTGGCCACGGCGGAGGCCATGGTTTCGGGGCTTGCGCCGGGGAGATTCGCGCCCACGGAAATTGTGGGGAAATCAACCTGTGGAAGCGGCGCGACAGGAAGAAAGCGAAAGGCCACGAGGCCGGAAAGAAGGATTGCGATCGTAATCAGCGAGGTCGCGACCGGGCGGCGAATGAAGGGCACCGAGAAATTTGAGGAGACGTTCACGGCTCAGTTTCCAGCGGCGCCCGCAGGATCTTCGATAGGATTGCCAACATGGAATTGAAAGCGATGAGCGACCCAGTCGAAGGCGAGATAGACGACGGGCGTCGTGTATAGCGTAAGAATCTGACTCACAATCAAGCCGCCGACAATCGTAATTCCTAATGGGCGGCGAAGCTCGGAGCCTACGCCGCTGCCGAGCGCCAGCGGTAAACCTCCCAGCAGGGCCGCCATCGTAGTCATCATGATGGGCCGGAAGCGCAGAAGGCACGCTTCGTAAATGGCGTCGAGCGGCGCCTTCCCTTCCTTGCGCTCGGCTTCCAGCGCGAAGTCGATCATCATGATGGCGTTCTTTTTCACGATGCCGATCAGCAAAATGATGCCGATCAGCGCGACGATGCTGAATTCGGTACGGCACAACAGCAAGGCCAAGATGGCGCCCACACCCGCGGAGGGCAGCGTGGACAGAATCGTGATCGGATGAATGTAACTTTCGTAGAGAACGCCGAGCACGATGTACACCGTTACGAGCGCAGCCAAAATCAAAATCGGCTCGTTGGAGAGCGAGCGCAGGAAAGCCGCGGCCGTGCCCTGGAAGGTGGCCTGAATGCTTGGCGGCATGCCGATTTCATCTTTGACTTTGTTAATGGCGTTGACCGCTTCACCGAGAGCGGCATTGGGAGCAAGATTGAAAGACAGGGTCACTACCGGGAACTGCCCCTGGTGATTGATGGTCAGAGCCGTACTGCTAGGTTCAAAACGGGTGAACGCGCTGAGCGGAACCTGCGTCGTCGCGGCCGAGGTGGGCGCCGCGGTGGCCGCGGTGATCGAAGTGCCGGATCCCGAAGAAGGCGCCTGGCCGGCCGACGAATGTACATAAATGTTTTTCAGATTTTCCGGGTTCTGCTGGAACTGCGGGTCTACTTCCAAGACGACGTGGTACTGATTCAACTGCGTGAAGATAGTGGAGACCAGGCGCTGGCCGAATGCGTCGTAGAGCGTGTTGTCTATGTCGGCGGGAAGAATTCCGAGGCGCGATGCCGTATCGCGATCGATGGTGAGCACCGCGAGCAAGCCCTGGTTCTGCTGATCGCTGGCGACATCACGCAACTCAGGCAGCTCCTTGAGCTTTTCCATGAAGCGCGGGACCCAATAGACCAACTCCTTGGCGTCCACGTCCTCCAGGCTGTATTGAAATTGCGTGCGGCTGACGCGATCTTCCACGGTGAGGTCTTGCACCGGCTGCATGAACAGCGATATACCGTCCACCTGGGCGAGCGCGGGCTGCAGGCGCCGGATTACGTCGGACGCGGAAATCTTGCGCTGACCGAGGGGCTTGAGGTTGATCTGGATACGCCCGCTGTTGAGAGTTGTATTGATCCCATCAATGCCGATGAACGAAGACAGGCTCTCGACGGCAGGGTCCTTCAAAATCACGTCGGCCAAGGCGCGCTGCCTGCTCACCATGGCCGCGAAGGAAACGTCCTGCGGACCTTCTGAAACTCCCAGAATCACGCCGGTGTCCTGCACCGGGAAAAATCCTTTGGGCACGTAAATGTAGAGAAGAATCGTGCCAACGAGCGTCGCGGCGGTGATGAGGAGCGTGGTGGTACGGAAGCGCAGCACAAACTTCAGCGTACGGCCGTAAAACGCAATGATGGAATTAAAGGCGTGCTCCGATTTGCGGTAGAACCGGCTCTGCTCTTCTTCTTTCTGATGGCGCAGCAGCTTGGCGGACATCATGGGCGTCAGGGTCAGTGAAACGAAGGCGGAAACGATGATGGTGACCGCAAGGGTGACGGCAAATTCGCGGAACAGCCGGCCCACGATGTCGCCCATGAACAACAGCGGAATGAGCACGGCGATCAGGGATACGGTCAGCGAAAGAATGGTGAAGCCGATCTGCTCGGAGCCTCTGAGCGCCGCTTGCAGAGGCGATTCGCCCTCTTCGATATAGCGCGAAATGTTTTCGATCATCACGATGGCATCGTCGACCACGAAGCCAGTCGAAATGGTGAGCGCCATGAGCGAAAGATTGTTCAGGCTGTAGCCCAGCAGGTACATTACGCCGAAGGTGCCCACAATCGAGAGGGGCACGGCAAAACTGGGAATGATCGTCGCGCGAACGCTGCGCAAGAACAGGAAGATGACCAACACGACCAGCACGATCGTCAACATCAACGAGAATTGCACGTCCGCAACGGAAGCGCGAATGGTGGTGGTACGGTCGGTCAGTATTTCCACCTGCACTGCGGCAGGAAGCGCGGCCTGCAACTGCGGCAGCAATTTCTTGACGCGGTCCACCACGGCGATGATGTTGGCGCCGGGTTGGCGCTGAATATTCAAGATGACGGCGGGGGTCTGGTTGGCCCAGGCGGCTTGTTGCACGTTCTCCACGCCGTCCAGCACCGTGGCCACATCCGTCAGGCGGACGGGCGCCCCATTGCGATAGGCGACGATCAGCGGCCGGTAGCTATTGCTCGAAATGAGCTGATCGTTTGCGCCTATGGTGTATGCCTGATGCGGACCGTCGAAAGTTCCTTTCGCCTGGTCCACGTTGGCTTGCGTCAGGGCCGTGCGAAGGTCTTCAAGGCTTAACCCGTAGGAAGCGAGAGCGGTGGGATTCGCCTGAATGCGCACCGCCGGACGCTGTCCACCGCTGATGCTGACGAGTCCGACCCCGGTAAGCTGCGAAATTTTTTGCGCCAGCGTGGTGTCCGTAAGGTCCTCGACTTTGGACAGCGGCAGCGAATTGGAAGTAATCGCCAGGGTCAGGATGGGGGCATCAGCGGGATTGATCTTGCTGTAGATCGGCGGATTGGGCAGTCCCTGCGGCAAGAGGTTGGAGGCGCCGTTGATCGAGGCCTGCACCTCCTGCTCGGCGACGTCAATGTTGAGATCGAGATCGAACTGGAGCGTGATGATCGAGCTGCCGTAAGAGCTCGTCGAGGTCATTTGGTTGAGCCCCGGCACTTGCCCAAACTGCCGCTCGAGCGGCGAGGTCACCGAAGACGCCATCACGTCCGGGCTGGCCCCGGGATAGAACGTTTGTACCTGGATCGTGGGGTAATCCACTTGCGGCAGGGCGGAAACGGGCAGTTGACGGTATGCGACAAAGCCCACCAGCAAAATCCCCACCATCAGCAATGTGGTGGCCACCGGCCGCAAAATAAACGGCCTTGATGGACTCATTGGGCCTTCCCGGCAGCGTGGCCCTGTTGCGGAGTGTCCGTACGCCGCGCGCCGCTTTGCGTCTTGCCCTGCTGCGGCGAGGGCTGCTGCCCTGCGTTGGTGCTCTGCGCGTTGGGCGCGGCCGCCGGTGCGGTGCTGGGATTGACTTGGCTGCCGTCTTGCAACTTGTCCTGTCCGTCGACAACCACGACCTCGCCGGCATTTAATCCCGCGCTTAGCCCGACACTGTTGGCGGTCGTTAGGGCAATCGTAACGGTTTGGATTTTGGCGGTTTTTCCGGTCTGCACCACATACACGTAGGTGCCCTGCGGTCCGCGCTGAATGGCTGAAGCGGGCACGATCACCAAATCCTTCTTCACGTCGGCAAGCAGGTGCACGTTCACGAATTGATTGGGGAACAGGAGGTTTCGATCGTTATTGAAAACCGCTTTCAGTTTGTATGTGCCGGTGGTCGTGTCGATCTGATTGTCAATGGTCAGCAGCTTGCCCGATTCGATCTTGGTGGTGTCGTCGCGGTCAAAGGCATCGACGATCAGTTGCTCGCCGTTCCGGAGCTTGCTAGCAACCTGGGGCAGTTGGTCCTGCGGCAGGGAAAAGATTACTGCGATGGGCTGCAGCTGCGTGATGACCAACAGCCCGCCAGTATCGCTGGCGTGCACAATATTCCCGATATCGACCAAGCGCAACCCAATGCGCCCGCTGATCGGTGCGATAACGTGGGAATACACCAGTTGCAGCTTCGCGCTGTCAATCGTGCCTTGATCCGCCTTGATTGAGCCTTCAAATTGCCCCACCTGCGCCCCTTGCGTATCGAGCTGCTGCTTGGGGATCACGCCCTCTTTGTACAGAAGCTGGAAGCGCTCGTAGTTCACCTGCACGTCGCGGAGCTGTGCTTGATCCTTGGCAAGCTGCCCTTCCGCCTGCTCGAGCTGTACTTGGTAGGGACGCGCGTCGATTTCCAGAAGGCTTTCGCCCTGGTGAACGAATTGACCTTCCTGGAAATTAATTTTTGTGATTTGCCCATCCACGCGGCTGTGCACCGTCACGGTATTAAATGCGGTGACCGTTCCGAGTCCATCGAAGTACACCGGCAGGTCGCCGCGCTGTGCGGTGGCCACGACAACTGGTACGACAAATCCGCCCGCCCCTGCTCCCTGGCGGCCCTGCCCCTTGCTGGCTCCGCCGGGCGCCGCTGGGCCCTGCGCTTCAGTGTTCGAGCGCGGTCCGCGGAAATACCAAATGCCCAGACCGACCAGAACGGCCAAAGCAAGGATCCATACCCAGTGATGGCCCTTCGACGGAGGCTCGCGCCGCACAGGCCCTTCGCCAGAAGAGTTCGGCCCGGCTGGATTAGCGCTCAAATGGCCCATTCATACGCTCCGGTATTGCATGTTTATGCGAGCAAGTCTGCCACTGGCAAGACAATCGGGGGAGACGCCAAGCGCTCCAGGTGACCGGCCAAAGCTTATCGGAAAGCCCTGCTCATTCCTAGAATAGGACGGCCCAGAGCCACAAAAGGTTACGAACGCCAGTGTTAGCTTTCGTCAGTTTTCGGCGTACAAATCCGCGTGCACAAACACCTGTCGGACAGTACACTAACGCGCGTCGGTGCCTCCCTTGTGAAAGCGAGTGAGACTATCAACCTGGCGGCCGTCCGTCGCGACAATGGAAAGGGGAGAATAGTGGATCATGTTCAAAGCCTTTGTAATCGGGATACTGATTGGCGTGCTGTTGGTGGTCGCAGGCGCTTGGTTGTATTTCACCAAGGGATGGGCGCCGGTTGCGGTGGCGGACCCACCTTTGCTGTTTGAGAAGAAGCTCTCCCACGGCGCATTGAACGCTCGGATCGGCAAAGATCCCCACACCGATCCGGCGCCGGTTCCTCTCACCGAGGCGACCTATCTCGCTGGAGCTGATGTGTACAAGCAGAACTGCGCGGTCTGCCACGGATTGCCGGGGGAACCGCAGAGCGCCATCGGACAAGGCATGTTCCCCAAGCCCCCGGAGCTCTTCCACGGAACGGGGGTGACCGACGATCCTGCGTGGGAAACGTACTGGAAAGCCAAGAACGGCATTCGCCTGACCGGCATGCCCGGCTTTCAGAAGGCCCTGAACGATACGCAGCTTTGGCAGGTCAGTGTGTTGTTGGCCAACGCAGACAAAGTTTCGCCGGCCGTAAAGGCTTACTTGTCTTCGCCTCCCGGACCACCGCCGCAAGCAACGCCAGCAGCGGCAGCACCCGTAAAGTAGTGATCGCACTCTTGCGCACGGTAGACTGACTCATAGGCATGAGTCGGATAGACTTAGTCGTATGGCTAAAAAGCTGCAGGTAGTGGCGGACGGGCCTGTAAGCCGGATTCTGTGCGGCATGCAAACGTTTCCGTCCGCACGCCGCGGCGATCATTCCTCTAGGTCATGCCTCGCGGCGTGACTCCAGCAGCCTACCCGAGGGTTGTCCTCTGCGACAGCTTGCGCCATCGCCGAGGAAGCGCGCCCGCTTGCGCGAACGCTCTCATCGAGCCGGGCCGGCTCTCCCCTCCTATTTGGCCTTGCACCACGCGGGGTTTTCCATGCTCCCGATATTGCTACCGGGACGGTGGGCTCTTACCCCACCTTTTCACCCTTGCCTAACGAACCAGCTTTGCCCGGG
>WNFD01006140.1_pt1 | contig 12485 bp, 14 predicted proteins | sample 5400491 | NCBI WGS metagenome assembly WNFD01 (sample SAMN13153343, study PRJNA577476) | soil metagenome | isolation source: 120 cm saprolite under Douglas fir tree site 2 hole 2 replicate 2 | place: USA:California | collected 2015-04-18 | reverse complement strand
CTGGCGGCCCGGCGGCCCGGCGGCCATCGGCCCGCTGGCGGGCGGCTAGCCAGCTCAGCTGCCGAGGAGGCGGGACTTCGCGGACGCGAATTCGGCGTCCGTGAGGGCTCCCTTCTCATGCAGGGAGTTGAGCTGATCGAGCTGATCGGACAAGGACGACTGGTCCTCGACGGCCGGCGCCGCGGCCGTCGCACGGCCTCCTTGCTGGCTCTCGAGATCACTGATTCGGGCTTCCTGCCCAGCCTCCTGGGCTGAGCGACCGGCCCGCCGCTTGCCAGCCATGTAAGCGCCGCCGCCTACGACGGCGGCGCGCAGTAGCGGACGGCGTCTCACGAACATCGTGCCTCCCGAGCTTGCTGTCAGACTTCAGGCCCGGCCGGTAGCGACAGCCCGAGCGCGATCATGATCTCGGGTGCCGCTGCCACCGTCCGTGGCCCGCCGACCTGCGGCGCAACGGCACGCAGTACGCCGAGGATGTCCTGCGGCGTCGCGCCAGCGGCTACAGCGTTCGAGATTTGCCACAGGTAGGACGCAGGAGGCGAGTCCAGCGCCACCAAAGCGGCGATCTTCACCAGGGCGAAACTGCGGGCATCAAGGCCGCTGCTCTCCATGGCAGCCTCGCGCAGCTCGAGCGCTTCGCCGAGGACGTCGAGATCTCCCAGCGCCAGGCCCGACAGCGTGTTCCTGGTCTCCGCATCAACCTCAATGTTCACCGCGGTGCTCATGGGCAGCTTCCTCTCGCATAGGCCGACCCTGGGATCGGCTTGAAAGTTCCGACTCGTCTACAGTCCGGCGGGGCGGCGGCGATTGCACCATCCCTCCCGGGTGATCTGGACCGCGGTCAGATCATGAGCGCCAGACCGCAATCGACCAGGAGCGTCTGGCCGGTGGCATAGCGGGTAGTGAGCGGTACGTCCACGGTGACCCCGGCGTTATTGACCAGGCCGTCGAGACGTCCCCACCGACTCTCGGCCGCAGAGACCAGAGCCGGTAAATAGTCTGCATGCCGGGCTTCCCGATTCCGTCAAGAGAGGGCATGTTCTCTGACCGCCGTGCTTCTGGCGGGGGGCGCTTGGGTACCTGATCGTCGGACGGTTAATGCTCGTCGAAGGTGTGGGATCAAGGGATACGGGGTTCGCCAGTGGACAGACGAGACTTGCGTTCTGCGTACACGATCGGCTCGGCGGCCGTGATTGTTGGGGCGCTGGCCTTGGCCGTGGGATGCACCGGTACGGCGACTAGCGCGGAGCGGGCGAAGGCCGCGCAGACTCGCGTGATTATCACGCCCTCAAACGGGGCGCGTGAGGTCAGGCCGGGCGCCGGAGTCGCAGTAGCCGCAAGCGGCGCTCACCTCAGGGGTGTCGTGGTCAGCACGTCAGGTCATGAAGTCGCTGGCCAGCTGGCCAGCGGCGGCACGACCTGGCACAGCAGCGGCCCGCTGGCCCTGTCCCGTACTTACACGGTGGTTGCGACGGCCGTCGGCGTCGGTGGCAAAAAGGTCACGGCGACGAGTTCGTTCCGTACCCTGACAGCGCGCCAGACCTTCCAGGCGACTTCCCTCGAGGCCGACAATCAGCAATATGGCGTCGGCATGCCGATCGTCCTCACCTTTAGCCGGCCGATTACGAATCGGGCCGCGGTAGAGCGAGCCCTCAGCCTCACCTCATCCAAACCGATCATCGGGGCCTGGTATTGGGACGGCAACAAGAGCGTGTCGTTCCGGCCGCAGAAGTACTGGGCCTCAGGAACTCAGGTGAGCTTCACCGCAGCGCTGAACGGCGTTGAGGGGGCCAAGGGCGTCTACGGGACGAGTGATATCCACGTCGCGTTCTCGATCGGGCCGTCGCTGATCGCCAGGGTAGGCGCGGACACGCACTATATGAAGGTGTATTACAAGGGCCGGTTGTTCGGCAACTGGCCGATCAGTACGGGCTCGCCGGGCGATGATACGGCGAACGGGCATTACCTGACCATCGAGAAGGGCAACCCGGTGCTGATGAGCGGGCCGGGCTATACCGACTTCCCGGTGCCCTGGTCGGTGCGATTCACCTGGAGCGGCAACTATATCCACGATGCCTACTGGTCGGTGGGGGAGCAGGGCTACGTCAACGTCAGCCATGGCTGCGTGAACATGTCTCCAGAGAACGCCCAGACGTACTACAACCTCGAGTTGCCGGGTGACCCCGTGATCGTCACCGGCAGCCCGGTGGCTGGCACGTGGGATGACGGCTGGACGCAGTGGTTCTTGTCGTGGAGCCAGCTGCTGGCTGGAAGCGCGCTGCATGCTGCCGTCCTCGCCGGGCCGGCTGGCAGCTCGTTCGTCGCCGCCAGCACGGTTCAGGCGCCGCCGATGGCCGGACACAGCGGCCACGGCCCGGTGTAACAGGCCGCCCGCAGGTACCAGCGCGCTGGAGCGTCCCGCCGGGCCCGTTATGCGCCGGGGTCGGCGTAGGCCTCGTGAAGATGCGAGCTGCCGTGCTCACTGCCGTGAACGCGGCCTTACCGGTGGCGCTGATTACGCCTTCGAGGCATTGGGCCGTGAGGAGACGGTGCAGCAGGCGTGGGCGAGCCTGGATGTGCGCGGGCAGCTCGCCATTATCTCGTGGCGAGCTGGCGCTGGATGAGCTGATCACTCGGCGGATCACGCTGGAACAGCTGGAGGAAACTTTCCATGACCAAGTACGTCTGCTTCGTGCGGCTGACGACCACGCTGGGCCAGGTGGGCTGGGGCCAGACGTCGACATACAACGCCGACATCACGGCCCGGATCTTCCACCGGCAGGTCGCCCCGTGGGCGGGACTAGACACGGCGCTGTGGGACCTGCACGGCAGGGCCACCGGGCGACCGACGGCTCGGCCGGCGCGGGTGCGGCCAAGTTGGTGGACGCCAACGGCGGCTTCTCTCCGGCCCGGGCGATCGAGGTCGGCCGGCTCCTGGAGGCGCAGAGGGTCGTCCATTTCGAGGAACCGGCCGCCGCGAGAGGCTCAATGCTGCGCACCAGATTCGTAATCCGGCGTCTGTCAGACGACGACGAGAACCGGCGCCCGTTCGGGAAGTCCGTCAATCTGCATGGCACAATTACGCGATGTCTGCTGCCTCGCCTGCTGCGCGCATCGGCGCCGCAGCAGTATTGACCTTCTCTGCGCCGCGGCGCTGAGGCTGATCATCACCCCGCAGGGGCGTGGTCTTGACGCTGGCGGCGGTCGACCGAAATTAGGTTGGCTGCGGCGGGCACGGAATAGCTCACAGGGACCGCCGGTGGCTGGGGAGCCCAGCCTAGCGCGACCGGGTCATATACGCGCTCCATGTAAATCTGATGCCAAAGCGAGAACACGATCAGCACCCAAACCTGCCGCCAGGTCACTTCGGGTCGCCCGTTCCTGAAACGCTGCAGGAGGTCCAGCGCCGCCGCACGGTCGATCCACTCCTCGGTCTGCGCCTCGCGCAGGACGCGGTCCGCGAATTCCCCCGCCTCGCCCTTCAGCCAGTGGCCGATAGGCACTGGAAAGCCTAGCTTGGCTCGCTCGGCTACGTCCTTGGGAAGGACGGCTCTCATGGCCTGCCGTAGCGCCACTTTCGTGGTGCCTGCCGCGATCTTCTCCTGGCGGGCGAGCCGTGCGGCTACCGCCATCACCGCACAGTCCAGGTATGGCACGCGCAGTTCAAGGCTGTGCGCCATGGTCATCCGGTCCGCCTTGACCAGGATATCCCCGGCCAGCCAGGTGTTGATGTCGACAAGTTGCTTGGCGGACGCGTCGTCCAATCCCGCTTCCTCAGCCTGGGTGAAGATCGGGTCCGTGATCAGACAGGTCGCGGGGGCGCCTTCACCCCGTGGCGTGCCATCGCCGGGACGGATAATGGTGTCCGCCTCCCCGTCGGCGTACACATGTGCATTCCCGATGTACCGGTGCCGCAGCCGGGTGGTCATTCGTTCTAGGAATGCTTTGCCCTTCACTCCTTGAGGAATGAGAGCGCCTGCGCGCTGGAGCGCTGTCCGCCCCCAGTCTGGCAACCGTTCGCCGACCCGAACCAGTCTCCGCTCCCCGTAGACGCGATACCCCCCGAACAGCTCGTCCGCGCCTTCGCCTGACAGCACGACCTTGACATACCTGCTGGCCTCGCGGGCAACGAACCACAGCGGCACCGCCGCCGCATCCGCCATGGGATCATCCAGATGCCAGATGATGCGGGGGAGGTTGGCGAAGAACTCGTCGGCAGAGATGACGTAAGGCAACGACTTCACGCCGAGCGCCGCCGCGGTGTCCTGAGCAAGCTCGATCTCGCTGTACCCGTCACGTTCGAATCCAACGGTGAACGTGAGCAGGTCAGGCTTGTGCTCTGCGGCCAGAGCACAGATCGCCGCCGAATCGATCCCGCCGGACAAGAAGGCGCCAAGAGGTGCATCGCTGCGCAGGTGGACCGCGACCGAGCCGCGCATGGCCTCGAGGATGCTCGCAGCAGTGCCCTGCTTCGGGGCACGTGCGGGGCGCAGGTCCGCTTTCCAGTACCTGGACACGTCCACGCCGCCGCCTGGTCGGGCCGTCATCGCGTGTCCGGGCGGGAGCACCATGAATGGCGGAGTCAGAGTCTGAGGCGCCGGTACATACTGGAAGGAGAGATATCTGCGCAGTCCGTCGCGATCAATCGCGTGCAGTTCGCCAGCCTCAGCCAGCGCCTTTCGTTCCGAGGCGAAGCGCACCATCCAGGGATGCCCTCGTTCCTCGTCGATGACGTAGAAGAACGGCTTGATGCCGAATGGATCGCGCGCGCAGAAGAGCTCACGGCTTACAGTGTCCCAGATAGCGAACGCGAACATACCCCGCAGGCGGTGCACGACATCCTTGCCATACCTGGCGTACGCCTCTATGAGGACTTCGGAATCAGAATCCGTCCGCAGATGCACACCCTCGCTCCGCAGTTCATTCCCGATCTCCACGTAGTTGTAGATCTCGCCGTTGAAGACCATGCAGTAGCGCCCATCGGCGGAACGCATCGGCTGGTGGCCGCCTGCCGACAGGTCAATGATCGCGAGACGCTTAAAGCCCAGCCCGATATCAGGATCAATATAGAAGCCATCGTCGTCTGGGCCCCGGTGACTGATGCGCTCGGCGGCGACACGCACCCACTCGAGCTGTGGCTCTGCCCCGGCGGCCAAGGCCAGGCATCCGACGATTCCGCACATTTATATGTCACCGCTCTCTTTGGGTTGTCTGGCATCTCTTCCTATTAAGAGCCGCACGGTACCCTCGGAAAGAGGTGGGCAGTCAGGCTGTCAATTTCACTAAAACACAATACGCGAGCTCCCGTTTTCATCCGGTGATATTTGGTAGCTATCTCCTCGGATTAGCAGCTCAGTCTCGAGAGGCTTCACCTATGGTTGAACCAGGACGATGAACTTGACAGAGGCGCAGGGCTTTGACCTTCGACGACTAGACGAATCCAATACGACCGGATAATCATGTCGATCACGTAGTAGCTGGGTCGTAGTATTCCGTCATGCGCCGGCTCATGGCTGCACAACTGTCACCTTGCGCCCATATCCGCACCACCCCGATCCTCTCTGCCTCACCAGTCGTGTCGGCTCCCGTTCCCGCATCAGGGTCGGCGAAATACCTGGGAACGTCACACAACATGTAAAAGACGGTCCGGGCGCGAAGTGAACAGATGAATGGATCGGAGCGCCGCAGTCAGGCCGTCACGGCCCTACGTCGAGGACGGGCGGCCCCTGCGGCGCGGCCCACGTGCTCGGGCAGAGAGCGTATCGCCAGGCCAGGTGGCTGATGACGAACGCGATATGCCTGGCGGCGGTGTTGGCGGTGATGTTCCCGGGCCGGCATGGCAGCATTGTCCGGGCCTGGCTGGTCGCGCCAGGCCGGTTTTCTGCTGGCTGGAGGCCTCTCGTGAAGATGCGAGCTGCCGTGCTCACGGGCGTGAACGCGGCCCTTCGCGTCGCTGAGGTCGACCTGGCACCGCCGCGAGCCGGTGAGGTGCTGGTCAGAGTCGCTGCTAGCGGCCTGTGCCGCAGTGACCTCAACGCCATCACGGGGAAGCGGACGCTGGTTCCCTTTCCTGCCGTCATCGGCCATGAGGCGTCCGGCGTGTTGGTGGAGTGCGGCCCAGGCGTGGAGCGGCTGCGGGAGGGAGATGCGGTCGTGCTGTCGATCGTCCCTTCGTGCGGATCCTGCGGCGCCTGCGCGGTGCGCCGCACGAACTACTGCGCGGTAGCCGGGGCCGCGATGGCCGCCGGCGCGCTGCTGGACGGCACACGCCGGCTCAGGCGGCCGGGAGCTCCATCACTTTCTGACGGTGTCGTCCTTCGCGCAGTACGCGGTTGTTCCTGAGTCCGGGGCCGTCGCGCTGCCCAAGAGCATGCCGCTGGACCAGGCGGCCCTGCTGAGCTGCGCCGTCGTGACGGGCTTCGGCGCCGTGTACAACACCGCCCGGGTCGTCGCGGGTTCCCGCGTGGCGGTTTACGGCTGCGGCGGCGTCGGGCTGAACATTGTCCAGGGCGCGCGGCTCGCTGGCGCCATGCAGATCATTGCCGTCGACGTCAGCGACGACAAGCTCGAGCTGGCACGGCGACTGGGCGCGACCGGCACGGTCGATGCGCGCGCGGAGGATCCGGTGGCGGCGGTCCGCGGCCTTATCGGTGGCGCTGATTACGCCTTCGAGGCATTGGGCCGTGAGGAGACGGTGCAGCAGGCGTGGGCGAGCCTGGATGTGCGGGGGCAGCTGGTGCTTGTGGGGTTGCTGCCCGGCGGTGCCCGGATCACGCTCGACGCGGGCCCGTTCGTCAGCGAGCAGTCGGTCAAGGGCTGCTATTTCGGGTCGGCGGACCTGCACCGCGACATCCCGGTTCTGGTCGGCCATTATCTGCGTGGCGAGCTGGCGCTGGATGAGCTGATCACTCGCCGGATCACGCTGGAGCAGCTGGAGGAAGCCTTCGATGATCTGCGTGCTGGTCTGGGCGCGCGCAGTGTGCTGGTCTTCTGACCGGTGATCGGGAGGTGAGGACGGAGATGACCGCAGCGGTGGAAGTTGGCCGGATCCGGTCCCTGGAAACTTTCCATGACCAGTACGTCTGCTTCGTGCGGCTGACGACCACGCTGGGCCAGGTGGGCTGGGGCCAGACGTCGACATACAACGCTGACATCACGGCCCGGATCTTCCACCGGCAGGTCGCCCCGTGGGCGATCGGGGCCGAAACGTCTGACATCGGTGGCCTGATCACGACGATCGAAGAACGGGAGCACAAGTACCCGGGTAGCTATCGCTGCCGGGCGCTGGCGGGACTAGACACGGCGCTGTGGGACCTGCACGGCAGGCTCACCGGGCGACCGGTAGTCGAACTGCTCGGCGGTCAGCCCGGCCGCCTGCGCGCCTACGCCTCATCAATGCGGCGCGACACCACCCCGCGCGAGGAGGCCGAACGCCTGGCCGGCTCCGCGACGACTTCGGTTTCGACGCCTTCAAGTGGCGGGTGGGAGCCGAATGCGGGCATGACGTCGATCAGTGGCCCGGCCGGACGGAGGAGATCGTGCCCGCGGTGGCCCGCGCCCTCGGCGCGGATGTGGCCAAGCTGGTGGACGCCAACGGCGGCTTCTCTCCGGGCCGAGCGATCGAGGTCGGCCGGCTCCTGGAGGCCGAGGGGGTCGGCCATTTCGAGGAACCGTGCCCGTACTGGCGCGTGGAGGAGACCAAACGCGTCGCGGACGCACTGACCATCGACGTCGCCGGCGGCGAGCAGGACTGGGACCTGGCTACCTGGCAGCGGATGATCGACTTGCGGGCCGTCGATATCGTGCAGCCGGACGTCATGTACATGGGCGGCCTGTGGCGCACGCTGCAGGTGACCGAGGCCGCCGCGCGCGCTGGACTGCCGTGCACCCCACACAGCGCCAATCTCTCGCTGGTGACGGTTGCCACCCTTCATCTGCTAGCCGCCATACCCAACGCGGGCCGGTACCTCGAATTGTCAATCGAAGGGGCCGACTATTATCCGTGGCAGGCTGGCCTGTTCCGGGGTGACCCGTTCGTCGTGACCGACGGGCACGTCTGCGTGCCGGACGAGCCAGGCTGGGGGGTCGAGATCGAGCCCGAGTGGCTTGCCCGGGCCGAATACCTCGTATCAAGCCTTGACGACCGCGGCTGACCGGCGCATCTTCGCGCCATAAGTGGTCGTCACGGCCCGTTTGCGGCTCGTCGGGGCAGTCGGGCTTGCCTAGCTGCGCTGGGGTGACGTTCTCGCTGATGGTCACCTGGTCGAACCAGCCGCATCGCGGATCGCCGGGCGGGCGGTCGAACCGGCTTACATAGGGCTTGACGTCGATGACCGGTGTGCCATCGACGAGATCGACGCCCGCGAAGTCGATCCCTGCGCTGGTGAAGCCGAAGATCCGGACAAGGCTGAGCCCGATCGGATTGATCCGGCGTGGACCGCGGGTGGCGAAGATGCCGAGCCGCCGCTGCTCGCGTCGCAGCAGGAACGGCACCTGCCTCAGCGGCGGCAGGCCCGCGGGTCCGTCGAGATGGTGCAGCCATGTCAGCAGCCAGGCGTAGTCGAAGCCGCCCAGGCTGTCGAGGCCGTCGCGGTGCGGCACGTCCAGTTCCATCCGATCATGCTGTCACGGGCCAGCTACTGTCCGGATCGCCCCACGTGCCCGGCCGGCGGGAGACACAAGGCCCGGAGCTCGCGAAACCGGAGTAAGCGCAGCGGCTCTACCGGGCGTGCGACCTGGCGGTTAGGGCATCCAGGAAGCGAACGGTTGCCGACACGGTCTCATAACGCCACAACGCGAGCGTGCGCTCGAATCCCGCCGCGGCCTCGAGGCGGTCATTCAGTCCTTCGACGACCGGGATGAGTTGCCCGCGCTGAGCCTCGAGCAGCGGCTGCGGATCCGCCCCGGCGCGATCGAGTAGTGCGAGCTTGACGAGCAGCTCCGACCGGACGTCCCGGTTGTGGGAAGCGGGTCTGGTCAGCCAGGCTGACGCCGCGGTCCTGCCCGCCGGGGTCGCATCTACCAGCGATCTGACCGGACCTTGGCTGGATGCCTGCTGCTCGGCCGTCTTTACCAGACCGAGCACCTCGAGCCGCTGCAGCGCGCGGTAGATGACCGGCTTGGGAATTCGCCACACGCGCCCGAGGTCGCCATCCGAACCGAGCAGCGTCGCTAGCGCGAACCCGTGCCTCGGCATCTCGCACACCAGGCACAGCACCAGCCACTCGGCCAGTGACAGCGCGGGTTCCTCAGCTTCAGGCATTGTTCAATGCTATTGCCGGAGCGAGGCGGCCGCACGAAGCGCGCGCCGTGGCGGGCTCGCCGTGGCCGGCCGCCACGGCGTGCCGACAGAACTGCATGTCGTTACTTGGCGATCATTACTTCGGTGGCTTTGATGACCACGGTGACGCGGTCGCCTTCAGCCAGGTTCAGGTGCTCCCGTGATGAGTCGGTGATGACGGCGGCGACCGTTCCCGCGTCAACGTTCACGACTATCTCGGCCATGACCGCGCCGGTCTTGATGGCCTGTACCGTGCCGGTCAGCTGATTGCGCGCGCTTATCTCCATGTCGCCTTCTTTCGTCTCACGATCTGTCGCGACGGGCCAGCTTCTCCCATCCCGGTGGGTACCGGCTCGGATTTGCTGCCCTTTGGCACTAGTCTCCTCGCCCGATCGCGCGAAACGAGTAAGGACGTGGAATGACAGAAGCCGGGCCGCCATGTAGTAGTCTCATTGTGACTAGCGGCTGGGTGAGAGGCCGGTCATGTCCGTTGAAATGCTCAGCCCGGCGGGAGAGCCAGGTCGGCAGGCGGCACGGAAGCACGATCGGGCGCTCCGTACTGTCCTCGGCGTGCTGCATGACGGTACGGCCTTCTACGCCCCGATCGGCGAGGTCATCACCGACGGCACCAGGGTCATCTGTCATTTGTGCGGTCGATCGCTGCGCTCGGTTACGGCCCACCTGAGAGCTCATGGCTGGACGAAAGTGGCTTACTGCGAGGCGTTCGGGCTCGAACGCGGCCAGTCGCTCGAGGGACCTGAGACGCGCAAACGCCGCTCGGCCGCGTTCAGTGCCCGCCTGATCTTCGACCCCGCGGTCCGCGAGGGCAGCGCAGCCGGCCGGGAACTTGCCCGTACTGGAGCTCTCACCCGCGCGGCCGTGGCGGCAGCCACGGGTCGCCCCTTCCCGGAGCAGCGGCGCAGGAAAGCCGCGCAAGCGCTCGCGGCAATACCGCCGGAGGCCATCGCCAGGACGAACTCCGACGGGGCCGCCCGTCGCCGTGGACAAGTCGCAGAGGCCATAGCCCGGCAAGCGGGATACCCGGACCTGGGCTCGTTGGTGCTGGCCAGGATCGCGGACGGCGCCAGCCTGGCGGTGATCAGCCGTGAGGCGGGGCTGCACAAGGACTGGCTGTCACGCCACCTCGCCGACGTGGACCCAGCGGCCGCTAACGCCGCCCGGCAGCTGAGGGCCGATCGCACGGACGCTCGCTGGGTCCCGGTCCTGAGCGGCCTGGGATTCGCTGACGTAGCTAGCTACCTGCGGGAACGGCACCTTATGCGGCATTGGAGCGTCAATGCCATTGCTGCCGAGATCGGTTTCTCGAACCACACCGTGAATGCCGCGTTCCACCGTCATGGGCTGGCCCAGGTCAGCCACGCCTCGAAACGTCACGCAGCCAGGCAGCGAGCGGAGCAGGTGGCCGCCCGCCTCGGCTACGCGACCATCGCGGACTACATCGCCCAGCGCAGGGCGCAGGGCTGGACCTGGAAGGCCATCTCCGCCGAATCCGGCCAGCCGCTGTCCTGGCTGCGCCGGCACGGGGCAGGTCCGGCCAGAGCACAGGCTGCTTGTGAGGGTCGTCGAGATGGCTAGGTTCCTCGTCACTTATCACGTAGGTGACATGCCCTCCGATCCTGCGTCCGTTGCGGACGCTCGTGAGGCCTTCATGCGCTGGGCAGCCAAGACCGGGACCGCGCTCGCCGACATGGGCGAACCAGTCCGCTCGGCATTCACCGTCACCCGCGAGGGTGCCCGTGATCGGACTGTCCCTGCGCCGTTCATGGGCTGGTCGGTTATCGAGGCCGCCGACAGTGAAGCCGCCGCTTGGGTGCTGCAGGATCACCCGTTCATCAGCCGCGGCGGCGTGCTGCGGATCAGCGAGCCGGTCTGAGCCGCTCGTACGTGTTTGATGATCACGCGGGTTGAGCGCATAGAAGCACCACATCCGCGTGATCATCTTGCTGTCGAGCATGCCAGGAACTGGAACCTGTTCACATTGAGATGTACGGCGTAGAGTCAGCTGGGGGCGTTGTCCCGTCGACCGGAATAGAACGTGTTCTTGCTGGCCGCGTTCGCGCCGCTGGTCCGCCACGAGGAGATCACGATGCGCAGTCATGACCGCTTCTACATCGGCGGCCAATGGGTTGCACCAGCTGGTTCCGCCACACTCGACGTCATCTCGCCGCATACGGAGGAGGTCGTCGGCCGTGTGCCCGACGGCACCCCCGCCGACATGGACCGCGCCGTGGCGGCCGCTCGTGACGCATTCGACAACGGCCCGTGGCCGCGGATGGCCCCAGCGGACCGCGCCGCGGCGGTGGGCAGGCTCGCTGACCTGTATGCCGGGCGGCTGGGCGAGATCGCTGAGCTGATCACCGAGGAGATGGGTTCGCCCATCACATTCTCACAGCTGGCGCAGGCGCCCCAGCCGCAAATGATGCTCAGCTATTTCGCGGAACTCGGCAAGACCTTCACCTGGGAAGATGATCGCCCGGGGCTGTTCGGGCCGGTGACCGTGCGCCGCGAGCCCGTCGGCGTCGTGGCCGCGATCGTGGAACGTGCCGCAGTTCACCATTATGACCAAGCTTCCCGCTGCTCTCGTCGCTGGCTGCACCGTCGTCATCAAGCCGGCCCCGGAGACACCGCTCGACGCCTACGTCCTCGCCGATCTGATCGAGGAAGCGGAACTGCCACCTGGCGTCGTCAACATCGTGCCCGCCGGGCGGGAGGCAGGCGAGCACCTGGTTTCCCATCCGGGCGTCGACAAGGTCGCGTTCACCGGCTCCACCGCCGCCGGGCGGCGGATCGGATCCATCTGCGGGCAGCAACTCAAGCGCTGCAGCCTCGAACTCGGCGGCAAGTCCGCCGCGATCATCCTGGACGACGCGGACCTCGCCGCGACGGTCGGCTGGCTGGAAATGGCCTCGCTAATGAACAACGGCCAGGCTTGTGTCGCCCAAACCCGGATTCTCGCCCCGCGCAGCCGTTATGACGAGACCGTAGACGCGCTGGCCGCGATGGTGAACGGGCTTACGGTGGGCGATCCCGCGGACCCCAGCACCCAGATCGGCCCCCTGGTCGCCAAGCGGCAGCAGGACCGGGTGGAGGGCTACATCAAGATCGGGCAAGACGAGGGCGCCACGATCGTGACGGGCGGTTCCCAGGCCTCTGGCCGGCAGCGGGGCTGGTACGTTGCTCCCAC
>WNFD01005671.1_pt1 | contig 12487 bp, 14 predicted proteins | sample 5400491 | NCBI WGS metagenome assembly WNFD01 (sample SAMN13153343, study PRJNA577476) | soil metagenome | isolation source: 120 cm saprolite under Douglas fir tree site 2 hole 2 replicate 2 | place: USA:California | collected 2015-04-18 | reverse complement strand
CCCAGTCCGGCGGGTCTCAGCCGCGAATTGCTCACGCTGGTGTCAAAACTGTCGCCGCCGGCGCCGGAGAATGCGACCACCGGTTCGGGCCTCGTCGAGCGTCTGCAGGCCGGTGCTGCGAAACTGGTTCGCATCGAGCGCACCGATACGGCCGGCAACGATCGCGGCGCCGTGGTCGCGCGGGCTACCGCGGCGGCGCTGCGCAATGAATTCAACGAGGCGAGGCGTGAGTTGAATACGCTGGCGCCTGCCGATCGTGCCGCCGCGCAAGCCTGGCTCGACAAATGCGATGCGCGCGACGCGGCGCTGGCGGCGTCGCGTCAATTCGCGGCCGAGGCCATGGCGGCACTCGCCAAACCGGCGCCTTAGGAATCCGATGATCCGGATCATTCTGTTCCTGGTGCTGATTGCGCTCGCCGCGGCGGGCGCGGCGTGGGTCGCCGATCAGACCGGCGACGTCGTGCTGTCGTCGGGCGGCTGGCGCATCGAAACCTCGCTGCCGGTCTTCGCGGTGGCGCTCGGCGTCGTCATCGTTGCGGCGGTGCTGGCGTGGGGCTCCCTGCGCGCGCTCTGGCGCACACCGCACCGTATCAGGCACGCCCGTCGCGAGCGCCGTCACGCGCGCGGCCGCCACGCCATTGCCCATGGACTGCTCGCGATCGGCCACGGCGATTCCACCGCGGCCCGCCTGCATGCCGACGTCGCGCGCCGCCATGCCGCGAACGATCCGCTGGCGCTGTTGCTGCACGCGCAGTCGGCGCAGCTCGACGGCGACCGCGAGGGCGCGCAACGCGCGTTTCGCGCGATGGCCGAACGCGAGGATACCCGGCTATTGGGCCTGCGCGGATTGTTCATCGAGGCGCAGCGCGCCGACGATCCGGTCGCAGCCGTCATGATCGCGGAAGAGGCGCTGAAGCTTGCGCCGTCATCGACCTGGGCGTCGCATGCCGTGCTGGGATTTCGCTGCGCCAAGGGCGACTGGAGCGGGGCGCTGACGATCCTCGACAACAATCTCGCATCGGGGCTGATCGACAAGGCGGCCTATCGGCGTCAGCGCGGCGTGCTGCTGACGGCGCGCGCCCTGGAACTGGAAACTGTCGACCGCGACCTGTCGCGCGAAAGCGTGATGGAAGCGATAAAACTGGCGCCGACCTTGGTGCCGGCCGCGGTGCTGGCCAGCAAATATCAGAGCGAGGCGCATCAGGTGCGGCGCTCGATGCGGATCGTGGAGACCGCGTGGCTTAAGCATCCGCATCCCGATCTTGCGGACGCCTATGCGCACGTCAAGCTCGGCGATTCCGCCCGGCAGCGGCTGGTCCGTATCGAGACGCTCGCCGCCAAGGCGCCCGGTCATCTCGAAAGCGCGCTGGCGATCGCGCGCGCCGCCATCGACGCCACGGAATTTACCCGCGCGCGCGAGGCGCTGGCGCCGTTCACGGAAACCCCCACCCAGCGGGTGGCGATGCTGATGGCGGAGATCGAGCGCACCGAACACGGCGACAGTGGCCGGGCGCGGGCCTGGACCTTGCGCGCGGTACGGGCGCTGCACGATCCGGTGTGGACCGCGGACGGATATGTCAGCGATCGCTGGCGGCCGGTGTCGCCGGTGACCGGCCGGCTCGATGCCTTCCAATGGCAGCGCCCGCTGGCGGCACTGCCGTCCGACAAAAATGCCGCGATCGAAGCCAAGGAATTCAATGAGGCGATAGCGGCGCCGCGCCGCGTCGAGCCGCCGCGCGACGCGGCGATCGATCTGGCGCCCATCGCGACGCAGGACAATTCACCGGTGTTGGATGCCGCCGCCGAGCCGGCCCCCGTCGCTGCCCCCGCGCCGTCACCGCCGCCGCCGCAACCCGAATCTCCGCCTGTGGCGGCTGCGCCGCCACCACCGGCAACCGAAAGCCCAGCTGTGACGGCGGCGCCGCTGTTCCGCGCGCGCCAGGATATCCCCAAGGATCACCCCAGGAGCATCCCGCCCAGCATTCTGCCGGTGATTCCCATCGTCCGGGCGCCGGACGATCCCGGCATCGACGACGAACCGGGACGCGACGAATTCGCGGAACAAATCGGTCCCGCGCCAGGCCAGGCCGGCGGCTGGCGCGGCTTTCTGTCCCGCTGGGGCGGGTGATTCGTGAGGTCGCGGGGCAGCGTTTTTCTTGCCAAGACGGCCAGTGCCCGATATCAGGTGCGAGCGTTTTCAGCCCCGTTGCCGAGCGCAGCCGTTGGTCCGCCGCAATAGCTCAGCTGGTAGAGCACGTCATTCGTAATGACGGGGTCACAGGTTCGAATCCTGTTTGCGGCACCAGAAATCCCTACAAAATCATATCTTTAATACGGTGGTAACGGGGCCTTCGCCTCACCGCGAAGGCTATGTCAGCGGCGTGTCAACGAAGATCCGAGGGTGCGTCAGTTCGACACGAACATCTTGAGCAGCTTCGCCCGCTTCAGCAGCCAGTCGCTCCAAAAGGTGAGGATCGATCCGGCCGATTGCAGATGGAAGATGATGCGCGCCCACCGCCGGCCGTGGACCTGTAACCAATGGTCGTATCGGCCGAGAAGGTTGTAGAGGACATCTTCGGCGCGATCGGGCGGCATGCACATATCGATCAACAACCCGCGGGGGGCAGCCTGCCGGTCGCTCGTCGATGAGATCCTGTCGAAAAGCTCTGAAACCGAGCGGAGTATAGCGAGGCGAATGGCTGATTTGGTTTTTGACGAAAGGACCTCTTCTAAAAAGCGCATCGCTATCCAGATCGCGCCAAATCCCGGTGCGATAATTGCCGCGCCTTTTGCTGCGTAATGGAGGAAATCCATCATCTTCGTACACCACGAGCAGGAGGAGCATTCCAGGCGAACCCTTCAACGCCTGCGCCTCCGACAACTTGGGTCGCACGAAGCGATTCATCGAGGGCCTTTCGCCCTTGTGCCGTGATCTCATACAGCCGCGGCGCCCGGCCACCTCGACGGGCGTCGGGTTCGCCCTTTTTCCAGCGAACCAGCTTCTTCTCGCTCAAGCGATCGAGCGATGTGAAGACTGATCCAAATTGCTGCTCGCGGCCGAGCGCGGTAGACAGAGCCGCCTGCACGTCGCCGGCTGTGACGTCCGCTCGGCCGCGGAAAACGGCCAGCAGAATCAGCTCTTCAAGCTTTGACAGCATGATGTGATCCACCTATAATCAAACTCGTACTTGGTGAGAATATGGGCAGTAAGTGCGGCCTGTCAAGGGGCGCTATCTAGGCGACGTGGCCACACAACCAACGCGCCCCGGCGCGATCGGCGATCAGCGCGCTCAATCGACCTCGATTGTCATGATGACGCGCGCCACCTGGGCGGCCTGCCGGCCTCTATCGGGTCTCCGACACCACCCGGCTCCCGCGGACGCATGGGCGGCGGCCTGTTTCCGGGCGATTGCGGGCCTGGTGCCGCAGGGGCGGTTGATCTTCGCGCGGATCGCCATGCTGCGCGCGCTTAACCGCCACATCGAGCGGGTGTTCAACCCCGACCGGAAAGACCATCATTGGGGACGGCGGAAGCTGGCAAGGGATCGATGAGGTAGGGACACCTTGCTACCTCCGATTGACCAGCCTCGGAACGCCGTGCAACATCGGGGTTCCAAAGGCAAGGTGAGGAAACGGTCCTCCATGGGCAAGATAATCAACCTCTTCAATCATAAGGGCGGTGTCTCCAAGACCACGACCGTCTTCAATCTTGCGTGGATGCTTGGAACGATGGGCAAGAAGGTAATCGTCGCCGACTTCGACCCTCAGTGTAATCTCACGGGCATGGTGCTGGGGTACAAGGGCGTTGAGGATCTTGAAGCAACTTACAAGGACAACCCCGCAAACAACATCAAGGATGCTTTGTCTCCGGCCTTCGAGTCTAAACCCCGTCAGATCACAGGGGCAGAGTGCATCACCGTACCGGGCAATGACAATCTGCTCCTGCTGCCGGGGCACATCGGTCTCGCTGAATACGAAACAACATTGGGTATCGCTCAGGAACTGAGCGGCTCGCTGCTGGCCCTCAGAAATCTTCCCGGCTCGATACGGTTTATGCTCTCGGCGACTGTCGAAAAGTACAAAGCCGACTACCTCTTCGTGGACATGAGTCCAAGTCTGGGACCAATCAACCAGAACCTGTTGATGACCGGCGACCACTTCATTGTGCCGCTGCACCCCGATTATTTCTCGGCCATGGCGCTGTCGTCGCTTACACGAGTGCTTCCCCGGTGGAAGGCATGGGCGACCACCGCGAGGGGCATCGAGGTTCTCAAAACAGCTGATTATCCGTTCCCGGAACCCAATGCGACGTTCATCGGCGCGGTCATCCAGAAGTACCGTCCGCGCAAGGGGGCTGCGAGTTCGGCGTTTCAGCATTGGATAGACCAACTCGTAGTTGGCCTTAAGGATCAGCTGGTTCCCGAACTTGTAAAAGCCGGGCTTCTGAACGTCGCTAAGTTCAAGGCCAAAGCCGGAATTGACCCGTGGCACCCAATAATGGAAGTCGCCGACTTCAATTCCCTCATTGCACTCTCGCAAGAGCATCAGATGCCCGTCTACGCATTGACGCCCGAGATTGTTGGCAAGGGCGCAGTCTGGGAGCAAGCGAAGGCAAGTATGGATGTTTTCTATAAAGGGTTCGAGGAATGCGCCAAAAAGGTCATCGCCTTGACCGCCTGAAGCTGAGATGACGCCCAGGGACTACTTCAACGAGGTGTGGCATCGGGCTGACTTGTTCGCGACCCTGCATGCTTACGTCATCAACAACGTCGCTGCAGTCATTCAACCGGATGAACTTCTGCGGGCCGAATGGGCAATGCGCGTGAGTGCCCTCGATCTATATGTTCACGAGGTGATCTCGCAAAACCTCCTGAAAATTTTTCAAGGAATTCGACCCGTCTGCCCAGGTTATTCCAAGCTTCAGATATCAAGCGACTCGTTGATGAGAATTCATGCAAATGGTCCGGGACTCGTTAGCGACACAACCTTCGATCTTGATATAAGGACTAAACTAGCGCGGGTCACGTATCAACTTCCTGATGACATCGCCGAAGGCATCAGGATGGTCTCGCCAATCGAGCTGTGGAACGAGATCGCCAGCCATAACGGCGCTGTGCCAGCAGCTGTGAAAAGTGAAGCTGGAGGTCTCCGGGGAGCGCTCACACAGATCGTCAACCGCAGGAACAAGATTGTCCACGAAGGCGATATGCAGCCCAGCGTTCCGCGAATACCGTGGCCGATCACCCGTCAGGATGTAGACCATGTCAAAACGACTATCGAGCGTATCGTCGACGGCATAGAGGCAAAGGTCTAACGCAGCTTTTTAGGGCATGTCGAAAGCGTAGCGCAGATCTTAACAATACCCGCATGCGTTCTCGTCTCCGCGACCGGCTTCGTAGACTCAGCGGTCAGCGGCTCCAGCTCACCATCGGCTTGGAATAAGTCGCGCATGTGCCGCTTGCGACGCTCCAGCCATTTGACGATCTCACCGTCAACAGCGGTATGATCGAAGCCAGATGCTGGTCGGTGGGCTTGGCTCCAGCGTAGCAGACGATGACATCGCAATCGGCAGCGTAGCTGACCGATGTCTGGTTTCGGGGGTAAAGCAGACATCCCATTTCAAGGGCGTTAGGACCGTTTTTGACCCATCTGAGACATCGAACCTGATCGCATCCGAGGCCGGTTGGGCCATTTCTTCCTCGCTGGCCATTCGCAAAGGTGCTAGTCCGATGGTGAGACCAGCGAGGCGAAGCTGAACGTTATCACCTTCGCAAACAAATCATCACCAAATACAAATTATCGTTTGGGAGGGCACATGCGCCGTCTTCTGATTTGCTCAACTATTACAGCGGTGCTCTTCACCATTAGCCCCTCCGGGGCGCACGCCCAAAAGTGGTACAATCAATCGACTGGTCCCGGTGGCGGGCTGTCGACTGGACCCGGCGGAGGGTTATCGACAGGTCCGGGAGGCGGATTATCGACAGGTCCGGGCGGTGGACTTTCAACTGGTCCGGGAGGCGGTTTGTCAACAGGACCCGGCGGAGGGTTATCGACGGGTCCGGGAGGCGGACTTTCGACTGGTCCGGGAGGCGGCTTGTCAACAGGACCCGGCGGAGGGTTATCGACAGGTCCAGGAGGCGGACGATCAACGGGTCCTTGCGGGGGCCTTTCGACCGGGCCAGCCTGTTAATTAGAAAAATAGTCGCCAAACGTGCTTACCAACTGCCGACCGCTCTATTTTTGGGATGATGAAAAGCGATCCCGATCATGGAACGTCCGAAACGCTTGGAGTTGCTCCTGCGAGACCGGAGCACCTGAATCGTATCCGAACTGAGCTAACAGGCGACTTGCGTCACAGTCCTGCAACCGCGCAACGCCATCAAAACCACCATCCGTCATGGCCACGTCGCGCGGGTCATGTCTGTTGTAAAGCTCAAACAGAGTTTCGAGCAACCGCCGCACGGTCGCTTCGTCCAATCCAAATTCACCCGCCATGTAGCCGACAAACCATCGTTCAATGAGGCCGCGTCCGAGCTTATGCCGCAGGCGCAGTCCCAAAGTCATGGTGGCGGCATCGAACATACCGAAAGCATAACGTACAAAGTACGGGTCTTTCAGGAAGTCACTTTTTTCCTGCCCTCGAAAAAAATGAGCAGGTCCATCTGAACGTTTAGAGCTTCGCAGATTTTTCCAAAGCCTTGTGTCAACTCATTCGCCGCACGTTCAACGGTGCGGCGATGTTTCGATTTGAAAAAGTCGAACATGCGCACACCCCGTTGTACGCGCGACGCGAGCGTTCGCAAAGCGGCAAACCGAGTGCGCATCACGGGTCAGCTCGTCGATACCGCCACAGGGGCACATCTTTGGGCCGACCGGATTGATGGTGGGATCGGCGACATCTTCGATCTGCAGGACCAGGTGACTGAGAGCGTTGTCGGGGCGATCGCGCCGGCGGTGGAAAAGGCCGAGATCGAGCGTGCCAAGCGCAAGCCGACCGAGAGTCTCGATGCCTATGCCCCTTGGGTTCACTGCCACGCAAAACTGACCTCAAGCTCATCACGGATGACACTCTCAAGCGGCTCGTTCACCCGCCGCCGCGATCCTGCTGCCAGACAGACTAGAGACGTGGCTGATCTATTTCGGCGACGTGCACGTCGGCAAGATCGCCCACAGCGTCGGCAACCCCCACGCCGCCCCGCTATGGCAATGGCGCTGCGGCTTCTATCCGGGCTCTGAACCCGGCGACTGGACTTCCGGCACCGCGGCCACCTTCGACCAGGCGCGCGCCGCCTTTGAAAGCGCGTGGCGCGTGTTCTTGTCGAAGCGCACCGAGGCCGATTTTCAGGCGTGGCGACATCAGCGCGACTGGACGGCGGAGAAGTATCGCCGCTTTGATCGCGGCGAGCGCATGCCGCATGATTCGCGAGCGCGTGCCTGATCGCGGCCGGTAAGGAACACCTTAGCGGACGCGCCACCTAGCAGCAGTTGCTGGTAACCATGTTCGCTCATCCAATTAGCGCGCGACCGCGCTGACCAGATGTCGCCTCCGGGCGGCGGAGATAGCCGGCGATCGCGCTCAAAACGCGGAAGGCTCAGGGGCTCACCCCTAACGCCACCCGTCCTGGAAATCAGGGCGACGCCTTTCCGGAAAATCGACTGCAACCATAGGGACACCAACAGGTGATGTGCTATCCTGGTAGGTGCGATACACACGGTCACTATCCAAAATTGGAGTCGCTTCCCGAACGAGAAAATCAAAGCTGGAGGAACGCAATGTACAGGTACCTAGTGCTGCCTATCCTACTTGTCGGAACCACCATCGCGACTGCGGAGCAGTGTCGCTTTGGGAAGGATTACGGCCAAGTCGTGAAACACTTTCCGAGTTGCGTCGTCGGCTTCCCAGCCAAGTGGAAACAGTCGAACATCAAAAACGTTCAGATAAAAGAGGCCAAGTCGTGCATATTCGCAGACGAAAGTGTACTGCTTAAGAATATTTACATAGGCTGTTGTCGAATTTTCGAACCGACTCTCGAAACGACAAACGAATGGGTTTCCGTCGCCTCTCGGTGCTGGGTATTCTGGGAGAGGCCCCCCTTTAAACCGTTCGCACCCGGTCCAACGATCCCATAACGAATGGGCCTCGCTCTATCCGTCTCCCTTGGCCACCTTCGGCGGCTTTTCTTTTCCCTGCGCTGGCGGCACCCGCCGGGATCGGGCAATATTTTCCAATTTCCGGAAGATTGACTTTGGCGATTTCTTCTATAAATTGGGAAATATTCTGTAATGAGCACAACAATCAACCCCGCAACCCAAACCAACCTGATTCAACAAACCAACCCCGCAAGCCAAACCAAGCTCGATCAAAAATCCAAACCTGCCACATAGGAAAGATGACCAACATGACCCTCAAGCAGACGGAGCAAGTCGTAATGCTCGCAATATTGCGAAAGCAGCCCGACGCGTATGGCGTCTCCATCTACGAGGAACTTGAGAAGCGCCTGGATAAGGAAGTCCCGATGGCAACGATCTACGCCACGCTCGAAAATCTTGAGAAGAAGGGATTTGTAAAAAGCAAACAGGGCCAAGCGACCGCAGAGCGTGGCGGGCGCGCAAAGATGTTCTTCGAAATCACAGGAAAAGGGCAAGCCGCCCTTAACGCATCACTTAACGCGCTCGACCGCTTGCGGCAGGGCACGAAACTAGCAGGAGCGACAGCGTGAAAGACGAAGACGTGCAAGTCGAAATACTCGAAGATGACCGGGTTCGCGTGCGGATTGAGGGTGAGGATCATCTGATCAATCTGCCGCCCGGTGCCGGGAGGATGATCACTCTGAACGACCTCCGCAGGGCCCATCTGGGAGCGTGGGAACGGCATATTCTTGTGGAACTGCGCAAGCAAAGGCTGGAAGAAGATCGGCTCCATGACCTAGTAGGCCAAGCTACGGATCGCACCAGCACGATTGCTCCACCGGCATTTGCGGAGCTTGTCATTTCGTTCCTGGCACCCAAAAATTCGGTCCAGGCTCTGCTCGGCGACTTGCACGAGATGTTTCGGAAGAATGCCGATCGGCTGGGACAGCGGGAAGCGCGCCGCAAATATCGCATACAGGTCGCAGTCTCACTTGCGCCGCTCATCTGGCAGTGGCTTAAACGCATTGGTTTCTTCACTGTCCTTGTTGATTACTTCCGCTCGAAACTGGGGCTTTAATTCTGATTCAGGGATCGTCACGCCAAGCCGGCCCTGGTCTCCGCGAGTTCACCATAAACCGGGGCTCTTACTTCCCGAGCCACGCCTTAACGCCGAGCCAGATAGCCCCAAGGAAGCCGCCGACGATCGCGGTAATGACGGCCTTGAACGTGTAGCTCTGCGCCTGTTCCACGCTCTTGCGCTAGCGGCGAAGGTGCAGAAAATCTGCCCGCAATTCCGTCACGCTCGATTCTCTTTGCAGACGGCAACGGAAACGGCTTCCTTGATTTCGGCGCACCGGATGCCGAGCCTGCCGACCAAGCTTGAAATCCTAACCGCGCCACGGATCCGGGCATCAGGACAAGCCGCTCCAGCGGCGGCTGATCTCAAGCAGCAGGGCAATCCGGCGCTCAAGCGCTTGCCCGTCGAGTTGCCGACGACGCGTAGACCAGTTGGGATCATCACCCTGAAGAATCGCAAGCTGAGCCCGGTGGCGCAGTTCTTCATCGACTGCGCCCGCGAGATTGCACAGCCGCTGGCGAAGCGACGATGAACCTCGGCTGGGGATTGGACGGGCTGGGAAGATTAGACATCCAGCGGCGGCAAACGGTAGTAAGGTCGAGTCTGCTTGGCGCAAATGCGAAGTGCCGACTTGGCTCTGAAATGGTCCGCTTACCGAGGTAGACCGGAAGTGAGCGGCGTATAACCGGAACGACGCGATTGACCCATCTCGGATCTGCTGCGTCCCTGAGCCAGACGATCGCCTTTAAAAACTGACGAGCGTCGATTATTTTCAGCACCCGTAGGATTGCTGTCGGCTGGACGCTCATTTCCCCGGAAAACGCGTCATCGTAAATAATCACGAGCGGTAGAAGAGGCGGAGAAGGCCACGAGACGGCGGGAATTCATCGCGCTGCTCGGCAGCAGGAGCGCAATGGCGCTATGAGCTGCGGAAAGGAAAGGCCCCGCCGAGCGGAAGCTGAGCGAGGCCAAATCCAGAGCTGCGGTCGCGTCCTGTTCGGAACTTACTGCGGGACCCGCCATGCGCTGTGCGAGACGAACACCCACCGATCGCCGCGTTTTTCCAACACGGCCGACTCGAATGTGGGGGCACTCGTTACTGGATCGCCTGTTTTGGGCTTGCCGGCCACCGCTGCAGTTCCGTCTGCCCACGCGACATTGCCATTGATGTGGATATGCGGTCCGTCTTTTTGCGTCACCTTCAACTCAGACCAAAAAGCGAAGACCGCTTCCCAGTTCCTCCTGGCTGCGTCCCAACCAATCGACGGACCGGTCTTGTCCCTCGGATTGATCAGCATCACGTCCGAGTCGTGAGCCCATACGTCGTCCATTTTCTTGATGTCGAGAGCGCTTAGCGCAGCATGAAAGTTATCGATCGCGGCCTTGACCTTGTCGGTATCGGATTGCTGGGCGACAGCATTGCCCGGCAGCACGGCGAGTCCGAACACCGTAATAGCAGACAGACTGAGAATGTTACGGCGATTCATTGTTTTCCCCCTGTTTGGGTGCTCAATCCGCGCGCCAAACCGAAGCGCGCACCGCGCGTTTGCAGATTAGACCATTCGAACGAAGGCTGGTGAAGGTATGATGCCCTCCGGCGGCACGGTCGCTGCCCACCAAATTCTGAACGGCAAAGTCGGCACGATCCGTTCCGAGGCAGTTCTTATTAACGATACACTACGTACTCCACTGTAGACAAGGGTAGGCGCTAAGACGCTTGGCCTCACCGTCCCGCCAGGTTCCTCGCGCCGACGAGGTGATCGAGCAAGGGTTTTCTTGCTGCAATGCATGAGAGTCCGTTCATGGCACCTTTGAGACATGCCGAATGCGTCCAGCGATGTCCGAGTTTGAGGGCAAAGCGGAAAACATATGCTCGTACTGAGTTCTTCTCAGTTTGACCCAATTCGGACGTGGGGCATAGCCGGACGTCGGCCCACAATTGTGCTATATGAACATTCAATTTCCCCGAGCCTGGGGGTGCATCTTGAGCAGCGAGCACGTCGAGCGGCGACTGGCGGCTATTCTGGCGGCGGATGTCGCGGGCTCATGCCGCTTGATAGGGATCGACGAAGAAGGCACGCTGGCGCGACTGAAAGCTCTTAGAAAGACGCTTTTCGATCCCAAAATCACTGATCATCGCGGACGCATCGTCAAGAATACCGGGGACGGCGCTCTCATTGAGTTCGCCAGCGTGGTCGACGCCGTGCGATGTGCCGTCGAAATTCAGCGCGGCATGGCCGAGCAAAATATCGATGTACCGCAGGTCAAGCGGATCGAATTTCGCATCGGCATTCACGTCGGTGATATTATCATCGAAGACGATGATATCTTTGGTGACGGCGTCAATATTGCAGTGCGCCTCGAAGGGATCGCAGAACCGGGTGGTGTTAGCATTTCCGACGATGCTCACCGGCAAATCCGCGGCAAGGTAGAGATCACCTTTGAGGATATGGGTTCGCAATCTTTGAAGAATATCGCCGAACCAATGCGCGCTTGGCGCGTGCGCATCGGCCCAAGCTCTTCGTCGGCAATGCTAACAAAACCGCCGACCGAGACTGCACAGCCCCTCGCGCTTCCGGACAAGCCCTCCATCGCCGTACTGCCATTCACCAACATGAGCGGTGATCCGGAACAGGACTACTTTGCTGATGGAATGGCCGAGGACATCATCACGGCGCTGTCTCATTTCAAGGCGCTGTTCGTCATCGCCCGCAATTCGAGCTTCACATACAAGGGGCGCGCCGTCGACGTGAAGCAGATTGGACGCGAACTTGGGGTGCGCTACGTGCTGGAAGGCAGCGTTCGCAAAGCGGCAAACCGGGTGCGCATCACGGGACAGCTCGTCGATACCGCCACTGGGGCACATCTTTGGGCAGAACGGTTTGATGGTGGGCTCGGCGACATCTTCGATCTGCAGGACCGAGTGACTGAGAGCGTTGTCGGGGCGATTGCCCCGGCGGTGGAAAAAGCCGAGATCGAGCGTGCCAAGCGCAAGCCGACCGAGAGTCTCGACGCCTATGCCCTCTATTTACGCGGTTTGGCCAGGTTTTATCAGTTGGCTAGCCGGCAAGCGAACGGCGAGGCATTGCGCCTGTTCAATAGCGCGATCGAGCTGGACCCAGATTTTGCGGCCGCCTACGGTCGTGCTGCCTTGTGCTACGTCATTGCCAAGATCAATGGCTGGATTTCAGACGCAGCGAACGAGATTGCCGAAGCGACGAGGCTGGCTCAGCGGGCGGTTGAGTTGGGCAAGGATGACGCAATTGCGCTCGGCGCCGG
>WNFD01005669.1_pt1 | contig 12490 bp, 15 predicted proteins | sample 5400491 | NCBI WGS metagenome assembly WNFD01 (sample SAMN13153343, study PRJNA577476) | soil metagenome | isolation source: 120 cm saprolite under Douglas fir tree site 2 hole 2 replicate 2 | place: USA:California | collected 2015-04-18 | reverse complement strand
GTGCCATCCTCGGCTGGACGATCCCGGAAGCGCGCATGTTCTTGCGCGACCTGACCGAGCACGCCACCCAGCGCGAGTTTGTCTACTCGCACGCCTGGCGGCCCCACGACCTCGTCATGTGGGACAACCGCGCCACGATGCACCGCGCCCGCCGCTTCGACCGCAACGAGGTCCGCGACGTCCGCCGCACCACCCTCGCCGGCGACGCGCCTACGATCGAACAGGGCTTGTGACCGCCGAACCGGCGGCGGAAAGCTCTTGGCCATCATAGCGTCAAGATCGAAGCGTATCTCTGCGCCAGGATCGCGAGCCGCCGGCACTTTTTCGGGCGCCCCGACCAGGTCTTCAAGCTCGATTAGGCCGATCGCGACCTCGCCTCGACCGGTATTACTTTGTCATCGCCGCCAACGACGTGACAAACCCGCGGCCAAGACCGATCCCTCCTCGCCGATACCAGAGGGGGCATGGTGGAAAATCCACCCGCGCGCGGTCGCGTCCGGAAGCGGTGACCCCGTCCATTTTGGCCGCCGATTTTCCAGCTACCCTTGGGATCTATATTTGATAATGTCCTTTATACTACCTACCGGCTACGGCGCTTGATTCGTCACGTGAATTAGCTGACGACGCTTTTAACTGTTGCTCCAACCGCTGCTATAGCGCCGAACACCACTGTAAAGACTGGCTTCTCCTGCTCAACTAACCTTGCCCACACTAGAAGTAAGCATGCTCATCCGGTTGACGCCCAAGGACACCATATTTAGTGACGACCGTCGGTTGCCTGGCTCACGAGATGCTCGCCCGGTTTTCCCCGCGGGTTTTCGGATGCTGCCATGAACCGGTGTACAGCCCGTCATACGTCGGGGCAACAGCCTGCCCGCTGATCCCCAGCAATGACCGGAACGCATTGAACGGGTAAAAGCGGCGATTAAACCGGAACGTGAACTCGTTGAGATAGGCTTGAAGATGCTGCGGGCTGACGCCGTGGTGACAGCCTCCGAGCCAGCTTTTCAGATTGCTGAAGATCAAATGGGAGATCGGCAGAAAGTCCTCGGCCACGCTGGGATCGCCATGCGCCGCGACCGGCAGATGCCGATAACCGCGATCGGGCAACGTCGCATAACCGCCCCAGGCGTCCGTCACCACCACGACCCCGAGCTCGACCGCCGCCTCGACAAACCCGCAGAGCGATCTTGCCGAACGATCCGGCACGACTTCCATCCGAATACGGCCGGCGTACCGGCCGTTGCGACGCGGCACGCCTTTGACGTTCTCAGGCTTGCGCTGGCGGACCTCGACAGCTGCGATAACGAGACTTTGATCATGGACGCCGCGGCCCTCGCCGCGTGTCCTACCGCCGACCCATGACTCGTCGATCTCGACATGATCCCGCGGATGGCCACCGATGCGGTCGCGATCGGGGCGGACCATGCCGGCGCGGAGCTTGTGGAGGATCTGGAACGCCGTCTCGTAGCGGTTCAAGCCAAGCTGGCGCTGGAATTGGACGGCCGACATGCCTGGCGTATGGCTCGAAATGAGGTATGCCGCCCAGAACCAGATCGACAGCGGCGTGCGGGTCCGCTCCATGACCGTGCCAGCCGTCAGCGCGTTATCCCGCTGACAGTTACGCACCGGAGAACCTGACGCCGGTTGGCGAACCGGTAGGGTTCGCCCGGTTCGCCGCACCATGCGCAGACGAACCCGTCGCGCCAGCGGATCGCTTCAAGGTAAGCGGCGCACGCCGTATCGTCAGGAAACAGGCGTTGGAACTCGGGCAGAGAACCCGGAAATGGCAAATCCGCGCGGGGCAAGACGGCGGCGGGCATGGCGGCATCTCGTTTCCACCGCTGCACTACCAATTGTAGGCTTGGGTGTCAACCGGATAAGCATGGTTCGGCTTTGCTCCATTGAGAAGATGTTTAAAACCATTTTGAGAAACAGCATTTGCTAATGTCATAATCATCAGCCCATTTTCTTTTAACGCTAAGGCTGCAGTTATGAAGTATACGATTAAAAACTGAAGATCAACATGAACCATAGCATCGATCGAAAAGAACGCGTCCAATTTTCGTAGTAAGTTTCTATTTTCCAAATACCCAGTAGTTCGGCTGATTTTTCAGCCTTGATCAACGCTGGCTCCAACCTGTGATCCTCAATATCCCGAGATAAGCGCTTCTGCATCACCTCCATATATGCTGGACTAATGTCGAAAGCAACTATGTGGCTATCTGAGTTTCTTAACAGTAGTGATGTGTATTTACCTGATCCGGATCCAATTTCTACACAGTTCTTCCAGTCCTTTGCTCCAAAATCAAGAAACATTGTCTCAAAGATCTTCGACCATCTTGCTTCATTACCCCACTCATCCCCTGGCCAACAGTCTTCGCCCAAAGGTCTATCCGGCAGGATGGGGCGATTCCAATTCTTGGCGTAATTATCCCACTGGGCCCGATAAGGGTTCATATCTGACACTTGAGGTTCTCCTGGGTTGTCAAGATGATTGGGATCTGCTCTTACCGCAGGGACCGCCGGCCTCCCCACAGCGGCCGCAAATTCAAGCGCTACCACCGCAACATCGAATCAGTTCCTGCGCGCTGCTGAGAAGATCCCTCATCTTTGGATCGTATTTATTCTCATTGGTAGGATTCGGAGATATTCGATACGGAGCAACTGAACACCAAGCGAGGACAACGACGCCACGGCGGTCAACGCAAACAGCGCGCCGAGCGGGCTGCATTCGGTTCGTCGGTTCGTGCTTCTGCCGTCAGGCGGAACTCCATCTTTGAGAACCCGCGGAAAAAGCAGGCATGACACTTTCCTTTCGGGTCCTCCGCGGAGTCACCGCATCCAATTTATCAAGGTCTAATATCCAATTATGTAGTTTTGGTTAGTGTCGCGCGCTGGTCGGACCATTGATTTGGAACAAACTATTCACCGTGGAGTTTCCCAGCGCGCCGCCGCGGAGGGTCGATTAACCCGAGCGTTGCACGCCCGCTCCGAGCCTGGGCCGGGAGGAAATCGGACTGTCGAGAAGGCGGCCGACCAGGGAAACGCCAAGGCCGCGGCCCGGCTCCGTGGTTTGCGCGAGGCCCGGGCAGCGTGAGCGGCGCCGACAGCTGCAAAAACAGAGCCGAGAGCCCGCGACAGATGCGCTCAAAACGAGGCCACCGTTGACCGGTTCGTGCCGGTCATTTTCGCCTGAGATCATGCTCCATTCTGGCGGGCTTCTCGGCATTGCCGCAACGCACCACGTCAGAACGGCCGGTCGCCTTTGATCTGGGAGCGGTGCATCAGTCGGCGGCTCTGGGGATCGAACTCGTCGCGGCGGTGCAGAACGCAGCGATTGTCCCACAGCACGAGGTCGCCGACCTGCCATTGCTGGTACCAGGTCAGCTCCGGGCGGGTTGCATGGGCCCACAGCGCGTCGAGCAACTCTTCGCTGTCTTCGAGCGCGAGCCCCTGGATGTAGGCGTTGCGCCGCCGCCCGAGAAAGAGCGCCTTGCGGCCGGTGACCGGATGGGTGCGGACGATCGGATGGTCGGCGCCGGGCGCCTGCCTCGGGTCGGTCACTTCGGTCGAGCCGCGGCGCAGCTCGCCGGCGCTGTTGCGGCTCGCATCGTGCCGGCAGACCCGGCGTTCGACCTTGCGCCGCAACGCCTCGGGCAAGGTGTCGTAGGCCAGATACATGTTGGCAAACCCGGTGTCGCCGCCCGATTGCGGCACTTCGAGCGCGTAGAGGGCGCTGGCCGAAGGCGGTTCCGGATTGTACGACATGTCGGTGTGCCAGATCGATTCATAGGCGCCGAGCGCGCCGATCGCCTTGCCGTTTTCGATGATGTTGGAAATAACCGAGATGTATTGGCGGCCCTCCTCGGCCGATTCGACATGGCGGTCTTCGCCCGGCACCTTGACGCGCGAGGCGGCTATGACCGGCGCCCAATCGAGCTCGCCGAAATAGGCGCTGAACCGCATCAGCTGGTCGTCGTCGAGGCGCTGGCCGCGGAAGCGCAGGACGAGGTGGTCGGACCACGCCCGCTTGACCGCATCCACTGTCTCGGCCGCGAGGTCGCGCGCCAAGTCCACCCATTCGATGTCGGCCCCGAGCGCGGCACTGGTCGGCCGCACCCTCACCATTTGTCGCTCCAGGACTGCTGTCATCTCGTCTAGCCCGTCTTATTCATGACGTGGGCGGATATGGGTTGGCGGATGTAGCGTAAGCTTTTGATCTGGCGTAGGATTTGGTTGCTGAAGCCGATCCTTGCGGCAGATTGGAGCGCGCCACGCCCGCCACCACCGACGATAATTTGTTGCCGTTCGCGTTTCCAGCGGTAGAGCGCAAAAAGGTCACCGCCGCCTTTGACGGCGGACGCCTCAGCTCGGATGGCGGCGTCATGCTGCTGTCGCAAGCGGAGCGGCGGCTTGGCCTTGCCGAGCGGCTTGCGGCAGTGATCCCGGACGAACGCGATGCCAGCCGGGTCCTCCACCGACTGCCCGATATTCTGCGCGCCCGGATTTTCGCAATCGCCTGCGGCTACGAAGATGGCGACGATCTCGACCGATTGCGCGGCGACCCAACGTTCAAGCTCGCCTGCGGGCGGCTGCCCGACACCGGAACCGATCTGTGCTCGCAGCCTACCGTCTCGCGCTGGGAGAACGCGCCCTCGTTGCGCGACCTCATCCGCCTGATGAGGGTCATGGTCGATCTCTATTGCGCCAGCTACCCCGCCCCGCCAGCGGCGGTGACGCTCGACCCCCGCCTTCTTCGGACTGCCCGGCAACATCATCCTCGAGCGCTTGGTCGACGAAGTCGCCGACGACATCCGCACCCGCCGTGCGCTCGAACAAAAACCCGCCCTGCGCGGCTTCGCCGAGACCCGCTACCAAGCCAAGTCCTGGAATAAGGAGCGCCGTGTCTGTGCCCGCATCGAAGCCACCACAAAGGGGCTCGATATCCGCTTCGTCGTCACCAGCCTCCACACCGGTTCGGCCCAGCACGTCTATGAGACCCTCTACTGCGCCCGCGGCCAGGCCGAGAACCTGATCAAATTGCACAAGGCCCAGCTCGCCTCCGACCGTACCAGCTGTCGCAGTCCGCTGGCCAACCAGATGCGGCTGATCCTGCACACCGCCGCCTACTGGCTGATCCTCACCGTGCGCGATGCAATCCCCCCGACACATGCGCTCGCCACCGCCGAGTTCACCACCAGCCGCTTGCGCCTTCTCAAGCTCGGTACCCGGGTCATCGAGACCGCCGCCCGCGTTCGCCTCGCCTTCGCCGCGGCTTGCCCAGAGGCTGCCCTCTTCCGCCACATCGCGGCGGCCTTGATGCCCTCCGGGCCGTAAACCGCGGGGCCGTTGTCGCCCCCTCCAACCCCCTCCCGCCAACCTCCAGCGCCTACCAACCGATCAGATCCAGCAGCGATACAAACGCCACCCTCAAACTCGCCTCTACCCCAACGCCAGGATTACCGGCTACCCTCTACCACCTTGATGAATAAGACGGGCTAGCTCCGGTCAATCGAACGACATGCCGATGGTCTCGGCGACGAGCGCAGGCCGCGCGGCGCCTTCGACCTCGACGGTGCTCTCCGAGGTGATGCGCACGCCGCCGTCGACCGGCTCGACCGATGTGATCTTCTGGCGCAGGCGGATGCGCGAGCCGGCCGGTACCTGTCCGGTGAAGCGGACGCGGTTCGACCCGTAATTGAGCCCGCGCGAGCGATTTTTGACGCGGTAGATTGTTTGCGCCAGGCGCGGCACAAGCGATAAGGTCAGATAGCCGTGGGCAATCGTCTTGCCGCCTGGCATCTCGCGTTTGGCGCGCTCGACATCGACATGGATCCATTGATAGTCGCCGGTCGCATCGGCGAATTTGTCGATGATCGCCTGGTCGACGGTGAACCAGTCGCTGACGCCGATCTCCTTCCCAACAAACTGGGCGAGATCGCCTGGCCGCTCGAGCTCTAGCATCGTTTTCCTCTATCTCGTGTTGCCGCCGCGCCTATTTCCCGGTTTATCGCCACATCGGGAAGGCGGCAGGATAGGGGCCTCGTCCCACGGCTGCAACGCATGCGCTATACCAAGACCGCATTGCTGATGTTCGGCGCCGGCCTCGTGCTGGCACTCACCGTCGTCGCCGCCGAACTCGACCGGCTGGAACGCATCGCCAGCGCGGTGATGGCGCTCGGCATCGCCGCGATCCCAATCGGCATGGCGATCGACTGGCGCCTTGCGACGAGAGCTGCAGCGCGCCCGCCGAGACGGCCCGCCAAACCCCGCACCCGCCGCGCGTCGCCGGCTACGCGCCGCCAAGGAGGTCCGCGAAAACCGGCGCGCCCGAGCCGCCGCTGATAAAGGCTTGCAATAATCTTAAGATTGCTCATTTGATATTGTGGCCCCTTTTGGTCGATGACAGCCTGATTCGCCCGGCTGGGCAGAGATTACAACGATAAGGAGAGAATGTTTGCTGCAGATATGCTGAAGATGGCGGGCCCGTTAATCGACGACTCAATCGTTTGTTGCAGCCCGTGGCATCGCGGGACGAGTGATTGCTCGAGCACCTGCTATCGACAGGGTGACGAGGGCACGTTTGCCGTACTAGGATCTTCCGCGGAGCGCGCGGCGAGCCATGCCGCAAACCTGATGTGGGAGAAGACGTGATGGCGAAGAAAAAGATAGCGATCGTCGGCGCGGGGGCGGTTGGCGGTTATGCCGGGGCCCATATGGTGCAGGCGGGCGAGGACGTGACCTATATCGATCCGTGGCCGGAAAACGTCGACGCCATCCGAAGGGACGGTCTGCGGATCACCCATATCCGCGATATCGAGCCGTTCACGGTCAAGCCCCGCGCGCTGCATCTGACCGAGGCGCAGCAGCTCAGCAAAGAGGCGCCGATCGACATCGCTTTCGTCTGCATGAAATCATACGACACCGCCTGGGCGACGGCGATGTTCAAGCAGTACCTGGCGCCGGGCGGATACGTCGTCTCGTTGCAGAATTGCATGAACGAGGAGACCATCGCCGGCATCGTCGGTTGGGGCAAGACCCTGGGCTCGATCGCCAGCTCGATCACCGTCGAGCTGCACGCGCCGGGTCAGGTGCGCCGGGCCGCGGGCAAATCGGGCTCGCGCCACACCGTATTCCGCGTCGGCGAGGTGCACGGGCGGATCACCGACCGAGCAAAGGAAGTCTGCCGGCTCGTCGGATACGCCGACAGCGCGATGGTGACCGAGAATTTATGGGGCGAGCGCTGGTCGAAGCTCGTGACCAACGTCATGGGCAACGGCCTGTCGGCCTGTACCGGCCTGATCTCTCGCGATATGATCAAGAACGACGCGATCCGCCATTTCTCGACCCGCCTCGGCAGCGAGGCGATCCGCGTCGGCCAGGCGCTCGGCTACACCTTCGACGAAGTCAGCCACATGGACCCGGAGACGATCGCCCGGGCGGGCGAAGGCGACGCGGCGGCGACGAGAGAGATCGACGAGCACCGTCTCGCCGAAGCCAACCGACCAGGCGGCGGCGAACATCGCCCGTCGACCGGCCAGGACATGTTCAAGGGGCGCCGCACCGAGATCCAGTTTTTGAACGGCTTTGTCGTTCAAAAGGGGGAGGAGGTCGGCATCCTCGCTCCGACCAACAAGATCCTGACCGACATCGTCACCCGGGTCGAACGCGGCGAACTGAAGCCCGACCCGAAGCACATCACCGATCTGCGGCTGAATTGAGTTAGTGCCGGCCCCCACCCTCCCGCTGACGCGGGTCCCTCCCTCCCCCGTGTCCGCGGGGGAGGGTTGGGTTGGGGCCAAGTTGTGAGGTGACGCATGCTCGCCCTGGTCAACACCCCCAACGGCGCCGCGCCGGTCGAACTGCGCGAGGTTCCGGAGCCGCAGCCAGCGTCGAACGAGGCGGTGGTCGAGGTGCGGGCCTTTTCGCTCAATCGCGGCGAATTGCGTCTAATGCAGATCCGGCCCGAGGGTTGGCGGCCCGGACAGGACATCGGCGGGGTGGTGCGGCAGCAGGCGGCCGACGGCAGCGGCCCTGCGGTCGGCACCCGCGTCGTGGCGTTGACCGACAACGCCGGCTGGGCGCAAAGGGCCGCGGTGCCGGCCCACCGGATTGCGGCACTGCCGGACAATGTCCGGTTCGAGGAAGCCGCAGCCCTGCCGGTCGCCGGTTTGACCGCGCTACGCGCCTTGCGGCACGGCGCGCCGCTCCTCGGCAAGCGGGTGCTGGTCACAGGTGCGGCCGGCGGGGTCGGGCACATGGCGGTCCAGATCGCGGCGCGATCGGGGGCTCGCGTTACCGCGGTCGTCGGCGGGCCCGAGCGGGGCCGACATTTGCGCGGCACCGATGAGATCGTTGAAGGCATCGACAAGGCACAAGGGTCCTTCGCATTGATCCTCGAATCCGCCGGCGGGGCGTCGCTCGCCGCGGCGATCGCGCGCGTCGAGGCCAAGGGGACGATCGTGACCTTCGGCAATTCGTCGGGCGAGCCGACATCGATCAGCTTCCGCGACTTCGCCGAGCATCCGAACGGCCGCATCCAGAGCTTTTCCTATTTCACCTCCGAGGCCGAGGAGCGCTTCGCGCCGGATCTGGCGCTGTTGGCCTCGCTCGTCGGCGACGGCTCGCTGAAACCGGTTCTCGTCGAACGCAGCTGGCGCGACATTGCTGATGTCGGCCCCCAACTGCGCGATCGCCGCATCGCCGGCAAGGCCGTATTCCGCATCGATCAAGCTTGAAGGGAGCAATGTCCATGACGATCAAGGTAGGTGACAAATTACCCTCGGTGACCCTGCGCTATGCCGCCCCTGACGGGGTGAAGGCGGTCACCACGGAGGAGTTTTTCGGCGGCAAGAAGGTCGTCCTTTTTGGTCTCCCTGGTGCCTATACGCGGACCTGCTCGGAACGCCATCTGCCCGGCTACGTCACGCATGCGGCCGAGCTCAAGGCCAAGGGCGTCGACACGATCGCGTGCCTCGCGGCGAACGACCACTTTGTGATGAGCGCATGGGGCAAGGAGCGCGGAGCCGACGGCAAGGTCGTCATGCTGGGCGACGGCAGCGGTGATTTTACCCGTGCGATCGGGCTCGAACTCGACCGCACCAAGGAAGGCATGGGGATGCGCTCGCAGCGCTATTCGATGCTGGTCGAGGACGGGGTCGTCAAGGCTCTCAACGTCGAGCAGCCCGGTCAGTTCGATGTCTCGGCCGCCGAAGCGATGCTGAAAGTGCTCTGAGAGCGCGTGCGATGCAACGTCGGTACGCGGCCGCCGCGCTGCTTGCGGCGGCAGCTTGTGCGGTGCCGGCGGCTGCGCAGCAAACGGTCGGTGGAGGGCCGGCGCCGCTTACCCTGCCGCTGCACCCGACCGAGGCCGGCAAGCCGCTGATCTACGATCCGCAATTCGTCGCAAAATCCGGGGATGACAAGGCCGGGGATGACAGGGGTTGCGCACCCGGGTTCTCGTGCCGGCTGCGGCTGCTCGGCGTCATTCAAAACAATGGCGCCGTCGAGTTGAGGGCGACTGCCTTCACCTGGTGAGCCTGGCTGCTCTGACGAAGTCCCGCACCTTTTCGAGGTCCTTGGCCGTTCCCTCCGCCCGATCGGTCTTGGTCTTCGAATCCACACCGGCCGGCCGGACCGCAGCAATCGCGTCGCCGACATTTTCGGGACCAAGCCCGCCGGCGAGGATGACCGGGATGCTGGCGTTCTCGACGATCCGCCGGCTGAGGCTCCAATCGTGGGTGCGGCCGAGAGCTCCGAACTGCCGGGTACCGGGGTCGTAGGTGTCGAGCAGCAGAAAATCGGCGACGCCCCGATACGATGCCGCGATCTCGATGCTCGCCCCATCGATCACCGGGATCGCCCGCATGATCAGGATTTCGGGGAATTGCGTCTTGAGCGCGCCTGTCGACCGAGAAGTCTTCGATGGCCGCCTGCACCTGGATCATGTCCGGCCGCGTCTCTCTGGCGACCCGCGCCACCTCCTCGGGGTTCGCGGAGAGCGACAACGCGACGCGCTTGGTTCCGGAAGGGACGGGTGCGAATATCGCTCTTGCCCGAGCGGCGGTGAGCTCGCGCGGAAACGCTCCATCGCCGACCAGGACGCCGATATGATCGACCCCGAGGCCGGCCAGCGCGAGAGCTTCCTCCGGGGTCTGGACCTCGTAGATTTGGATCAGCATTACGCCGACCCTAACAGCTGCAGAAACGACGGAACAGCATGACGAATGCCCCTTCGATCACTGTCGTTGGCGCCGGCGCCATCGGCAGCGCCGTCGCGTTTTCGCTGGCCCGCGCCGGGTTTGCGCCAAAGCTCGTCGCGCGCGGTGAAACCCTGGCGGCAATCCGGCGGGACGGGCTGCGCGTCGACAAGTGGGACGGCGGCGGTGTCGTCCGGCTCGACGTCACCGATAAACCGGGCGACTTCGGACCGCAGGATCTGGTGATCGGGACAATGAAAGCCCAGGACTGGCCTTCCGGCCTTCCCGTGCTGACCCCGTTGATCGGACCGCAAACGGCACTATTGCCGCCGATCAACGGCGTCCCCTGGTGGTACTTCGACGGGCAGCCGAGTGCCCTCGCAGGAGAGCGCATCGCAGCTGTCGACCCAGAGGGCGAATTGCTCGCGGCACTGCCCGCCCGATCGGTGATCGGCTCCGTCGTCTACATGGGTGTGGCCCGCGTCGGACCGGGCGCGGTGCGGTGGACCAGCGGCAACAAATTTGTCCTCGGCGAAGCCCTGGGCGCACGCCGCGAGCGGACCGAGCGTGTCGCCGCGGTGCTTCGAGAGAGCGGGTTCGATGTGACTGTCACCGACGACATCCGCGGCGAGATCTGGACCAAGCTCATCGGCAATGCCGCGTTCAACCCGCTCTCGGTCATTGCCCGCGCGAGGGTCGACGAGATCATGGACGACGCCGGTCTCGGCCGCATCGCCCTGCGTACGATGCACGAAGTCGCGGCGGTCGCGGCTGCGGCCGGCGCCCCGTCGGGCATGGACATCGAGAAGCGCTATGCGATCAACGCTGAACTCGGCGCCTTTCGCACCTCGATGCTGCAGGATTACGAGGCTGGCCGCACTCTCGAATTGGGCGGCCTCGTCGACGCGGTCGTCGAGATCGGGGCAAAGCTTGGCGTCGAAACTCCGATGACCGAGGCTCTGGGGGCCTTCGCCCGTCGGGCGGCCGCCGTCAGGGACCGCGTCACATAAGCTCGCGACCGACATCTGGTCCACCAATATCTGGCCCACCAATAATGAGCTTTCGCCAAGCGAGCTGACCCCGGGGTTCTCAATGCCAGACGACATCAACGCCTTTGTCCCCGGCCCACGCGTCCACATCGAGGGGCGCGACGACGGGCCGCTCTCCGGGCTGACCTTTGCCGCCAAGGATCTGTTCGACGTCGCGGGGTTCCCGACCGGCGGCGGTAACCCCGACTGGGCGCGGTCGAACCCGGTTCCGACGCGGCACGCCTGGGCGGTACAGCACTTGCTAGATGCCGGTGCCACGTTGATCGGCAAGACGATCACCGACGAGGTGTCGCTCGGCATCGTCGGCGAGAACGCGTTTTACGGCACCCCGGTCAACAGCCGGGCGCCGGACCGGGTGCCGGGCGGCTCCTCCTCCGGTTCGGCCGCTGCGGTCGCCGCCGGGCTCTGCGACACGGCACTCGGCACCGACACCGGCGGCTCGGTGCGGGTGCCGGCGAGTTTTTGCGGCCTCTACGGCATCCGGCCGACCCATGGACGGATCGACATGTCGGGCGTGATGCCGCAGGCGCCGAGCTCGGATACCACCGGTTGGTTTGCCCGCGACATCGGCACCTTCGCGAGGGTCTCGAGCGTCATGCTCGACGAGGCGATCCCGACTATGCTGCCGCGCCGGCTGATCGTTGCGGTCGATGCCTTCGCCTTTGCCGATCCGGAGGTCGGCGCAGCGTTGCAGCCGATGGTCGACCGGCTGCGTGCGCTGATCGGCGATGTGCGGGAGGAAGTGATGGCACCCGGCGGGATCACCCAATGGGCGCGGGCGCAGCGCACCCTGCAGCCCTCCGAGGCGTGGCTGACCTTCAAGGACTGGATCGACCGCGACAACCCGCGCTTCGCCTTCAGCGTCGCGCGCAACATCATCCTGGGATCGATGATCCCGGAGAGCGAACGCAGCTGGGCGCAACTGACCCGGCGCGAGGCCCGCGGACGCATGCGCTATCTGCTGCCGGAGGGAACGATCCTCTGCCTGCCGACGACGCCGTTTCCGGCTCCCAAGCGCGGGGAGCCGCTATCGGTGGCGGGCCCACAACGCGACCGCCTGTTATGTCTGTGCTGTCACGGCGGATTGACCGGAGTGCCGCAGGTCAGCATTCCGGGCGCCACGGTCGACGGGTTGCCGGTCGGCCTGTCGATCGTCGGCGGCCCCGGCAGCGACGCGACACTGATCGCAGTGGCGTCCAGCCTAACCATGAGATGACCGGCAATCAACTCAACACTCCC
>WNFD01005668.1_pt1 | contig 12491 bp, 10 predicted proteins | sample 5400491 | NCBI WGS metagenome assembly WNFD01 (sample SAMN13153343, study PRJNA577476) | soil metagenome | isolation source: 120 cm saprolite under Douglas fir tree site 2 hole 2 replicate 2 | place: USA:California | collected 2015-04-18 | reverse complement strand
GAGGAGCCATACGGCAAGACCGCCGATCGTCGCGCGCAGCGGCTGCGCTCTTTTCAGCCTTCTGAATTGCGACACCAGCACCGTTATCGATACTCCCAGAAGCAGCAGAGCTTTCAACTCATCCGGCAGCGATTCACCGGAAGGAAACAGCACCGACCACAGCGCCAGACAGAAAGCCAGCAGAATCAGAAAAAACAGAAGGGCCCCGATCGCCTGCGACACATGGCGAGTAATGCCGGCCATCATCGCAGCCCCCGCGATCAACAGGCCGGGCATCAACATTTGCATCCGGAGCAATTCAGGGAGATACCGGAACGGGGCAATGCCCAGGCGCGCCAGCAGCCATCCCTGGGCCACGAGCAGAGGCAGGTGGATGGTCACGACGATGAACAGCGCCTTAGCCAGGAGCAATTTTTTCCACTCATAGGGGCGCGTAATCCAGAAATGGCGATCGCCGATCAGCATCTCTTCATGGCACACGCGCACCACGAGCACGACCCACGAAAGCAACAGGACGGCCGTCAGGATGCCCGGATCGGGAGTCACGGCACGAATTTTGAGACCGAGGAAATCACCCCGCCCCGGCTCATGAGCCGCATAAGCGGCAAGCGCGGTCACTGAAAACAATATTTCCCGCCACAACCGGCGCAGGTCCTTCTGCAAAATATGGATGGTCTGGCTCATCCTCCGCCTTTCCTTTCCCGCCATCTTGCGGTCCTCGGGCAATTGCCGCATGAACTCGCGGGCGCCGGAAATTCCGCATTGCGCTTTCAATCGGAGTTAAATTGCAAACGCCTTGTAGTCTTCAAGCCTGATATTGTTAATCTCCACTTCCAGCCTGGTATTTCTGTCTTTCCTGGGAAAATAAAAACTGATCGGCCCCCCAGGACAGGAGCGTCTCATCTTGTCTTCGCCTTTCTCAGGCTCCGGCAACGAAAAACTCAGCTGGAAGCTCACCATCGGATTGATGATCGAGTATTCGTATACCTGCGAGCCTGTGTACCAGGAGTAAGCCACGGTGCCAGGCGGCACAGGGCGCCGGTTCGCTTGTTCATCGGGCCCAATCTCGTCTTTATCAGGCTTACAATCGAAATTCGGGACAGTTGTGACCAGCAGATTGCCCGGCCCATCCAGAGGGGCATCGCATTTCATATGCGGCCACCCTCTTGCGGTCAGCGAACATGAGCCTGCGCCAAAGACCGGAAAAGTACCAGCGGTGGCAGCTACGACCTGCTCGGCCCTGCCCTGACGATAGACGGTCAGAGCCAGAGTGATATGCATCTTCGCCGGAAGCGCCTTTACGCGATCGAAGTAGGCCTTTTTGAGGTCGAAAGACAACTCAAGGAAATTGCCTCCGGGCAGGACCTTCGATTGTTCGAAAGAGGATGTTTCCTGCCATCCTGAATCCCAGCGGGCCTGGCCCGGGGCATCCACAATGATTTTTTTCGCCTTCACCCGAACCAGAGTTTCAGCTTCCAGACCAGTGGCAAGAAAATGCATTTTGAGAACGACGCCGCTATTTTTGCCGATATCCAATTCCGGAAATTCCGAGGGCCCTGGCGTCCAGGGAGTCAGGACAAGCCTCATTGCCGGTCGTCCGCCAGGAGGCAGCGCCGGAAAATATTGCTCAGTCAGAGAAGCGTAAGGCGTGGCGGCAATCAATGCCAGCATCGCCGCTGCGCCGCCGGCCAGCAGCCAGAGGGTGTGCCGGGTCTTGCGTCGGGCGAACTGCCATACGAGCGCCGCGACCGGAACTCCCAGGAATAACGCGGCTTCTATTTTGTTCCCGGCCCAGTCTCCATAGGGAGATCCAAAATCCGGGACAAAGTGGATGGCTACCCATAACAGGAAGAACCAGACAAATATCAGCGCGATCATGCCCGTGGCCGTCATGATCGACTCTTTTATATTGCGAGTGATGGCGCCCACGATGGCCGCGGCCAAAAGCCCGAGACCCGGAATCAGAATCTGTCTCCAGAGCAGTGCGTACAGGTGGTGCAACGGAGAAAAACCCGCATGGGCGATCATCAACATCTGCACAAGAACCAACGGCAGGCAGATGGTGACAAAAACCAGTGTTCCCTTGGCGATCAGAAGCTTCTGCCACTGGTAGGGACGAGTCAGCCAGAACTGATTGTCCCCGGCCAGAGACTCTTCATGAACCGCACTCCACACCAGAAACGCCCAGCTCATCAGCATCAATCCGGTCAGCGCATTCGAGGGGGACAGGAGATCGAAGAAAAACATCGTCCCCGACCCACCGAACCGCACGGGCCATTTCCATTGGCCGATGGAAGCCGCCGCGTACAGCGCCTGGACCGCCAGTGAATTGGAGATTTCCGGGACCAGGCGGCGCAGGTCTTTTCGCAGGATATGGATGATCTGACTCATATCCTCTCCTCCTGCATCACAATTGGACGATCGCTCCTGGCCATGGCGAGAAAGATCTCCCTCAGAGACATGGGAGTGAACGTTACGTTGCGGACCTCGCCAAAAACCTGCCCGATGTCGGCGGCGGTCCGTTCGCGATCGAAGGCGCTGTCAATGAACTGCACCGTGGAGCCGGAGGCGGCCAGATGCATCCAGCCGGCCGGCAACTCGGCGCGAATGCGCGGACGGGCGTCAAGATTCACCAGGACCTCGCGAAAGCGTTCTGAGAGCGAACTCATTTCGTCGGAAAACCTGAGCCGCCCCTGTTCCAGTTAGCCAACGTGACTGGCGATGCTTTCAAGTTCAGCCAGATCGTGAGAAGAGACCAGGATGGTGGATTCAGGGACCCGGTCGAGCAGAGTCACAATCAACTCATCGCGCACCAGAGGATCGAGCCCGGTAAACGGTTCATCCAGCAAAATCAGACGGGGATGATAGCAAAGCGAGCCTGCCAGCGCGGCTTTCATTCTCATGCCGCGCGAGAGCTGATGCAGTTTGAAATCCGGAGGCAGTTCAAACTGCCGCATCAGCGTTTTTTCCAGGCTGCGGTCCCAGTCCGGATAAAACGGACGAAGATAGTCAAAGAAATACCGGACGCTCATCCACTCCGGCATCTCCTGGTTTTCCGAGACGTAGCCGATCCGGGTGAAGGACTTTCCCGCCAGCCGTGTGGAATCCATACCCAGGATTTCAGCCCGCCCGCGCGTGGGACTGATGATATTCATCATCGTCTTCAGGGCCGTGGTTTTTCCGGCGCCGCTCGGTCCGACCAGCGCATAGACAGCGCCCTCGGGAATCTCAAGGTTCAAACAGCTCAAAGCTTCAACTCGTCGAAACTTTTTGCAGAGATCGTGCGTCTCGATCGCATTGCTCATGACTTTCCTTGTCCTCCTTGCCCATGCTCATCTTCCACATATGGACTCAACTCGCTGTCACTCCCGCCCAGCCGCTCCCAGTGGGCTTCGATAGACGAGACCGTATCCTGCAGGGTAATGCCCAGCTTTTTGGCTTCGACCACCAGTTGTTCGATTTCCTGGCCGAGCAGGTGTGTGCGTGCCGAACGGCTGGACTCAGGCAGCGAGGCGACCACCGTGCCGATTCCCGGGCGGGTTTCCAGCAAGCCGCTACCGATCAAATGAGTCACAACTTTGTGGGCCGTATTCGGATTGATTCTGAGTTCACGACTGAGAACGCGCACCGATGGAAAAGGATCGCCAGGCCGCATCTGACCGGAAATCATGGCCTTCTTTGCGGCGTACACCACCTGTTCGCAGAGCGAAACACCAGGGCGGAACTGAACGCGAAACGGAATCACGACCGTACTATAACACATAGTACAGTTATGGCGTAAGAAAACTGGGGCCAGAGGGGGGCTTATTCCAGTTCCGCCGAGATCGTATATTCCCCGGCCGACATGTCCCATACAACGTTCAAGACATTTGGTTTACAGCAGATCTGGCAATCCTCGACGTAGCTCTGGCGGCTTCCTGCCGACGAATCGACCACCGTCTCATTCCATTCTCCGCATCCGGCGCATTGGAAACCTGAGGTCATTGCTATCCACCCTCCGGGACAGGCCGAAGATTAAATCTCCTCCAGAAAATTTAAGAACTTCTCGACCGAAAAAGACTCAATTCTTAAGAGCTGACATTAAGAAAGTAAATAAATATGCAATTTAATTTAATTATTAAGCATGTAATCCAGTATTAAAATAATAATATAAATAAATACCGCTAAATCTCTCATTTATCTTGCTATTGAATACCATTTTACGTAGAATAATAAGTTCCGAAACGCAATTTTGGCTCAGGCGGCTCGTTCCTATATTTACAGGACAAGTTATGAGTCGCAGACTGTCCGAAGTGAGTCTAAGTAGAAGTGAGTCTAAGTAATAGAGGCCATTGTTTCAGGAACCCTCATTCCCCAAAGGCAGGAACAGATTTATATGGCAAAAAGACGCGGTAATCCTAACTGGGGCAAGCCGGAACCGATCGGCCCGGTCGTCCCCATTGTGACTTCATTCGAGCAGGCGGTGAAGGAGTTCAAGCTCACGCCCGATCAGTATATCCGCTCCACGCGGCTGCGTGAGTGGGCCCGCCGGAACAAGAACTCGAAGTATATTCCCGAGCCGTTGCTGGAAGCCTGGGGATTCGAGATCGAATCCACTCTGTAAGGCCGGGTAAGTTTGAAGGGCCGCCGGGGATCCGGCGGCCTTTTCATTTTTTCGGGGTATGCCATGCCGTTTCGCGAGCCGGAAATCCTCGCTATTGTGGTCAGCGCCAGCTTCGCCGCCGGCCTGAACGTCTACGCGACCCTGCTCACTCTCGGGCTTCTCGGACGCTTCCATGCCCTGCCGCTTCCCCCGGCGCTGCATCTCATTGAATCGTGGCCGGTTATCATTCTCGCCGGCGCGCTCTTTGCTCTGGAGTTTTTCGCCGACAAGATTCCGGCCTTCGACCTGATCTGGAACGCCCTGCACACCTTTATACGGATACCCCTGGCCGCATTCATGGCCTGGGGAGCGGCGCAGCAGCTATCACCGGGAGCGCAGCTGGCCGCCGCCCTCCTCGGAGCACTGATTGCCCTGGCATCCCATGGCGGCAAACTTGCGGTTCGGGCTGCCGTTACGCCATCGCCGGAGCCGGTCTCGAATATGGCCCTGAGTCTGGGCGAAGACATTGTGGCGGTGGGGCTGACCTGGGTGGCTACCGCTCACCCGCTTGCGGCTGCGATCTTCGTGGCTGTTTGCCTGGTGGCGGTGGTGTTCGCGATCCGCCTGGTCGTTCGGGCCTTCCGGCGGCTTTTCTCGGGTGCGGAAGAACAGATACATCATCCGCAACCGGATCGCACGGCGTAGCTAAGCCCGCGAATGCCGCGCAGACAGCCCTTCCAGAAGGGTCTTGCCCAGCTTCAGGGCCTGGCCGAAATGTTTCTGATATTCGATAAACTGGCGGTTCAATTCCAGCGACTCTTCGGGCGCGAGGTGGGCCCGCAGCAGCAGATCGCGCAGATGTACGGGGTTGGGCAATCGGGTTTCGTCGTTCAATTCTTCCAGGGCCGTTGCAGGGTCAAAGCGATCCATGGGACGCTCCTCCTGACATCATGGTACGCCAGAAACAAGCATTCGGCACTCAGCAATCAGCTATGAAACGTTCTGGTGGCGTCCAGGGTGTATCCGTGCGCTCTGCTAGGATAAAAACATTCAACTCTCATCCAGAATGTTTCATGCCTGAATGCTGAATGCTGAGTGCAAACTGCTCTTCCCGCGCATCGCTCGCTCCACGGCCGCAATGGCCCGAGCGACATCTTCTTCGCCGGTCATCCAGTTCGAAACGCTGATTCGCATGCAGCGGCGTCCGCGCCAGGTAGTGCCGCCGAAGAAGGCTTCGCCGTCGGCGACGATGGCGGCGATCACTTCATTGGTGCGGCGGTCGTGGTCTTCTTCCGTCGCACCGGCGCGGGCGTCGAGAAACCGGACCATTCCCTGATTGATGATCGGCTTCCACATGGTTTCCGCTCCCGGAAGCGCGCCGATACCGGCCACCAGCGCCCGGGCGTGAAGGCCGCAGCGTTCCACCAGAGCCGCCACGCCTTCCCGGCCGAGCTGGCGCAACGCGGCATAGGTGGCAAAGCCCCGGGCGCGGCGCGACCACTCCGGATTCCAATCCATCTGGTCGCGGGCGTCTTCGTCGTGCGTGAGATAAGAGGCGCGGTGCGACATCGAGGCTCGGTGCGATTCCGCGTCAATCACAAAAGCCATGCCGCAGTCGTAAGGTGTGTTGAGCCACTTGTGTCCGTCGGTGACCCAGGAGTTTGCGCCCGCCATGCCCGAAGTCAGATGCCGATAGCGCGGAGAGGCCGCGGCCCACAATCCGATGGCGCCATCCACGTGAACCCATGCGCCGAAGTGCTGCGCCATGGGAATGATGTATTCGAATCGATCGTATCCGCCTGTATTGATGTCACCCGCCTGGAGCAGGATGATCGTGGGCGCATCCGGATTCTCCTTCAGCGCGGTCTCCAGCGCTTCCGGCATCATGCGGCTGGCCACATCGCTTTCGAGATTGATGACCCGATCGGTCCCAAAGCCCAGCAGACGGACCGCGCGTTCGACTGTACCGTGTTGATGTCCGCCGGCCAGCAAGCGAATCGGCGGCGCGCCGAAAAGGCCTTTGCGCTCCACATCCCAGCCATGCCGGGCCAGCAGCGAATGGCGCGCTGCGGCCAGACATGTTACATGCGCCATCTGGCTTCCGGTGGTCAGCGCGAAGCTCGCATCGGCGGGCAGCCCGAGAATCCCTTTCATCCACGCGCCGACGATTTCTTCGACCACCGCCGCGGCCGGAGCGCAGGCATAAAGCGCCGCGTTCTGGTCCCAGACAGAGGTCATCCAGTCGGCGGCCAGCGCCGCCGGCAGCGTTCCGCCGATCACCCAGCCAAAAAAACGCCCACCCGCGGAACCAATGATGCCGCCTTCCACGTCGTGAATGAGTTCGCTCACAACCTGCTCCGCGGGCACGCCCTGCGGAGTCAGCGGACGATCGAGCCGGTTTCTCAGCGTCTGCAAATCGACCGAGGTTCCCGCCGGACTGCTGTCGAGTTTTTCGAGATAAGCGAGAGCGCTCTTGAATGCAGCTTCCAGGGGTTTCCGGAAGACCGAATCGAAATTCTTCATGCCAACACTGTATCAAGAGCTGCCGGCTCCTGGCTTCCGGCTCCAGGCCAGTAGCCAGTAGCCAGCAGCCAAAAGCTCTTCTACTTCTTCGCCGTCTCGGGTTCGCGCAGATAAGCGTCTGCCCCGCTGAGCCAGTCCTGGCGAGGCGGATAAAACACATCGAGATCCACCGTATCTTCCACGGCCTCGGCCTTGTGGGGCATGTTGGAAGGGATGCACAACACCTCGCCGGCTCGGACGACGATTTCTTTGCCGTCAATCCAGAACTTGAGCGCGCCTTCCACAATGTAGGTAAGCTGCTCGTTCACATGGCTGTGCTCGGGCACCACGCATCCTTTTTTCAGCAGGACGCGGGCCAGCATCAGGTTCTCGCCGGTGATCATCTTCCGGCCGAGCAATGGATTCAGTGTTTCGAGTTCGACATCGTCCCAGCGAGTATGCTTCAACATAATGAGGATATTTTAGCTAAGAAAAGATTTTAAATTCCAAATTTAAAATTTTAAATTTAAAATCTTTTCCCGAATTGCTTCGACCACCAGTTCGGGTTCATCGAGATGTACCCAGTGACCGCTTTGGTTGGCGATGATGTGTTTTGTAGCCAGCGCGGCATGTTCGGCCATGCGCTCCGGAGGAAGTTGCGCGGAGGAGATTACCGTGACCGGCAGTCCTTCAGGGAGCTTGCATTTCGATACTTCGCGCGCGCATCGGGGCAGTGCCTGGATGTAGCCGGCCATAGTGCGGTAAAACTTTGGCTCGCTCCAGCGGGAGCGCAGCAGACGGACAACGTCGAGGGAAGGCGTGGGAAGATCCATTGAGTCGGGTCCCTCGCTTTGTTCGGGATTTCGCCTGCGGGCGCCCGTCCTCGCTTCGCTCGGCCTCACCCCCGCAGAACGGCTCAGTTTATTTACCTCACCCGCAACCCTTCGCATGGTGTCGCTCAAACCCAGCACCGGTCCTGCACTGCCATTCCCGCGCCGAAGGAGGCTCCACAATCCCATCCTTATTACTCCGAACGTCGCGAGCGCGGCGGCGAAGCGCGTGAAAAACGCGGCGCGGCAAAGCCGCCAACGCTGACCAAAGGTTGGAGCAATCCATTCCTCGGGAGTCGCCGGATCCACCAGCACCAGAGCGCCCAGCGCCCCCGGATAACGATCGGCAAAGTAGCGGGCAATGTACCCTCCGAAGGAGTGCCCGACAAAGATAATGGGAGTCGTCACGCCCAGCGCGCCGACCAATGAGTGAAGCTGTTCGGTAATCTGATCGAGCGAACAGCGTCCGTTCCCCGCCACGCTCCAGCCAAAGCCCTGGCGATCATAACTCCAGGTGGTAGCCGAGGACGCCAGGTCGGCCTGGATTCGGTTCCAGTTCAGACACGACGCGGCAATCCCGGCCTCAAAAATCACCACCGGCCCGCCATCGCCCATCCGCCTGACATGAAGCCCGTCGATCATTGTGCCTGGCGGCGGAAACCTCCGACGATCGCGGCGCACGCAAACCGCCTGCGCCGCCGCGCCTGTGGCCAGAAGAGTGACAAGGATGATCAGGATCGGCATCTGCCTACAGTCTAAGACATTGGCGGACTGACGAACTCACGACATTGAACGGCAGACAGAGGCATGACAGAGGATGCCGCAATGTGGATTGGTAATTGCCAAAATTGGTGATCGGGTAATTGGAACCCTGTCCTGTCGCTTCTCTCTCGGGCAGCCGAAAATTCCCGCCTATCGTTACAACCCCTGAAATCCTCTGGTTTTTCCTCCGTTTCCTCCGTGTTTCAGGATTTCTGGTTTTGCTTTTGTTTTTGCTTTTCGGCTGCGGGGCGAAAATTATACGAAAATTCGGTACAATATATTTTCTATGCTTCACCCACCCGTTTCTGAGGCCCTGGCCTGGGCGCATCCGCTGGTGCGGGAGTGGTTTGTGCAGAAGTTTGGCACGCCCACTGAGCCGCAGGAGCAGGGCTGGCCGCACATCCTTGCCGGACGCACCACGCTGATCTCGGCCCCGACCGGTTCAGGCAAGACTCTGGCGGCCTTCCTTACCTGTATCGACACGCTGGTGCGCAAAGCGGTGGCCGGCGATCTGGTGGACCGCACCGAGATCCTCTACGTTTCTCCGCTCAAAGCCCTGGGCAATGACATTCAGAAGAACCTTGAGGGGCCGCTGGGTGAGATTCTTACCCTGGCGGGGCAGCGCGGCATGCTCATGCCCGAAATACGCGTGGCCGTGCGCACCGGCGACACCCTGGCCAAAGACCGGGTGCTGATGCTGAAGCGGCCTCCGCATATTCTGGTGACCACCCCCGAATCGCTCTACATTCTTCTGACAGCGGAAAAGAGCCGCAACATTCTGCGCAACGTGCGCACTGTGATCGTGGACGAAATCCATGCGGTGGCCGACGATAAGCGCGGAGCGCACCTAACTCTCTCCCTGGAGAGGTTGGAAGCGCTGGTTAGCGAGATTGGTAATCGGGTTGAAGACTCGTTGCCCCACCATGACGCGGACTCCAACGGCTTTTCAATTTCCCGATTACCAATTACCCGATTACCAATCTCGCCTTTGGTCCGCATCGGCCTGTCAGCCACGCAAAAGCCCATCGAAGTCGTGGCCCACTTCCTCACCGGCAACGGACGCCCCGACCCGGTCGTGGTGCAGATCGGTCACAAACGCTTGATGGACCTGGCCGTCGAGGTCCCGGGCATGGAGATGGGGCCGATCGCGAGCAACGATCTTTGGGATGAGCTCTACGACCGGATCGCCGAGCTGGCGCAGCAGCACAAATCCACCCTGATCTTCGTGAACACGCGCAAGCTGACCGAGCGTGTGGCCTTCAATCTTTCGGAGCGGCTTGGCGAAGAAAACGTCGCCGCCCATCACGGCAGCCTGGCGCGCAAGCTGCGGCATGAAGCCGAACGCAAGCTCAAGAACAACGAGATCAAAGCGCTGGTGGCCACAGCATCGCTCGAACTGGGCATCGATATTGGGCACGTCGATCTGGTGTGCCTGATCGGCTCGCCCCGCTCCATTGCCGTGGCGCTGCAGCGCGTGGGCCGCGCGGGACACTGGCGCGGCGCGATCCCCAAAGGGCGTTTCTTCCCCACCACCCGCGACGAACTGCTGGAAAGCGCGGCGCTGGTGCGCTCCATTCAGACGGGCGAACTCGACCGACTCGTCATTCCCGAGTGTCCGCTCGACATCCTCGCGCAGCAGATTGTCGCCATGTGCTCGGCCGAGGAATGGCATGAAGACGAACTGTTCGAGACCGTGCGCCGGGCCTTCCCTTACCGCGACCTGGAGCGCAAAGAATTTGAAGAAATCCTGACCATGCTGGCCGACGGCTTCACCTCGCAGCGCGGTCGCTTCAGCGCCTATCTCTATCGCGACCGGGTGAACAAACGGCTCAAGGCCCGCCGGGGCTCGCGCATGATCGCCATCATGAACGGCGGCGCGATTCCCGAGACGGCGCTCTACACCGTGGTGGCCGAACCTGAAGGCATGGTGGTCGGCACGCTGCACGAAGATTTCGCCATCGAGAGCATGAAGGGCGACATCGTTCTGCTGGGCAATACCAGTTGGCGCATCCGTAAGATCGAGGCCGCCGGACGGGTGATTGTCGAAGACGCCCACGGCGCGCCGCCTTCGATTCCCTTCTGGCTGGGCGAGGCCCCCGGACGCACCATCGAACTCTCGGAACAGCTCGGCGAACTTCGCCAGACCGTGAGCGATCTTACGCCGCATACCGTCCCCGGCTTCGTGAATCAGAAATCGCCGGAAGTTCTGAATGCCGTGGAGTGGCTCAAGCGCGAGTGCGGCGTGAACGATCCGGGCGCGGAACAGATCATCGAATACATCGTCACCGGACGCACCGTCCTCGGCGCGGTGCCCACGACGAAGACCATTATCGCCGAGCGGTTTTTCGACGAGGGCGGCGGGATGCAGCTCATCATCCATGCGCCTTTCGGCGCGCGCATCAACAAGGCCTGGGGACTCTCGCTGCGCAAGCGCTTCTGCGTGGGCTTCAACTTCGAGTTGCAGGCCAGCGCCACCGACAACGGACTCAACATCTCCCTGGCCGAACAGCACAGCTTTCCGCTCTCCGATGTCTTTCACTTCCTGCATGAAAGCACGGTCAAGGAAGTTCTGCAGCAGGCGGCGCTGCTGTCTCCTCTGCTCGAAACCCGCTGGCGCTGGGACGCCAACCGCTCGCTGGCTCTGCTGCGTTACTGGAGCGGTAAAAAAATCCCCTTGCAGGTGCAGCGCACGCGCTCCGCCGATCTGCTGGCCTCGGTCTTTCCCGATGCCGCCGCCTGCCAGGAAAACATCGATGGCCCCATCCAGGTGCCCGACCATCCGCTGATTCGCGAGGTCATGAAAGACATCTTTCAGGAAGCGCTCGACCTCAACGGATTGAAACAGCTTTTGCGCGACATGGCCTCCGGGGCAATTCAGTGCCTGGCCGTGGATACACCCGTGCCTTCGGTCTTCTCCCACGAGATTCTCAACGCCAATCCCTACGCTTTCCTCGACGACGCCCCACTGGAAGAGCGCCGCGCCCGCGCCGTGGAGATGCGCCGCGTGCTGCCCGAATCGGTGCTCAGCGAGGTGGGAGCGCTCGATCAGGCGGCAATTGAGGAAGTGAAGGCCGACGCCTGGCCCGACTGCCGCGACGCCGACGAACTGGCCGACACGCTGCATACGCTGATCGCGCTGCCGGAAAATCTGAGCAACGATGCATCGAGACAGCGAAGAGACTGGCAGCCGTTTTTTGAACGCCTGCGCGAATCGAACCGGGCCACACGGGCGAAGATCGAACCTTCCGGAGCGTGGTTTTGGGTTTCCGCCGAAAAGGCCAGGGCGTTTCGCGTGCTGTATCCGGAAGCGCAATTTGAGGATGCCCTTCCTGAACTTGAAGGCGTGGAGCCCGCCCGCGACGACGCCATGAAATCGCTGGTCACCGGATGGCTGATGCATCTCGGCCCGCTGACCGCGTCGCAACTCGCCGCGACGCTGCATCTGGGCCTCCAGGAAATCGACAACACGCTGATCCGCATCGAGGCGAGCGGACTGATTCTGCGCGGCAACTTCGAGAAGACCGGCAGCAGCGAATTGCAATGGTGCGAGCGTCGGCTGCTGGCGCGTATCCATCGGCTGACTCTGGGTTCGCTGCGCAAACAGATCGAGCCGGTCACGGCGGCGGTATTCATGCGCTGGCTGCTGCGCTGGCAGCATGTCGCGCCCGGCTCGCAGACCCGCGACGAGCGCGGCGCGATGGAAGTGCTGCGCCAGTTGCAGGGCTTTGAGATTCCCGCAAGCGCCTGGGAGCGCCAGGTCCTGGCCCGCCGCGTGAGCAACTACGACCCCAAACTGCTCGATCAGCTTTGCCTCA
>WNFD01008127.1_pt1 | contig 12496 bp, 11 predicted proteins | sample 5400491 | NCBI WGS metagenome assembly WNFD01 (sample SAMN13153343, study PRJNA577476) | soil metagenome | isolation source: 120 cm saprolite under Douglas fir tree site 2 hole 2 replicate 2 | place: USA:California | collected 2015-04-18 | reverse complement strand
TGGATGGCTACGTGACGATGACCAGGATGCGTGAGCTCGCCACGTTCCACGACCGGCCGATCATCGCCCTCACCGCGAAGGCGATGAAGGGAGATCGAGAGAAATGCATCGAAGCGGGAGCCTCCGACTACATCGCCAAGCCGGTGAACACTCCGGAGCTGCTGGCCATGCTTCGCACGTGGCTCGCGCCTTGACGAACCTGTTTCGGAAAGTCCGATGCTGACCAGGCAGCGCGAAGAGCTAGACGACGCGCCTCACAAACCGCAATCCACCGTGAGCATTCTCATCGTGGACGACGACTCGACCAAGCGTTTTGCGCTGAAGACGATCCTCGCGCCGCTGGGCGAGAACGTGGTCGAGGCCTCGTCCGGCGCCGACGCGCTTCGCCAGCTGCTCCGGCAGGAATTCGCCGTGATCCTCCTCGACGTGCGCATGCCGGTGATGGACGGCTTCGAGACCGCCCAGCTCGTGCGGCAGCGCCCCCGTTCTGAGCTGACTCCGATCATTTTCGTCACGGCGCTCGACCAGGCCGAGACCGACATGGGTCGCGGCTACGACCTGGGCGCCGTCGACTTCGTGTTCGCGCCGGTCGTTCCGGCAATCCTTCGCGCCAAGGTCACGGTGTTCGTCGAGCTGTACCGGGCGCAGCAGGAGCTGCGCCGCTACCGCAACCGACTCGAGATGCTGGTCGAGGAGCGCACCATAGCTCTGACCGCGATCAACCGCGAGCTCGAGGCCTTCAGCTACTCGGTTTCCCACGACCTGCGGGCGCCATTGCTCGCGTTCGACGGGCTGAGCAAGACCATGCTCGACGAGTACGGCGAGCGGCTCGACAAGCGAGCCAGGGACAACCTGAAGCGCATGAGAGGCGCCAGCCAGCGCATGACCTCGGTCTTCGACGGCCTCCAGACCCTGTTCCGTCTTACCAGCGGAGAGGTCCATCGCGAACAGCTCGACATCACAGCGCTGGCGAAGGACATCGTCGCGGAGACCAGGGCGAGCGCTCCGAAACGCGGCGTCAAAGTGGAGATCGCGCGAGCGATGACCGCATCCGGTGACAAGCGGCTGGTCCGCATCCTGCTGACGAACCTGCTTAGCAACGCGTGGAAGTTCACGAGCGTCAAGTCATCGGCCAGAATCGAGGTCGGCACCGAGATGGTCGAGGGCGAGTCGCGCATCTTTGTGCGGGACAACGGGGTCGGCTTCGACATGATCTACGCCCACCGCCTCTTCGGGGCCTTCCAGCGGCTGCACAGCCAGAGTGAGTTCCCCGGCGCGGGAATCGGCCTGGCAACCGCGCGGCGGATCGTCAATCGGCACGGCGGGCGGATCTGGGCCGAGGGCGCGGCAGGGGAGGGAGCGACTTTCTACTTCGTGATTTGATCCAGCCGGCGCCGGCGGCGGGTCAGGTGAGGCCAGTTCTACGGTCTCCGGTGGAGATGGACCGCAGCTCGCTTGGACTGCCCTCGACCATCTCGGCCTGCCTCTTCGATCTCGACGGAGTCCTGACTCAAACGGCCAGGGTCCATGCTGTGGCCTGGAAGACCACCTTCGATGGCTTCATGAAGCAACGTGCGGAAAAGACGGGAGAATGGTTCAAGCCGTTCGACGCGGTCGCCGACTACGACGAATATGTCGACGGCAAACCCAGGGAGGAGGGAGTCCGGTCGTTTCTCGCGTCGCGCAATGTCACTCTGCCGGAGGGCTCGGAGGACGATCCGCCTGAGGCCGACACCGTCCACGGCCTCGGCAATCGCAAAGACCAGCTCTTCCTTCACCTGATTCGCACGCATGGGGTTCAGACATACGAAGGATCCGTCCGGTACCTGCACGCGGCCAGGGAGGCAGCCCTGAAGGTGGCCGTCGTGACCTCGAGCCGGAACTGCGCCGAGGTACTGCGAGCCGCCCGATTGGAAGGCCTGTTCGATGCGCAGGTCGACGGCAACGTGGCTCACGCCAGGGGATTGGCCGGCAAGCCGGCGCCGGACACCTACGTTGAGGCGGCGCGGATGCTCGGCACAACGCCCTCCGGCTCAGCGGTTTACGAGGACGCCCTGGCGGGCGTCGAGGCCGGCCGCGCCGGTGGTTTCGGCCTCGTCGTCGGCGTCGACCGGGTGGGCCAGGCGGCCGCCCTGCGCCAGCATGGTGCGGACGTGGTTGGGCCGTGCGCGAGCTTGCAGTTGACCTGGACCTTTTGGGCCAGACCGAATCGATCTTTGCGCTCTCCAACGGCCACATCGGCTGGCGGGCAAACCTCGACGAGGGGGAGCCTCACGAGCTGTCCGGCTCATATCTCAACGCCGTGTACGAGGAGGTCCCGCTTCCGTACGCTGAAACCGCGTATGGCTACCCGGAGGCCGGCCAGACGATCGTCAACGTCACCAACGGCAAGATCATCCGCCTCCTTGTCGACGATGAGCCCTTTGACATCCGCTACGGAACGCTGCGCTCGCACGAGCGCGTTCTCGACCTCAAGGCCGGGGTTCTACGGCGCACGGTGGAGTGGGAATCGCCGGCCCATCGCCTGATCCGGGTGCGCTCGACCCGCATGGTGTCGCTCGTGCACCGCGCGCTCGCTGCGATTCTCTACGAGGTCGAACCGATCGATGGGCCGGCCGACCTCGTCCTCCAATCCGAGCTGGTGGCCAACGAGCCTGCGGGCCACCTCATCTCCACCGACCCCCGGACCGCCGCGGCCTTAGAAGCGCCGCTGGCCGCGCAGTTCTCCACGCACGCAGGGCGGCGCGCCATACTCATCCACTCGACCAAGAAGAGCCAGATCATGATCGCCGCCGGGATGGACCACGTGGTCCGAGGTCCGCGTGGAAGCCAGGCAGTCGCGGAAAGCAGCGACGATCACGCGCGTTTTACCGTGACGGCGCACCTGGCGCCCGGTCAGCGTCTGAGTCTCGTGAAGTTCGTCGCGTACGGATGGTCCAGCCAGCGCTCGACGCCCGCGCTCCGCTCGCAGATCGAAGGCGCCCTTGAAACAGCGCTTGGTCATGGTTGGAAGGGTCTGGCCGATGCGCAGCGCAGGTACCTCGCGGAGTTCTGGTCTCGCGCCGATGTCGAGCTCGAGGGTGACCCCGAGATCCAGCAAGCGATCCGGTTCGCGCTCTTCCATGTGCTGCAGTCGGCGGCCCGGGCGGAGCAGCGCGCCATCCCGGCCAAAGGGTTGACCGGTCCGGGTTATGACGGCCACACGTTCTGGGACACGGAGACCTTCGTCCTTCCCGTTCTGACCTACACCGCGCCTGCCGCCGCGGCCGACGCCCTGCGCTGGCGGCTCCAGATCCTCGATCTCGCCCGCAAGCGCGCCCGAGACCTGGGCCTGAAGGGGGCCGCCTTCCCGTGGCGGACGATCCACGGCGAGGAATGCTCCGGCTACTGGCCCGCCTCCACCGCGGCCTTCCACATCAACGCCGACATCGCCGACGCGGTGGTGAGGTATGTCTCCGCCACCAACGACCTGGAGTTCGAAGAGACGGTCGGGGTCGAGCTGCTGGTCGAGACGGCACGGCTATGGCTTTCAGTGGGCCACCACGAACGCGGCGGCTTGTTTCGCATCGACGGTGTCACGGGCCCGGACGAATACAGCGCCCTGGCCGACAACAACCTCTATACGAACCTCATGGCGCAGCGAAACCTGGTTGCGGCCGCCGATGCCGTCGACCGCCACGGCGATGCGGCCAAGCGGCTGAAGGTGACCGCGAAAGATGTGAAAGCGTGGCGCCGGGCGGCAGACCGTATGTTCATCCCTTACGACGAAGAGCTCGAGGTCCACCGGCAGGCGAGCGATTTCACCAAGCATCAACGGTGGGACTTCAAGCGGACGAAGCCAGATCAGTACCCGCTGTTTTTGCATTTCCCCTATTTCGACCTGTATCGAAAGCAGGTCGTGAAGCAGGCGGACCTCGTGCTCGCGATGCACCTGCGCGGAGACGCCTTCACGCCCGCCCAGAAGGCCCGAAACTTCGCCTATTACGAGGAGCTCACCGTGCGCGACTCATCGCTTTCGTCGTGCACGCAATCGATCATCGCGGCCGAGGTCGGCCACCTCCAGCTTGCCCACGACTACCTGGGCGAGGCCGCGCTGATGGACCTGAACGACCTTGAGCACAACGTGCGCGACGGGGTCCACATGGGCTCGCTGGCGGGGGCGTGGCTCGCAGTGGTATGCGGCCTGGGGGGCATGCGTCACCACGGAGACACCTTCGGCTTCGCTCCCCGCCTGCCACCCGGGATCGCGCGCTTGCGCTTCCGCCTGACCTTCCTCGACCGGCTCCTCAAGGTCACGGTCAACCGCAGCCGCGCCACCTATACGCTGGCACGCGGAAAGCCGATCTCGTTCGAGCACTTCGGCAAGCCGCTGCGGCTGACCACGCGGAGCTCCGTCGAGCGCCCGATTCCAAAGCTTCAGGCGCTTCCCGACCCGAAACAGCCACCTGGCCGAGCCCCGGCGCGCAGAGGTCATGAGAAGCCGCGCGAGCTGCGGCCAGTTGGAGGTGCCGAATGAGCGCGAAAGATTCGAATGAGAACTTCCGGGACTCTGTGGCGCTCTCCTTGCTCGCCGACCCTCGCCCAACCCTCGTTAACCTCGCGCGCAACGCAGGCGTGTCTTACGAAGACGTCGTCCATCACGCGCTCGTGCGGTATGCGAGCTCAGGCGCCGAAGCGCTGCTCGCCTGGGATCCTCACGCGCTTCGCGAGCTGATCGCCGCCCGCAAGGCGGATGACTGGCGAAAAGTGGGATCGATCATCGACTGGCTCGAGGCAGGTCTCGAGTCGACCGAGTGGCACTGAGCCGCTAAAACCCTCCGGTTATATCGAGCTGGGCAAAACCGGCTTCCAGGCGAACGTCGCCCGCCACCCACCTGAGCGGCTTCTCGAAGAGCGGGCCGGCGAAGGCGAAGGAGTGATATTCGCCGTTCTCGCCGCAGGCGTCGACTCCCGTCTTCTTGATGTCCGCAGCGAAGCGCTCGTCCGTGATGCGTCCGAGCCAGGACTGATCCAGCTTCGCCAGCTCGACGCATGTGAGCACGGCCCGCCCACCCGAAGCAATGAACTCGCCCAGCAATGCGGGCGGGGGCTCGCCCCAGATGGGCTCGACATGCTCCAGCCCGGCAGCGGCGACGCGGCTCTCATACCACTCCCGCACGTCGGCGAGGTGGATGTCGCCGAACACGACGCCGGCGAACCCCTCGGCGCGGAGAGACGCGAGCTCCTGGTTCAGATTCGCATCCATCTCGCGCCAGCTGGTGGGAACCGCATGTAGGTCGATCCCAATCGTTTTCGCCTGGGCTTCCAGCATCTCGACCCGCGTGGCGTGAAAGCGAACGCGCCGGGTCGCCGAGTCGTAGAACGAGATGAGCCGGACAACGTCGATTCCCGAGCGCCGGGCGCGATCGAGCGCAAGGGCGCTGTCCTTGCCGCCCGACCACATGAGGGCGTAAGGCTTACCTGTCACCGCTGACGGAAAAGCCGGACAGCACCTGGTCCACGATCATATCGGCCTCATCCACAGCCGGCGGCGCCTGGAAGAAGAGGAGAGGCATCACGATCGTGCCCATCAGAAGATCGACGACCCGGCCTGGATTTGTCCCGGCGCGCAGCTCGCCGGCCTCGATCGATCGCCCGATGCGCGCTTCCAGCGCTTTCCGATAGCTGGCGAACCGCACGCTTATGTCGGACGCCACGGCTCCTTCGCGATTGCCCCGGGAAGAACTCGAGCGGCGGGCCACCATGTTCACGGATCGCGAGCTGGAGATCTCGAAGCTGATGGCGGAGGGGTTCGACACGTTTGCCATGTCGGAGCGCCTCGGAATCGCCAGCCATGCGATCGAGTGGCATGTGCGGCACGTGATCGAGAAGCTGGAGGTTCACTCGAAGCTCCAGGCGGTGATCGCGGGCACCCGCCTGGGCCTGATCCAGTTGCCCAAGCACCAAGAACTTCTAAAGTCCTCGAGAAATAAGTTGCGGGCGCAACCAGTTTGCATGAAGACGGGGTATTGCCGGCCAAGGCTGCATAGGAGGTTCTTCATGGGCACCTGGAAGTTCGATCCGTACCACACGCAGGTTGAGTTCTCGGCCAAGCACCTGGGCATGATGACCGTGCGGGGTCACTTTGCCGAGGTCACGGCGACCGGGGAGATCGACGTGGAGCACCCGGAGCGCTCGGAAATCGAAGCCACCATCAACACCGCCAGCATCCGCACGCACAACGAGACCAGGGACAACGACCTTCGTTCGTCCAACTTCCTCGAAGTCGACAAGTTTCCGACCATCACCTTCAAGAGCACCAAGATCGAGCACGCCGGCAAGGACAAGTACAAGTTGACGGGCGACCTGACCATCAAAGGCACCAGCAAGCCGATCACTCTGGACGTCGTCAGGTACGGGGAGTTCAACGACCCCAACATGGGACACCGGATCGGCTACGCGGCCCAGGGTCAGCTCAACCGAAAGGACTACGGCATGAGGTTCGACATGATGCTGGACGGCAAGTTCATCGTCAGCAACGAGATCCAGATCAACATCGAAGGCGAGCTCGTCGAGGAGAAGGTGCCCGCGGAGACGGGCGCCGCCCGGAAGTCAGCCGACCAGGAACATTCCCGCTAGGACCGCCGCGCCATCGCCCTCGGCCGTCATGGTCACGACAGACCGGTCGAGGACCTCGAAATGAATCCAGGCGCAGCATTCGCGCTCAAGGTCGACGAGATCGATGAGCGCGTCGGCTGCGCCTGGGGCCGCGTGTAGGCGCACGCCGCCAGGCACTAGAGTGCGTTCCACCAGCCTGCTGCCCATCAACTTTTTCCACGCAGCCTCTCGATCCTCGAGGTCCGCCGCCGATAGCGTGCACGCGATCGGTGGGGTGTCAGCCATCGGCGATTGGAAGCTTGAACGCGGCTGACGTATTCCGGACGGCCGCCGAATCGGCAGAATTGCGCGGATGTCCGCCACGGCTCCCCGCCCCCCGCTCTGGCTCGCCGGCGCCGCGGTCGCCAGCTTCTGGGTCGTGGTCTTCAATTCGATCCGTTTGATCCGGATCTTCATCGACGACCCGTACGCCAATGACTTTCGGATCTTTTACGCCGCCGCCAAGGTCGGGCTGGTTGCCGGGTGGTCGCACATCTACAACGCCGGCTTCCTCCGCGCGGCTGCGGCAGCCTTTCCTCTCGAAGAGAACAAGATCGACTCGGCCCATTACTTCGTGAACCCGCCGCCGCTGGCCTGGATCGTCGCGCCCCTGACGGCGCTGCCGGAGCCGGCCGCATTCGCGCTCTGGTCGTTGATCGGCCTGGCCGCGTTCATCGTCGCGTGGGCGGTCGCATCCCCGTTCACCGGTCTTGCGCGCATCACCCTGCTGCTGGTCGGTCTCGCCCTCTGGCCAATTGAGGAATCGCTTCACTTCGGTCAACCGACCTTGGTCCTCATCGCGCTGGTCGCCGTCGCCTGGCAGCAAACGAGGCTCGATCGACCCGTGGTCGCGGGAGCGCTGCTGGCCATCGCCGTGATGCTCAAGCCTCAAGACGTCATCCTCGTCCCGGTTGCGCTGCTGATCGCCGGCAGGTTCCGCGTCTTCCTGTCCTTTTTGGGATGGGCAGCGGCCCTTTCGATTGTCTCTGTCGTCAGCGTGGGTGCCGCAGGCATCCACGATTACCTCGGCGCGGCGGCGCTGGTGCAGGCCGACCCGATCCACTACTACGACACTGCGGCGTACGTATTCGGAATCGGGCCGGCGGCGTACGCGGCCGAGTTCGTTCTGGGCGCGCTCGCCATGGCCGCCGCCTATTTCAGGCGCACGGAGCTGGACACAGTCTTCGCCCTCGGCATCCTCGGATCGGTGATGGCTAGCCCCCACATGCACGAGCTCGACTACGCGGTCGACGTGCTGGCCGCGTGGTTCGTATTGAGGACAGGCCCAGGCCTCGCCCACCGGCTGTGGCTGGTGGCCGGCATCCCCGCGGTCCAGTTCACAGCCCTGGCGATCGGCAATCCGCTGCCGGAGCTGCTCTGGCAGACAGGCTGGCTTGGCCTCCTGGGCCGCGGCGCCATGTTTCGCAAGCGACCGGCGCTGGCGCCGCCCGAGCCGGCGTCCGAATGCTGAACAGCGGGTTCCGCCGGCCGCCGCTGTGGCTTGCGGCCGCGGCGATGGCCAGCTTTTGGGCCGCGGTGTTCGGTCTGGCGCGAGTGGTCCGCACGTTCCTGGATGACCCCTTCGGCAACGACTTTCGCGTCTTCTACGCGGCGGCCAGGGTCGGACTGCAGTCGGGGTGGTCGCACATCTACGACGCGGATCTATTGCGCGGGGCCTCAGCCGCGTTCCCAGTCCACGATCGCATCTACGACTCTGGCCACTACTACGTGCAGACGCCGCTTCTGGCCTGGATCGTCGCGCCGCTGACGGCGCTACCGGAGCCGGCCGCCTTCGTGCTCTGGAGCGTGGTCGGCCTAGCCGCATTCGTCTTGGCGTGGGCGGTGGCGTGCCCATTCGACGGGCTTGGTCGAATCACGCTGCTCATGGTCGGAGTGGCCCTCTGGTCCGTCGAGGAGTCGTTGAGATTCGGCCAGCCGACGCTGCTCATGATCGCGCTGGTTGCGCTTGCCTGGCGCCAGACCAGGCAAGAAAAGAAATGGATCGGACCATGGATCGCCGGAGCGCTTCTCGCTCTCGCTGTGATGCTCAAACCACAGGACGCCATCCTCGTCCCCGTCGCGCTGCTGGTCAGCGGCAGGCTGCCGGTCTTCCTGGCTTTCGTGGGATCGGCGGCGGTGCTGACGATGGCATTCGTGGTCGCCCTCGGGTCAGCCGGCATAAGCGGTTTCCTGAGCGCGACGGCGATGGTGCAGGCTGACCCCATACACCAGTACGACACGCTGGCGTTCGTGTTCGGGATCGGACCTGCCACCTACGCGACCGAGCTGGCGCTGGGGACGGTCGCCATGGTCATTGCCTATTTCCGGCGCTCGGAGCTCGACGCCGTCTTCGCGCTCGGGCTGCTCGGATCCGTGATATCGAGCCCCCACCTTCACCAGCCCGATTACGCGCTCAACGTCCTGGCTGCGTGGTTGGTGTTGAGGACGGGTCCAGGCCTCGCGCTCAAGCTCTGGCTCGTGGCCGGCATCCCGGCCTGCCAGTTCACGGCCATCGGGCTTCCGCTACCGCAGCTGCTGTGGCAGACCGCCTGGCTCGGCCTTCTCGGGCGCGATGCGGTGACGCGACGGCCGCGCGATCTGGTCCTCGCCGATAAGCCGAGTTGAGCTCACGCTATCCTCGCCCGCTGGACGCGAGGTCGCAAATCACCCGGAAGGTGCCGACCATCACCGCTCATTTCTTCGCGTTCTGGTTCGCCTACATCATCACGCGACCCCTGGGCGCGTCATACGCAGACTGGCTCGGTGTTCCGCAGAGCCTTGGCGGTCTGAATTAGGGACGTGGAACCGGCGCCGTCGGTCTCACGATCACGATCGTCGCCTGGGTGGGCTATCTGTGGGTTACGAAGGTCGACGTCGAACGCGGAGCGGCTGCCGCGGCAGGCACACCAAGCCCCGCCTTTTCAGACGGAGCTTGATGGCCCGCGCGAAGCCTGGTTACGGGTAGCTGACCACCGTGACCGGAGTGTCCGGGTTGGCGATGGTCGATGAACCGCCGGTGTCGTTGACAACGTTCAGGATGCCGCCCATCCCATGCGTGGGGTCAAGGAAGATCGTCAGCAGGTCGTGCAGGCTCCCTGCGGGGAGGCTTGTCGGCACTTCGAACGCATGCGCCGCGTAGATATTCAACCCCTGGTTGAAGAAGCTGTAGCTGCCCATTCCGTATCCGGCGAAGCTCGTGACGTGGTCACCGACCTTGAATGCCGCGTAACCGTCGACTCCAGGCGCCTCCATCCAGGCGGCCTGGCTGGGAACGTCGTATGGAAGCTCGTTCTGGAAGAAGATGTCGGTCCCGCCGTTGCCATTCCAGATCACGTTGAACTTCTGGAAGTGCTCGACGAAGAGGCCGTAGGCGGTCACGTTGTCGCCGTTGACGATGACGCCGGTGTCCGCGGTGTTGGACGTCCACCCGACACCGTTGCCGTGGTCGGCGCGCCAGGCCCAGATGTTGTCGAGGATCACATTGTCGCTGTTCACGATGAGGCTCGTCGTCGCGCTTCCCGCCGCTGCGCCTCCGATGCGGAAGAACACGTCAGACAGCACGGATGGATCCGTCGCCCCGTTGTCGATGGGCGCGTTTCCCTCTCCCACCCGCAGCAGGAAAGGAGACGTTATCGGGCCGGCGTCAAAGAGGACGCCGGAGACGATCATCCCCGGGGCGCTCGCGACCATCATTGCCGCGTTCCCGTCCGTTGGGATGAGTGTCGGAAATCCGAGTCCCAGCACGACACTATCGGGATTGCTGACCCGAATCGGCTGGTCCAGCGAGTAGATGCCCGGTGTGAGGATGAGGTCGTCACCACCACGCAGCGCGGCGTTGATGCCCTCCGCAGAATCGGTCGGCCGCGCGAGGAAAAAGTTGCCGATCGGGATGGACCGACCCGCGGTCGGACCCGACGCCCAGGAGGTGCCTGCGGTGTTGTGCTGGACCGCGGGCACGAAGACGTTGTAGCCGCCCGCCGAGTCGCTGTAGAGATATGGAGCCTCGCGAGTCACCGGGCTGGTCGCCAGCGTCGTGTAGGTCGGGTTGGGGAAGCTTTGGGCCGGCGCTCCGATCACGCCGGAAAACACCTGGTTCCAGACGGCGTTGGTCCAGAACCCTATGCTGCTGTTCCTCGTCACCCACTGCTGTTGAGAGCCGTTGAGGATTCCCACGGAAACTTTGGAATCCGCCAGGAAGCCGCCGCTCGCGTAATCCTTCGGGCCGCAGTAGTCCATGAAGGTCACAAAGCCGTTGACCGCAACGCGCCTCATGGGCGCAGCCTGGGAGACCGCCCACATCTCATTTGAGTTGTCGCATCCCAGGCCGTATGGGTCGGGGGAAGCGGGAGTATAGGTCGGCGTCGTCCCACTGGGAAAAGGCGAAAAGTTGATGGTCAGGTTCGAAAGCGATCGCCAGAAGTTGGTCAGGGCGATGCAAGATCCAGGGGTGCAGTGGTTGAAGACGTCGATGGCGCCATTGATGATCACGTCGCCCGGCGACTGTCCGAGGCCGGCAACGCTCGTGTAGTACCCGACCTGGAAGATGAGCGGACTGCTCTTCGACCCATACGTGCCGGGCTGGAACAACAGCGCATAGCGCTGGCTGCCGAACTCGTTGTTGACCTGCTGGGTCGCCACGGCGTCCACAGCAGTCTGGATCGATGCTTGCGACATGCTCGGGCTGAAGATCAACACGTTCGAGCCAAAATCTGGTGCTCCTGACGAAGCCACTGCCGTCGTGGCAACGGCGCCTGTGGTAACTATCGAAGCGCCGGCCACTACCGCGCCGGTCACAAGAATCGAATGCATTCGGGAAAGGAACGTACGCATGCTTATCTCCTCAACTCCTCAGCTCAAGATCTATCCCACCGCACCTTCGGTGGCCCCACACAGCCATGCCCAGATCTATGTCATCGCATCACCACCTCGCTGCTCAACCTGAGGTCTCGCGACGACCGGCCGGCCCGCAGCGTGTACTTCCCCGGATGCGGCACCCATTGGCGGCGCGCCTCATCAAAGCGGGCGAACGCGCGGGCCGGCACGACCAACCGCTCCGCGACGGTGGTCGCCGGCCCGGCCTCGACTGTGCCGAAGGCGCTCAGCACGCGAAGTGGACGGCGAGGGTCGTCGTCCGGTCCCTCGAGGTAGACCTGCACGACCTCTCGGCCAGGACGGCTGCCCGAGTTGCGGACCGTTACCGAGCACGTCAGGTCCTCGCCCGCGGCGATCGACTCGGCGTCGGAGGTGAGCGATTCGTACGTCCAGTCCGTATAGCCCAGCCCGTGGCCGAAAGCGAAGTGTGGCTCGGTGCCAGTCCGGTCGTAGCCCCGGTAGCCGACGAGCAGGCCCTCGCTGTAAACGAGGTCGCCCGCCTCCGGTCGGGCGCGGAGGACCGGCGAATCAACCTCCTGTCGAGGCACCGAGATCGGCAGCCGTCCGGCCGGCTCGGCGACGCCCAGCAGCGTGTCCGCCAGCGCCTCGCCAAACGCCTGGCCGGGAAACCACACCTGGATGACGGCCGCGACCTGGTCGGCCCACGGCATCAGGACCGGCATGCCGGAGTTGACCACGACGACGGTGTTTGGATTGGCGGCGGCGACTCTTCTCACGAGCTCGTCCTGCCTGCCGGGAAGCACCATCGTGTCTTTGTCGTAACCCTCGCTCTCGGTCCCCTCCGCCGAGCCGACCACGACCACGGTGACGTCAGCATCGTCAGCGGCCTGGGCCGCCTCTTCGATCAGATCCTCGTCGTCCCGCTGCGGCGCGATGCCCAGCCGCAGCGTCACGAATCGTTTCTCGGGCCGGTAGTCGAGGCGCACGTCCACCTCACGGCCGGCTTCGAGGCTGACCGGCACACGCA
>WNFD01020014.1_pt1 | contig 12497 bp, 7 predicted proteins | sample 5400491 | NCBI WGS metagenome assembly WNFD01 (sample SAMN13153343, study PRJNA577476) | soil metagenome | isolation source: 120 cm saprolite under Douglas fir tree site 2 hole 2 replicate 2 | place: USA:California | collected 2015-04-18 | reverse complement strand
GCCGGCGTCCTGCCGTAAGTAGACGGGCCGGGCCGGCCTTCGGAGTCCGCTTTGACAACAAATCCGCCGAAGTCTGGAATTCGACGATAAATGCTGTCTACTTTCTTGCGCCACCATTGGGTGAGACGAGGGTCCAGCGGATCAAACGTGTCCAGCCGCCCGATGACCTTGGGACTGCTCAAATCAATAGATACTGCGATTCGAATGCCCCACTCGCGGAATGCATCCGCGACGCGAGCCAGTTGCGGCAGAAAATCTTCTTCAAGAAGGCGGGGATCAGCGTTGACATTATTGATGGCGCAGCCGTTGATCCCAATCGAAGCGAGCAAGCGCGCGTACTCGCGTACAGGCGTCAAGTCAGTGAGGACCTTCCCATCCTCGAAAAAGATCGAGCGCCCACCGTATCCGCGTTCGATTCCACCATCGAGATTGTCCCATTGGTCCACCCAGCGAAGCGGAGCGTAGGGCTGTTGGACTTCGTTCAAGTCGGACAAATCCGCGATTTGAGCAATCTTGCTCAGCAATGCGAACACGCCATACAAGACGCCGCGGTCAGTCGTTGCTGTAACAATAAGACACTGAAATCCGCGCAAATTTTCGGTCGTCAGCCAAAAACCTTCTTCGCCCAAGGAACTGCGAGTGCTAAATCCAGGCACGAGGGCCTGAATCGACACGATCGTTCCCAAAACAATGGCCTTCTCCCGAGGCAGCTCCTTCTTGGCGCGGAGCGTCTTTTCAAGCATGCCTCTGGCACCCCGAATCAGCTCCCTTTGCGCCGTGCCAAGCGTCGGTGAATCTCCCAGCACAACTACGGCCGCAGGAAACGACGCGTATTTTTCCCGCGCAGTTCGCTCGATGGGGGCATACCGCAACCAGGCATCGTGGGTCGATTCAGCAGCCAAGGGACACGCGTACACGGCCCCGGATAGCACACCCACACCAAGTAGCGCGCGCAGCCTTGGCATTTTCATCGCAAGCCAACGTTCGCTACAGTGAATGGCTTGAACAGCAGCAAAAGAGGCTAGGCCGCATGGAAAGGTCCTCGACGCGACAACAACGGTTTCGGGAAATCAATAGAAATGATCTTACCGTGTACGTTAACGGCTATGCTATAGTACCACATGCTTCTTGCGTTGCAAGGATTCAGAAGGTTCATTTGGAGGCGGCCTTGAAGCGTTTGTTTCCACTCGATGCGCTTATTGCGCCCGGCGTGTTTTAGGGGCATGGTTGGCGGAAATGCCTGTTGATTTGATCGAGGCGAAACTAACGGTGATCGGAAAATAGAACGCCTCGTTGGTCGGATGCCTTCACAATCCACCCGTGCAGGCAGCATCAGCTATGCCAAAGTGGGGGTTTTTCCGAAGCGTGAATCGCTCCGACTGAGGTTTCGAGAACCTAAGGCATTGCGTGCGTCTGGTATGGCTAAGAAGAGAAGCGGAATCCACTTAATCGCCAAAATGGCGAACGTCTCCATTGGAACCGTGGATTGCGCCCTGCACGCGCGTGGAGGGATCAAGGAAACCACGCGCCAACGAATTCTTCAAGTTGCCCGGCAAATCAGCTATACCCCAAATCTGGCCGCTCGCGCTTTGTCGGTTGCCAAAGCCACCGCTCGAGTTGGAGTTTGCATGCCTCGGGAAATTCACTTTTTCTACGACCAGCTTTGGAGCGGAGTTCTGGAGGAGGCTCGCCGCGTCGGACAGCTGGGAATTCAGTTCGTGAATCGCCCCGTTCAAGCGCTCGGAGAGGAGGATACCGAGGCATTCAAGGAACTCGTGCAAAGCGGCGTCGACGGAATTATTCTCACCGCGGGGAATCCGAAACATCTTACTCCACTTATTGATGACGCGGAGGAAAAGGGTATCCGTGTAGTCTGCGTATCCACGGATGCCCCGGAAAGCCGCCGTTCAACGATCGTGTGCGTGGAACCATCATTGAACGGCAGTCTTGCCGGCGAGCTGATGGGCAAACTCGTTCCCGAAGCTTCCAAGGTTGCAGTTGTTGCGGGTATGCTCACCGCCGAAGATCACCGCAAGAAAACCGATGGCTTTTCGGAAACGTTTCCACGGCACTGCGCTGACGGAAAGATTATCAGCGTCATTGAAGGGCACGAAGATGAAGATGAAAGCTTCCAAAAGACGTTCGACCTTCTCCGTCGTGTTCCGAGCCTTGCGGGACTTTACGTGAACACCGTGAACTGTTTGCCCGTCTGCCGTGCGCTTGGAGCGCGGGGCCTCGCGGGAAGAGTAAAGCTGATCACCACAGACCTGTTCGCGGAAATGTCTCCGTACCTTCAGAATGGAACCATCACGGCCTCGATTTACCAGCAACCGCATCGGCAAGGTCAGATCGCCGTTAGGCTCATGGCCGACAACCTCACAAGCAAAATACATTTCCCTCCGGCCGTGCACCTGAGCCCAGGCTTCGTGATGTCGTCCAATTTGCATCTGTTCCGCGAAATGAAAGCGGCGGATTCCAAGCTCAATGAGCCGGACCTGAAGAGCGCCTAACTCTGTAGGTCAACTAACGTCAATGAGGCTAATTGATGAGACAGCGTCTGTATCTTGTTTTGCAGCTTTTTGCCTTGTGGCTACTCATTCCTGGGGTCATCCGCGGGCAGTGGAATCCGCTGAACCCAGTCCTCTCGGTACAGCGGGAGGCCGACGGAGTGCAGGTGACGCTGCAAAATGGAACGCTGAAGCTGCGAGTTTGCTCGGATGCCATCATCCAAGTGCGCTATTCCCCGACGGCGACATTTTCGTCTCGTCCGGAGTTCGTAGTGATAAAGGACAATTGGCCGTCTGCGAAGTGGGAATTGCGGTCCTCCGAAGACGCCATTGTATTGAGCACTTCGCAGTTGAAAGTCGCCGTCGCGCGCAAGGACAGCAGCGTCACTTTCCAGGATTCTGACGGTAAGACGTTGTTTATGCAGAACGAAATTAGCATGACTCCGGCAGTGGTTAACGGCGAGCAAACGTATCACGCGGAACTTTATTCGAAACTTTGGGGTTCCTACGAGTCCTTTTACGGGCTGGGACAGCATCAGTCGGGCGTTTGGAATTACCGGGGCGAGGCCGTGGACATCTCGCAGGACAACACCAACATCAGCATTCCGTTCATTCTATCGAGCAACGGCTATGGAATCTTCTGGAACAACACGTCGCGCAGCCGCTTCAACAATCGCTTTTTGAACGCCCTTTATTTGAGCTCAGAAGTGGCGGATGTGCTGGACTATTATTTTCTTTATGGGCCGGAATTCGACAAGATCATCGGTGGATACAGAGATCTCACGGGCGCTCCCCCGATGTTCGGCAAATGGGCTTATGGATTCTGGCAATGCAAAAATAAATACAACACACAGGAGGAGCTGCTCGGCGTCGCGCGCAAATACCGGCAACTGCACATCCCCGCGGACAACATCGTGCAGGACTGGTTCTGGTGGTACACCATGGGTGAGCCGGTCTTTGACAAATCCCGCTATTCCGATCCTCCGGGAATGGTGGAAGAACTCCACAAGAACAAATTCCATTTGATGATTTCCTTCTGGCCTTATTTCCGTCCGGGCACGAAGACCTATGAAGACATGGACAAGCGGGGGTTTTTCATCGATAAGACGAAGGTGGGCGCTTTTCATCCGGCGCAAATGGGTTTGTACGACGCGTTCAATCCAGAGGCGCGAAAGTATTACTGGAACTTGATGGATCAGGCGCTCTTCAAGATCGGGGTCGACGCCTGGTGGCTGGATACCACCGAACCGGAAACCGAGGATCGTGAAACCAACATCCTCGTGACGAATAAGACCTACCTCGGAAATGGCGCGAGATACGCAAACATGTTCCCGTTGATGACGACGAGCGCTGTTTATCAGGGCCAGCGCAACGCATCCGATAAGAAGCGTGTTTTCATTCTTTCGCGTTCGGCGTTCGCGGGCGCGCAGCGCAACGCGGCAGCAGTATGGTCGGGCGATGTGAATTCGGACTGGGTATTTTTCCGGAAACAAATACCGGCTGGATTGAATTATTCCATTTCCGGCCTGCCCTATTGGACCACGGACATTGGCGGATTTGTTTCAGGCAACCCAGACGATCCGCAATACCGCGAGCTGTTCATCCGCTGGTTTCAATTCGGCGCGTTCAATCCGTTGCTGCGAGTGCATGGAACGCGTTCCACGAACCAGAACGAATTGTGGTCGTATGGTTCGGAGGCGCAGAAAATCCTCGTGAGTTTTGACACCCTTCGCTACCGCTTGTTGCCGTACATTTATTCTCTCGCGTGGATGACCACCAGCCAGGGCTACACGCCCATGCGCGGCTTGGTCATGGATTTCCGCGGCGATGCGCGCACCGCGAGCATTGGGGACCAATTCATGTTTGGCCCGGCTTTCCTGGTGAATCCGGTCACCGAGCCCGGCGCCGATACGAGACGCGTGTACCTGCCAAAGGCGAAATGGTATGACTTTTGGACTGGAACTTCGGTGAACGGTCCACACACCGTCGATGCCTCTGCGCCAATCGAGAAGCTCCCGCTTTTTGTGCGCGCGGGGTCGATCGTTCCGATGGGGCCGGAGAAAGAATGGTCCACGGAAAAGCCGGAAGATCCGATGGAATTGCGCATCTATCGCGGGGCGAACGGTGATTTCACGCTATACGAGGACGAGAACGATGGCTACAAGTATGAAAAGGGCGCTTACGCCACAATTCCGTTCCATTGGGACGAAATGAAACAGACTTTGACTATCGACGAACGCAAAGGAGACTTTCCTGGAATGCTGGCTGAGCGCAGCTTTCAAATTGTTTTCGTCAGCGAGAACCATGGAGCCGGTATCATGCCCGACGGCAAACCCGACAAAGTCGTGCATTATGCCGGCAAGCAAATTACCGTCACGCCGTAGAATCTTGTTATCAAGGACGCCCACATGCAGCCGCTTCGTTTGATCGGGACAATGATGATCCTTCTGTCAGGGCTTCTGTTTGTTTCCGCGCAGATGAAATCCCAGGACCAAAAGTCTCTGCCGACGCAAATCCCCCAACATGACGCAATCCTAGTGGGAACGGCCTGGTATCCGGAACAATGGCCCGAGGCGCGCTGGGAAGAAGACTTGCGGCTGATGGAAGCCGCGAAGATCAAAGTTGTCAGGGTCGCGGAATTCAGTTGGAGCAAGCTGGAGCCTTCGGAAGGACACTACGATTTGGATTGGCTCGATCGCGCCATCGCAGCAGCCGCGAAGCACCATATCGTGAGCGTCCTCGGAACTCCAACGGCAACTCCGCCCGCCTGGCTCACCCAGAAGTATCCTGAGACACTCCGCGTTGAACCTGATGGACGCCGGGTCACACACGGCAACAGGGCTCATGCTTCCCCGGGTTCGCCAGCCTACCTTGAGTTTTGTCGCAAGATTGTTGAGCAAATGGCCAGGCGTTTCGCCAACAACCCAAACGTCGTGGGCTGGCAGATTGACAATGAATATGGCTACGCGCTCATGTCGTACGATGGCGTCACACAAAAGAAATTTCAGGAGTGGCTGCAAGCAAAGTACAAGTCCCTAGAAAACTTGAATGCGCTGTGGACCACGGCGTATTGGAGCCAGATCTACGACAATTGGACTGAAATTCCGATTCCGGTGGGCGGACACAATCCCGGTTTGATGCTCGAATGGAAACGGTTCGTCACGCAGACCTGGAGCGATTATCAGATGAACCAGATCGTCGTCATCCGGCAACTCGCGGCGCCGCGCCAGTTCATCACTGGAAATCTCATGGGCTTCTTTGACGGGTTCGACCACTACGTCATCACTGAGCCTCTGACCTTTGCATCCTGGGACGATTATGTGGGTAGCGGCCATCTCGATCCGGACTTCAGCGGTTTGACCCACGATCTGACGCGCGGCTTCAAACGAGAAAACTTTTGGGTGATGGAAACGCAGCCCGGCGCGGTGAATTGGGCGGGAATCAACAATTTTCTCAACAAAGGAGAAGTGCGCGCGATGGCCTGGCAAGCCATCGCTCATGGGGCGGACGAAGTGGGCTACTGGCAATGGCGCAGCGCATTGAACGGCCAGGAGCAATATCACGGAACTCTGCTGGGAGCGGACGGAACGCCGGGGAATTCTCAAAGGTTCAGGAAGCTTTTCGTGGCACGACAGTGCGATCGGAAGTTGCCCTGCTGTATTCCTACGACAGCCACTGGGCCATTCAATTTCAGAAGCACACGCAGAAATACGACGACATCGGGCTGCTGAAAAGCTATTACCGCGCCTTGCGAAAACTGTCGCAATCCGTAGATGTGATCAGCGCGAAGGCGCCACTCGACGGATACAAATTGGTGGTTGCCCCAAATCTCAACGTGCTTCCAAAAGATGTGGGCGAAAATTTGCTGCGCTACGTGCGCAGCGGCGGGCACTTGGTGTTAGGACCTCGCAGCGGGCTTAAGGATGAGCACAATGAATTGCTGACGCAGCGGCAACCGGGATACCTGGCGGATGCCTTGGGCGGCCGTGTGGAACAGTACTATGCGGTGGAACGGGATTTCGGTGTGTCCGGCAACTGGGGCGCCGGCCAAGCCAGCATCTGGGCTGAGCAATTGAGTGCGCGCGACGCAGACACACAGATTCTGATGCGGTATGGAAAAAGCAATGGATGGTTGGACGACCAGCCGGCGGCCATCTCACGCGCTTACGGCAAGGGAAAGATTACCTACATCGGCGCAATTCTCGACGAGAAGCTCATGAAAACTGCGGCGGAGTGGATGGTGAAAGAAAGCGGAGTTGGGCCAGCCTTCGCATCCGTTCCAGATGGGGTCGAAATCTCCGAGCGGAGTGGCGTAGGCAAGAGTGTCTTCGTGCTGATCAATTTTGCGCCAGAGAGTCAAAAGGTTGATCTGGGAAAAAGGATGAGGATGCTGTTGAGCGATCGGCAGGGGGATTCCGTGGAACTCGCTCCGTATGGTGTGGAGGTTCTGCAGGCCCCCTAGGTTAGGATTCGAGGCAAAGCTGCGACAAGCGAATAAGCGATTCCGTTGTTGGGGCGCATGTCGATGGCGTGCGAAAGAAAAAAGACAGTTTTCTGAATGAAAAAGACGAGAAACCGGGGCCCGTTTTTTTCGCGCTGCAGATGATTCATCGGCTGACCTACATCAATGTGCCCATCGTCGAAGCGAAGAGCAGCAACAGCCTTTTACCCGTGCACGCCCTGTTACGCGGCGATGGAAGTCTTGGGCTCATGCTGATCAATCTGGATTCAAAAAATACGGCCACGGTCAAGATCAAGATCAACGGTGGCGCGTTCGCCGCCGATGGAACCCGCTTCGATTTCGACCCTGCGAAACCTCCCGATGGATATGTGACCAAAGGCGGTCCGGCAAACGGACTGGGTAATGAGTTCAGCGTCCAAATCCCGCCGCGGTCCATTACCGACATCGCGATACCCAAAGCGCATTGAGAGTCGGCCTAGAAGAACGAGAGCAGCCTGAGAAGTCATCCCGGTTTTCGCGTTTTTGGTTTGTTAGAATATTGCCTTCCATGCGCCATGCCGCGATTGTTGCCACGCTTGTGCTGCTTCTAGCTTGCATTACTTTGCTGCAGAGCCGCGCTTCGCAGCCGGAAACACGATTTAAGGATATTTCCAAAGAAGCGGGCCTGACCGTCTCGCACATTTCTTCCGCAGATAAAAAGTACATCATCGAATCAACCAGCGGAGGTGTGGCGTTTATTGACTGCGACAATGATGGAAAACTGGACATCGTGACGGTGAACGGCTCCTCGGTGGACCGCTTCCGCAACGGTGGAGATCCCATGGTCACCCTCTATCATCAAGACGAAAATCTGAAATTTACCGACATCACCAAGGCCGCGGGACTTACGCGCAAGGGCTGGGGAATGGGAGTGGCGGTCGCGGACTTTGACAATGATGGCTGGCAAGACTTGTTCGTAACGGGTTTTGACGGCAGCGTTTTGTACCGCAACCTAGGCCATTGTAAGTTCGAGGATGTAACCGAGAAAGCGGGCGTAAGCGTCGACGGTTTTACGACCGGAGCTGCCTGGGCTGATTTCGATCGTGATGGCAATGTGGATCTGTTTGTGCCCCGCTACGTGCACGTGGACATCAACCACCTGCCGGAATTCGGAAGCAACGACAAATACTGCAGTTTTATGGGAGTTCGCGTGCAGTGCGGCCCCTGGGGAATGCCCGGAGAAAGCGACCGGCTCTTCCGCAATCGGGGAGATGGAACATTCGAAGAAGTTTCAAAGAAGGCCGGTGTGGATGATCCCAACAAGTATTTTGGAATGCAGGGGATTTGGGCCGACTATGACAATGATGGCTGGCCGGACTTGTACGTAGCGAACGATTCCGGGCCGAACTATCTCTATCACAACAAACACGACGGTACGTTCGAAGACGTGAGCATGATTTCCGGGACGGCTCTGAGCGGGCAGGGCCGCGAGCAAGGCTCGATGGGAGTGGATTGGGGCGACATCGATCACGACGGACTGCTGGATTTGTTTGTGACCACGTTTACGCAAGAACCGAAAACACTGTATTGGAACCGCGGCGCAGAAGGATTCGACGACATCAGTGGAACGGCAGGCTTGGCGTTTCCGACCGCGCCATACGTTGGGTGGGGCACCGCGTTGTTCGACGCGGACAACGACGGTTGGGTGGACATCATCGTCGCGAACGGCCATGTGTATCCCCAGATGGACCAGGTGCGGATGGGCGTCCCTTACAGGCAGCCGCTGCTGCTCTTTCGCAACAAACGCGACCGGACGTTTCAAAACATTTCCGCGGAGTCGGGTCTCGAATCGTTGCCGCTGAAATCGCGGCGTGGTCTGGCCATCGGTGACGTGAACAACGATGGGAGACTGGATGTTCTGCTCCTGAACGTCGGTGAGCCACCGACGTTATTGCTGAACGTGACGCAGACTGGAAACCATGCGGCGCTGTTCCGGCTGACGGGGACGAAAAGCAATCGTGCCGCGATTGGCGCGCGGGTCACGGTCCGTTGTGGACAGTTGATGCAGTTCAACGAGGTTCGTGGCGGTTCTAGTTACATGTCACAGAACGACCTGCGGCTGCATTTCGGCCTTGGCGAACACGATGTTATGAACACGGTGGAGATTCAATGGCCAAGTAGAAAGAAGGACCTCTTCTCTCACTTGCCGGCCGACTTCATCTATACGATCGATGAAGACAAGGGAGTGCAATCCAAACAGCCATTTGCGCTAGGGAGCGGCGGCAAAGCTTCCTTCACATCGCGCTGACTCTTTGTATCGTGACAGCTTCTTGCGGAGAGGCGCCGGAGGTGCGCGGAAGCAGAGGTTATCGTTGGTCTTTCTTTCCACAAAGGGAGAAAGCGCGGCTGAGATTCGAGGAGAGTCCTTCAAGACTGGGATCCCAGATTTGGGCGGTGCGAAAACTGGCCGCGGCTTCGCAAAATTCGCTCCGGCTCGCGGCGATAACGCCCAGATTGTTGTAGGCGTCCGCAATCAATGGGCTCAGGCGGTGAACGAACTCAGTGGCCCTGGCGCGATCCTCAGCTGAAGCGGAGACCGAGGGAGCCCGCTCTTGCAGCTCAGCAGCCTGTTTTTTTTTGAGCGCCTGTGGAACTGCGCTCTTCAAGCGTTGCCCCGGAGTTTGGGCGAAGGAGTAGCCGAAGGCACTCTGATATTTGCAGTTCCTTGGCAGCTTCCTCTTTGCGCCCGGCGCGAAGAAGGATTCGACCCAGAAGGTAGTGGGCGCGAACGATCTCATAGCTCGGCGAAGGAGAGTCCGGACTGAGGGCGATGGCCTTGCGAAGAAGCTCTTCAGCGCGGGCTTGGGCGCCCAATTCAATCTGAAGCTCACTGAAGAGGATGAGGGCGTTCACGTCATCAGGTTTCATGGAGACCGCGCGGGAGATTTCCCGGTCGGCGACGTGTAGATCGCGTTGCTTGAGAGCAATGTAGCCGAGCATGAAGTGACTGCGAAAGTCGTTGGGATCCACAGAGAGTTCGGCACGAAACTCAGGAGTGGCGCTGGAAAAGCCCGCTTGCGGGTTGTGACCGAGATGGGCAAGACCTAGGTAGTAATGCTGGTCCGGCACCGAGGCATCGAGTGCGATGGCCTTCTTGAATTCGGCGATGGCCTCGTCGGGATAGTCGCCGTAGTAGTAAGCCAGGCCAAAACGGAAGTGCGTGCGTGCGCGATTACCCAGAACAGCGACCATTTTGGAGAATACTTCGCGCGCGGCGCTCAACTGCTGAAGCTTGAGGTCGGTTACTGCGAGAAGATACCAAATGTCCTCGCGCCTGCCCGCTGAGAAGGCAAAGTCAAGGTGAGGCTTGGCGGCGAGGTACTTGTCCTCGCTGAAGAGAACACGGCCAAGAAGGAAACGCACGCGCGGATTCGCAGGAGCCTTCTCAAGCGCAGAGCTCAACCATGATTCAGCTTCGGGGAGCTGCGATTGGTCAAACCGCACGGACCCGAAATCCGCAAGTAGATTGGCGTCGTTCGGGGCAAAACGCAAAGCCTCGCCGAAGCTCTCAACGGCCAGGGACAATTCACCCGTTTGGGCGCGTGCATTGGCAACGCGGTGCAGAGCCTCGGCAAGAAAGGCGTTGGTTTCCGTGGTGGCGCGTCTGTAGTCGCTGTGAAGTAAAGAGTCGCGGGCGGCCGCGTAATGAGCTTCCATTGAATCCGTGGCGGGGGAGAGAGCCTGAGTAGATTGAGCAAAAGAGGATGCGGCGGCAACAAACATGCCAAGAGCGATAAACGTGAGTAAAACTAAAGGCAGCATTCCCAACGCGCGAAGCGGAGAATTCGAATGAATGCGGGCAGAAATATGTCGCATACTCGATTTCGAATATAATTATAGCCGAACAACCCCGCAGCAAAGCGGCAACTTCTGCGCGGCGAGCGGAACAGCCGAGTGATGAAAGCCGGCAAAATCTTCAGTCTCATCATCTCCTTTGCGTCGCTTTGCGGTCTCACCGCGATGCTCACGTGTCCTTCGAACGCGCCCAGCACCATCCGGTTTGAAGAGATCAGCAGGCGCGCTGGAGTGCAGTTTGTAACCAACGGCTCACCGAGCGCGCAGAAAAACCAGCCGGAAACGATGGTGGGAGGCGTAGCCCTGCTGGATTATGACGGAGATGGGTACCTGGACATCTATGCGGTGAATGGAGCCGCAATTCCATCCCTGGAGAAAGAGGGACCGCAGTTCAAGAACCGGCTGTTTCACAACAACGGCGATGGCACCTTTACAGATGTTACGGAGAAGGCCGGAGTGGGCGGGGCGGGATTCGGGATGGGAGTGGCCGTCGGGGACTACGACAACGACGGGTGGCCCGATCTCTACGTAGCGAACGTCACGGGCAATCAGTTGTTCCACAACAACGGCAACGGAACATTTACCGACGTGACCGCAAAGGCCGGAGTGGCAGGAGGACTGTTCGAAGGCAAAAAGATGTGGTCTGTTTCGGCGGCATGGGTGGACTACAACAACGACGGGCTGTTGGATTTGTTCGTCACGAACTATTGCCGCTGGGAGGTCGACAAAGACCCCGTGTGCATGGCCGGAAACGTGCGCGCGTATTGCGATCCGAAATTCTACGCCCCTCTTCCTAACACACTCTACCGCAACAATGGTGACGGAACATTCACCGACGTTTCGAAAGAAACGGGAATCTCCGAATACCTTGGGAAGGGAATGGGCGTTGCAATCGCCGACTTTGACGGAGACGGCTACCCGGACATTTTCGTAGCCAACGACAAAAGCCCGAATTTTCTGTTTCACAATCTCAAAGGCAAAAAGTTTGAAGAAATTGGAACCACAGCGATGGTGGCACTTTCCTCGGACGGGAAAGCGCTGTCTTCGATGGGCGTGGACTTCCGCGACGTCAATAACGATGGAAAACCGGATGTGTGGTACACGGCATTGGAGAAGGAAACTTTTCCGCTGCTGCTTTACCGCGGCGGGTTGGTTTTCGACGATGCCACCGGCCGGAGTGGAGTCGGATGGAAAACCATGCGAATGTCCGGCTGGTCGAATGGAATCATGGATCTTGACAACGACGGGTGGAAAGACTTGTTTGTGGCGCGTGGCCACGTTCTGGACAATTCTGAGCAGATCGTTGCATGGCCTTACGCGCAACCGAATTCGATTCTGCGCAACCTGGGGAATGGGAAATTCGAGGACGTGAGCGCCAGCGCTGGTCCCGATTTCCAAAAGGCGGCAGTGCATCGCGGGGCAGCGTTTGGCGATTTGAACAATGACGGGCGAATGGACGCAGTGGTGACGGTGCTGAACGGGCAGCTCGAAATATTCCGCAACATTTCGAAGAACAACAATCACTGGCTCGAGCTGAAGCTGACCGGAACAACGAGCAATCGCATGGGAATTGGAGCGCGGATACATGTTGTCGGCGAAGATGGAATGGAGCAATACAATCACGTTACGACGAGTGTGGGGTATGCGTCGTCGAGCGACAGCCGCGTGCATTTCGGCCTGGGCGCGGCGAAGGT
>WNFD01009191.1_pt1 | contig 12497 bp, 16 predicted proteins | sample 5400491 | NCBI WGS metagenome assembly WNFD01 (sample SAMN13153343, study PRJNA577476) | soil metagenome | isolation source: 120 cm saprolite under Douglas fir tree site 2 hole 2 replicate 2 | place: USA:California | collected 2015-04-18 | reverse complement strand
GATTTCCATCCATTGCGATAATGGCTGACGGTGAGACATGATTGTTCTCCTGACACGACAGATGCTTGGTTTGTTCTATCGTATCAGATCAATCAGTCTCCTTTCTTTTCCTCTTTCCCAAAAAACCTACTAGTGAAAGCTCCACTGGGGTGGTGATCTTGTAGGTGGAAGCAAAGGTGGAACTGATATCGCCGCGTCCGTACCAGGCCACCTGGGGATGAAGAGCCGAAAGCACAGGCCATCCTGGTCATGTCCGGTTGGACGACCTCTCACACTGCATTGATCAGGTGGCGAGCCTCGTCTGCGAGATCAAGCAAGTAGTAGGTCAAACGAGCTTGGTTCTGGAGGCACTCATCGAGCGGATGCCCTGTTCTGCGCTCCCAGGAGGCATACCGGCTCTCATCTATGATCTGGTACAGCCAGTGGAGGAAACACCCATATTTGAGGGCCGTAAAGATGGCAAAGGCACAGCGCACCATGCTGCGATCTCCTCGCCAACCAGCAGCCGAGAGTCCTTCCAGATAGCTCTGGAAGATCACTGTATCAAGCGCGCGCGGATCACATGGTTCGACCCCAAACAGGCTGAAGCTAGCAGCAAAAAGGTCGCCAATATCGGTGGCAATGGTTCCCAGACCTGGAATGGCCCAATCAATGGCAATCAGCTGGTGGTGTCGATCCCTCTCCGGGGCTGCAAAGAGGTTCCTACGCCAGGCATCCAGGTGACCGAAGATTTGCGGGAGCCGCTCAAGCACGTCGAGCAAGGCATCGTGATCCTCCCACAGTCGCAGGAGGCGGGAAGCGATAGGAAGAGGGAAGGCAGCACAAAGCCGTGGGTGCTGCCAGGTGGAAGGATCGTGAACGATCTTCCACATCCAGCCATAGTGATCGAGGAGACCACGCGGAGAGCCAGTCCTCACCAGCCAGGGATAGGAGGGTAACGGTCGACCTGCCAGATAGGCCCCATTCATTTGTCCGAGGCTCTGGGCAGCTCGCGCATACTGCTCCAACGGCCAGCGTGGCCCATAGATTTCCTTCACATCTTCCAGCCAGAGCCACACCGACGAGTCCGCGTGTTCCACGATGCGATAGCAGCGTGGTCCCCTCACTCCGCCTGGCAAATCATCAAGCAGGTCCGACTGATAGACAAGGGCTTCGCGCTTCCAATAGAGGACATGGGCCTGCGAGCTTCCAGCGGGAGCTTTCCCGACAGGCGCATGACAGAGCACTTTCAAGACTCCCGACCACTCCACCTCTCGATCTTGATCTCGCCCAGTTCCTGCCACACGGTACACGCCACTCGTAGCTGCCCCTGTCCAGTCAGACATCGCCTGGATCTGCCACTGGAGCAGCTCCACTTCTTGACGATCGAGGGTCTGACACATCAGCATGCTGACCGTCTGCTGGTCGAGAACGGGTAGGTGATGTTCGTTACTGCTCTGCTCTCTCATGTTGATCTCCTGGGACATGCTTGCGCAAGGCCCCCTCGTGATGATGAAGTGTGCTCCTGGGATAGCTCTTCTCGTTTTGGGAAGTATACCTGAGCAGAGCCAAAAACACATCGGTCATTTGGACAATGTGCTCCTAATATCCGCCCTCATCGGCTTTCGCCCGGCTGCCCCAATCAGAGGCGACATCAATGGCGTGCTGTCCGAGAAACAGGTTCAACTGGGCCGCATGTTCCTGCACGTGGCGCATGGTGTAGAGTTGTAACTCCAAGAAGCTGACGGCCTGCCCCTCTGACCAGGGATACTCGACGGGCCGGCGCGCCTGCTCGTCCGTCAGCGCGACCAGCGTGGCGTGGCACTTCTGGCGCGTGGACGCGAGATAGGCGTGCAGCTCCTCCTTGGTATAGGGCCGTTCGGGCTGCGCCTCTACGGAATCGAGCTCCCCTTGGGCAAAGGGAGCAGGGGGAGCAAATTCCTCCTCCGGGACGCCTGAGAGATACAGGTCGAGCCAGACAAGCGCATGAAAGGCGACATACCAGAACTCCGCGAACTGCGGCGGGAACTCCGGTGGCGGGGCGGTGCGCCAGAGGCGCTCTTTCCACAGCGCGGCGGGGCAGGCCACCAGGGCGTTTTCAAGCATATCGATGGCGGCGCCGAACTGCCGCCACAGGGCGGTGCTCCATGAGGTTTCCATGTTGCTCTCCTCCTCCAGGGATGGCGCCTGCACCCGTCGCAGGCACATCCCAATCTACCGGACGAATCTCTGTTTCCAATGCGTTGACGACACGCGTCCTTCCCTCTTCCGAACCTCCCATTTCGGCAACGAAATCGTCAACGGCCGGGCGGTGCATCCCGATCAATCAGCCTCGAATGTCACGCCCACCTTGGTATCCAGGAAGTCATTGAGGCGCTCAGCCTCGGCGACAATCGCCGTGCGGACTCTGGCGGTGGGCGAGGCGAACATGCGGACCTTGACGATGGTGCGCGACCTCTTGACCGTGTACTCCCACACACCACGAATACGCCCATCCACCAGCACCACGGCCGAGATCCAGGCCTGCGGACGGAAGACCAGGCGCCTGAATGCCGACGGCAGCAGCGGGTCGCAGTCGAGCAGCCCATGGGTGTAGGCGTCGAACAGCGGCAGCAAGTGCACACCGATCAGGCGTTGCACGGCCTCCATGAATCCCACGCGCGGCGCAAGGCCATGCTGCGCCAGCCGCCAGGCGTTCACCTGATCCCACGTCAATGACTTCACGGCCTTGGGTCGACCTTTCTCTTGAAATGCTGAGATGTGCGCGACCTACCGCCCCATTGTACCGCTATCGAGTCCAGGGAATAGCTGATGCCGACTCGTCTTCAGCCATCGTAGTTGGGCTCTGCGCCAGGTTCGATGAATCCGCGACTTGGCCCGCACTTCCTCCAGTGTCAAACGTGTGTATGAGCCAATGTATCTGTCAGTTGCTACATTTCCACCACGTTGAGGGCGGCTATCGCATCACGGAGCGCTCAGCTTGCCCAGCCAGGCCCACATATCCGGCTCATGTTCCTCATGAAAATGGCCGAAGAAGGCCGCTCCGCTCATCGGCTCGCCTTCCAACCAGTCGAAGCGGTTGGGCTCGAGCAGTTCTGCTTCGGGAAACGCGCTGAGGGTATCGACGAGCTGCTCAAAGACGGCGCGCGACTCCTCAAGCACGTCGGAGAGCGGGCGATCTTTGTTGGCTGCGTAAATCCAGGCGTTGATCTCGTCGTCCGTCTCCAGGTTCGGCGGCCAGGGTGGCGAAAACGATGATTCGTGGCGCAGCGCCGCCTGGAAGCGTGTCACCGTCCGACGGCGCCAGCTTGTCAGGTGCACCACGATGTCCTTAATCGACCAGTCTCCGGCGACGCCCGGCTGGGTCATGTGCGCTTCGCCGATCTCGCCAAGGAGCGCTTCCCAGTGGGCTTGCTCGTCCTTCAGATCATTGAGGAGTTGAGCTTTGCTCATGTTGATGCCCATACTACCCTCCTGTTTGTTTTAGGCTACGTCCAATCACGTGCTTTCTCCTGTGTCGGTTCCGCAAGTGATGGCAACGCGGAAACCGCGCTCAAACAGCTTGTCTCTGCTGTTCATCCAGAGTATACCCGAGAAAGCGGGCAGGATCGTTCCTAATTGGAAGGGTTCTGACAAAAAGGTGGGGTTGCTTTTTTATCAATTCCGTAGTATGCTGAACAACAGATACGGTGTAGTTCAGGAGCAGATATCTTCAGATGTTTTATTGCAGTACTCTCAAGTCACGAAACCAGCAAAGAAGCCATTCTAGATACCTGGTGTGCTAGTGACACAAGAGCAGTACGAGCAGACATCGACAACATACCTCATCATCCAGCAGGGACCACAGGCTGGGAAGCGCATAGAGATCTGGAAGGACCGTACTACGATTGGCCGCAGCCGCGAATGTGACATTTTTCTAGAGGATATTGCCGTTCATCGAAAACAGGCCAGCATCGTCCTCACTGACGCGGGCTATATACTATGCGATGATCATGGCAGTGGCGACAGTTTCATAAATGGCAGGTCCGTCAAGGAGCAGTTGCTTACCGATGGTGATCAACTGCTCTTCGGTCATACATACTTCACCTTTTACTCGCAGGCGGCTGCTACCAGGCCCATCCCTCTTCCTTCATCTCGTGGCCGTGAATTGCACGTTAATAAAGCCATCGATCCTGGCAGCAGTGCTATTGCCAGGCTGGAGCTCCCAGGCATGCGAGGTGCAGTACGCAGTTTTGAAATACAGCCTGAGTTGACTGTTGGGCGCAGCCGTGAATGCGACATCTTCCTGGAAGACCTGGCCGTCAGTCGCCTGCATGCGACTATTCACCAGTTACCTGATGGAGGATACGAGCTGGAAGACCACCGCTCTGCTACGGGCACATTGGTGAATGGGCAGGCAGTTACCCGCTCCCGCCTGAATGAAGGAGACGTGGTGCAGATCGGTTCGAACAGGCTTATTTTTCGCTTCACACATTCCTGAGCAGTTTCTCCAAAAGCTTTACGCGCAAGGCATAGAAATCGATTTCTGTGCCATCAGGTAGGCGCAGTGGCGGCGCATAGGCGCGAGTTTCGCGCATGAAACGTCGTACCTCGTGTGGTATCTCATGCTGGTGCCTGCTGGCATGCTGGCGGACCTGGGTCGAGGAGATCTCGCGGTAGGCGGGATCAAAGGGGAGGGTATGAATATAACGAGCGAAGGGCTGATTCTCGGGGCGTTGCAACAATTCGTCCAAAGAGTGTTCACCTTCATCTCCTCTTGGTGCAACTAGCAGCTCGGCCAGGGCAAAAAGATCATGAAGCGCGGCAGCGCGATCTTCATAGTAGTGGGGATCAAGTATCTGCACGATCTTATCGAAACCCATCAAAAACAGTAATCGCCTCACCTGTGGGAAAGCAGTACGCACCGCCTGGGCTTGTTCTACGTACAGCCCCCGGTTAAAAAGCAGGATGCCCGCATGCGGGAAACGATGTCGCAGCAAGTCATCGAGCAGTAGAATGCGATCAAGCAGTAGGGGACGTTCGACTGTTTCCTTGTCAACGATATGTTTGCTCAGGGCTGCGTAAAGTTGCATCGACCCCCGTCCGCGTACGGCTGCGAGCCGGGCAAAATGCCGCGCCTGTTTCAAAAGAGCCAGGTGAGCCGTCGTGGGTGGGTTGAAGGAACCTGGGAAGACAATGATCTCGCCGCGAGGTAGTGGTGAGCCAGGCGCGACCAGGGCTTGCGGCGGAGCATCGGGGTCCAGTTGTTCAAGTAGCTCTTGCATCCGTTTGAGACGGTGAATCGTTTGAGTGGAGACATGAATGGAAACGTTCATGTCTCTATTGTAGCACGCACATTTTTCCCAGGCTTTTTTTACTATCCGGCAAATGAAAATATAACTCAGAGACTGGCTGTCCTTGAGGACCACCAACCTGAGTTATGTTTCTCCGATCTGCCTGTTATTGTATTCTTCTCCGCACTAGAAACTATACTCCTGTTGAGTTAAACCAACTTTAACAAACAGGGATATTTGTGTTAAAAGTTACAAAAAATGAGTTACTTTGTAAACAATAATTTAAGAATGGTTCCAAAACTTCGCTTGCCACGTGTCAAGTCAAATGAAAATGTTACCGAAAGAGCCATTGTATTTTTCTATTCTGTTTGCTATACTTGACTTGAGTAATCCTCATCAATAGGAATACTCAACTTCCCCGCATCCTCTCTGTTCTGCCTGAGAATTACCGAACCGATAGTTGCGTATATTAAGTACGTAGAAGGCAAACACCTACGAATAAGGAATGGACATTCTACTGTGCTATACGTTTTACGCGTAGTACGTCATTTTTAGTTGTGACAACTCATTCAGACACATGGAGGAACCCTTTATGAACAGTCAAGAGCACGAACTATTTGACACCATCTTCACCCCGCACAGCCGTCGTAGTTTTCTTAAGCGGGCAAGTGCGCTTGGCCTTTCTGGAACTGCGCTCACTGCTTTCTTAGAGGCGTGTGGCGGCACTACCACGACAGGCTCGACGCCAGCTGCTATCCCGTTAGGCCCCATTGACTTGCAGACGTTGACTACCAACGCCAAGAAAGAGGGTCAGCTACAAGCAATCGGTATTCCACCCGAGTGGGCAGACTACAAGGACATCCTGGCTGGCTACACCAAGAACTACGGCCTTAGTATCGCCTATCAGGCCGAAGCAGAGTTCTCTTCTGCACAGGAACTCGAGGTCTTCAAGAACTCGACCAAGCATCCTCATGGTGACATTGGTGATGTAGGCCTTAAGTTTGGCCCCACAGCTGTCCAACAGGGACTGGTCACCCCATATATTCATTCGCACTGGGCAGATATTCCAGACAATCTCAAAGACCCAAACGGCAACTGGTGTACCGAGTATTATGGGGCGCAGGCTTTCGTCATCAATACCGACCTGGTCAAGCAGCCACCGGCCACTTTCCAGGACCTGCTCAATCCTGCTTACAAAAATAAGATCGGCATTGACGGTGACCCTCGCCAGGCCAGCGATGCCTTTCTCGCCGTCTTCTCGGCAGCGATCGCAAACGGAGGCAGCCTGGACAACATACAGCCCGGCATCGATTTCTTTGCTAAGCTGAAGAAGAATGGGAACTACACTGCTGCTCGCGCCAGCGACGCCAATATCACTAAAGGCGAAGTCGCTATTGCCATTAAGTGGGACTACCTGGGCCTCAGCATTCGTGACACACTTGCAGGCAAAACAAATATAAAGGTCGTCATTCCATCCGATGGGTCACTGATTGGCCCGTACGTCTCAATCGTCAACAAGACCGCGCCGCATCCCTATGCTGCACGCCTGTGGATTGAGTACATCTTCTCAGACGAAGGCCAACTGTTCTACTTGACCGGCTATGCACACCCGGCACGCTACCAGGCGTTGGCGAGCGCAGGTAAAGTGCCTGCTGACCTGGCCGCCAAGCTACCGCCGGCAGTGCAGTATGCCAATGTCAAGTCCCCAACCCCCGCTCAACTGAGCGCCGCATCCACCATCGTCACCCAGAACTGGGGCACTCAGGTGCTCGGACAATAACAAACATGCTGGTAGTGTATAGTTTTGCAGTAAACTATACACTACCAGCGCTATTCAGGAGGTGGTCTGATGCAACAAGGACCGGGCGGGACGCAGGCAGAAGCAAGCATAACTATCAGAGCGAACACGGCTCAACCTGCCGTCAAGTCCAGGAGGCTAACCGGCAGGAGTTGGAGTTATACCATCACGAGCTGGCTGGGGCTGGTGCCATTTTTGTTATTCTGCCTGCTCTTTGAACTCTTGCCCGCCGTAGTAATCATCCAGGGGAGTTTCACCGACAGTAATACGAATGCTGCGACGCTCAACAACTACCAGCGCATGTTCTCTCAAGCAGGTAATTTCCATGCCTTCCAGACCAGTATTTCAATATCACTTGTCACTGCATTGTCAGGGGCTATCTTCGGCTTCCTGGCCTCCCTGGGTGTCTATAATTTACGCACGGGCTGGCTGCGCAATTTTTTGATTGGCTTCTCCAGCATCGCCGCGAACTTTGCGGGCGTACCACTGGCCTTCGCCTTTGTCGCTACACTGGGAGTGACAGGGTTTGTTACGGCATCTCTTCACGACTGGCTGCACATTAATCTCTATGACCTCGGCTTCAACCTCTACACTTTTGGGGGATTGGTGCTCGTTTACACCTATTTTCAACTCCCGCTGATGATCCTGGTGACCGTCCCTGCTCTGAGTGCCCTGCGTCCAGAGTGGCGAGAAGCAGCTACGAACCTGGGAGCATCGAGTATTACCTACTGGCGACGTGTGGCGCTGCCTATTTTGTTGCCTTCGCTCATTGCAGCTGCTATGCTCTTGTTTGCTAACTCTTTCGGAGCTTATGCTACAGCGGTCGCACTCGCGCAGGGGAACATCAATATCGTACCCGTTTTGATAGGTTTTGTGGTAGCGGGCAATGTAAACATCGACACGGGCCTGGGGAACGCGCTGGCCGTTGGCATGATCGTTGTATTGCTCATAGCAGTTTCGCTGTATACCACCATGCTGCGCCGCGTCAACACCTGGCAGGGGAGGTAAATGTGACATGAATCCAGGGCAGACGGTAAATACCACAGTACAAGCATTAGCTGCGGGGAAACGGAGAGGCCAATCACCCTCTCGAGGTTTTGGATTGGATAAGCTCTTCCTCATCCTCGTCATACTGTATCTCATCGTGCCTTTAGGAGCGACACTGGCTTTTGGCCTCTCTAACGGCAAGAGCATTGATCTCCATACCTACAAGCAGATCCTTGTTGATTCCAACTTCTCACAGACATTGCTACTTTCCCTTGAGCTATCATTTGCCGCTACCATTCTCGCCATTGTATTGGTCACGCCGACGGCGTACTGGGTTCACTTGCGTCTTCCTAAAGCACGCCCTTTAATGGATTTCCTCTCACTGGTGCCGTTTGCTATACCTGTCATCGTTATGTCACTTGGTTTGGTTCAGGAATATGGGACAACCAACCCGCTGCTAAATGTTCTCTCCTTCGGACTCGTTCCATTGTTAAGCAATCCGCCGTTTAATATCGTCAATACGCCACAGCTACTGGTTTGCGCCTATGTCATTGCTTCGCTGCCATTTGTGTATCGCCCCATCGACAACAGCCTGCGTGCAATCAATACGGCCGTGCTCACCGAGGCAGCATATAGTTTGGGGAGCGGATGGTGGAGAGCGTTTTTGACGGTGATTCTACCTAACATTTGGCCTGGAGTAATCAGTGCGGCTCTGTTGACTTTCTCCACAGCAATGGGTGAGTTTACACTGGCCAGCCTCTTCGGCATCTTTACCTTCCCAATCTACTTGAATCAGATAGGGCAGAGCGATGCCCATGAAGCGGCTTCTCTTTCCATACTTAGTTTCACATTTACACTCATCTGTGTGCTTGGCATTATCTTCTTCGTACGACGGGGAGTTGGCGGTGTAAGCCGTGGAGACAAGCTCGACATTGTAGCTGCAAAGTAGTAAGGAGCATAGCGTGGCTTTTCTTGAGTTAGATGAAGTTACTAAAAATTTTGGGCGCGTCACTGCCGTCGACCACGTCAATTTAGAGATTGAACAGGGCGAATTTCTCACCTTGCTCGGTCCAAGCGGGTGCGGCAAAACGACAATCCTACGTATGATCGCTGGATTTGAGATGCCGAATGCGGGAAACGTCCTGCTGGATGGCGACGATATTACTAATCGTTCAGCGAGCAGACGTCCTATGGGCATGGTGTTCCAGTCCTATGCTCTCTTTCCACATATGACCGCCGAGCAAAACATCGCCTTTGGCATGAGTATCAAGAAGTTGCCTAAGGACCAGATCAAGCAGCGTTGTGCCGAGTTACTCGAACTCGTCGGGTTGAGCGACAAAGGCCGCAGCTATCCACACCAGCTCTCCGGAGGCCAGCAGCAGCGCATTGCCCTGGCTCGCGCATTGGCCATCGAACCCAAAGTGCTCTTGCTCGACGAGCCTCTCTCCGCCCTGGATGCCAAGGTGCGCGTCTCGCTGCGTAACGAGATCCGCCGCATCCACAACAGCAGCTCAAGATGACCGCCATCTACGTCACTCACGACCAGGAAGAAGCCCTTGCCATCTCTGACCGCATAGCCGTCATGGCCAAAGGCAAGATTGAGCAACTCGACCATCCGGAGGAGATTTATAACAATCCACGTACAATCTTCGCCGCCACCTTCGTTGGCACCAGCAATCACTTCCGGGGGGTACTGACCTCCGCCGCTGAAGGCCTGTGCCAGGCCGACCAATATACCCTGCATGTCCCGCCTATGCCGGATCTCCATAACGGCGACCACGTGCTGGTCATCGTCCGACCCGAAGAGGTAACTATACAGGATACCAAGGAGACAGCCGGTGCAAACGCTGACAGCCTCGGAAACTATATTGCAGGCGTGATAGAGTTACGTACCTTCCTTGGGCCCTTCACGCGCTTCCATGTGCGCGTGAACGACAGTGCAATCCTGACTGCCGACATCCCCAGCCAGCAGGCAAGAGATTACTTCGTTGCCCAGCACGTGCAGCTTTCTTTCCCACCCCAGGCCTGCCAGGTCTTGCCCTTGGAATCGCAGGAAACGGAACTGGAGAGCCTGGCCGAAGCAGAGAAGGTATAAGCCTCTAAATAAAACGGCGTAATCTCTGCAGCAGTAGGGGTGGGGGGCAGAGTTATTGATTCCTACACGTTCGTCCTGATAAAGTATATTGGCAAAGATGATATACTTGTATAAAACTACACACCGCCTCGTGGTAGGAGGTACCTTTATGGCTCATGAAATGACCTTAAAATTGACGGATCAGGAATATGAAACACTGGTCGCAGAAGCAGCTAAGAACGGGAAGAAGCCCGAAGCGCTTCTATATGACATGATACAACGTCTACGACCTTCTCCTCAGGTAAAACATCCGTTGACAGCTGATGAGTTTGAGGAAAAACTCTATCGTGAAGGGAAAATCCTCAATATTCCTACACGACGACACCTGACCCAGGAGGAAAAAGCTGAGCGTGAGCGTCTCGGTCGGGTATTCTCTGGCGGTAAACCTATGTCTGAAATGGTCATCGAAGACAGAGGCCCATATTGATGGAAACCTACTTTCTTGATACCTCGGCCATAGTCAAGCCCATCTTTGTCTGTGCTGATGACGGTCTTATCAATATTGCCATTGAAGAAGGATTAAATGTTGAGAATCCAAACAGCTATCCTTGAGCCGCTCTCCTAATAGGCATATGGTCATGCAGCTATGTATGCGACATAACCACTGAATCAGGCTTCGCGGGGACTCGCAAGCTAACTTCCTTCTTCTGTATTCCCTTTCCTGTGATATACTTCTCATCGACAACACACATTATCATAAGGAAGGCTCACTATGGTTGGACTAGTCCCATCAATCCTCTCAGCCGACTTTACCCGCCTGGGAGAACAGGTGCGCGAGGCAGAGGCGGCAGGAGCCCAGCGTATCCAGATCGATGTCATGGACGGCCATTTCGTCCCCAATATCACTATGGGACCCATGGTTGTCGAAGCTGTGCGCCGCTGTACTGGTCTCCCTCTCGAAGCCCATCTGATGATTACCAACCCGGAACAATACATAGAGAATTTCGCGGTGGCCGGAGCAGATGTTATCATCGTACACCAGGAAGTTTGTCCGCACCTGAACCGCGTTGTTCATCAGATCAAAACAGCCGGGAAAATGGCTGGCGTAGCCCTGAATCCTTCGACGCCCGTCTTCATGCTAGACGACATGCTCTCCTTCCTCGACCTGGTGTTGATTATGACTATCAATCCCGGCTTTGGCGGCCAGGAATTCATACCTGAGACACTGCCCAAAATTGCGCGTATGCGCCAGATGATTGTCCAGCGGAACTTGCATTGCGACATAGAGGTCGATGGTGGCATTCACGAAGCAACAGCTCCGCTGGTCGTGCAAGCAGGGGCTAACCTGCTCGTTGCTGGCTCCGCTGTATACAACGAGCATGAGAGCGTTGCCCAGGCTATGCAGAGGCTGCATAAAGCAATTTTAGGAGGCTAGCGACGTGGCAAACCGACAGCACCTCAGCACGCTCAAGCAGGGCGTTGCCGCCTGGAATCAATGGAGGAAGGAAAATCCCGACGTTCGACCCGAACTGCATGAAGCTGCATTGGCTGGCATGAATCTCAGCCAGGCCAACCTGACCTCCGCAAACCTGAACGAAGCCAATCTCTCTGGGGCAGACCTGCACGAAGCCAATCTCTCGGGCGCATCTCTCAACGATGCCAACCTGCACGAAGCCAATCTCCACAAGGCAGACCTCGGCTTCGCAGACCTCACCTTCGCAGACCTCAGCAAGGCGGATCTCACATCAGCAAGGCTCTGGAAGGCGGATCTCACCGCGGCCAAATGTGCCGGTGCAAACTTCGCTACCGCGAACCTCTCCATAACAACGCTGCGTGAAACCGACCTTTCCACGGCAAACCTCAATGGCGCAGAGTTAAACTACGCCATCCTGGTCGAGACAAACCTTAAGGAAGCCAACCTGACTGGCTGCTCCATTTATGGCATCTCTATCTGGGATGTTCACCTGCAAGGTGCGATCCAGGCAAACCTGGTCATCACGCTTCCAAATGAACCTATCATCACCGTGGACAGCCTTGAAATAGCGCAATTCCTCTATTTACTGCTGCACAACGAAAAGGTGCGCGAAGTCATCAACACGATCAACTCCAACATCGTGCTCATCCTGGGCCGCTTTACACCCGAGCGGAAACCAGCGCTGGAGGCTATCCGGGATGAGTTGCGTAAACAGCACTATTTACCCGTCTTGTTCGATTTCGAAAGGCCGCTTAGCCGTGATTTCAGCGTCATGGTCAGTACGCTGGCACACATAGCCCGCTTCATCATTGCTGACCTGACCTATCACAAAAGCATTGCGCGGGAATTGCAAAGCTTTGTACCCCATATTGCGGTACCGGTCCAACCGTTACTGAGCAGCTCAAAGAACGT